>Ga0163144_10001932_pt1 | contig 48347 bp, 44 predicted proteins | sample OliLak19BULKMAT1_FD_123175 | JGI IMG/M metagenome (GOLD analysis project Ga0163144, IMG submission 123175) | Freshwater microbial mat bacterial communities from Lake Vanda, McMurdo Dry Valleys, Antarctica - Oligotrophic Lake LV.19.BULKMAT1 | ecosystem: Environmental > Aquatic > Freshwater >... | reverse complement strand
CCCGGCCCAATATCATGCACCACACAAATATGCGGATGGTTCAACGACGCCACCGCCCGAGCCTCCCGCTCAAACCGCGCCTGCGAATCCGCCCGCTCCGCAATATGAGCAGGCAGCACCTTCACCGCCACCGTCCGCGCCAACCGCGTATCCCGCGCCTTATACACCTCCCCCATCCCGCCCCCCCCCATCGGCGCAACGATCTCATAAGGTCCGAGTTTTTCGCCAGCGACATGAGGCATGATCATTGAGTTTACAACTGGGAGCCTAGTAGAATCGTTGAGCTACCATGAATACAAATGAGACAGGCCGTCGTATACAAAGGCGAAGACGGGTTTTGGGTGGCGGACTGCCTGAGCCTGCCCGGTTGCGTAAGTCAAGGCGCGACGCGCCAGGAAGCGATTGATCATATTCGCGAGGCGATTCGGCTTTATGTTGCAGTCCTGGAAGAGGATCAGTTGCCGGTTCCCGAAGAAAGATTCGAGACCTTGCTGGTCGCGGTGTGAGCAAACTTCCGAGTGTCTCCGGCCGCGATTGTTTGAAGGCGCTTGAGAAGGCAGGCTTTTGATTGCGCCGCCAGGAAGGAAGCCACATGATTCTTCCCCGCGACACTCCGTATGCCCAAGTGGTCGTCCCCGATCATCGCGAATTGGACCGAGGCACCCTCCGCGCAATTTTGCGCGGAGCGGGAGTTACCTCGGAGGAGTTCATCGCGTTGATGGGCTGACCGCATTTGCTTGGAATGGGTATGCGTTTACTCCCCAACCCCGCCGCCCAGTTCTGCACCAACACCATCGGAAACGCCGCCTGCTACCCACCCTCCGGGATAAGTACAAGAAATCGCCGACCGTCGGGGGAGGGTTCAGCGCCGCCAACTGTACTCGTGTGGAATAGCCTCTCGGGGTGCCCCGCCTTCACTCCCGCCGCCTGCAATTCCACCGGTGCCGCCATCACGGTACGGCTGTCAAGGCCGGTCCAATACAACTCCTTCCCATCCCCCCGCCATCGGGGCAAAACTCCCCCCTCCGCCGGAACAAGCCACTTCCCTCGCCGCTCCTGAAATCCCTGCACGTAGCTCCCCGGCCACCACACGATTCCCGTTCTAACATGGCTCCACCGCCCCCCCCATGCGAAGATAGTCCCAATGCACACTCAGAATTATCAAAATCATCAACGGATAGTGCCCGGATTTCTAGCCCTTGGATTCGTTCTTCTGCTTTGCTTGATCGGGGCTTGCGTGAATCTATACACCTCGATTAGCGACCATCAGAGCATTTACAGTGCTTCGCTGCTCGTGGTGCTCTCCGCTTGCATGCTCGCAGCCGGATTCTTTGCCCGCATATTCGCTCTCAAGGCTCAGGACCGCGGCATTAGGGCTGAAGAAAACCTGCGCCACTACGTTCTGACTGGCAAGTTGCTCGATCCACGCATCACCATTCATCAGGTAATCGCGCTGCGCTTTGCCTCAGACGCTGAATTCCCCCAGCTAGCCATCCAGGCTGCCGAAAAGCAGCTCGATTCCAAGTCCATCAAGCTCGAAATCAAATCATGGCGCGCTGACAATCATCGGGTCTAACGCTCTACAACAATGGGTGGCTTGGGTGCTTTCGGAGGCGCTGGCGGAACAAGCGACACATCGCTCCGGCTACTCATCACCCCGCCGCGAGTCACAGTCATGCTGCCTCGCCCGGTCTCAAGCAGAATCCTGGGTCCGCCGTTCTTTCCTCGGATCGAACCACCGCGGTCCTCCTCACGGCGTTCCAGTGGGCTGCCGAACAAGTTGTCCACATCGCCCCGCCTTGTCACTGCCTCAAGGTCATACTTCGCATTTTCCGGCATGTGCATCGTAACTGCGCCACTCGATGTCTTCGCAATAATCGAACTCAAAGTAGAACTGCCGGGCGACAATTCGATATCGCCCCGATCCAGTTCAATCTCGATGGGTGTGGCAAATCCGCTCACCCGCACATCCTTAGATCTGCTGCGAAGCTTCATTGGCCCCAGAATGTCTTCCACTTCAAGGTCGCCATCCGACAGGTGCGCCCGGCCCTTCAAACGTTCCACCGTAAGGGTGGTTGCCTCTGAAATAAACCTCAACCCTTTGTCGATCCGTCGAAAATCAATATCTCCCGTGAACTGTCCTTCCACCACCACTTGGCCAGTCACTTCATCCAGTTCAATATCGTCTGCTCTCGCTCCCTTGACATCCACATTGCCCTTCACCCGCATCAGACGGATGATGTCGCTGCGCCGTAAATCGATCCGCACGTTGCCGCCAATGTCCTGACCGCGCACACCGGCATTCTCCGAGTTCACCTCGAAATTGCCAGTGATGTTGCTGACATCGAAATCTCCGCGCGTGCCCCGGCACTCTACCGAAGCCCCCTTCGGGATGTGCACTTCAAGGTCACTATCTACGCGGTTATCGGTTCCTGCCCGTTCCTGATTGGTGCGAATCACAACTTGATCGCCCTGCACAAGCAGCTCGAACTTCATCCGCTCATTAATCTTGTCTGCCTCGGTCCGGTCAAGTCCCATGATCGTCTTGTGCCCGCTCACCACTACCTGATCCGCGTCCGATCCGACCAGCCGCACATTCCCGCGGCGATTCTCAACGATGATCCTTGGGTTCTTCGAGCAGTTCACATTGGCGCTGACTGGATATTCAAACGACTCTCCAAAGATTTGCAATCCTCGCAAATTGATCCGCCCGCCGCGGATTCTGTCCTTGGCGTCGAATGCAAACCACATACCGCTCGCGACCAGTGACACGAGGATGATCATGCCCCATTCCCCGCTACTCACGCCCCTCTTCGGCAAAGGCTGATTCCGTGAAGCCAGCCAGGCGATCTCGATTAGCCTCACAACTCCCCAAATGATCAACAAATAGGGCCAGTAGTCGACAATCAGGCGCCAGGGCGAAAGATCGGGCCGGAGATTGTTCGCGAGAAACAGCACGCCAACGCCGATCAGTAAGATCGGTCCGACAAATGAATTTCTCATTGCTGACCTCCCCGCATATACTCCGCCAGTTTCAGCACGCCAAACGTGATGATCAGAATCGGCCAGGTGCGGCTAAACCGCAACCCTCCCGCATGATCGATCGCGATCAAAGTTCCGAGCGTGATCAAGATCAAGGGTCCACGTACGGCCGCTATCAGTGCAACGCTACTCGGCATTGGCCCCACCCTCCTTCACCTCGCCCACCGACTGCAATCGCTGCATCAGCAGGATGATGCCTGCCACAATCATCAATACCGGCCAGAACCTCAAGATCTCGTCAATTCTGAGAAGTCCAAGATTGTCGAGCAGGAATACAAAACCAATTACGATCAGCAGGATCGGTCCGACAGGAAGCTTCTTCATTCCCGTCGGCAAATTCACCAGACCGCTCATCTCATCTACAATCTCGCCGCGTTGCCGCCGCTGCGCTGTGTGGTACGCCTCAAAGGGCATGTAGAAAAACCAGCCAGCGATCATGAACCCCACAAAAGGTCCGCCTGCTCCAGGCCGATCCACAATGGAGATCAGTGCCGCAAAAATGATGATGTGGAATAAGCCTTTGGCATATTGCTGGTTGTAGATCGCGCCCACCCCAGGGATCAGTCCAAGTACAAACGCCCACCCGGGTGAGATGTCCGCCGTGCTCTTCGGCACGCTCACAATCGGCTCTGTGTAAGGCGAGCCAGGTTCATTTTTAAGCTTTGGATGTTGAGCGTACTCTTTTGAATAGAGGACGCCGTTGACGTACTCCGAGTCCGCTGCCGTAAGCGCCTTGCCGGTTGCCCGGCAATAGCCAATGATCGGTTCGGTCGCAATCTCCGGTTGAGGGTTCAGATTTTCAGGATGCTCGGTGGGGTTCATTTTGACTCTCCACTCTTCTTTGGATTGGATTTTACTTCGCCTGCATTTTCCTCGGGCTCGCCCTTGATGTCTTCAATTGCGGTCTGCACCTCGTAGACCAGCTTCATGTTGTCGTAATACTTCACAAAGCGATCCCACGTTCGGTGGGCGGAATCATCGATACTCCGCCAAACCTTCACCGGGTCGAGGTCGCTGGGCTTGATCTGCCTTACTGGCGTCACGAACTTGCCCAACATCGAAAAACTCAAAATAGTCATCGCCATACCCATGGCAAATCGCGGTTGGATCAACGGTGCAATCCACCTCTTCAGCCAGTCCGTTTTGGCTATTGCTTCAAGCAGTGGTGCTTGCTTCGGGGTGTGGTACAGAATGCGTGTGATCAGTTCCTTCGGCGGCTCTACCAACTCAGCCCGCTCCATGAAGCTCACTGCGCCGGTTACATCCGCTACCAATTCCTTGCACGCCGCGCAGTGCGCCGTGTGCGATTCAAAGGCAATTCTTTTGGCCCCGTCCAGCGTTCCGTCTACGTAATCGCAAAGCAGTTCGTCGATTTCGAGGCAGTGTAGTTCGTTCATCTAAATCACCACTTTCTGCCGTTTCAATATCTTCGCCAACTCAGCTCTTCCGCGGTTCAATCGGCTCTTTACCGTTCCCTCAGGCACTGCCAACGTAAGGGCAATTTCGCGATACTCCATTTCCTGCAAATCGCGCAAAATGACCGCTTCGCGCAATTCTGGCGACAACTTTTGCAATGCTCCCTGCAACAATTCACTCGCCTCACGTCCGGCCAGAAGACCATCCGTCCTGCCGCCCGCTAGCGAAGTCTCCTCAATCATCGGAAGTTGCGTCTCGAGCGAATCTGTCATTCGCTCACCCTTCGTCCTCCGGTAGTTGTCAATCAACAGATTGCGCGTCAGACGAGTGAGCCAAACACTGAAGCTCCCCTCCCCTGCGCGAAAACTTCGGAGCGTCTTGAAAATTCGCAAGAACACTTCCTGCGTCAGATCCTGGGCCTCTTCGTTCTTGCCGACGAAGCGATAACAGATGGCATAAACACGTCTTGTGTGGACCTTGACCAGATCTTCCCAGGATCCCTGATCGCCTTCCAGACAACGCTCAACCAGTATTGAATCGGCTTCCAAGACCATTCCCCAGCGAGAGTTTTGAGAGATATCTTTCACAGCTTCGGCCTGCAAAAACGGAGCCGCCCAGTTGGTTCCCGTTGCGGCTGTGTTGTTCAGGTGAATCATAAGCTGTCTTCCGATTAAAGAAACGAGGTTTTATCATGATAAGTTCACACGTGGACACAATTTCTTCAGCGCCCCCTCGGCCAGCGCCCAAATCGGCAAGCATCCCCTGGGTGGCTTTGCTCGTCGTTGTGGTCGTTGGATACATTCTCTATCGTGCAGCTACAGGGTCCGAAGGATTCGACTGGAGCCGTTTCGGCAACACCCTTCGTTCTCTGGATCTCTCCTATGTGGCTCTAGCTATCCTACTCATATTACTCACTTATTTGGGCCGCGCGATCCGCTGGGAGATTATGATGCGCCCTCTCGGCCCTACCCCTTCGATCTGGCGTCTTTTTGTCGGCACATCGATCGGATTCACCGCCATTGTGATTCTCGGCAGACCAGGGGAGTTCGTCCGCCCCTGGTGGATCGCCAGGGAATCCGGCACTGCATTCTCATCCCAACTCGCAGTCTGGCTATTCGAGCGCATCTACGACCTTTTAGTCGTGATTCTTTTTTTTGGCTACGGCTTAATTCACCTTTCCGGCGGCGACATTGTCTCCAGAGCCGGCCCGGAACTGAAGCTCGTGATCTCCAGCGGCGGCACTCTTGCTCTATTAGGCGCAGGCATTTGCCTGGCGTTTATTTTTGTTTTACGTTTCCTCAACGACGCTCAGCGCCAATCCCTGCTGGGGCTCATTGACCGCTTGCCCAATGCCCTCGCTTCCCGCCTCCGGCCCTTGGTCGGCAATTTCCTCGAAGGAGCCGCCGCTTGCTGCGACCCTCGGCTCCAGTGGCTCGTCATCTTCTACACCCTGATCGAGTGGCTCATCATCGCCGCCTGCTATTGGGCGCTCTTTCAGGCCTTTCCTGTCACCCGATCACTTTCCGTCAACGACATCATCACAATCGTTGGGCTCGTCAGCTTCGGCGCGGTAGTCCAACTTCCCGGGATTGGAGGAGGGATGCAGGTCGCTACAATCGCAGTGCTGACCCAACTCTTTGGCTTTGGTTTTGAAGTGGCCAGTTCATTGGCCCTCACGCTCTGGGTGATCAGTTTTGTCCTGATTGTCCCCCTCGGCGTCGCTTTGGCACTCCGCGAAGGCCTTAGTTTCAGCAAGATGCGCAATTTGAATCAGGAGGCCCGCTAGTATGCTCTGCCCATTTTGCGGCCACTTGGAAGATAAGGTCATCGATTCCCGCGAATCCAAGGAAGGCAACAATATCCGCCGGCGGCGCGAATGCCTGGCCTGCCAAAAACGCTTCACCACCTACGAACGAATCGAAGAAATCCCGTTCATGGTCGTCAAGAAAGACGGTCGCCGCGAACGCTTCGACCGCCAGAAAATACTGAACGGCCTGCTCAAAGCCTGTGAAAAACGCCCTGTCCCCATCCCAAAACTCGCCGAACTCGTCGATTTAGTAGAAAGCGAGATGATGGGCGAGCCTGAACGGGAGTTGAGTTCCACCTCAATTGGCGAAATCCTCATGAGCCGTCTCAAGGAACTCGACAAGATCGCCTACGTTCGATTCGCCAGCGTCTACCGCGATTTCCAGGACGAAGACGCTTTCTTCAACGAAATCCGCCGTTTGATCAAGGACAAAGGAAGAGCCTAGAGATACTGTAACCATTTCGATCTTCAAGCATCAATTGAAATAGACGGTTAACAATCGGCAACTTCGATGTTAAACTAATCTGGATGACCTTGTCATAACGCCGTGCACTACCCAAAACCGCCGGCAGGGAACGCCACCCACCACAAAAGTCATTCAAATTCAATTATTTACAACAAAAAAGAGGCCAAAAAACATGGTCTCGGCATTCGTGTGTCAACAATGGTGAGGTGAGCTGCAAGTGGATACGTTTGACGATCAATTTTTAGTAGAAGAAGCCCCAGAAACTCTGGGCCTGACCTTCGATGAAGAGCCTAATTTCTTTCCTGCCGAGGAGGCCGAAGAAGAGGAAGACGACGGCCAACCCCAACAGGAAGAGTCCATTTATACGGACGATCCTGTTCGCGTTTATCTGCGCGAGATGGGCGCTGTTCCTTTGCTTACCCGCGAAGGCGAAGTCACCTTGGCTCGAAAAATGGAGCGCGGCAAGGTCCGGGCCCATAAAGCTTTGAGTCGGTCCCCGCTGGTCCATCAGATGGTCATAAGCCTGATGGACGAAGCCCGCCGTGGGCAGACCGACCTCGATGAACTCGTCGATCTCGGCGTGGATATCGAAGAAGGTGCCGCCGCTCAAGAGAAAAAGGCCAAAGCCGTTCTCGACCAGTTCAATCAAGTCTTCATTCTTGAAAAGAAGCTACAACCGCTTTACGATAAGTATGAAGCCGCCCCCGCCGCCAACAAAAAGGTGAAGCGCAAGGCCCTCGGCAAATACAATCGGGCTCGTGTCGATCTCTCCATCGGGATCCGGGCAATTCCATGGAACATCCATCGCTGGAAGCAATTCACCAAGAGTCTTGAGCACGCTGTCGAGGAAATGAACCACCTCTCACAAGAGATGGAAAGACTCGAAGGCGGCAGACAGGCCGCCACTGCCCAGGCCCGTATCCGCGAACTGAAGCGCGAGGTCAAGAAGCGCGAACAAATGGCTGCGGCCTCCATAGCCGATCTTCGCGTCTCGCTGCACAACATCCGCAACGGCGAAAGTGAAGCCGAGCGCGCCAAAAAGGACCTGGTGGAAGCCAACCTTCGCCTCGTCGTCAGCGTCGCCAAGAAGTACGTAAATCGTGGCCTCCACCTTCTCGATCTGATTCAGGAAGGCAACATCGGCCTGATGCGTGCCGCCGACAAATTCGAATACCGCCGCGGCTACAAGTTTTCAACTTACGCCACCTGGTGGATTCGTCAGGCTATCACCCGCGCAATCGCCGACCAGAGCCGCACCATCCGCATCCCCGTTCACATGAACGAGAGCATGAACAAGTTCCTCCGCGCCACCCGTGAGCTTGAAAAAGAGCTCGGCCGTGCGCCAACGAACGAAGAAATTGCTCGGCGCATGGATATTCCGGTCGAAAAGGTCCAGAAGCTCAAAACCATCTCCCGCGATCCGGTTTCCCTCGAAACTCCCGTCGGACGCGACGGAGAATCAGCCCTCGGCGATCTCATCGAAGACCGCTGGGTCGGTTCCCCGGTCGATGCCGTCATCGACGCCAACGTTCGCGAAGAGACGGCGAACATTCTCAAGACCCTTTCGCCTAAAGAAGAAAAGGTCATTCGTCTCCGCTTCGGCATCGGCTGCGAGCGCGAGCACACCCTCGAAGAAATCGGTCAGGAATTCGACGTCACCCGCGAACGCATTCGTCAGATCGAAGCCAAGGCGCTACGCCAACTCCGTAGTCCGGAACGCGCACGCCACCTGCGGGCTCTGCTCGCCGCCCGCTAACTAACCGCCAAAGGACTTCAGTATCTTGCTCGCCTCGGCTTCGGCCGAGGCGAGTCTGTCTTTGGCCAGCGAATAATTCTTCTGTTCGATCAGCCGCTTGGCGTCCTCCAGCTTCAACTTCATCCGGGTCAGCCCGCTTACAATCTCCGGCCTCACCGCTAAGCCCTGGTCTGCCATCGACCGTCGCATCGTTTCCGCCGTAACTTCCGCCGAACTGGCAGCCGCACTGACGCTGATGTACTTCTCCATCACGACGTCGTATTCCTTTTGGCCAGCCGCATCCAGGCTCGACCAGTCCAGCTTCGGCAATTCCGGCATCCTTGCTTCCACCACTTCCACACTCCGCCGGATCTGCTGCATTTCGCCCCGAACCTGGCCATCCATCGGAAACTGGTTCAGCAGTAAGTACGCGTTGCGATAGTTTAGCCACGCCAGTTGCGGGCTGGATTCAAGTCCGCCAATCTGCCGGTACAGCCCCGACATCGCGATCCCAACGCTGCGATTGCTGCCCGCTACGCCCTGCACGCTGCTCAGATAATTGCGCAAGCGAGGATTGACTCCATTCCCTTGCTTCAATCCCCCGGCGATTTGCGTCAGGTTTCGCTGCAACTGGTCCGCATTCGGCCGCCCTTGGGCTTCGAACCTGGACAGCATGGCATCGAGGCCGCCCTGCTGTCCCCACAAAGCTACCCCAAGTGCAAAAGCGCTAACGAGTCTTCTTAACGACATAACCCACCTTGGGCGCCGACGAACCATTGAAGTATGCGATCGAAATCTTGTCCCGCACCTCCATCACCATCAACTCGCCAACCTTCTCCACTTGCAGGTCCAGCACTTCGCCCGTCGAAGGATCTTTGATTTCCTTGATCACACGCGAAACCTCAAACCGGTCGCACTGCTGCACTCCGTCGTTGCTGCCCGCTGCAAGGTAAATCTTGTTCCCGGCAATCTCGGCAATCCTCGCTTCCACTTCGTTGTTCTTTGGAACAATCTGTTCTTCCTTGGAATTCGCAATGGCCGCAAGCTTGTTCACGCAATCCACTGTCGCTTCGCCAATTACGGTTTCCTGAAAATTCGAACTGCTCATGTCCACCGCGCCACCTGCGCCAACGCCACCGCCGTAACCAGCCAAACCTACGCCGCTCGAAGTCCGCTTCGACTCCCCGCGAGCCTCACCCACCGCGATCACTTCGCTCGATTCAGCATCGACAATACGGTAGCTGATCTCGACAATTGCCTTGTCCGATTTCTTGCCAACGCTAACACCGCCAAGAAACCCGCCAAGCCTTCCGCCGCTCACTGCTCCGGCGTTCACCTTGTTATTGCGAGTATCCGAACCAAACACCGTGATCGTCCCCATCAGAATCGCATCGGCGCCCACCACACGGCCAATCTTTGCGTTCGTCCCTTGCTTCACTCGATTCGAAGCGCCCAGATCCTGTTCTGACAATACTTTCTGCAGCTTCTGCCGTTCCACTATCCGGTACTTCCCATCCTGCGCCAATCTCTTCGTGAATAGTGCGAGGATTCCCTTGCCAACATTCACCTGCGTGCCAAAGATCGCCGCAACCGCAGTCGTCACCGTCCCATAATCAAACTCGTCGATCGCAAGCACACGCTTGCTGTTCGCAACAGGTTTCGAGCACGACAATGTCGAAAAATCTGTATTGATGCTCAACGCCGTGGGCGCCACCGCAACAGGCCCTGCCTTGGCCCCCGCTGGCGCGGATGCACTCGCCGCCGGAGCACTTCCACCTCCGCCGGCAATCGCTGCAAACACCGCATCGCTCGCTCCAGCCTGCTTCAACTTGATGTAATCATCTGGCGTGGGGTTCAACTTGCCTGCGCCCTGTATCGCACTCATGACAGCCGACTCAGGCAGTTTCAACTCGATCATCTGAATGATCTTGCCAAGTGGGTTTGCCGCCGTCTTGGGTGCGGCCGTCTTCACAGCCGTCTTCACAGGCGCAGCCGCAGCCGCAGCCTTCTTGGCCGCTGCCGGCGCAGGTGGGGGCGTCTGCCCATACATCGACGCCACACTCAAAATCAGAATCAATGCAATTTGCGAACGCATGCGAATCTCCTTGTGATCTCTTAACACTATCTTCCAAATTCCTTGCCGATGCGAGTGGCTTGTGCTTCCGCCGCTCCAATATTCTTAAGCGCCCCGGATACATTCATCCGGTCCAAATCCTGCTTGGCCTGCTCCATTGACATCTTCATGGACATCACGCGCGAAATGGTATCCGCACGGATCGACAAACCCTTCGCCTCAAGATCCGACTTCATCTTGTTATACAACTGCTCGGTCGCTGCTATTTTACCCGCCGCCGATGCGTACTTGTCCCGCGCATCGTCCAGTCCCTCCGGAATCACCGGCTGCGGCGCCGGCGGTGAACTCTGAACGGGCGGCTGACTCACTGAATTCGACTGCGCAACCACCGCCTGCTTCACCTCAACCGGCGGACTGGTTTTAGAAACAACCTGCCCCTTGCTCTGCATCCCATCCACTGGCTTTGCCACCGCTACGGGCGATTCCGTCACAGCCGGCTCAATCTTAGCAGGCTCGGCCTTGGATTCAGCCGTAGCTGGCGCATCCGAAACAGGCGGCTTGTAATCCAGTTCCCTGCTGCCACCCCCAACAGTCGTCCCGCCCTTGGACTGCGATGCATACCAAACCGCCCCCCCACCAGCCAGCAACACCACCAATCCGGCCGCAACCATGGCTAACATCTTCGTGTTGATGCCCTTGCTCTGCCGTGCCAGAACCGGCTGCCCGCTAAGGAACCTGTCCAGGTCCTCGGACAATTCCAGCGCCGACCCATACCGCTTCGGCGACTCACGGTGCATCGCCTTCAGCACCACCATGTCCAAATCGCCCATGATCCGCTTCTTCAGTTGCTTGGTAGTCTCTTGCGTCCTCTGGTGATCCTCCCGCACACTCTCGCTCGGCGGCTTGATCGTCCCCTGGTCAGGCAACCGCCCCGTCAGCATCAGGTACAGAATCACACCCATCGTATAGATGTCGCTGCGGGCATCGGCCCTACCCGTAAACTGTTCCGGACTAGCATACGCAGGCGTCAGCGGCGTCCCCTCAGCCGTAGTCAATTCAACGCTCGCCGGCCCCATCTGCTTGGCAATTCCAAAATCCAGCAGCTTCACAATCCCATCGTTCGAAACCAATATGTTTCCAGGCTTCAAATCACGATGGATTACATGATTCTGATGCAAATACTGCAATGCGCCGCATAACTTCTGAAACAGCTTCAGCCGGTCATTCAAGCTCAGCTTGTCCTCATCGCAATACCGATCGATGGGCCGCCCCTCAACATACTCCATCACGTAAAACGGCATCCCGTCCGGCGTATCGCCTCCGTCCAGAATCCGCGCAATATTCGGATGATCGAGATTGGCTAGCACTTGCCGCTCGTTCCGGAATCGGTCTACAAACTCCGCCGTGACAGCATCCCCACGCAACAACTTGATCGCCACATTCTTGCGAAACGCCCCGTCGTCCCGAACCGCCAGGTAAACAATGCCCATCCCGCCCTTGCCCAGTTCGCGCAATACCCGGTAAGGCCCGATCATTTGAGCATTCCTACCCGTAGGCGTCATCGTCTTCGTCGCCGACTGCCCTGACTTCACCATGCTCAGTGCGATCTCAACAAGGTCCTCACGCCCGGCGCAAGCCTTCCGCACGTAGTCCTCCTTCTGATCGGGTGGGAGTTGAGCCGCGTATCCCAATAACTGATTCAGCCATTCCTGTGTTTGGGGGTCCATGCGTAATCTAGTCTATTCTTCCACTTCTTAATAGCGGAACCAATAAGGGAATCAGCTCACAAATCTTAATTCGGCAGCGATCACTGCTGGGATTGGCCATAAGGTTTCATCGAGGTACAATCCGGCCAACCGAATTTGATCCTCCTCGATCTCGGACTCCCCGACGGAGATGGACTCACCCTGATCTCTAGTCTTTGTGAATTCACCCAGGCACCATCGTAGTTCTCAGCGCACGGGGCAGGGAAGCAGACAAAGTCGCCGCTCTCGCCTTTCAACAGCAGCGGCCATCCAACCACTCAGCCGAGCCCGAGCGCGTCGCGTATGCGTATCTGGAGAAGAAGACTCAGATCAAGGATGAGGTTCTGGCCGGGCAAATCGAGTTTTAAGAAAACGCACGGGAACCCTGACCCGGGTCGGATTTCGTCCGGCGCTGGCTTGAGAAACCGGGATCGGCACCGGGCCCTTCATTCGAGTGGCTCGACATCACCGCCAGCAGGTAACGAGCACAACCGCTGGGTTCACCGCGATAGCGGCGAAGCCGCTCGCCCGGCCGCACTTTAGGTTCGGCGTTCCAAAACCAAACTTGATGAATCCAGTGGGACGTTCATGGCGAGCCGCTTTTCAGGGGATCGGCGCGATGAACGCGGTTGATCTTCGTTGCTTTCAATCAGCCTGGTCCTCCGAACGCTGACAAGTCCGGCCGCGAGCGTCAATACAGCTGCGATCCCGAGTCCGATCCTTGGCGCAGCATCGATAGACGCAACTGTAAAGAGCAGGGTCATTATGATCGCGCCTGAGGTCTGGCCCAACAGTCGCGCGGTGCCCTGCATGCCTCCTGCCGCGCCACTCCGCTCAAGCGGAGCTGCGAGGAACATGTTTCGGTTGTTGGGCACCTGAAAGAGGCCGAAACCGAGGCCACACAACAAGGTGAGAGGTGCGAGTAATAGCCGGTGGCCCTGCAGCGGCAACAGCGCGGCACCAAGGAGCCCAATCGCCAGGCACACTCCGCCGGCGGCGCAGAGCCAGGCTGTGGACACCCAGTCGGCAAGGCGGCCTGCAAAGGGGGCCACAACGGCCGCCGCTAGCGGCCAAGGAGTCATATAGAGCCCGGTCATCCAGGCGTTCTGTCCAAGCCCGTGCTGAAGGTAGAACGGCAGCGCCACCATTGCCGCGGCCACGCCGGCAAAACAACAGACCGAGGCAATCACTGAAATCCGGAATGAGTCGTTGCGAAGCAGATCGAGCGGGATAAGCGGTGCCTCTTTCGGCATTTCTCGCCGAACTAGCGCCACCAGCACAACGGCTGCGGCGGCCAGCACGACTGCAGCTAAGGCAGGCCTTGAGGGTAGCAGCTCCGCGCCGATGACCAACGACGCAAACGCTGTTACATTCAGAGTCACACTGAACCAGTCCAGCCGGCGCGCCGTGCCTCCGGCGTTGGGTAGCATGCGCGTGGCGAGCAGCACCAGCCCACCCAAGGGCAGGTTCACCGCGAACAGCCAGGGCCAGTTCGTGCCTGAGAGAATCGCTGCGCCAATCGTTGGACCGGCTGCAGACGATAGCGCAACGGCAAGCGCATTCCAGCCGATGGCGGCTCCCAGTTGTTGAGGTGGAACCACGAAGCGCAACAGGGCGATGCCAAGTGCCATGACAGCGGCCCCCCCCAAACCCTGGAGAACGCGCGCCGCAATGAGCCATTGCAAAGACGGCGACAAAGCGCACAGCACGGACGCTCCGGTAAACAGCGCAACGCCAAAAGTAAATACCCGCCGATACCCTAGGCTTTCCCCAATCGCGGCGCACGGCAGCAGGGCCATCAGCAGGGACGTTTGGTAGGCCGTGACGATCCAGACCGACTTGGCTGGTGCCACCTGCAATGATCGCGCAATCGTCGGAAGCGCCACGTTGGCTATAGCCGCGTCAAGCACCACGAGCACCATGGCAGCCAGCACGGAGGCGATCGCTACCGCACGCCGCGGCTCGGTCATGGCGCACCTACAGTCCAGACTCCGTTCTGCTCCATATACCTCGTCACCCGGTGATCTTCCTTATCCTCCTTTTTCAGATCCCGCTCGGTAAAGCGGAACAGGAGTGCTGGCCCGGTTATGCAGCGTGTGTCATGAATATCTCCGGGCAGGTACACCTGGACCTGTCCAGCGCGAACGAGAGTTGAATTTCTTTTCACTAGCTTCACACCGCCGTCCGCGTTCTCGATCCGGGCGTAGGTTCCCATCTCGATTTCACCTTGCTGGATCGCATAGATGACCCACCCCCGGCCGTGGTCATGTGGGGGTCTATAGAGCCCAGCGTGTTCCGTGTGTGCCAAGAGCACGAACCCCTTTGCCTGGTCCCGGTATAGCTCCTTGTTTGCCGGAGCTTCCTTTCGCAGCGCCGCCAACCACTCCTCACTGGCCGGCGCTTTGAGAAGTTCCTCCAAGTGCAAGCGGCAGCCAGCAATCACCTCGTTGCTAATAGGTCCCCAGACGGGCTTGATCCCCACAATCGATGATTCAAAAGTATTTCTCGCCATTGCTTTTCCTTTCGCTCTGCTGAGAAAGGTAGCAGCGATTTTGGCATGGCGGAAGACGCAGCACTTGCACTATATACGTGCGTTTGACGCATATACCTGCGCCCCCTTCAGCGGATCGCCGCGCAGGTCTCCAGAACGAGACCGCGCAACCACCGGTGCGCTGGATCGGCATCGAGCCGCGGGTGCCAGAGCAACGAAACTGTGAACTGCGGCGTCGGGACCGGGAGTGGAAAACTATACATTTCGTCGCGCAGGACTCCTGTATGCCGCGCGGGAACACTCGCGACTAAGTCGGAGCCCCGGGCTAGCGCCACCGCAGTTGCAAAGCCTGCGACGATCGTCACGATCTTCCGCTCCAACTCGAGCGGCCTTAATGCGTCATCAATCGGACCCTTGTCCAGGCCTTCTCGCGAGACATGAATGTGCCTGCCGGCGGCATAGCGGGAAGGCGTGACCTTGCCCTTGCTCAGAGCATGCCCCATGCGCACAACGCCAATGTAGCGATCTCGAAACAATTCCTGCGTGCGCAACTCTGGAGCCGTCGTGCTCTCCACAACGCCTGTTTCAAGATCGACCGTCCCCTCGCGAAGTGGCGCGCCATCCTTGTTTGGCTTCTGCACGAAGCGCAACCGCACGCCTGGGGCTTCCTGTGCAACGCGCGCTATCAGGCCCGGTCCGAAGTTCTCCACCAGACCTTCGCTGGTCCTCAGCGTGAACGTCCTTACTAGCTGTTTGAGGCTGAGCTTCTCAGCGGGGCGCAACACCCCTTTTGCATCCTCAACAATTTGACTGACCTGTTCGCGGAGCTCAACGGCTCGGGGTGTGGGAACGAGGCATCGTCCGGCTCTCACCAAAAGCGGATCGCCCGTAGTATCCCGCAGCCGGGCCAGCGCCCGGCTCATCGCAGATGGGCTTAGCCGCAACCGTCGGGCGGCGCCGGCAACACTCCCTTCCGCGAGCACTGCATCCAGCGTGATCAGCAGGTTGAAATCCGGATTCGACATGCATCGAGTCTAGTGCACTTTGTTATTGGCGTAGCGTGCGACGCACGGATACAGTGCAAACAGTGCGTCTTCCGCCACCTCAAATAGGAGCGTAAGGTTCTTGTAGGAGGTTCGGTCAACTACGAAAGACAGGCCTTTGCTAGAGAGAAAGAAGAAATGGAATGTTGAAACACGAGAATCGCCGGAAGGGGAGCACCGTTCGAACAGCGCTCCAGGTATTTACGGTGGTTGGCGTCGGCTTGTGTTTGAATATTGGCGCTCGCCCCGAAAGTCCTACGTTCGAATATCGAATTCTCGCAACATCGAAAACGTCGACGATGGAGAAGGAACTGAACGAAGCGGCCGCCGCGGGCTATCGTTTCAGCAAGGTGATGGGTGGCAAGGTGACCAACGGGGGACAAGTCATCATAGCGATGGTGAAGGAGTCCGTTGTGCCTGGGCGGGAAATCCGAAAGTACAGACTGCTCGCAACCACAAGGACTTCGGCGATGCAAACCGAGATGCAGCAATTAGCGGACGGGGGGTATTCTTACGTGGACCATACTGTCTTCGAATCAGCGCTTGGGGGAAAAGAAGTAGCCGTCATCATGGAACTGGACTCCCTAGCGAGCGCACGGCCACGATCTTCCTATCGACTTATTGCGACGAACAGGACTTCAACGATGCAAAAGGAATTGCAGGACGCCGGTACACAGGGCTATGCGTTGTTGGGGTTCAGCCTGGGGAAAACAGGAGCAGGAGGGAACGAGGTCATCGCGATCTTGCGGAAAGACAAGTGAATGGCCAGCCGGCCCGCATATATATCCCCACAAAACGGCGAAGTGTAGACCAATCCTCATGGCCGCATCGTCGGCATCTCGGACATGTTCTCCGCACATATTCCGCCTGAAACGGGCTAACCGGAACTTAGCACTCAGCTTCCGGATCGCCGACTATTCAGCCTCACCTAAGTGACAGATGGGGGAATGACTCTTGCGTCGTTTTCGATCCACGATCGGCTTAGTCATCCGAGGTACGCCTGGAGTCCCACCAACCCAATGAACACCGGAGCACTTTAGTGTGATACTGGCTCTCATGCCATTCAGTTCGGCCCTTGTTCGCTTTCGGCAGAGGTGCATCGCTTCAGTCCGCAACTTACATCCAAGCCCTCCGGCTGCTTCTCGACTTGGCCAGGCGCCAATTGCCACCGGATCGGGCTGCATAACAGATTCCGGCCGCAATCGCGACTTTTCCTTCTCTTGCCGCTTATGAGCCAGGCTTGGCGATACTGGAAAAGTCTTGCCGTCTTTCACCTCAACTCATTTCCTAGTCAACTCCCGCCACGACCGCGCCCCCGGCTTTGCCAGCGTCGACCTGCGAGTCTTCAACCGCGCCAACTAATCCGGTCTGCAAGCCACTCCCTACGCCTTCAACGCAACCACGCGAGTACTCACCCCACAAACGAACTTCCTCAACAACACAGCGTCGTTCGACCCACGCATCCTCCAAATTGCAGCTAGAATTACCTTCTAGAATGCTTTTCCAACTCAACAAACGGCGGCTGGCAACAGCCGCCGCTTTTGTATTTGCTCTCGCCCTCCCTGCCGCCGAACCCCGCCCCGGCCACTCCCCCCACGGCGAGGCCTTCGACACCGGCCCTCGCACCAAGCCCGTCCTGATGGACAATATCGGCGTAGCCAATTTCCCCATCACACATAAGAACCCCGAAACCCAACGCTGGTTCAATCAGGGCAACACGCTGCTCCACTCCTTCTGGGACTACGAGGCAGAGCGCAGCTTCCGCTGGTGCCTTAAGCTCGAACCCGAAAACGCCATGTGCTACTGGGGTCTCGCCCGCGCTGCTGGAGATAAGCGCAGCGAAGCCTTCATCAAAGAAGCCGCCAAACGCAAAGCATCCGTCACCGAACGCGAACGCCTCTACATCGAAGCCCTCGAAGCCCGCGAACGTACAGACCGCCTCCGCGATCGCGGCGACGACTACAAAGACCGCTCCACCAATTACAAAAAAATCCTCGAGACCATCTGCGTCAAGTTCCCCGGCGACATGGAGGCCAAGCTCCTCCTCGCATTGGCCAATATGGGCGACTCTCGCTACGGCGCCGAAGTCGTTCTACGTGAAGTCCAGGCCAAGCAACCCAACCACCCTGGTGTCCACCACTACCGCATCCACAACTGGAACTATCACGAGCCCGAACAGGCCCTCAAAAGCGCCAGGCGCTACGGCGAAATCGCCCCCAACATCGGCCACGCTCTCCATATGCCGGGCCACATCTATGCCACCGTCGGCATGTGGAACGAAGCAGCAATTGCAATGGATGCCGCCACCCGCACCGAAGTCCGCCACATGCATTCGCGCCAGGTCTATCCCTTCAACTACTGGAATTGGGGCCACAACCGCGCCTACCTCAGCTACATTCAGGAAGAGCTCGGCTTACCCGAGTTGGCCATCGCCGGAGCCAAAGACCTGATCAACGCCCCTCAAGATCCTCAGGCCAACGACAAGTCTTCCTACAGCCCACACTCGCAAGGCATCCGCGCCATGGCCCGCGTCCTCGTCAAATACGAGCGCTGGAAGGACCTCCTCGATACCCGCACTGTCCCCTGGCGTGACATCAAAGAGGACAAATTGCTCAAGGCCTACATCGAAGCCAGAGCCCACTTCGGCCTCAATGATCTCGATGCCGCCGAAAAGGCCATGGCCGAACTCGACAAGCAGAAGGCCGAAAAATCCCTCGAGCGCACCTACAAGATCATGGCCGTCGAACTGAAGGCCCGCCTAGCTTTGGCCAAAGGCGAAACGCTCCTTGGTCTTGGCCTCATGACTGAGGCCGCCGATAAACAATTCGAACTCCAGAAGTCCGATAACGACCCGCCCCATTACCCCCAGGTTCTCTACAACGCCTTGGGCGAAGCCTACCTCAAAGCGGGTAGCAAAGACCTCGCTATCCGCGCTTACGAAAAAGCCCTTACGCTGACCCGCAACGACCATTTCGCCCTGATCGGTCTGGAGAGGGCAGGGAAGCCAACCAAAGTCGTAACCCCGGAACCGGAACGCGTCTACAACACCGATCAGCTTGAAAAGTACGGCCCAAAACAATGGTCGCCAATCCCTGCGCCAGAACTCGAAGCCACCGATTCGGACGGCAATAAAGTAAAGCTCTCCGACCTCAAAGACCAGAACGTCATCCTCGTCTTCTACCTCGGCCGCGAATGTCCCCACTGCCTCAAGCAATTGAAAGACCTCAAAGCCAAGTCCGCGGACTGGAAGCGCCTCAATACTGTCGTCCTCGCCGTCAGCAGCAACTCCCCTGACCAGAATAAGAATCTACTCGGCGACGAAGCCTACAAAGGCATCCGCTTCCTCAGCGACAGCAATCACGCCAACGCCAGCCGCTACCTTGCATTCGATGACTTCGAAAATATGGAACTCCACGCCACCATCCTCATCGACAAAACGGGAAAACTCCGCTGGTCGCGCGTCGGCGGCGAACCCTTTGAGGATCTTGCATTCCTCGCCAAGTCCATTGAAGCTCTGCACTAAATTCGCAACAGCGCGGGTTCCCTGCCGCTTCCCTCACTTTGAAATATAGATCCGACTCTTGAGTCAGCCTTCGCCCCAATTTACTAAGCCACTACGAATCTGCGAAATAAGCTATTGACCTTAGTTATTACTTCACATAAACTACTCTAAACATTTGAAAGATCAGTCTTTCTGTCAATTCATAGCTCCGACTGCCATGGTCCAGAGCTAATACAGGAGTACGTTCATGCTTCCAGATCAAGATCCAAATCTGCTCGACGAGTCGATTTCACGTCACGATTTCCTTGGCCTGCTCGGGGGCCTCACCACTGCCACCATCGCCACCCAGACTGCTCTAGCCGCCAAACCCGGCCAGATGGACACCCCAATTCTGGCTTTCCTCGGCGCCAACAAACATTCCATCGAGCTCCAGGTCACCGCTGCGGGCTCCTCCGGCACCCCAGCCGGCTTCGCCATCCAGTGGATCAAAGCATTCGATCCCGTTTCTGGCAATGGGACTTGGCATAACCAAAGCGGCAGCCGCATTGAGACGGCCACCTTCGCCGCCGCCGCCGACAGCCGCTATTCCATGTCGCCTGGTCAATCAGTCAACGTAAAGATCGGCGAACTTCTGTTCGACTCGGGCGTCACCACCACCCACCCTTACGCGCTCAAACACAGCACCGAGTATTACTTTCGTGCCTTCGCCCTCGCCAGGAATCACGCCACTCAGAGCGATTACAGCCCCAATTTCCTTGCTGGGACCCTATTGATTCCAACGCAATGCATCGACCTCCCCAACGCTTGCACTTCCAACCTCTCTTGGTGGACCCAGAACGGCCCCGGCAAATGTAGCGCAAACGCCAATCCAAACCGATGGCCCGTGAACAGTCTTCAATTGGGCGATCACAATTACGGCGCATCCGATCTCTGCCGCCTCCTCCAGCGCTCCGGCGACGAATTCGGCGTCAACGCCATGGTCAAACAACTCATCGCCGCCAAGCTGAATGTCGCAAGAGGTGAAAACACCAATTTCATAACTGCCGCCATCGCCTCAGCCGACGCAATCATCGGCAGTCAGACCCTTCCAGCAAACGGTAAGGATGGCTTCCCAACCGACCAGACTTTTGCCCTTGTCATCGCCCTGACTAATTACAACGAAGGTGACACCGGCCCCGGTGCCTGCTGCTAACTTGCGACCCGATATTAGTCATCGCTGTCCAAATTAGCCGGGAGCGATCACCAGTGAGTCGACCAACATCGGCTCTGAAGCAATTTGTGTTCAGCAAACCGGTTCAGGTTGGGGGTTAGCACTGGTGTTGAGTGCAAACGCGAGCAGCGGTGGTGGAGCTTCCTCGTCTAAGTTTGCTTCTGGCGGGCCATCGAAGCGGTGATGGAGCAAACGCCAGAAATTGCGGTACGCGAACAGTTGCTGGCGCAAATTGGGACAAAAGTGACGCAGAAGAATACTAGTGTGAGCGAATCGCGATAATTTATGGCTTACACTACATGCTGCATTCCGGCTTGACAATGAATTATACCTCGTGTATATAAAAATTAAGATTTTCTTGTAAATCGGAACCACTTAAAAAGGAGATCCACTATGAAAAAGACCGCAGGTCTATTTGCATCAACGGTTTGGCTTATTCTCATTTCTTTTGTCTCTGCTCAGCAGCCCCTAACGGCCTGCGGCATTGCGTCCCACAACCTAAGCATGGCTCCCTCCGGCACGTTTTGCGTTATGGCTCAGGACTGCCATGTAGCGGATGTATGTGAGAGTGGCACCTGCTATGGGGCCAGCGCTTGCCCAAATTGTAGCGATTGTATAGGGTTTTGGCAATGGTGTTCGTATTACATGACGTGCGGATTGTATTCCATGTGTTCGAACACGGCGATGTGTGCATAAAGGAGAAAATGACATGAAGATTAGCAATTACATTACGTTGCGGAGATGTGTCTGGCTCGGGACGCTTGCCCTGCTAAGTGCGGGAACCTGGCTCTTGACCAGGTCTGTCTTTGCTCAGACCTATGCGCCTGTCCCGGTCTTTGTGAAATATGCCGGTCAAAGCGTCGGCTATAACGGCCAAGTGAAAAAAACCGAATCGACCCTGGCCGTTCGTTCGGACGGATCTAGAGTGGAGGCAAGGGTCATGGTCGCCCCAGATGGCTCGTCCCACCTTCAGAGGACAGTTACAGATCTCGTATCTGCAAAGAAAATGGTGGTCGAGCCCATCTCGCAAAGCATTACAACCTACCTTCTCAAGGATCTGGATGTACTTGCTCGGAGAATGCCCGCCTCGGGCTGCGAAAAGTTCACCCCGGATGGTAGCATCCTGGGCCACGCAGTCGTTCGCAACACGAATCCAATGCAGATTCCCCACGGTTCTCAAAAAGTGGATTCCTGGTATGCGCCAGCGCTTGGCTGTGTGCTTTTAAAGGAACAATTCGTAAAGCTCAAGGAAGACGGCACCAATATCGGAAGCGTACTCAGAGAAGCTGTTCAGATCACAACCGGCGAGCCTTCGGCTGAGTTATTCGAGATACCTGGCTGGCAGGAACGTTCGCCGAAGGGAGTAATGGAGGAGCTTCAACGTAAGTTTTCGCTTCACTCCTTCAACACGGAAGCAGCTTCGAAGATGGACAATGCGTATAGCCTTCAACAGTCGAGATAGTTTGCTGGATTGGAAATGGACGTCCTGGTTCACTCCCGGACGTCCTTTCTTTAGCAGCGCGAAGCGCGTTGAAGTCCTGGCGTAAAGATCGATTACGGTGCTGTGCAAACTCAACAGCTCGCTCTGCGGTTCCATGCGGCGTGCGCGTTGAACCCGAGCAAGTTTGGCCATCAGACTGCCGCGCAATGATCGAAAGAGCGTCTACCGCGAGCTAAAACAGCGGGGCTGGAAACGAACTTTCACCCTAACAGAGCGGTGCCACTCTAGCTCAGCGGCGCGGCGCTAATTTGGACAGGAGTGATTATTAGTAAAATCGGAGGCCAGGGAGCCGCCGAATGAGCAAAATCACACTGAATGTCAATGGCGCAAGCCATACCGTGGATGTGGAACCTTCCACTCCGCTTCTGTACATCCTTAGAAACGACCTCGACCTCCACGGTCCACGCTTCGGCTGCGGTCTCGGCCAATGCGGGGCCTGTACTGTAATCATCAACGGAACCGCCGTGCGCTCTTGCGTCATGCCGGTCGGCTCGGTCAAAACAGAGATCACGACACTCGAAGGATTGGCCAAGGGCGACACACTTCATCCTGTCCAACAAGCCTGGATTCAGGAACAAGTCCCTCAATGCGGCTTCTGTCAAAACGGGCAAATCCTCACTGCCAAAGTCCTCCTCGACAAGAACCCAAATCCAACCGACGATCAGATCCGCAAAGGTATGGCCGGTGCACTTTGCCGCTGCATGACCTACTACCGCATCCAGTCCGCTGTCAAACTCGCGGCGAAGCTGACAGAAAAATCCAGGGCGGTGAACGCATGAACCGCTTTACCTCCATCCCGCAACAAGTCGAAGGCGAACTCTCCCGCCGCGGCTTCCTCGAACGCACCGGGCTGTTCGTCGTCACTCTCGCCGGCGCAACCGCATCTAACGCGCAATCCACTCAACCCTACCCCGACCCAAACTTCCGCCAACTCGATTCCTGGATCGCCATTCATCAAAACAACACCGCCACCTTCTATGTGGGCAAGACCGATCTCGGGCAGGGAACCGGCACCGCCTTCCGCCAGATGATGGCCGACGAACTCGACATCGCCTACGACAAGACCAGCATCATCATGGGTTCTACCGATGTCACCGTGGATCAAGGCGGCTCTGGCGGTTCCGACGCCATTCAAGTCGATGGCTGGCCCATGCGCCGCGTCGCCGCCGAAGCACGCCGCGTTCTCATCGAGCTCGCCTCCCAGCGCCTCGGCATCGCCCCGGATCAGCTCACCGCGAATCACGCAGTGATTACCGCCAAGTCGGACCCTTCCAAACGCGTCACCTACGGCGACCTGATCGGCGGCAGGAAGTTCAACGTCGCCCTCACAGGCAACGATGTCAACGCCACCACCGGCATCGCCAGGGTCAAGCCCGTTCAGGATCTCAAAATCGTCGGCCAGTCCCCTCAGCGTTATGACATCCCGCCCAAGGTGGACGGCACGCTCAAATGGGCAGTCGACGTAAAACTCCCCGGCATGGTCCACGCCCGCAATATCAAGCCACCATTCGCAGGCGCCAGCCTCACCAGCATCGACGAATCCTCGGTGAAATCCCTCCCCGATTTTGTCAAAGTAGTCAGCAAAGGCAACTATGTCGCCGTGATTTGCGAGCGCGAAGAGCAGGCCATCAATGCCGCCCGCAGGCTCAAATTGACTTGGCAAAAACCCGCCGTCGCTCCATTCCCCGCCTCCGAAGACCTGTTCAATTACATGCGCGCCGCCAAGCCAACCTCCGAGCGCAAGTCCCCGCCGGTAGGTTCCCCCGACGACGCCTTCGCCTCCGCCGCTAGCGTCATCGAGGCGGAATACGACATCCCCTTTCAAGGCCACACCAGCTTCGCCCCGGCCCATGCACTCGCCGATCCATCCAACGGGCAAATGACCATCTACACCAATGACATGAAGTCATACGGCATGCGACTCGGCGTGGCCAGCTTCCTCGGTATTCCCAAAGAACAGGTTCGCGTTATCTGGATGGATGGCCCCCAGGGCTATGGACGCACCGCCGCCGATGACGCCGGTTTTGAGGCCGCTTACCTCGCTCGCGAAATCGGTCGTCCGGTCCGTGTCCAGTGGATGCGCGACGAAGAACAAGCCTGGGACACCAAAGGTCCGGCCTTCACCTGCAAACTCCGCGGCGCACTCGACGCTCAAGGCAACATGGTCGCCTTCGACTACGCCTCGCAATGCTGCAACTACGGCCACGTCGGCTACAACGAACCAGACACCGTTCTGATCGCCCAACTCATGGGCATCCGCCGCGCCCAGCCCAACGCCGGCGGCGGCGCTTTCCCCGACGACATGTACGCTATCCCCCACCGCAAGATGACCAGTCAGGTCGTTCGGCTCCCCCTCATCCACGAAACCCCGCTCCGAACCGGCAATCTGCGAGACCCCAACGGCCCTCAAGTTACCTTCGCCTCCGAATCATTCATGGACGAAATGGCAATTGCCGCCAAAGCCGATCCCGTCGAGTTCCGTCTCAAGCTGCTTTCCGCCAGCACCAAAGACGATTCGGGCTTCAAGCGTGCCCGCTCCATCGCAGTCGTCAAAGCTGCCGCCGAAGCCTATGGCTGGAAGCCGCGCTCCTCCCCCAAAAAACTGGCCAGCGGCGATATTCTCACCGGCCGCGGCTTCGCCTACAGCTTCCGCAGCCAAACCGTCGTTGCCAATGCTGTCGATGTTGAAGTCAACCGCAAAACCGGCCACGTCTGGGTCAAACGAATCGTCGTCGCCCAGGATTGCGGCCTCGTGATCAATCCCGAAGGCGTCAAGGGCACAATCATCGGCGGCACACTGCACGCCCTTAGCCGTACACTCCACGAAGAGATGACCTTCGATACCGAAAAGGTCCTCGATCGCGATTGGATCAACCATCCAACCCTCACTCACCTCGATTCACCAGAGAAAATCGACATCGTGCTGGTCAACGGCGATCCCAATCCGAATCGCCCCGATCTTCCCCACTACGGTGCCGGCGAGACCGTCTGCAAACCAATACTGGCCGCCGTAGCCAACGCAATTTTCGACGCCACCGGTGTTCGCCTCCGCAGACTGCCATTCAAAAACGCCCGCGTCCTCGCGGCTCTCAAGGCCGCGCGAGTCTCAGCTTAACGCTCTGGCGCTCGTCGCCTTCACGCCAGGTCCAATTCGCCCTAAAGCACACCCTCAAAGTAGACGCCGCCCGCACCATTTGGCCACTCCGCTCTGTCTGGAGCTTCTTCGGCTACGACGAACCCAACTACTCCTACATGAAGGACGGCAAGAAACTGCTCTCCGGGCTGGTCTCTCTCAGCCCCGTCACAGTCCATGTCCGGACCCACAATTTACTAACTACCGGCGACGGCGCCGCCGCTCTCAAATGGGGCTCCACCAACGCCTACACCGAAGCCGCTCAGGGCAATCCCAAGTTCGACTGGACAATTGTCGATCGCATCTTCAATACCTACCTCGAACGCAACATGAAGCCGCTCGTCGAGATCGGCCTTACTGTCCCTAAAGTCCAAACGCTCGCCGGATCGAACCAGTAAAATCCAGAAATCCAACACCAACAGAAGCGATTCATTTGCTTCGATATTCGCAAAGAAAAGCCATTCTTTAAAACCCTGACTCCTGTACCATAAATTGACTCTCGCGCCATGTCTGACCCCGGCGAAATCACCGTCCTGCTCCACCGCGTAGCCTCCGGCGACTCTTCCGCTCAGCACGAACTCCTGCCTCACGTCTACGCGGAATTAAGGCGAATCGCCGCCAGTCATGTGAATCGCGAGTCCGCCGCCAACACCCTTCAAGCCACCGCCCTCGTCCACGAAGCCTACCTCCGCCTCAATCAGAATCCCGCTGCCAGTTTCGAAAACCGCGCTCACTTCTTTGCATTAGCCAGTCGCGTCATGCGCCGGCTATTGATTGAAAATGCCCGCAACCGCGGACGCCTCAAACGCGGCGGTGCATCCATCCATATTGCTCTCGATGAAAGCGTTGCTGTCACTGAAGATTCCGACGAAATCATCCTCGCTGTCCACGAAGCTCTCGAGCGCCTCGAGCTGCTTTCTCCCCGTCAGGCGAGTATTGTCGAAATGCGCTTCTTCTCAGGTTTGCAACTCGAAGAAATCGCCGAAGTCCTTCAACTCTCCGTGCGCACCATCCATCGCGAGTGGACCATCGCTCGCGCCTGGCTCTACGGTGAATTGCGATAACAATCCATGTCTCCCCATCCTGGCCGATCCGAGGATATCGACCGAGCCGCCCTCCACCTGGCAGCTTCTGATCTCCTCGCTCAGGCCCTCAATCACGACGATCCAGCCGCGTGGCTCCATGCCGCCCACGTAGACCCCTCCGCTAAATCCGAAGCCCTGAGGCTGCTTTCGCTGCACCTCTCCGCAGGCTCAAACTTTCTTTCAGCTCCCATCGAAAGCGCTCGCGCTGCCTGGCAACCAGAGTCGCTGATCCCAGGCACAATCCTCGCCGGCCGCTATCGCATCCAACGCCTCCTCGGCGAAGGCGGCATGGGCGAAGTCTATCTCGTCGACGACGAAGAACTCCATCAACAGGTCGCACTCAAAACCCTCCGCCCACACCTTGCCGCCGACCCAAGCGCCCTCGAACGCTTTCGCCGCGAAGTCCTGCTGCTTCGCGAACTCCACCATCCGAACGTCATCCGCATTTTTGATTTTGGCCGCGCCAACGACACATATTTCTACACAATGGAATTCCTGGAGGGCGAAACTCTCTCAAATCGCATCAAATCCTCCGGCCCTCTACCGGAACAAGACGTAACAACCTTGGCTCAAAATCTCCTCTCTGCGCTCACAGCCATCCACACCAAGGGCATCGTCCATCGCGACCTCAAACCCTCCAATATCTTCCTCGTCACCGGTGGCCGGATCGTTCTCATGGATTTTGGCATCGCCACAACCAAAGGCAAAACTACCCTCACCGATGCCAACTCCGTCCTCGGATCACTTGACTACATGTCGCCCGAACAGCTCGAGGGCCAAGACGTCTCTCCACGCAGCGACTACTATTCGCTCGGCCTGCTTCTGCATGAATCGCTCACCGGTCATCAAGCCTTCTCAGGCACCAGCCCGGTCGCACGGGCCTTCCGCCGGATCAACGAACCCACTGCCCACGACACACTGCCCGGCCCCTTGGGGCGCGCCATCGACGCTTGCCTCAACAAAGACTCAGAAGCTCGACCGGGTAGCCCCGATTACATACTCCGCCTCATCGATGGCTACCGCCCATGGCCACTCCGCAAATTTGCCATATTCGCAGCTGTGCTGATGCTTTCTCTCACAATCTGGCAATACTGGCCGAAAGCAGTCCTCGCAAATCCTGAACTCGACCAGCACCTCAAGCTCGCTGCCCAATTCGCCTCCCGCCGCACCGCCGCCGATCTCGACAACGCCCGCCTCGAATTCGAAGCAGCCCTTCAAATCGACAACGCAAACCCAGACGCCTGGGCAGGCCTCGCCGAAGTCTACTCAACCATCTCGAACTTCGGTTTCGGCGAACCCCGGCCGAGCTTGCGCAAGGCCCGGCAGGCCGCCGAACGTGCTCTCGAGCTCGCCCCAGATTCTGCCGCCGCGCAGGCTGTGAATGCCTACATTGTCTCGCTCGATCTCGAAAAATGGCGCACTGCCGACCCGCTCTTCCGCCGTGCGATTGAGCTCGATCAGACCCAGACTCGAACCCGGCTCTGGTACGGTGCCTATCTTGGAAAACTTGGCCGATTTGCCGAGGCATTGGCGCAACTGAATGTAGGCCTTACTCATGACCCCGGCTCCATGCCGCTCAATCACGAGCTCACCTCGATCCATACCTATGCCAGAAATTACGAAGCAGCAGAAGCCGCCGCACGCAAACTCGTCAGGCTCCAGCCACGCGAGCCCAGCTCCTACCTGGCCCTCTGCAGAACTTTGCTGGCGCGGCAGAAACTTGATGACGCAAAGTCCGCCTGCGACGAAGCACTCCGCCAGGACAAAAGCATCTCCGGTCAGGCATTATTCGCGAGCGTACTCGCCGCTCAAGGGAAACTCGGCGAAGCAAAAGCAATCGCCCGCGGGGTCGAATCCAAAATTCGAAACGTCTCCATCCTTTGCGACCTTTACCATCGCATCGGCGAAACAGATCGCGCCGTTGCCCTTGTGGAGAAGGCTTACGCCGAAGGCGACTCTACGATTCAATTAATCGGCCATAGCTCTCGCTTCGATGGCGTCCGGCCGCACCCTTCTGTCCAGCGGATCATTCATGCCCTGGGCTTCTTACCCACCCCAGCTAGGCAAATCACAACCAGAGGTCAATGAATTTCATGCGAAACCGAACATCCATCATCTACGCGGATGGACTGCGCGATCAAAGAGTCCGCGGGGTAGGCGAAGGCGCCTTCGTCTACGATGTCACCGATTCCAGCAATCCCGTGCTGAGAGGTCAAGCCTTCGATTTTTTTGGCGCTTCCGCTCTGAAGGATGAGCCCGGCCTCAGCTACCAATGGCTGACCGAGATCACCGTCGCCTCGAATGAACTGGAAGCGCAGGGAATCAAAGATGCCGCCGCTCGCGAGGTTCAAACCCAATCCGCCATTGGCGAGCTCTTGAGTCTCCAGATGGACTACTCATGCTCTGCCGTCGGCGCAAACTTGCGCATTCTGACTACTAACCTGAAGGAGGCTGCCGAAACGTACAGCTACATCATTGTCGACGAACAAGACGACGGAAGCGCAGGCCCAATGCTGGTTTCTGAAATCTGGATTGCCAAGTGCGATAGCCCCAGTTCGAATTCCAAGCTGACGCCCCGTACCGTCCGCGGCAAGACCCTCTTGTCTCCAAATAAGGCACACGAGTATGTGTCGTGGGAAGCCGTCGCCTATCGCGTGCTCACCAAGTCCTAGCGGATTGGTCAAAGAGGGCAAGGGATCGCCGATTTAAAACTAACTTCCGCGATCCGCTTGCCCCCTAGACGAATCCCATTTGGCTGCAAGCCCGGAATCAACACTCTCACCACCGGCAAACCTACCCGGCGTCGAGTCAAATCGACATAGTATTGCCGCAAGTTCATGCCGCCTTCCACGCTTCCAACCTCCCCATCGACACCGGCCTGAAACGGCTCAAGCTGCGCAACTCCATACGGCGCTTCATCTCGCAGCACCCCTTTCCAGGTCAACACCTGCGCCAATTCCTGCATCGCCTTCCGGGCCGCCTCCGCCATTGTCGCAGCAGCTCCTCCTCCAAACGCCGGCATCTCCCCGCTCACCCTCGACGACACCGCCACGCAAACCGCCACGCCAAACTCCGTCGTGAGATCCAGCAACTCAACACACCAGCCTTCCCTCTCCATACATCCCCCAATACTCAGCGTTCGTTCACACCCATATGCCCGCCAGTCCCAGCGCGGCCGCATCGCCCGCCGGTACCACCACATCGCCACCGCGTCGCGTTCAATCAATTCCCGGCGCCCGCTATCAATCGCTGCCTCAATCGTCGGCCCCGCCGCACAACCAGTCGATTCTGAAACTGCAAACCACGGCTGGCCCGCGTCCGCATGATCCATCAGCACAACCGCTGCTGGCGCCCATAAATCCGGATAATCCCCAAACGCCTTTGCCCTCATCCACGCCACCGGCACATCCTCGACAAAGCGCTCCGGCACCTGTTCCACATCCGGCTTCCCACGATTCCACGCCTCGCGCGAATCATACTGCTCATCGCTAAACAACATCAACTCATTGGGGTGTATACAGCGCTCGGGGTCATAAGCCATTACCGCGAATTCTTCCTCCCCATCGAAATGCGCACTGAACCGCTCAATCCCCTCATAGACAGCCTTGTCTCGGGCCTCCTGCTCAGTGCACCCACTCCCATAAGCAAACCCCCGCGTCCTCTGACGGTGCAAGTTCCCAAACAATGCAGGCAACACATACTCGGCTTGAGCGTGCCTCAACCCAAACCCCTCCACCTCTGCCAAAAAGCGCGACACAACTCCCGTATGCCGGCTCACCCACTCACCAGGCCTAACTCCTCCAGCTCTCCGAATCGCATGAAACTCCTGCTTCAAAGATCGAAAATCAAAAGTAGTCAATCCACCCAGAGCCTTACCCTCCCCCGCCGCAATCAGCCCTAAGGCACTAGCAAGCCAACCCATCGAAAAACTCCACGAGGCTGCATTCCCAGCCACCGCAATCGCCGGCGGATACTCCCAACCGCACACCCTGGCCCTGCTCGCCCGTTTACCCTTCAGCCAATACACCAGCTCTTCATACAAACCAACCGTGTCGCCAGTCAGCAAAGGCCCCAGCCAAACCTGCATCCCCACAGGTTTGACCAGCAACGCCTGCTCGGTCTCCTCCAACATCCCGGCAATCTCAGGCCTCAGGTAATCGTCAGTCAGCACCACCGCGATTCGACTATCCCCACTCACTTCAAGCCCCGCCTGCTCCAGCCACTCCTCGGGTCTTTCTTTAACAAGATCCCCCGCGATGAGCATACGAACCGCGGGCGCCTTGGCAACAAGCCCCATCCCTTCAAGCCAGGCGCGCTCCCTGCGGTTGCCAATGCGCGTCCCCGTCGCGTACAACCCCGCGCCAACAAGTCGCTGCACGAGATCACTCGACTCAATCCCCGCCGGGACAATCAATTCATCGTCTTCGCCATGGATCAAAATCTCCTGGCGATTTCCACTTACGCCGCTGACCTTCGCCGCCAACCGCTTCACCAACTCAGGCGTAAGTGTTTGATGTGCCACTCAGGCATTGTAAGCGAACTGAACCTCCGTACTCCTGTCCGAATCTCAAGTGCTTTGTCGCAAACAATAACGAGGAGAAAGGAGATCGCCATGGACAAGTCAAGCCTGGCCCTATTGCTATTGGCGCTGCTCGGTCCATTGGTCTCGACGGTGTTGGTCAGCAGTCCTGAAGCCCCAATGCCTCCCGCGCAAACTGCTCCAGCAGCCACAACCGCAAAGCTCGATTCTCTCCAGGTCCCCAAAACCTCTGTCAAAGCAGTCCCCAACAGTCAAACTGTGCTCGTCGCCTTCACTGTAATCCTCAAACGAGTCATTGTGGAGCCCGAAACTCCAATCATGTTGACTGGCGAATGGCACAGCCAGTCCGGATTCTCTCCTCTGCCTGTCCTCTGGTTGGATAAAGACGGCAAGGAGTTGCCACACTACTCAATTGCCGCAGACCCCTTCCTAATCGCCACGGCCCGCCTCGCAGTTCCAGACAAAGCCCTCGGCCCCGGATTCCTTAGATTCACTGCCACGCCACAGCTTGAGGCAAATCAGAAACCCACACCCCAATACTTCGAGTCCCCACTTAAAGTGATCGCCGACAGGGCCGTCCCTCCCTTGCCTTCCGGCAACACCAAACTCTTCACCATTCCGGCCGCCTTTGCGGCCACTTGCTTGCTAGCCGGCAGTCTGGTCCTGTTCTGGCGGCGCAGCACAACCACGTCCGGCGCCTTCCAATTCGCATACCTTCCACTACATCGCTTCATTTGGAAGATCCAGGATTCCTGGGTGGCAAATTTGAATGCGGCTACTACAATCGTGGCGACTCTGGCCACTCTCGGCCTCACCGCCGATTCACTCTCGTCCCCTGGCGTGGTCAAAGAGTATTCTGCGTGGTCTGCGTTGTATCTGTTGTGTGCAGGTCTTGCACCTCTGGTCTTCACCCTGCTCAAAATCGTCGCTGCGCCAAAAGGGGCAGACCCTGTGGAGACCGGTTCGATGTTCGGCTTCTACCTGGCCAACGGCTTCAATCTATTCGGCGTTGGCGGACAACTCCTCTTCGCATACTACGCCTTGCACTCGCTAGCCGTAACTCTCGCACTCGATCCGCTAGCCGCCGGTTGCATCCCCTTCCTCCCCGCGCTACTAGCGCTAGCAACCCTCTTCTACGTATGTATGCGCTTCCAACTGGTTGCCGTTGCCTCCACCCAGGCAAAGTCTCAACCCTATGAGCTGACCTCCATGTTCTAAATTAAACACTCTCGCCGCCCGCCACCAGCAAACTCTCCGCAAACAACCATTCCCGATCCAACCATTGCGCACGAATCTCAAAACCCGACGCCCGAGCCTTCTCCTCAACTTCAACCAATAAATATTTGTGGCTGTTTTCAGTCCAGATCGTTTCCCCCGCCGCAAAGTGAATTGTCCGATACGCCTCGGCAATCACAACCGTCTGATCTCGCAATGACTCAAGATGCATCTCGATGCTCTGCGTCTCAGAATTAAATCGCGCCCGGTGCGCAAATTGGTTCAAGTCAAAATTTGCCCCCAACTCCCGGTTGATCCTCGACAGAAGATTGAGATTGAATGCCGCCGTCACTCCCAATGCGTCGTCATAGGCAGCCAGCATTTGCTCAACTGGCTTCGCAATGTCCGTCCCCAATACCAGCATGTCTCCCGTCTCGAGAATCTTGCGAATGTCTGCGAGAAACTTCCGATCTGCCGGGTCGCTGAAATTCCCGATCGTACTTCCCAGAAACAACACCAGTAACCGTTGCCCTTCCGTCCGCCTCGCTGCCACATTCAGCAGCCCGTCCAGATATTCGTTCTCCAGCCCGACAATCCCCACCGCTTCAATATCAGCCAGTTCGCGGCGGCAATCCGCCAGCGCCGCCGGCGAGATCTCAATCGGAAAATAACTGATTTGACCCCGTTGCGCCATCGCCTCCAGAATCCAGCGCGTCTTCCTGCCGCTGCCGCTTCCAAGTTCGCAAACAAGCACATCGCCAGGAACAAGCCTCGCGATCTCCCCGGCATGAGCATGCAACAACCGCTCATCCGCGCGCGTCAACCCATACTCATCCAGCTCACAAATCGCCTCGAACAACTTCGACCCCAGCGAGTCATAAAGATACTTCGACGGAAGCTCCTTCTGTCCCGGATTGGTCAATCCTTCGCGAACATCCGCGGCAAAATCGGTAAGCGGTGCGGTAGCAACGGCCACAGTAGGCATCGGTAAAATCTCCTATTAGTCAGAGGCGCAACGGAAACCCGCATACGCGTATGGATAGTGCGGCTGGAACCAGTTCCGGAACGAACGCCTCAACATGCATTCCTCCGTACGAGGTGATCCGCCTTTCATCACAAAGTGCTTGTCATTAAAAAAGTCCGCCGAATAACCGCGGTAAAACGAAAATGGCGCAAATCCTGGGAACGGCTCGAACTCACTCGAAGTCCACTCCCACCCGTTGGCAATCATCCCATCTACGCCCCAGAAACTCCGCCCCTCGGGAAACGCATTCACCGCTGACGGATCCCATCGAGTCAGGTCAAAATAACCTTGCCTCGACGAAGGCCGATCTTCACCCCAGGGATAGGAGCGCTCCCCTCCAGTAGATCCATACGCCGCACGATGCCACTCCGCCTCGGTAGGTAGCCTCTTGCCAGCCCAAACAGCGAAAGCACTAGCCTCGGCATGGCTCACATACACCGGCCAGTCCGCGGGCAGCGCGATCTCCTCGAACATCCCTCGATAATGGTATTCCGAGCCCACGCGCTTCCAAAACGCAGGATGTTCAATCCCTTGTTCCTGACTCCAACGCCACCCTCCCTCAGTCCACAACCCGCGATCCCGATAGCCGCCTGCCCCCACAAACTCGAGATACTGCCCGTTCGTCACCTTGTAGCGATCCACCACAAATTGCGGCACTTCCAGAACATGCTCGCAATACTCGTTATCCCAACCGAATCCATCGCCCCTAGCCCGTCCCAGCTTGCTCATACCTGCAGGAATCGCAACCATTTCCGCCACAAACAACCCGCCTTCAGTAGCTTCCACTTGAGCCAGCTTCCGCTTGCTCCCCAGCGGCAACTGATGAAATATATAAGCCAAAGTCTCAACATGCATCAACCGGTGTTCGATCGCCACATGCAACAACAAGTCCTGCCCATCCAAGCCGCCACCCAATAGCGCCGCATCCAGCTTTTCGCGAATCGCGGCGCCATACGCCCTTACGACTGCTTCCTCCGGCCAATCATTCGGCCCATCCGTAGGCAAACCACCATCTACGGGATCGATCCCAAACGCAAACAACCGGTGCAACGCAGCGTCGCTTCCCCCCAGCCCCAATTCGCGCTCAAAGAGATTCCAGTCAAACGCCTCAAGATGTCCCAGATAGAAGATGATCCGGTGCCGCTCCGTAATCGGCCGTTCATACAAAACGCCGGGCATCGGCAACTGAAACATCAGGTCCGACGCAGCACGGGCGCGCTCCAGGCGAGCCATCAAAGCCGGCTGGTCCACCTATGCATCTCCCCTCTGGCCAGATCCAAGCGGCTTCAAATCGCCCATCACCGTCGGAATCAATTCCGACACGGTCGGATGAATATGCATCGCCTCGCGAATCATCGTATAAGGCTTCTTGGCGTACATCGTGTCGAGAAGAGAGTGAATTGCCTCATCCCCGCCGGGCCCCAGAATCGCCGCGCCTAAAATCTCTTTGGTCTCCGCATCCACCATCACCTTCATGAATCCCTGCGTCTCGCCCTTCTCAACCGCGCGGCCAACGCGAGTCATCGGTCGAATCCCCACCAGCGCCTTCCGGCCGCTCTTACGCACCTGCGCCTCAGTCATCCCCACCCGACCCAGCGGCGGATCCACATATAAGCCATAAGCGGTAATCCGGTCGCTCACCCGCCGCGCCCCGCCATCGAGCAGGTTCGCCGCAACAATCTCAAAGTCGTTATAAGACGTATGCGTAAACGCCCCTTTGCCATTGCAATCCCCTAAAGCCCATACGCCCTCGACATTCGTGCGCAGTTCATCGTCCACCTCAATGTATCCCCGCGCATCGGTTGCAATACCCGCCCGCTCCACACCCAAATCGTCCGTATTCGGCCTTCTCCCCACCGCGCAAAGCAAATGAGAACCATGAAATTCAACAAGCTTCCCCCCGCTCTCGCCACGCACCACAACGCCCCCATCTTCCTTGCCAACACTCGTGCAAACCGTATTCAGTTCGATCGCCACGCTTTCATTCGCGAGAATTCCATGGATGGCCTCTGACACATCCTCGTCCTCTCTCGCAATCAATCGCGGGCCACGTTCAATCAGCGTCACCTCGCTACCGAATCGACGAAACATCTGGCCGAACTCAAGCGCAATATAGCCACCGCCCAAAATGATCAAATGTCGCGGCAGAAAATCCACATCCATCATCGTGCTGCTTGTCAAATAGGGCACATCCGTCAACCCGTTGAGCGCAGGAATAACCGGACGCCCTCCAGAGTTGATAAAGATCCGTTCAGAGGACAACAAAACATCGCCCACTCTCACCTCCCTGGCGGATTCAAACCGGGCATGGCCTTCAAAGACGGTACAGTTGTCCATCCCTTTCAGCCATTTCTCCACGCCCGAATTAGACTCACCGGAAATACGATCCTTCCGAGCCTTCACCTGCTTCATGTCAACGGTAATTTGTCCTGAAATCACAACCCCATAATCCGCCGCCCTCCGCGCCATTTGAGCCGCATAAGCGCTGGCCACCATGGTCTTGGTGGGAATGCAGCCGGTATTCACACAGGTCCCCCCAAAAAATCCCCGTTCAACAATCGCCACTCTCTGCCCCGCGCCCGTCAGCCGCCCAGCCAGCGCAGGTCCAGCCTGCCCAGTCCCGATGATGACCGCATCGAATGAAGAACTTGCCACTACGTTTAGCCTCCCGCTAGCCCGCCAAAACCGGACCAGTTACCATAATCGTAACGCAGCCCGCCAAACCACTCCTTAGTGCAGGGATTTCAACCCATGGCCACTCAATGCATTGCGCTCAAGTGGCTTTCTTGCCCGTAACGCCAAGGCGATGCCCAACAACCATTTGGATTGCCGGCTTTCCCCGGGTGGGTCGCGTTGAAAGACGATTTGAAGCCGTAAGGATCGAATTCTGTCAATCTAACGCTGCGAATGTAATGATTGATCGCGGGCAGCAGGATCTCGGGCTCGAAAGGCTGCGACGCCACCACTACCCACGCCCCATGTAATCGAAAAACTGCTGCTCGATGCCGTCTACTTTCATGGTGTAGGGGCCGGGGCCACCGCTCGCTGTAGCGGTCATCAGCCGCTAGGGGGACAACACACGGAGCGCTCGAAAACGCAATTCGCAAATAAGCATTCATCTCGCGCGAGAGTCCGGGAGACAGCCGTTTATCCATGGCACGCATCCTCCTGCTCGATAGCATTCTTTTCACGCAGTAGCCGATGAACAGCCCGGGCAATCATTCGCTCTTCATCGGTGCGGATCACCCGCACGGTGGCCGGGCTTGCTTCGGTGGAAATCACCGGGGCGTTGGCCGCGTTCCTGGTTTCGTCTAGTTCGATACCGAGGAAGCCCAATCCGTTGCATACGCGGGCACGCACTTCCCCGGCATTCTCGCCGATCCCACCGGCGAAGACCAATGTCTCCACTCCTCCGAGTGCGGCGGCGAACGCCCCGATCCATTTACGGGTCTGGTAACAAAACAGTTCCACTGCTTCGGCGGCTGGTATCTCGGATGCCTGCCGCCTGCACAAATCGCGCATGTCGGAACTGATTTCGGAAACACCCAACAGACCAGACTCGTGATTGATCAGGTTGTTGAACTGCTTCGACGTCAGTTTTTCGGAGTGCATCACATACCACGCGACGCCAGGGTCGAGGTCTCCCGTGCGGGTGCCCATCGGCAACCCGCCAGCCGGCGTAAAGCCCATACTGGTGTCGATACTCTTGCCGTCGCGGACGGCTGCTAAGCTCGCCCCATTGCCGAGGTGGGCCAGGATCACGCGACCTTGGGCAACTGCCGGGCCGGCCACTCGGCCCAGTTCTTCCATAAGGTAGGCATAGGACAAGCCGTGGAAGCCGTAGCGTTGGATTCCCATCGCATCGAAACGGCGCGGGATGGGCAAGAGCCGGGCCACCCGCGGCATAGTGCGGTGAAACGCCGTGTCAAAGCAGGCTACCTGAAGCAGCTTTGGATGCCGCCGGCGGAACACCTCGATCAGTTCAATTGCTGCAGGCAAATGTTCGGGATCGTAAGGACTGATGCGGCGCAGCTCATCCATCAGGTCCTTGGTGACGAGTTGGGGCTCCGTATAGTTCATTCCGTGGACCACACGGTGTCCCACAGCTTTCACCGATTCAAAGCCCGCCCGCTCTTCGAGCCAATTAATCAAGAGGACTGCCGCAGAGCTGCGATCGGGGGCGTCGATGCTGCGGCTGTCCTGCAAATTCCGAATCGTGTCGTGAAAAGTAAGATTCGCACCGGCCGGCCCGATACGATCAACCGCTCCGTACAAGGCGCGTTTCGGCGATTCGCCGTCCTCGTACATCGCAAATTTGATGCTCGATGAGCCTCCGTTGATCGTCAGGATGTATCGGTTAGCGACGTTCACGCCCATTCCCATCGCTCTTCAGTCTGGTCTCGCGGGCGGACTGAATCTCAGCAAGTATCGCAGGTGCCGCCTTGCCCTGTTTGCCAACTCCAGTGTAGCCCTCAAACATCAGCACTGCGTGCGGATACCGGATGTAGATATTGGCTTCGTCCAGGGCCAGCTTGATCCCCGTAGCCACTCGATCACTCACCACCAGTACATTTGCCTGATCCGCCTTGGTCCAGAAATACATTAGTAGAGGACTGTCGTATACGTTGCCGTTGTGCAAAATCACTCGCCCACCGTCGCAGCTCATGTCCAGGCAGTGCGCCGCCCAACAAACGGCTTCCAGACGTGCAGGTTCGATCCACACTCCATAGGTCCCAGCCTCCAAGCGCTGACCGGCGACTCGGGCCTCTTTCTCTTGGGCCACGAGGGCAACCTGGCACTCCCTCTGCTTCTCCAGGAGCTTTGAGTGTAAATAGAGAAGATTCATCAATGCGTCCTGCTTGCTCAACGTGTAGGCACTCAATCCGCACGTGCACGTAAAGCTCCATTTCCGCCGCACAGCCACCAGTGAAGGAGTCCGCCTAAGACAGCGTTCGGCTAACCGGCGGGAGATCTTCTCATCCGCGCTGAACTCCGGCCAAGAGTTAAGAGTTTCGCGATTACCCCGATAATCAAGCCAAAGATGATCCAACTGATGAAGTACATATTATGCCGCCACCACTGAAGAGGAAGATTCTACCCTTCGATTGCGAACATTTTGCCTGATGCGCATCCGCCTTATCCGAACGCTCATAGGGTTGATGCTTTGAGATTCCGCAATCTCCTGCGACGAATAGCCCTCGAAGTAATACATCTTTAACATTGCGCCTTCAGAGGGTAGCGTTCTGCTTGTGGATGCCCACGTGCAAGTGAAATAGCCGAAATCGTATTTCCTTGAAAGCGGAGGTCGCTATGCCGGACCGAAATGCCGTGGCCAATATCAATGGCACATATCGAGAAGCTGAGGAAGCGGTGAAGAAGCTTCAGCGCGGGGCATTGACATGCACGCACTGTCCATCGTGGGTAAGGCTCCTCAAACCGACGTAACAAGTTTTGGGTTACTTCAACACCGGCAACCGAATGAAGAACCAGGGTAAGAACGGTGCCTTTTGGGGGCGGCTTCTGCAGTTTGTTATTCGGACCCCCGTTCTTTGCCATTCCGGGCCTCGGTCCACGGCAATCAAGATGCACCAGTCCTTGCTCACGGTGCATGGCACAACGGCGTAAGTCGAATAGGCGAAGGAAATCATTGCAGTCACTCGACCGTGCACCGCGCGATTCCACGCCGCGGCAGATGAAATTTTTTCCGCTTCAAAAAATCGCTCTTATGGCATTGATATTCAACGTGAGAGCGAAACCGAAATGAATACTCGCCTTGGAGGGCAAAAACCAATGCTGACGAATGCGACATACCTCAAAGGTCTTGTGATTCGAGCGACAGATGGCGAACTCGGCTCTGTCGATGACTTCTATTTTGATGATGAAACGTGGGTCATCCGCTACCTCACCGTTGATACCGGTGGATGGCTGGACGCCCGTCGCGTCTTGATCTCACCAGTCGCCGTCACTCACGCCGACTGGCCCGCCCGGCGACTCGATGTCGCCCTGACCAGGAAACAGGTTGAAAACAGCCCGGACGTCAACACGCAACTGCCCGTCTCCCGGCAGCACGAGGCTGCCTACAACGTCCATTACGGCTATCCCGTCTATTGGACCCAGTTCCCTACCTTTGTTGGCGGCTTGGCCATTCCGCCACCTCCTGATGAAGCCGACGGCTCAGATGGTGTGCAGCGGGAATCCACGGACTCGCATCTGCGCAGCGCCGAAGCCGTCCGCGGCTACCACATCGAAGCTACGGATGGTGAAATCGGCCATCTGGAAGGCTTCGTGATCGATGGCGAAACGTGGGCCATCCGTTACATCGAGGTGGCGACGCGGAATTGGTGGCCGGGTAAGAAGGTGTTGCTTTCACCCGCATGGATTGAGCGCGTCAGCTGGGAAGAATCAAAAGTCTACATAAGCGTCGCGCGGGAAGTCATCAGGGATGCCCCACGGTACGTCGAGTCCTTGCCGATCACCCGCGAGTATGAAGACCGGCTCTTTGCCGCCTATGGCCGGCCGCCCTATTGGACACAGCATATGGACCAAGCGGTCCATTCTCCAAGCCGTGAGAAGTGATGCACGGCGAAGTCAACAAACGAAAGCTGGAACCATGACTGAATCAAAATCAGCGACCAAAGATCCAATCTGCGGTATGACCGTAGATAAAACAACTTCGATCCTTTCTCAGCGCGATGGGAAGACATCCTATTTTTGCAGCGAAGGCTGCCGGCAGAAGTTTTTGGCGATTTCGACGGGCAGCAAGGTGGAGGACAAGGTTGGCGGGTGCTGCGGATGAAATACGCAACGACGGAGCGCCCCCAATGATGGACCACGCATACGGCTGGATGGGCGGTGGAATGTGGCTGTGGACGGTCCTCGCGATCACCGTGGCCGTGCTCGTGGCCGTCTTGATCGCCAGGACGGCCAAGCGATGATGCCGCCCGTCAAATTGAACCCAAAAGCACAGCAGAATAACCCCATGCTGGTCATCATTCCCAGTGACAAATCCGTGCAGGAAACCGCACTTTGCCTGGATGCTGTCGTCCAGGCGAATCACTTCGGCGTCATGCAGGTCCACAACCTGAAGGAGACCATGGCGAAGAAGGGCTTGGATTTCGCACCGCAATGCCTGATCTTTGAGGTCTGTCAGCCACAACAGGCCAAGCGGGTTCTCGAGGAGAACATGAGCGTCTCAACGGCTCTACCTTGCCGAATCTCCATATACGAGGAAAACGGTAAGACGATGCTCGCCGCCTTAAAGCCAACCATGCTTTTGGCGATGTTCAACACGCCGCAACTCGAAGTGGTCGCGCAGGAAGTAGAGGACACAATCGTGAAGATCATGACCGAAACGGCATTGAGGTGATTGGCAGGACCCAGTCAATCATCCCGGTCCAATCAATGAAGGCGAGACAAAAATGAAAACTGCACACTCGGATGTTGCCGTCATGGAGCAGTCCATCACCGGCATGAAGGCATTGATGTATTAAAGGCCTGGAAAGTACGCCTCGGAGGCGCACTCGCGGCACAAACTCCAGGACGAAGTCGGCTCGTTTGGCCAAGTCTCCGCGCAAACGCCGCTCAGCTTGGCGCTCTGAAATTGAGGAAGTGGCCGACGCCACGGTGAAGTGTCTCTTGCGGTCCGTCCCAGCCGCAGTTCCCGCCATTGCGACCCAGGATCTCGCCCGGCCAGGCAGTTGGGCATTGGATTGCTAGTAACACTCAATGTAGAAACCGCCTCGCGGGCGCAGCCGTACTGACGGCGAACGGTGCTTTCGCGCAGCAGAGCAAGCTCAAACCCGGGATGAAGCCAGGCACCGGACAGAGCGGCATGATGAGCGGGAGCATGGGCGAGAAATGCAAGAAGATGACGGCTATGCACAGCAACATGACGGCGGAGATGAAAGGCATGAACGCCAGTCTCGACCAGAAGGTGGGGGCCATGAACGCGGCAGAAGGCGCCGCGAAAGTCGATGCCATGGCCGCCGTCATAAACGAGATGGCAACCCAGCGAACGCAGATGCTGGCGAAGATGTCGGACCGGCAGGACCAAATGATGGCGCACATGGGCGAGCACATGGAGCATTCCGGCGGCGCTGCGATGAAGCAGTCTATGGCGCAATGCCCAATGATGAAAAGCATGAAGAACATGGGCGAGAAATAGCAAACCGCTACAACTGATATTCAGCTGGGCGTAGAAAGGGATTAAATGATGAACGGGAACGGATGGATGGGCGGAAGCGGCTGGATGGGCGGAGGGATGTGGGTTTGGACGGTGGTCGGCGTACTGGTGGTGGTCCTGCTGGTTGTCGTGATTAACAAAGTGTCCGCGAAATAGGAACGCATTCGGGTTCTGCCTGTCCTACAGAAGATATGAATTGACATGGTTTGCTTATGGAGGTCGTAAGATGCCGAAGACTGCAGTTGGATTGTTTAAGAAGCCTGAGATTGTGGACGACGTTGTGCGAGAGATCGAAGCCCTTGGCTTGCCTCGGAAAGAGATTCGCACCATCGAGGAGCCGGCGACGTTTGAGGTCACCGGCGTGATGAGTTTCCCGCGTCTCGATTTTGAAGTCGCCTTGATGCGTGAACTTACCAGGATTGGCACGACTAGCGCGCAGGCGCAGGATTACGTAGAGGGAATGCGACGCGGAGGGGCGTTGGTTCTCGCGACTGGTTCGGACGAAAGAGTGGAGGCGGCCATCGCCATCATGAACAGGAACGGCGCTGTGGAGGTCGAAGAGACCAGTGGATCGGAACCCCACTTACCCGGTGTGGCTCGCGAGAACATGACTCCGGCAAGCGATAGTCGCGTCCTGGCCGGGCGGATCAGCGGGTCGGGTGGCGGCGCCTCCGTTTTCGTATGGTGAATAGGGCGCCGCTAACCTGTCGGGGGCGCCTTTCTGGCTTGCTTTGACACTTTGTCACTGCAGCGAGATTCCAAACTCAGCCTAGTCGCTCAGCTTGATGGAAGAATGATCGATCAAATGGCGGGAGGCGCTCAATGACGGAACACGAACATGGCACCGAAACTGGACCCGAAACTGAGCCGGCGCAAGACCAGGTAGCCAAAAAGGCTTACGAGATATATCTGAAGGAAGGTCGTCCGCAAGGACATGCCGAGCAGAATTGGCGGGACGCTGAAGCTCAAATGCAGCACGCCAGCCCAGGCCATCCTGACGAGCCTGACCATCACGACGATCATGCCCACATGGCTGCGGATTTCCGAAAACGGTTCTGGATCGCATTGGTTCTGACCCTGCCCATTCTCGTCCTCTCCCCGATGCTTCAAGAGTTGATGGGGCTGCGCGAAGCCATCGGTTTTCCCGGCGACCTCTACGTTTTGTTCGGTCTTTCGTCCGCTGTTTTTTGGTACGGCGGCTGGCCGTTTCTCAAAGGGTTCTTCGAGGAGGTCAAATCCCGCCGCCCCGGGATGATGACCCTCATCTCGGTCGCGATCGCCACGGCATATCTTTACAGCAGCGCCGTGGTATTCGGCTTGTCTGGAAAGATGTTCTTTTGGGAGCTGGCCTCGCTGATCGACATCATGTTGCTCGGGCATTGGATAGAGATGAAGTCTGTGATGGGCGCTTCGCGGGCTTTGGAGGAGCTGGCCAAGCTCATGCCCTCGGACGCTCACAAGCTCATGGCCGACGGTAGCGTGAAAGACGTTCCGCTAAGCGAACTGGCATTGGACGACAAAGTCCTGATCAAGCCCGGCGAGAAGATTCCCGCGGACGGTGTCATCGTGGCCGGCGAAAGTTCTGTCGATGAGGCGATGCTCACCGGCGAATCGACTCCCGTCGCCAAGAAGACCGGCGGCAAGATTATTGGCGGGGCGATCAACGGGGAAGGCTCGTTGACCATCGAGGTGAAAGGCACCGGCAAGGATTCATTTCTATCGCAGGTCATTGATCTCGTTAAACAGGCCCAAGAGAGCAAATCAAAGACTCAGGACCTCGCCAACACAGCGGCAATGTGGCTCACCGTTGTCGCCTTGGGCGGTGGCGTGATCACCTTGCTTATCTGGCTGATCCTCGTGGGCAAGGACTTCGCGTTCGCCCTTGAGCGTACCGTCACCGTCATGGTCATCGCCTGCCCGCATGCCTTGGGCCTTGCCGTGCCTCTGGTGGTGGCCGTCTCAACGGCACTTGCCGCGAAGAATGGACTGCTGATTCGCAATCGCGTTGCTTTCGAATCCGCCCGAAAACTGCAGGCCATCATTTTTGATAAGACAGGCACGCTTACCGAGGGCCGCTTTGGCGTGACAGACACTCTGGTACTCTCGCCTGACATCGACGAAGACACGCTGCGAAAATACGCTGCCTCGGTCGACGCGAACTCCGAACATCCCATCGCCAAGGCCATCGCCGCTTCTTCGGACAAGAAGATGCCCGTCGAAGGCTTTTCAAGCATTCCGGGCAAAGGGGCCGAAGGCAGGGTCGAGGGCAAAGCGATCAAGGTGGTTAGCCCAGGCTTCCTGCGCGAACAGAACATCGATCTCTCCGACAAGCGTATCGAGCCACTCCAAGCCCAAGGCAAGACGGTCGTATTTGTTCTCATTGACGGGAAGTTGAAAGGAGCGATTGCCTTGGCCGACATCGTCCGGCCCGAAGCGAAGCAAGCCATCGATGCCCTGAAATCGTTGAACATCCGCTGCATGATGCTCACCGGCGATAACAAAGCGACCGCCAAATGGGTCTCGGACCAAGTCGGCCTGGATGAATATTTCGCCGAAGTCCTGCCCAAGGACAAAGCGGCCAAAGTGAAAGAAGTCCAATCTCGAGGTGTGCTGGTGGCCATGACTGGCGACGGCGTGAACGATGCGCCGGCGCTGGCGCAGGCCGATGTGGGCATTGCCATTGGAGCCGGTTCGGATGTGGCGGTGGAAACCGCCGACGTGATTCTGGTGCGGAGCAATCCTCTGGATGTCGTTGCCATCGTACAACTTTCTCGCGCCACGTACCGGAAGATGATTCAGAACCTGCTCTGGGCCACGGGCTACAACGTCGTAGCCATCCCGCTGGCAGCCGGAGCGCTTTACGCGTGGGGCGTGCTGCTTACTCCCGCTTTAGGTGCGGTCCTGATGTCCGCAAGCACGGTGATCGTGGCGATCAACGCGCGATTGCTCAGAGTGAAGACATGACCAAGCTATTGAAGAGCCGGCACTGCAAAATCAATGATTTAGGGGGCCGACAGGTCGTTGTAAGGTTCACAAGACCCGTTTACCGACGCGGCTCGGCCCTTCTGGATGGAGTGTGGTTGCCGAATCGGGATCTTGGGAAGAACGGCACGGGGATCTCGGGCCGAGTCAGTGCACCGGATTTTCAGATCTCAATGAAGCCGAAGCGGTGCGTTCTTCGCTCACCGCACAAATTGTCGTATGGCAATACCCCGTACCAAGAAGGCCACGATTACCAGCTACAACGCGCTCGGCATTCCCCTGGCGGCGGGCTTGCGAACAAAGACGCCCATTTCGGAATTGCAGCGTCAATCGAATGCCGAGACTCGCACCGCTGATGCTCCCTCCCGAGAGTGTGCAGACATGACCGAGCCCTCCCCCATCACGGTTCATCCCAAGAGCAAGGCCTGGCACATCCAATCTTCCGGGGCAGTGCTGGCACATCTCGGTTCCTCCGCGACCGGACTGTCTGCCCAGGAAGCGGCAAAGCGCCTGGCGGCGGACGGACCGAACGAGCTGAAGGAAGGCCCGCAGGTCAGCACATGGCAGATTCTTCTCGGCCAGTTCAAGAGCCTCATCATCTGGATTCTGATTGGCGCCGGCATTATCTCCGGCTTGTTGGGCCAAGCGGTGGACGCCATCGCGATCCTGGCCATCGTCGTCCTGAACGCCGCTATTGGGTTCTATCAGGAGTTCAACGCCGAGAAGTCGATCGCGGCGCTCAAGAAAATGACGGCGCCACTGGCGAAAGTTCGGCGTGAGGGGCAAGTCACTTCAATCCCCGCCTCGGGGATTGTCGCGGGTGACGTCCTGGCGCTGGAAGCTGGCGATGTGGTCGCGGCGGATGCCCGGCTCATGGCCGCAGCTTCACTCAAGTGCATCGAGTCCCCACTGACCGGCGAATCGGAAACCGTGGCAAAACAGTCAGCAACTTTGGAACAGAGCGATCTCCCGCTCGGTGACCGCGAAAACATGGTGTTCATGGGCACGAGTGTCGCGGCGGGCACAGGCCAAGCCGTTGTCGTGGCCACGGCGATGGAGACCGAGTTGGGGCGCATTGCCGGCCTGATTGAAGAGGCCGATGCGGAGAAGGGTACGCCTCTGCAACAGAGACTCGACTCGTTCGGCCAGATTCTCATCTGGGTGGCGTTGGGTATCGTCGCGTTGCTGGTGGGGCTCGGACTGCTGCGCGGGATCCAACCGCTCGAGTTGTTCATGACCTCGGTCGCCCTTGCCGTGGCGGCGGTGCCGGAAGGGTTGCCGGCAGTGGTCACGGTGGCGCTTTCGGTAGGTATCTTGCGCATGGCCCGCCAGGGTGCGCTGGTGCGCAAACTGGCTGCGGTCGAAACGCTCGGCTCCACTAGCGTTATCTGCACGGACAAAACCGGCACATTGACCTTGGGGGAGATGACAGTGCGCACTCTCTACGTTGCCGGCCAAACCTACGAAGTTACAGGGGAAGGCTACGGACCGCACGGCGAAGTCCAATTGGATGGCAAGAAAGCGGAAGCGCCGCACCTGGAGCCTTTGCGCGAACTCGCAACAGTGCTACTGGCCTGCAACAATGCGCATCTTGTCGAGCAGGACGGCACGTGGAAAACTGTCGGAGATCCCACCGAGGGCGCATTGTTGGCGGCTGGCCTGAAAGCCGGTGGTGACCGAAAGCGCATCGATGAGGAACTACCGAAGCAGCATGAGATCCCGTTCGATTCCGACCGCAAACGGAGCGCGGTGATCCGGCGGAAACCTGACGGAACGCTTCAAGCGTTCATCAATGGCGCACCTGGCGCGTTGTTGGAACTTTGCACTAGTCTTTATACGCGCACTGGTATCCGGCCTCTGACGGCAGAGGACCGGAAGCGCATCCTGGCACAGACCCAGGCTATGGCGCAGAATGCGCTCCGCGTTCTCGGCTCTGCCCGGCGCGATCTGGACGATACGGCTTCCCACGAACTCACCCCGGAGGCCGTGGAGCGCGAACTCGTATTCATCGGCCTGTCGGGAATGTACGATCCGCCCAGGCCCGAGGCGAAAGACACCCTCGCGAAGTGTCGTGCCGCCGGTATCCGCGTGGTTATGATCACCGGCGACCATCCGGACACCGCGAAGGCCATCGCGCGGGAAATCGGCATTGTTTCCCCCAACGAGGCGGCTATCGCGGGTGTCGACCTGGACAAGATGTCCGACGTCGAACTTCGCAAACGCGCATCCACCAACGCCGTGTATGCCCGCGTCACCGCAGAGCATAAGCTGCGCATTATTCGCGCGTTGCAGGCCAATGGTGCCGTCGTAGCCATGACCGGCGATGGCGTGAACGACGCCCCAGCCATCAAGGGCGCCGATATCGGCATCGCTATGGGGAAAGCCGGCACCGAGGTTACCAAGCAAGCGGCGGACATGATCATCACCGATGACGACTTCGCAACGATCGTCGGCGCCGTGGAACAGGGCCGGGGCATTTACGCCAATATCCGCAAAACGCTCCAATACCTGCTGGCGGGCAATACTGGTGAGCTACTGTTCATGACGGTCTGCGTGATCATCGGCCTGCCGGTGCCGCTCCTGCCAATTCACCTTCTCTGGATCAATCTCGTCACCGACGGCTTGCCCGCGCTCTGCCTGGCCACCGAACCCATCGACCCCGACGTGATGAAACGCAGCCCGCGCCCCCGTTCCGAGCGCATTGCGAACCGCAGTTTTCTACGCCCGATGTTTTTGACCGGCTTCCTCACGGCCGGCGTCGCGTTCGCGGTTTTCTTCTATATCTTCCTCAGGTGGGGAAGCGTAGAAATTGCCCGGACATACGCTTTCACTGTGCTGGTCTTCGCCGAACTTTTGCGGTCCTTCGGCGCTCGCAGTGAAAGCAAACCGGTCTGGCGCATCCCCCTATTCACGAACGTCAACCTCCTCGCGGTGGTTGCCATTTCTATCGGTCTTCAGGTGTGGATCCAGAACAACGCGACTCTGGGCATCCTCCTGAAAACTGAATCTATGCCGCTCACGGATTGTTTGGTGCTTCTGGCCGCGGGCGCGATCCCACTCTTCATTCTGGAAATGGTGAAGGTTGTCCTGCCGGCCCGGACAGCACAGGAGGTTTGAATGGAACTTACAAAAATGGAAACGAATACTTTGAACATTGAACTGCTGAGGAAGATGGATGCCTACTGGCGCGCCGCAAACTACCTCTCGGTCGGTCAGATTTATCTCTTCGACAATCCTTTGCTAAAGCGACCGCTCGAGCTCACGGACATCAAACACATGCTGCTGGGACACTGGGGCACAACCCCGGGACAGAACTTTATCTACGTGCATTTGAACCGGGTCATCAAGAAGTACGACCTCGACATGATTTACGTCTCCGGCCCCGGGCACGGCGGCCCAGCCGTCGTGGGCAACACTTATCTCGAGGGAACTTACAGCGAGATCTATCCCGACATCACCCAGGACGAGTCGGGTCTGCAAAGACTCTTCAAGCAGTTTTCGTTTCCTGGCGGCATTCCCAGTCATGCCTCGCCGGAGACACCCGGCTCAATCCATGAGGGCGGCGAGTTGGGCTATTCACTCAGTCATTCGTTCGGGGCCGTCTTCGACAATCCCGATCTCATTGTCGCCTGCGTCGTCGGCGATGGCGAGGCGGAAACCGGACCGCTGGCTACCGCATGGCATTCCAACAAGTTTTTGAATCCAGCCACTGACGGTGCCGTGCTGCCCATCCTGCACCTGAACGGCTACAAGATTGCCAACCCGGCGATTCTCGCGCGCATCACCCGCGAGGAATTGGAACAGTTGCTCCGCGGCTATGGGTGGACGCCCTACTTCGTCGAGGGTCACGAACCCGAGTTGATGCATGAGGCCATGGCCGCAACGCTCGACACGGTGGTGGAGGCGATCAGGAAAATCCAGCAGGATGCGCGCGTCCACGGCAACCTTGCGCGTCCGCGCTGGCCGATGATCGTCCTCAATTCGCCGAAAGGCTGGACGGGGCCGAAGGTGGTGGACGGCCTGCCGGTGGAAGGCACTTTCCGGTCGCACCAGGTGCCGCTGCACCCGGATGCCCATCCCGAACACCTCACGCTGTTGGAGGAGTGGATGAGAAGCTACCGGCCGGAGGAACTCTTCGACGAAGAGGGCCGCTT
>Ga0163144_10001931_pt1 | contig 48349 bp, 61 predicted proteins | sample OliLak19BULKMAT1_FD_123175 | JGI IMG/M metagenome (GOLD analysis project Ga0163144, IMG submission 123175) | Freshwater microbial mat bacterial communities from Lake Vanda, McMurdo Dry Valleys, Antarctica - Oligotrophic Lake LV.19.BULKMAT1 | ecosystem: Environmental > Aquatic > Freshwater >... | reverse complement strand
CGGGAAAACAGCCGAGACGGGGCGAATCCATATCCCCAGTCAATTGTTTCGCCCTGCCGAGTCCGCATTAGTTCTTCTCAAAAAAAGTTCGAGCAAAGTGTATAATTACAGCACCAGAACAGAACTTAGCGGTTGAGAATCAACCAAGGAGTGGGCGTGCCGAAGGCACGTGGTGAAGCGAAACTAAATTGTACGCTCCGAGATGAACCCCGCCACACCACAGCCTCCGCCCTCGTCTCGCCACCACCATACCGAAAAAAGAAAATGAAATCGCGGCAAAACAAAATTAGAATGCGTGGTGACGAGGCGATGGCGGGTTTCCCCTTGAAAGGAGAAACTGGCGAAATTCACTTACGAACTTTCTTTTGCTTGCGGAAAAAATATGTGCTATATTAATCTCATATGGCAGGATTTTCAGAAAAACTCTCGGCTATGAAAGGTAAGCAAGAAGCCGCAGATTTAAAGAAAAAAGAAGAAGCCGAGCAAGCCGTTGAAACGGCTCGGCTTGAACGTGAGGGGAAACGCAATGAACTTTCTACTGAACACGAGAGAGTCTCCGCCGAATTCTCTCAAGCGGAGCAAACAGCTAATGAAGCACGAGAAGTTATCGCAGAGGTTGACGCTTTTGCTTCAGAACAAGGTGAAAATTTAGACCCCGAAGCAAAAGTAGAAATTGACGCGATGAAAGTTGAAGCTGATGAAGCACAACAAAAATTTGAAGAACTTAAAACTCGATTAGACGCATTAAACGCAGAAATTTCTGCTTTTGAAGGCTCGGAACAAGAAACAGCTTCTACTGAAGCTACAGAAGAAACTACACCGCAAGAAAATGCAACAACTGAAAATATAGAACAACCGACGGAACAATCTACTGGTGATAGTGTCGCTGTTGAAAAAACAACTGAAGCTAATCCAGAAGTAGCCACAAAAAAAGTTGATCGTGTTAAACAATCACTAGAAACAGCAGAGGGGTCTTTTCAAGAGTTGGAACAAGACCTTGAACAAGCTGGAAATGCCATTCAGACTGTTGAAGGTATGGGAGCTGGCAGTCGTGCAAAATATGATGCTGCATTTGAAATGAGAAGAAAAGTTGAGGAAATATTTTTTAATGACGCAACCATAGACGCTGTGTTGAGATACACCGACACATCTAATAGTCCAGATGGTAAACAAAAAATTGAAGCTGCTAAAAAAAGACTTGAAGAACTAAAACAAGAATACCAAAAAACTCTAAATAACATGATGGTTGTGTGGTGGAATGCTAAAGGACAGTACGAGGGCGGTAAATCTGCGGAAATCGCAAAAAATATACAAGAAATTTAACAAGCTGACATTTCCCCTGCCCAATCTGAACGAATGCTATCTTCTGAAGGTTTAGACCCTAGCGGAAAAGAATATGTGGCAACCGAGATAATGAAAAAATTTATGGATTCTGGAAAAGACGAAGACGCTGTTAATATTGCCGCTCTTGCTCGCAAAAATGGTTTTTATAAAACAATGAATATGGATAGTCTAAACGCCGGTCTTGTGAGATCATTAAAATATAAAAACCCTACTTTATATCAAAGAGCAAAATCTCTTCTTGGCCCGAATACTCAACCTTACGTTTAGACTTATAAAAAATCCCCGCTATTAAAGCAGGGATTTTTTATCTAAATTTATTTTTCTATACCAAGCTGTTTGCGGAGTTCTGATATTTTACGCTCATCAGCACGCTTGCGTGATGATGAGACCGAAGTTTTTGCACGGTTTTTAATACCAGCAAATTGCTCTTGGAGTTTTTTCAACTCAAGTTCAACCTCTTTCAGTTGAGTTTGTAATTCTGCCTTTTTAGTTGAACTCTTTGTCTGCATATGTTTATATCGTAGCACATCTTTTTTTTGCAAGCAAAAGGAAGTTTATAAGTGAATTCCGCCCGCACTCCTCCCCAGACTCTTCTTGTGTGTGGAAAATCAGCCAAGGCAGGGCGAATCCAAAACCCCAGACAAATTGTTTCGCCCTGCCGAGTCCGCATTAGTTCCTTTCAAAAAAAGTTCGAGCAAAGTGTATAATTACAGCACCAGAATAGAACTAGACGGTTTTTGAGAAGCCAAAATGCGGGACGCGCTCCGCGCGTGCGAGATCATTTGTTTTGAAAATAGGTTCTAACTTGGTACAATAGAGACACCAATAGGGAACTCATCGGTTTTTTTGGAAATCGAAATGCGGGATTGGTAGGATAGAAACACATTGTTTCCGTAAAACAAAGAAGGTAAAATCAATAGATGAATGATGAAAGAACTAACGAAGAACTAAAAGCCCGACTCACACCTGAGCAATATCACGTCTTGCTAGAGAAGGGCACTGAGGCGCCTGGCACTGGAAAATATTTATACGAAAAAAAAGACAGAACATGTGATTGCGTGGCGTGCAACAATCCATTATTTGCTTCTAGCGCCAAATTTGATTCGGGTACTGGCTGGCCTTCCTTTGACCAAGCTCTCCCTGGGGCAATCAAGGAAATAAAAGATATCTCGATAGGCATGTCTCGCGTAGAAACCGTTTGTGCCAAGTGTGGCTCGCACCTAGGTCATGTGTTTAATGATGGTCTTACTGCCACAGGCAAGCGCTACTGCATGAATTCAATTTGTTTAGATCTGAATCCATAAGCCTATTTTGGAAATAAGATGAAGTTAAAGTATAATGTAAATATTATGCTTTTTCAGGACGATAATTTGCTTAGAATAGTCGTGTTTGTCTTGGGGGTGTGTGGTTTCTTGGTGGCCAGACATATTCATGAACACAAAAAGATAGGAAAAAAGGCTTTGGTTTGCCCGATGAAATTCGATTGCAACGCAGTGGTGCATAGTGACTATTCCAAGCTTCTTGGTATTCCACTCGAAGTGCTGGGCATGCTTTACTACGGGCTTGTGTCTGTGTTTTATTTGTTTATGATTTTCATGTTGCAGATTCCTTTACCTCTGGTTCTTTTCGCCGTGTCTCTTTCTATTTTTGCGTTTCTTTTTTCTGTTTATTTGATATGCGTGCAGATTTTCATATTGAAGAAAGGATGTTTTTGGTGTTTTGTCTCAGCCTTAATTTCGATTCTCATTTTCATCGCCACTGTTTATGGTTATGAAGTATTAACTCTTATGTTTCAATTTTTAAAATAAAATGACTACACATACACAACCTTGGTCCTTGGAAAAAGAAGAGGTGCTATTGAAACTCAAGACTTCTAATGCTGGACTTACTGAAAGTGAGTTCGAAATCAGATTAAAAAAATACGGTGGCAACATTTTTTCTTCCAAAGAAAAGGCTGGACCATTGTCTATATTTCTCAAGCAATTTCTGAGTCCTTTGATTTTTCTTTTAATAGGGGCCGGGGTTTTGACTAGCGTGCTTAGGGAGTGGGTTAACACCATCGGAATTATGTTTGCTGTATTCCTCAACATTATTCTTGGGTTTTTTCACGAGTATCACGCCGAGAACACACTGAGTAAATTGACTACATATATAAAAGATAGAGCTCGAGTAGTAAGAGGAGGAAAAGAACAAGAGATAGATTCTTCACTTTTGGTGCCCGGAGATATCGTCAAACTTTCTTATGGCACTCGAGTTCCAGCAGATGCAAGAATTCTGACCTTAAATAATTTCCAAGTAGATGAAGCTATTCTGACCGGCGAATCAACCCCTGTTCAGAAAATAGATTCACCAGTTTTGCTTTCGGCAGAGATAGCAGAAAGAAAAAACATAGTTCACGCTGGAACATTGGTAGTGCAAGGTTATGCCACAGCAGTTGTTTTTGCGACAGGAAACAATAGTGAGATAGGTAAATTGGCTGGGATTGTTTCCAAGATAGACAGAGTTGCCACTCCGCTTCAAAGGGGAGTGGACAAGCTAGCTTGGCTCATATTTTTTGTGGTTATTTTGATTGTAGTTGGAATTTTTATATTGGGTATTTCACGGGGCGAGAATGTTTTGGAGATGCTCATCTTATCAGTGGCTGTGGCTGTAGGCGCAGTGCCAGAAGCCTTGCCCATAGTGCTGACGGTGATTTTGGCTATCGGAGCAGAGCGCATAGCCAGCAAAAAGGGAATAATCAGAAAGCTAACCGCAGCGGAAACTCTGGGCTCTGTGACCTTGATAATGACCGACAAGACAGGTACGCTTACTTTGGCAGACATGCAGTTGGTGGGCATCAATTCTACAGAAGAAATTTTGTCCAATTCTTTGCAAAAAGATAGCAATAAAAAATTCACACAAGAACAGAAAAGATTGCTCCAAATGGCACTTCTCAATATAGATATATCTATAGAAAATCCGGAAGCAGAAACTTCCAAATGGAATTTCCGAGGTCGACCTTTTGAGGTAAACATTGCCAAGGCTTGTCGGGAGCACGGAGTGTCGATAGACATCATCCCCTCCATATCTTCTTATTTAGTTCTGCCTTTTAATTCTACCAATAAATTTTCTGTAGCAGAAAAAGATGATATGTATGTGGTGATGGGTGCGCCAGACATTCTTTTGCAAAAATCAAAACTTAGCAAAGAAGAATCTTTGGAGATTGAATCCTGGATTGAGGAAACAAGCAGGGAGGGCAAGAGGCTTATTGCCATAGCTACTTTTCCGAAAAGTAAATCCAAATCCAAGCAAAAGCCTTTTTCTGTAGATGAAGTTGAGAACATTACCTATTTGGGTATGTTTTCTTTTTATGATCCTATCCGCAAAGAGGTCCCTGGAGCCATAAAAAATATCGAATCACATGGGGTGCGGATGGTCCTGGTTACCGGGGATTTGGTGGGCACGGCTTTGGCTGTGGCCAAAAGTTTGGAGTGGGAGGTGTACGAAAAAGAAGTTTTGACTGGTGCAGAAATCCGCAAACTCTCAGATGAGGAACTTTTGGAGACTATTCCGCGCATAAAGATTTTTGCCCGAGTTACCCCAGAGGACAAGATGCGTGTCGGTAGGCTTTATCAAAAATTAGGAGAAGTGGTTGCTATGACTGGGGACGGGGTCAATGACGCACCAGCATTGAAGGCAATGGATATAGGGATATCTCTTGGTTCTGGCAGTGATGTAGCCAAGAGTGCTGCAGATCTGGTTCTACTTGACGACAATTTTGAGACTATTAGTATGGCTATTGATGAGGGACGCAGAATTTTGTCTAATGTGCGTAAGGTTTTCGTGTATCTTATGTCCAACTCTTTAGACAATGTGTTTGTGGTATGTGGCAGTTTGATTGCAGGACTAGCTTTGCCCCTTTCTGCGCTACAAATAATCTGGATCAATTTGTTTACGGGGTCACTTCCAGCTCTAGCTTTTGCTTTCGATGAAAATATGGATAAAGAAAAGAGGTTGGGACATGATTCTAAAATCATTTTTACTCAAGAAGTAAAAACTTTAATTTTCGGTGTAGGTCTTCTGTCTTCTGTATTTGTTTTCTTGTTGTATTATTTCTTGATTAAAATTGGTATACAGGTAGAGCTTGCTCGGTCCATTTTCTTTGTTTGCTTGTCCTCATATGTTTTAGTCATCGCTTTTTCTTTTAGAAGCCTACGACATTCAATTTTTTCTTATCAAGTTTTTTCCAACGTCAAATTGAATTTAAGTGTGTTGGTGGGTGCTCTGTTACTGCTCTTTACCATGCTTAGTCCGTTTATGAGGAGAATATTTGAGTTGGTGCCTATTCCTTTGGCTTGGATACCTTTCTTTGTTTTTTGGCTAGCTTTAAAATTGATGTTAATTGAAGGAGCAAAATATTTGTTGCGCCGCAAGAACCAAGCTCCCCAAAACTTTCCAAGTAGCATTTAGATGTTTTTTTTGATATAACTTATGTTATATGGAGGTATTGGTGTAGCGGTAACACTACAGCTTGTGGAGCTGTCATCGAGGGTTCGACCCCCTCATACCTCCCATTATTTATGCGTAAAAGTCTTTTAGAAAAAATATTTAGTGCACCTTCAGAAATACTCGAAAGAGGGGTAGAGGTGGGCAAAGATATTGAGCAAGATTTGAAAGAAGAAAAGCCGGTCAAGGCGGTCCGGGAATATTGGCGAATTTTGGGACCAGGGCTCACTACTGGAGCAGCGGATGATGATCCTTCGGGAATTGCCACGTATTCACAGGTCGGAGCTTCTACCGGATTCGGCCTTATTTGGCTTTCAATTTTCTCCTATCCACTGATGGGTGCCATTCAGGAGATGTGTGCCCGCATTGGCCTTGCTACTGGCTCGGGATTAGCAGCGAATATCAAGAAACACTATTCCAAAAAAGTCCTATATCTATGTGCTTTAATGCTTTTGCTTGCCAATGTTTTTAATATCGGGGCAAACTTGGGAGCTATGGCTGAAGGCACCCGACTTATTTTTCCGCAAATAAACTTTGTATTTTTGGTTTTTGCTTTCGCTATCCTGTCTCTTCTTTTTCAGATTTTTGCATCATACAAAAACTATTCAAAGTATCTGAAGTATTTGGCTTTAGTGTTGTTTGCTTATATTTTCTCGGCTTTGTCTGTCGACATAAATTGGTCAGATGTTTTGAGTGCAGTTTTACGACCAAGTTTTGATTTCTCAAAAGAACAAATGATTTTAATCTGTGCTGTTATGGGTACCACCATAAGTCCCTATTTATTTTTCTGGCAGACTTCTCAAGAAGTGGAAGAACAAATACTGAAAGGGGATAAGACAGAAGAAGACCGAAGATTCAAAACCACAGAGCTCGATATTAAAAATATGCGCATTGATGTTTGGTCTGGAATGTTTATTTCAAACTTAGTGATGTTTTTTATAATCGCTGTCTGTGCTGCCACACTGTATACAAATGGAATTCTTAATATTAATACATCAGGAGATGCCGCACTGGCACTTAAGCCGTTCGCTGGGAATTTTGCTTATATTTTATTTACGCTTGGTATTTTGGGGACTGGCTTCCTGTCTATCCCAGTACTAGCGGCGTCTGCTTCATACGCCATTTCAGAATCTTTTGGTTGGAAAACGGGGCTATACCGCAAACTGAAACAAGCTAGTGCTTTTTATGGAGTAATAATTTTGGCGATGTTTTTGGGTATAGTTTTAAATCTTATCGGTTTAAATCCCATAAAGACACTCATATATTCAGCAGTGTTTAATGGTTTGGTGTCACCCATAATATTATTTTTGATTGTACGAATAGCTAGCCGTGAAGACGTAATGGGTAAATACAAGAACAGGACTGCAAGTAAATTCTTTGGTTGGTTTACTGTGGGTGTCATGACACTACTTAGTGCTACTGCAATAATTTTCCTTTTGTTGTAAGATTCGGATATGAAGATTTCAGAAGACCACGACCTAACCAAGCTCAATACTTTCGGCGTGCCCGCTCGGGCCAAATTTTTTGCAGAGATAGAAAATGAAGCTGATCTCCTGAAGCTTTTTGAGTCTCCTTTTTTTCAAAACCACCCAAGATTGTTTTTGGGTGGCGGGAGCAATGTTTTGTTTACAAAAGATTTTGAAGGCATTGTTATTTTGAATAAACTAAAAGGGATTAGCATTCTAGAAGAAACTGCGGAAGACGTATTGATAAAATCAATGAGCGGAGAAGGATGGCACGAGTTGGTTGAGTTTTCTGTAAAAAAAGGATATTGGGGTATTGAAAATCTGGCCTTGATCCCCGGCACAGTAGGTGGTTCTCCGGTGCAAAACATAGGTGCTTATGGTGTAGAAATAGCTGAAACTCTGGCACGGACAGAAGTTTATGACATTGAGACTGGGCAAAAAGTAATTTTGAGCAAAGCGCAGTGCGAAATGGGCTACAGAGATAGTATTTTCAAACACAAAGCAAAGGGTAAATATTTTATCAGTGCTGTAATTTTGAGTCTAAAGAAAAATTCTCCCCCAAAAGTTGAGTATCGAGTACTCAAAGATTATTTAGAAAATAATAATATTATAATAAATAGTCCGGAGGATGTCAGTAAGGCGGTTTCGGATATTCGGAGAAGCAAATTGCCAGATCCTAAGGTGATAGGCAATGCCGGGAGTTTTTTTAAAAATGTTTTTGTGGACAAAGAAAAGCTTGCTGAGCTTTTGTCTCAATATATGGGCATGCCCCATTTCGAAGAAGATGGACTGACCAAAATCCCAGCTGGTTGGCTAATAGAACACAGTGGCCCCACAATTGGAATAAGCTGGAAGGGGTACAGACTCGGCCATGTTGGGGTGCACGACAAGCAGGCCTTGGTGTTGGTCAACCATGGCGGAGCTTCTGGCCAAGAAATCAAGACTTTTGCCGAAACAATAATTGACTCAGTCAAGCAAAAATTCGGCCTAACCCTGACTCCTGAAGTCAATTTCATCTGATTTGATTCACTGGTCTTTTGGGTGTATAATTAAGGGTATGAAAGACATAAACACAAGCAAGACCACTTCAATTATTATTTTCGTAGCATTCGTAGCATTTTTGATTTTTATTACTATTAACAGAACTCCTTTAGGTAAATCTAGTCTTACTGGACAAGTAGAGGAAAGTATAAATATGGACAACTTAAATACAGATGGAGTAAAGATAACAGTCTTGAGTGAAGGTATTGGAGCACCTTCTAAAGCAGGAGACACTGTAGCTATGAATTACACAGGTATGCTTGCTGACGGAATTGTTTTTGATTCAAATACAGATGAAAAGTTTGAACACGTAGAGCCTTTTATCTTTACTATTGGTGCAGGGCAAGTTATCAGTGGTTGGGACATAGGGGTCAAAGGGATGAAAGTGGGGGAGAAGAGAAAGTTAGAAATTGCTCCAAAGTACGCATACGGTGAAGCTGGAGCTGGAGGGGTAATTCCACCGAACGCAACCCTGACATTTGAAGTGGAGCTTGTAGCAATCAAATAAATTATTAATCCTAAAAAAATATTATGGAAATACCAAACGAACAAAAGAATACAATGTATAAAGTTCTGACAGTTTTGTTTATTGTTCTAACTGTACAAGTTTTAGTGGGAATTTTTACAACAGTAAAAAACCGCGGAGTAATGGGCGGAGCTGAAAATAAAATCATTACACTCTCTGGTTATGGAGAGGTGCAAGCCGTGCCAGATATAGCCAATATCTACTTTAGTATCAACAAAGAAGCCAAGACCGTAAAAGAAGCTCAGACTTTGGTGGCAGAAGTTGAGAAGAAAGCCATTGATATACTCAAAAAAGAAGGAATAGATGATAAAGACATCAAAACAATCAATGCTTCTTTTTCTCCAAAATACGAATACAGGTACGATTCAAAGACTTCCTTTCCTTGCGGTCAATTTGGTTGCCCGCCTAGGCCTGGTAGTAATGTAATAGTCGGATACATCTCTACAGAGAGCGTAACAGTGAAAGTTCGAAATACCGACAACGTGGGCAAGATAATGCAAGCATTGGGAGAAATTGCAGTTTCGGAGCTTTCTGGGCCAGATTTTTCAATTGACGATGAAGAATCTTTAAAGGCGGAGGCCAGAAAAAAAGCCATCGAAGACGCAAAGTCTAAGGCGGAAGCACTAGCCAAAGACTTAGGTGTAAAACTAGGCGATATTTTGAACTTCAGTGAGTCCGGAAATTACGTTAGGCCTATGATGTATACAAAAATGGAGATGTCTACAGATTCTGTCGGTGCGACTGCTCCAGCACAACTTCCAAAAGGGGAAAATGCTATAAGTTCTGAAGTAACTATTACTTACGAAATAAAATAAGTTAGGGTTTTTTACTCGCAACCTTAAATCAACATGGAACCAGGAAATGAAAATCAAGAAATAATGGACGCACTCAAGGAATTTGAAGAGAAGTCTATTGTCGAACAACAAAAGCAAGCGGCCAACGTCCCCAAAGACACTACTTTTTCAGACAGTCCAAAAATGGTGGAAGAGTTACTAAAATCCTCCGGGGGAGTTATAAAGAGCAAGAAACAGGCTGAGTATGTATTGTTGGGTGTTGTGGTGGCAATGCTTGCATTGTCTGTTTATTTCTTTACCAAATAGAGTGTGATATAATTGTTATATAAAAATATGATTAAATTTAGACACAAAAAGCACATGCAGGAAGGAAAAGGAGAAGCAAAAATTGTAATATATTACAACATCTCTGATATTTTCTTGGGGGTGGCGCTTATGACTTTGGTTTTCTTCTTTATTAACGACTACCTGTCCCACAGGCCTGGTTGGAATTATACTCAAAATTATCCCAATGCGCTGATGATGAAGGCAGAAAATAGATAAGACAATTTATTCTTTTAAGCAATTTCTTTTAGTAGGTTCCCAGGGTCCAGTTTGGACGAGGAGTACCGTTCATGTTTAAATTTGATAATACTGTATTATCATTTGCTCCTCCGTATCTATTGTTCGAAGTTTGATCTTCTAGGGTCGTATACAGTGCGTAGTTTTGAGCAGAGGCATTGTTTCCAGTACAAGTGGGGACAGGACTAAAATATAAATATTGTTCGTTGTAAAAAGTAGAGGTAGGTGTCCTTGGGTCTCTTGGCATAGTGCTGAGGAACTGGGTCATTTTGGGCTCAGCTGCTAGACTGCGGGGGATATCCCAAGTCGTAGGTGTGTTAGGTGGCACACAAGCAGAACCTGGGTATCCGCCATGGGAATCATAGTAGAACTCTAGGGCGATTTGAATTTGACGTAGTTCTGCTTTTCGTTTAGCATCCCGAGACTTACCTCGGGCACTATTGAGTGAAGCAAAAACAATGGAAGACATAAGAGATACAATTGCAATCACTACGAGCAATTCTATTAAGGTAAATCCATTTTTCCTTTTTTTAAGATTTAGCATATGTATAAATTGTAGCAATATTAGTGCAAATAACAAATAGATCTAAGGCACACCCATTTTATTTCATATTGACTAATTGCTATTATTGGAGTATTATCAAAATAGCCCTTGAAAGGGGGCTTTTTTAAAAGATTTGGGTAAGTTTATACAAAAATGTCAAAAGTTACTGAATATTTAAAAGAAACCAAAGGAGAACTCAAGCACGTTATCTGGCCTTCCAAAAGTCAGACCTTTTACTATACTCTAATAGTCATAGCTTTATCTGTGATTGTGGCTTATTTCCTGGGATTTTTTGATTTTATCTTTACCAAAGGTTTAGAGAAATTTATCTCTCTATAAGTTTATTGTAATCATATGTCTAAACAAGAAACACAAGGGGTTAGAAATTGGTACGCTATTCACACCTATGCTGGATATGAAAACGTTGTGCTTCGAAATTTGAAGCAACGTATTGACTCGCTCGGAATGAATGAAAAAATTTTTAATGTCATTGTTCCCGTAGAAAAGAAAATAAAAATTAAAGCAGGTAAACGTGTCGAGGTAGAAGAAAAGATTTATCCAGGATATGTATTGGTGGATATGATCGTGACGGATGATTCTTGGTATGTTGTGCGCAATACTCCACGCGTCACTGGATTCGTTGGATCGGGAGTTAACCCGGTACCACTTAAGAAAGAAGAAGTTGATTTCTTGTTCAAGAAAATGGATGCTGGAACTCTCAAACACAACATAGATATGGAGGTGGGGGAGACAGTAATGATCAACGATGGCCCGTTTAAGGACCTCGAAGGCAAGGTTAACTCAGTAGACCAGGAACGAGGCAAGATCAAAGTGTTCGTGTCCATGTTCGGCCGCGAAACCCCAGTCGAACTCGATTTCTTGCAAGTTAAGAAAATATAAGCTAATCTGTACCCAAGTAACCAAAAGATATATGGCAAAAAAGATAACCAAAAAAATAAAGCTTCAAATACAGGCTGCAAAAGCAACTCCAGCTCCACCTCTTGGTCCCGCACTCGGACAGGCTGGTATCAACATCGGAGACTTCGTAACCAAGTTTAACGCTGCCACCAAAGACATGGCAGGGGACAAGGTTTCAGTCAAAATCGTTGTATACGAGGATCGAACTTATGATTTCGTGGTCAAGACTCCTCCAGTAACCGGTTTGATATTAAAAGCAGCCGGCGTAGAAAAAGGTTCAGGAAAGAACACTACTACTAAAGCTGGATCTATCACTCGAGCTCAAGCACTAGAAATTGCAAACAAGAAACGTGCTGACCTCAATGCCAAGGATGACGAAGGAGCTGTCAACATCGTTGCTGGATCTGCTCGAAGTATGGGGATAGAAGTGAAATAATTCACTTCTATTGGCCGGAGTCCGACAGGACGAGGTGTGTCAGACAATTTTCAGCAGAATAATATGTGTGGGTAGAAGTAAAATAATATTAAAGTGTCTCTTCCATACCTAACTAAACTGATAAAAACGCTCGCTCCGTTCGTGGGGGCGAGCGTTGTCGTTGAGCCTCGGTGGGGCATCGTCGCCCAAATAAAATACCAGAATGGTGTTGTAAGGTCTCTACGCTATCTTTCTCTGGATCTTAATCCTGTTGGCTCTTCAGACATCGCCAAAGATAAAGACTATGCCAAATTCTTTTTAAAGAAAGCCGGGTATTTGGTGGCGCCGAGTAAAACATTTTTTAAAGATTCGTGGGCCAAATCTATCGGCAGTAAGGAAACACTTGCCAGGGCAGCAGAGTATGCCAAAAATTCAGGCTATCCGCTGATAGTTAAACCCAACAGTCAGAGCCAAGGTTTAGAAGTCTCTTTGGTTTGGAATGAAAAAGAGTTAAGAAAAGTATTCAAACGAATATGCGGCATAGACAAAGTAATACTTCTGGAGAAATATTTACCCGGATATGATTATCGTGTTGTTGTGCTTGATGATGAAATTATTTCTGCATATGAACGCGTTGCTCTTTCTGTGGTGGGGGATGGCAAGAATTCAATTCTTAAACTACTAAAATTAAAACAGAAAAAATTTATTACAGGAGGGCGAGATACGAAAATTAATTTTAAAGATTCAAGAATCAAACTCAAATTGAAACATCAAGGTTTTACTTTTAATAAAGTGTTACCAAAAGGGAACAAGGTGTATTTGCTCGACAATGCCAATCTTTCTACTGGAGGCGATGCCATAGATGTGACTGACACCATGCATTCAAGTTTCAAGAAAATTGCCATCAATCTGACCCGCGATATGGGTCTTCGGATTGCTGGTGTGGATATTATGGTTACCAAAGGAAGTATTGCGGAGGATGTAAAAAATTCCAAGTATTACATTGTCGAAATCAATGCCGCACCCGGACTCGACCATTATGTGACCACGGGGGTGAAGCAAAAAAAGATTGTTGAGGCGATGTATTTGAAAGTCTTAATAGCGCTTGGAAAAAAGGATTAGAAAGTATTTTTCCACATCATTGATTCTTTCGGTAGGTGGGTTTGGCCACTGTATTTTGCGCTTTTCTTTTTACTATAGACTCTTTCCACTTTGCCTTCTACTACATAATAAATAAGCTGGCCGATAGGCATTCCAGGATAAATGCGGACTGGTTTTGAGGTAGAAATTTCTAAAGTCCAATAACCGCAGAAACCTACGTCACCCTTGCCGGCGGTAGCATGGATGTCTACACCCAATCGTCCAGTGGAGGACTTTCCTTCAAGAAAGGGCACATGCTTGTGGGTTTCGGTGTATTCTAGGGTAGATCCTAAATATAAATCTCCTGGCTTAAGCAAGAAACCTTTTTCTGTGATTTCAAAATGTTTTATCTGGTTGTGTTTTTTTGCATCCAGAGTTTTGTTTATGTATTGAGCAAAATGCTTGCTCAGGTGTACATCATATGAATTGCCGCCCATGTTTGAGATATCAAATGGTTTGACCACGATACTGCCTTTCTTCATGCACTCTAGAATTTTTCTATCGGATAAAATCATATTGCAAGTTTCGCATAATAATAATAATTGTCAATTTTTCTTCTCGTACACCTTGAACGTAAAATTAAATGCGTGGCGTTCATCTTTTGGATGAAATTCTTCGGAGACCACCTTCCAATCAGCCACATTAAATGCTGGGAAAAATGAATCAGCGGGAACAGTGGCATCCACATGGGTCAAATACATTTTGTCTAAATAGGAAAGTGCAATTTTTAAAATCTCTCCACCACCAATTACAAAAGCCTCTGGTTCATTTGCGCATTCTTTGATTGCTTCATCAAGAGTGTGAAGCACAGTGCCACCCTCCACCTTGTACGCTGTGTCCCGAGTGATGATTATGTTTTTGCGCGCAGGTAATAACCTGCCGATGGATTCATATGTTTTGCGACCCATGATTATCGTGTGACCACGAGTAATCTCCTTGAATCTTTTGAGATCATCAGGTAGATTCCATGGAAGTTTATTTCCAAATCCCAAGCCTCTATTTTCTCCAAACGCGATAACAGTAGAAAGTATCATAATTAAACAGCAATAGGTGCTTTGATTGCTTCATGAGGATTGTAGTCGACCAATTCAAAATCATCGATTGTAAAATCTTCCAATTTTTTTTTGTCTGGATTTATCTTCATTCTTGGTAAGGCGCGAATGTCACTTTTGCGAGAAAGTTGTAGTGTCGCTTGTTCCATATGGTTTGAGTATAAATGAACATCGCCACCAATCCATACAAATTCACCAGCTTCCAGTCCGCAAATTTGTGCGACAATCATCGTAAAGATCGAGTAGGAAGCAATATTGAACGGAAGCCCAAGGAATGTGTCGCAACTGCGTTGGTATAGTTGGCATGAAAGTTTTCCATTCGCTACATAAAACTGAAAGAAACAGTGACACGGAGGAAGGCCGGCTTTCGCCATTTCTTCAATGTCAGACACATTCCATGCAGAAACAATAAGTCGACGAGAATCAGGATTGTTTTTTATTTGTTCAATCACGCCTGCGAGTTGATCGATATGTTTGCCGTTTGGGGTTGGCCAGCTACGCCACTGATAACCATAAATCGGTCCCAAATTTCCATGTTCTTTCGCGAAAGTTTCATCGCTTTTTATTTTCTCAATAAATTCTTTGATGCCTATCTGCCATGTCTCGCTTCCAGTTGCTGGTAATGGTATTTTGTTTTTAAGTAAATATGCTTTGTATGGCCATTCGTCCCAAATATGCACATTGTTATCTGCTAAATATTTTAAGTTTGTATCTCCACGTATAAACCACAGTAGTTCATGGACAATAGATTTGATTGGTACTTTCTTGGTTGTAAGGAGAGGGAAGCCATCAGCAAGATTAAAGCGCATTTGGTATCCAAAAACACTTTGTGTCCCCGTGCCGGTACGATCAGTCTTGGTAGTACCATTTTTAATGATGTGTTCAAGTAGATTCAGATACGATTCGTCGACGTGTGCGCTTAGGGGTTTGTTTTGCATGCTTCTATTTTAGCAAGTGATCATATTTACACAAATTTGACAAATGACTTTAGTTATGCTATTTTTAATAAATCATTCTCAGTTAACATAATTTTTGGGAGTGACCCAAATTATGTATACATCTAATGCAAAAGGACCAAAGAAATTTGGCCAGTCATCTTCTTTTAAGGCCAAGCCTAGTTTTGGAAGTGGAAAATTTAATAATTCTCGTCCTCGTTTTGGTGGTAGTCGTGGAGGAGGCAGTCGTGGCGCAAGCAAGAAGGGCCGTTTTGGTGGCGAGCGAATAGACTTTTCTCGCTTTATTAAAAAAGCAGAAAAGACAGAAGAGAAGTCGTATGTGGCAAAGCATACCTTCGCAGATTTTCCTTTTCACGAACAACTTCATAAGAATATCGTCCGAGCTGGTTACACTAGCCCCCGACCGATTCAGGATCAATCCATTCCGACCATGCTTGAGGGGAGAGATATATTTGGACTTGCGAACACTGGTACCGGGAAGACTGCAGCCTTCTTGCTTCCGTTGATTGAGCAAAATTCTAAAAATAAAATTAATCGAAAGGGAGATGAGGTTCGTCGCACTGTGCTTATCATGGCGCCGACTCGAGAGCTCGCGATGCAGATCGATGACGAGTTTCGAAAACTCTCATTTGGTTTAGGGCTTTTCTCTGTTTCCTGTGTTGGTGGACTACCAATAATGAAACAAATCTCTGAAATCCGCCGTGGAGTATCATTCGTTATCGGTACACCAGGACGTCTTCGTGATTTGATTGAACGTAAGGTACTCGACCTTGCTGATTGCCACTCTGTGGTGCTAGATGAGGCTGATCGCATGCTCGACATGGGATTCCGAGACGATATGACTTTTATTATTGGTAAATGTCCTACAGAAAGACAGACTTTATTCTTCTCGGCGACTCTTTCACCTGAAATCAAAAAGCTTACAAGTGAATTTCTCAACGACCCAGCATTTATATCTGTTGTTTCTGGCGAGACCTCCAAAAATATTGAACAAGATGTAGTACGAGTAAAAACTACAGGAGAGAAGCTTGATAGACTTCATGAAATTTTGAAGAAGGATGGTTCTGACAAAGTCCTTATCTTTCGCGAGATGAAACACGCAGTAGACACACTGACCAAAGAACTTTCTCAAATGGGATTCAAGGTGGGCTGTATTCATGGTGACAAGCGAAGCCGTGAACGTATTCGCACCCTTGATCTTTTTAAACAAGACAAAATTAATATTCTGATAGCTACAGACGTAGCTGCTCGAGGACTTGATATTCCAGATGTGACCCACGTCATCAACTACGACGTACCGCAAACGTACGACACCTACGTACACCGCATCGGTCGAACCGGCCGTGCAGGGAAAAAGGGAACAGCGCTGACGTTCGTCCCAGCGTAAACTCGGATTGGGTTCGACCTTGTCAAAACAGTGGACACTCGGTGTCCACTGTTTTGTAAATAATTAACTTGCTATTGACTCAGTCTATTGGGAGTTATTATTAAGTTATTAGTAATTTAAATTAAAAAATTTATAACCATGGATCAACCTTTTAATTTGAAACAACCAACTTAAAACGAGTTACTTGATGCCTCGGGGCAACGGACACCTTTTCAAAAAGAATTGGACGGTATGTCGAACAGAAAAAAAAGTTCAACAATCTAACCCGTCAGGATTTCTTATTCCGCTGCAGAGATTTTAAGATTTCCGATCAAGGCAACGTTCGGAGTTTTAAATTGGATAAGCTGCATGTTGAAATAAATGTGAACTCCGAAAGTAAAGAAGAAGTTTATTTTGACGGAGATTTATTGCCAGCAACAGAAGGAACTCATTTTTTAAATAAATATAAAAGTGAACTATCATTTCTGAGTGATGATTAAGATGCAACTTCTTTCTCTTGAGAATAAAAAGAAGCCCATGAACGTACTGCAACAAAGAAAGATTTGCTGAGTTAACTCCACAAACAAAAAAATCCCTGCATGGGGGATTTTTTTGTAATTTACGCTTTGATCAGTCCAGCTTTGAGGAGTGTGGCATAAGCACCGTTCTTCTTCATGGTGCGCATACCGCGGGTGGTAACTTCAATATTTACAGATTTGCCTAGCTCAGGCACAAATATATTCTTCTTTTGAAGATTTGGGAATTTGCGCTTCTTGCCAGTAGGGTTGAATTTGGTCGCACGGGTACGGTTTGAGTATCCTCCGCCTACGATTGAACCCTTGTTTGTGATTGCACATATTTTTGTCATAGCTTTTGTATGCTATCATTAGATTTGTAATTATGCAAGCCATCGACGCAATATTTTATATAGCTATACTTATCATGTCTGTGGTCATCCACGAGGTCTCTCACGGCTTCATGGCTGACAAGCTGGGAGACAATACCGCCCGTTATGCTGGTCGGCTGACCATCAACCCTATTCCGCACTTAGACCTTTTTGGTTCGGTTATTTTGCCAGGTTTGCTCTTCTTGTCCAACGCACCATTTTTGTTTGGTTGGGCCAAGCCTGTACCGTACAATCCGAATAATCTAAGGAATCAAAGGTGGGGGACTCTGGCAGTAGCTTCGGCTGGGATATTGGCCAATATTTTCATCGCCGTATTCTTTGGGACCCTGATTCGTTTTTCTGATACTTTAGGTCTACCGTCGAACTTTATAAATATTGCTTCACTTATTGTGCTTATGAACTTGGGTTTGGCCATATTCAATCTGGTGCCCATACCACCGCTTGATGGGTCCAAAATATTGTTCGCTTTCTTGCCTCAGCGCTTTATGCCGATTATGGATTTCTTGGAACAGTATGCTTTCGTCTTCATCATTGTTTTTATTGTTTTCTTTTCAAACAAGTTGTCTCCAATCCTAAGCGCTTCTTTCCAGTTGCTAACCGGGCTTGCATTTTAGATTTTAAAATAGTATATTGTCCCCACAGGCCTTTTAGGGCTGTTTTGTTTCATAAGCGTAGTGTCGCAGAAAAAATATCTGTGTGACGTGATTTGCAAAATCAAATGCCAACAATCAATCAATTAATTAAAAAGAACCGAACCAAAGTCCGCCGTAAGAGTAAGACTGTGGCTTTGGCGCGTGGATTCAATGTTCTAAAGAACCGACCAGTATATTTCCCAGCTCCATTCAAAAGAGGAGTTTGCACCAAAGTTTCTACTACCACCCCGAAAAAGCCGAACTCCGCACTTCGAAAAATCGCTCGCGTGCGATTGACCAACGGAATGGAAGTAACTGCCTACATCCCAGGAGAAGGACACAATCTCCAAGAACACTCAGTCGTCATGCTCCGTGGAGGACGTGTGAAGGACTTGATCGGAGTTCGATATCACATAGTTCGTGGGGTGCTCGACACTCAAGGAGTAGAGAAGCGCAGGCAAGGTCGCTCATTGTACGGAAACAAGAAGCCCAAAGCTAAGTAAGACTAAGTAATACATTGAATAAATTTTATGCGAAGAAAAGTTAAAAATCGAAATATTGTAGGAGCAGACTTTGTATACAACTCTCAAAAACTAGAGAAGTTTATCAACTATGTCATGTGGAGCGGCAAGAAGGAGACTTCTCGCAAGATCATGTACATGGCTTTTGATATAATTAAAGAAAAAACTGGTAACCCAAATCCACTGGAGATTTTTGACCTTGCCATGAAGAACGCAGGACCACTTACTGAAGTGCGTTCAAAGCGTATCGGAGGTGCCAACTACCAGGTTCCTCGTGAGGTTCGCCCAGAACGCCGTCTTGCGCTCGCAATGCGATGGATTCGTGACGCTGCTCGTAATGGAAAGGGCAAGCCTATGCACTTGAAACTCGCAGATGAACTAATCGCTGCATCAAAGAATGAAGGTATTGCTATCAAGAAGAAAGAAGATACCCACAAGATGGCAGAAGCAAACAAGGCATTCGCTCACTTTGCTTGGTAATTGTTTGTACCCACTCTCTGAATATTCGAAGGGTTTATAAATTTAATAAAAAATAAAGTATGGAACGAGACTATCCCTTAGAAAAAGTTAGAAATTTTGGAATTATTGCGCACATCGACGCTGGAAAAACCACCACGACTGAACGCGTGCTTTACTACACTGGTGTATCACACAAAATCGGTGAAGTACACGACGGAGAGACTACCACTGACTGGATGGAACAAGAGCGAGAGCGTGGTATTACCATTACCTCTGCTGCAGTGACTTGTTTCTGGACTCCTACATACGCATTGACTGACAAGACCAAGAAACACCGTTTCAATATTATCGATACTCCTGGACACATCGACTTTACTGTAGAAGTAAAGCGTTCTCTTCGCGTGCTCGACGGTGCAGTGGTGGTTTTCGACGGCGTGGCTGGAGTAGAACCGCAATCCGAAACCAACTGGAGATACGCCGACGAAGCCAATGTGCCTCGTATTTGTTTCATCAACAAACTTGATCGAACAGGTGCATCATTTGAACATTCCTACGCAACTATTTTGGAAAGACTTAGCAAGAAGGCAGTTCGTTTACAGATCCCAATCGGACTCGAAGAAAATTTTGAAGGAGTAATAGACCTCCTCCAGATGAAGGCATTTTATTTCGAAGGGGAGATGGGTAACAAAGTTATCGAAAAAGACATTCCTGAAAACCTCAAAGCAGATGCAGAAAAATTCCGGGGCGAATTGATCGAGAAAATCGTAGAGACTGACGAAGCCATGATGACTGAGTACCTTGAAGGTATCGTACCGAATGCTGATGCCCTCAAGAAAGCACTTCGCAAGGCCGTCATCGACAACCAAATCTTTCCAGTATTCGCTGGATCTGCACTCAAGAACAAGGGCGTCCAGCTCGTGCTCGATGCAGTGGTTGACTATCTTCCTGCGCCGACAGACATTCCTCCTATCCCCGGTATCAATCCGGACACTGATGAGCCGATGGTTCGTCATGCGTCCGACACAGAGCCCTTTGCGGCACTTGCATTCAAAGTGGCGACTGACCCATTCGTCGGACAGATTATTTTCTTCCGTGTTTACTCTGGAACACTGGCTGCCGGAAGTTATATTTACAATCCTCGGACTCGCAACAAAGAACGCATCGGCCGAATCCTCCGTATGCATGCAAACGATCGTGAAGAAGTGAAGCAAGTGTTCGCAGGAGAAATAGCCGCAGCCGTGGGACTCAAAGACACTATCACTTCAGACACTATCTGTGATGAAGCAAATCCTATCGAGCTCAATCGAATCGTATTCCCTGAACCAGTTATCTCTCTTCGTATTGAACCGAAGACAAAGGCTGACCAAGAGAAAATGGGCATGGCCCTCAATCGCCTTGCCCAAGAAGATCCAACTTTTAAAGTATCTACTGATCAAGAAACAGGGGAGACTATCATCGCCGGAATGGGAGAACTCCATCTGGAAATCATCGTTGATCGTATGAAGCGAGAATTTACAGTGGAAGCAAACGTGGGCAAGCCACAGGTGGCGTACCGAGAAACTATCAATGGCTCGTCTGACGCAGAAGGTAAATACATCAAGCAGTCTGGAGGTCGCGGTAACTATGGTCACGTAAAGATCAAGGTCAAGCCTATGGTAATGCTTACCAAAGAAGAAATCGAAGACTTACCAAAGAACACCAAGCGTGCTCCAGGGTTCGAATTCATCAACACCATCAAAGGAGGTGCTATTCCCCAGGAATACATTGCTCCGTGTGAAAAAGGATTCAAAGAAGGTCTGGACCGAGGTATCCTCGCCGGATTCAAGATGGTCAATGTTTCTGTCGAACTTTGGGATGGCAGTTACCACGAAGTGGACTCAAACGAAATGGCCTTCAAGATAGCTGCGTCTATGGCTATCCAAGACGCATGCAGACGAGCAAATCCAGTAATCTTGGAACCGATGATGAAAGTCGAAGTGGTTACTCCAGACAAATTCATGGGAGATGTTACTGGCAACTTGGCATCAAAGCGTGGACTTATCGAAGGCATGGAAGACCGAGGTATGAACAAAGTGATGCGAGCCATAGTTCCTTTATCTGAAATGTTCGGATACATGACTGGCCTCCGTTCTATGACTGAAGGACGAGCAAGTTTCACAATGGAATTCCTCCGTTACGACATCGTGCCTCAAAACGTAGCTGAAACCATTATCGCTGCGAGAAAATAATCTCATATAATATTAAAACAAAAAACCTCTCACGAGTGGTTTTTTGTTTTGTGGGGATAACCTCACTTGCAGTGTGGGTGCGAGGGTAATATTAGGGTATAAGTAAATGGGACTTTTTGTGTTTGAAGAATTTAAAAAACACAAAACTAATTCTAAGAATAGTCAAAATCAAACAGATTCTGGAGCAAAAGTGCCCGAGAAAAATTAAAAAGAAATTTTGTCTGAAGAAGCAGAAAGAATTTTTTTAACTTATACTGACATAGAATTTGCCACACACTGTTATTATATACTTAATGAATACAAAAAATGACCCTTCACCCAGAAGAAGATGCTAGGAATCTTAATAATCAGGATTTTGTGAGTATGTTTGAGCTTGAAAGGTCTATGAAAAGACTACTCATTATAGGTAACGAGCTTGAAAGGATATTAGAATTAGGTCAAAATGTAAAAAGAGAGCTCTCGTAATTAATTATGTATATGAAAGTATCTTGAGTATCCGATTCCCAAGCAATAGGAAGATAAGTTGCCCAATGTGCAACATCCGATGTTACACACTTAGAGATGTTGCTATTATCGTTTTAAATGATATCATTTTCTAATGAGAGAATTATTTAAGCCGCCCAAAAAAGAAAGTCGACAACAAGGATCTGACGAAAATTAATGAGCGCCCCTGTGAGTTGAAGAGTGTGGATTAATAGTATAAAAATATAAAACATGAAAGAACGAGTGGGTTTTACTGGCGAACATAAATTACCAAGCAATATTCCCAAAGTAGAAAATTTCTCAAAAGCCCAAGAAAATTGGGCAAACATAGATCCCAAAAAAGTTAAGTCCTTAAAATTCCGAGAATCTTCTGGCAAACCTAGATCTGAGGTTTTCACAAAAATATTCTCATCGAAATACGAAGACGAGGATAAATATTTTCTGACTAGTATCAACTACGAAGAATTTTTGTTGCAAAATCCAGACAAGGCTCCTTTCTGCATGAAAGAAAAAGGGGATCGCAGGTATTTTTTTATTCAACCAAAAACCGCTAGCCGGGGAGCTTATTTGTCCTACCTTTCGTGGGCAGGGAATACATTCAGACGCTTTTTGGATGTGTCTGAAGTCATCCCATGGGATCACACCAAAGACCGGGTGGTGGCCATACTAAAATAAGTGGCCATAGGGCGGTTTGACAAACGTTTTAAATTTGCTATCATAGGCCCAGCTGCAATTTCTGCAGTTTTTATATTGGTAATTTATTATTAGTGTTAATTAAGTTAGTAGTTAAGCCTTAGCGACTGGTTCTTGTACGTTAAGTTTTACTTATTAGCTCAAAAAATATATGGCAGAAGAATTTAAAAGAGACAAGCCACACGTAAATGTGGGTACTATTGGTCACGTTGATCATGGTAAAACAACATTAACAGCTGCGATCCTCCACGTATTACACTTGGCAGGAAAGACTGTGCGTTTGCGAGATGTTAGTCAAATCGACAACGCTCCCGAAGAAAAAGCTCGTGGTATTACTATCAACATTTCTCACAACGAGTATGCTACTGACGCTCGTCACTACGCACACATTGACGCTCCTGGTCACGCTGACTACATCAAGAACATGATTACTGGTGCCGCTCAAATGGACGGTGCTATCCTCGTCGTTGCTGCTACTGACGGCGCCATGCCTCAAACACGTGAACACGTGCTCCTTGCAAAGCAAGTCGGTGTACCACAAATTATCATCTTCCTAAACAAGTGCGACATGGTTGACGATAAAGACATGATCGATCTCGTTGAAGAGGAAATACGTGAATTGCTTACAAAACAAGGGTTTGATGGTGCTGGGGCTCCGGTTATCCGTGGTTCTGCCCTCAAAGGTCTTGAAGCTACTTCCATGGATGATCCTTGGGCTCAAAAGATCATGGATCTTGCGAACGCTCTAGATTCATACATTCCAGTCCCAGAACGAGATATCGCAAAGCCTTTCCTTATGCCTGTTGAAGACATATTCTCAATCGAAGGCCGTGGAACAGTTGTTACTGGTAAAATAGAAAGAGGAATAGTAAAGGTGGGTGAAGAAATCGAAATCGTGGGGATCAAGCCTACTCAAAAGACTACTGTCACTGGTATCGAAATGTTTAATAAGAACTTGCAAGAAGGTATGGCTGGAGACAACGCTGGTATCCTTCTTCGCGGTCTAAAGAAAGAAGACATCACTCGTGGACAGGTTCTCTGCAAGCCAGGAACGACCACTCCTCATGACAACTTCACTGCAGAAATATACGTACTGAAGAAGGAAGAAGGTGGCCGCCACACTCCATTCTTTAAAGGTTACAAGCCTCAATTCTACATCCGAACCACAGACGTGACTGGAGACGTTACCCTTGCTGAGGGTACAGAAATGGTTATGCCAGGAGACACAGTGAAGATAACTGTTAAGTTAGTTACCCCAGTTGCTCTCGAAGAGGCACAAAAGTTTGCTATCCGTGAAGGAGGCAAGACTGTGGGTGCCGGAGTCGTTACCAAGATTCTTGGATAAAAGACAGATCAGGTTTATTAAAAATATCGCACATAGTTCATGACAACAACAGAAACAAAAATCAAGAAACCCGCAAAGAAATTGTCCGTAAAGAAAGAGAAGAAAGAAGACGGCAAGGTTATTCTGCGCATCCGAGTTCGTGCTTACGAAAGCAAAGTCTTGGACGCGTCAGTCAAACAAATCATTGATACGGCCATGCGCTATGATGCGACCATTGTAGGACCTGTCCCTCTACCTACAGAGATCAAGAAATATACAGTCAATCGTGCGTCTTTTATTTACAAAAACACACGAGAACAATTTGAAATAAGAGTCCACAAGAGATTGATTGATATTATAAACCCGAACGCTAAGACCATCGAAAGCCTTACAAACCTATCTCTTCCTTCTGGAGTAGATATTGATGTAAAGATGTTGTAAGTGCTTAATCAATAGCAAAGAACGAAAATCACATTTTATGAAATTTATTTTAGGTAAAAAAGAGAATATGAGCGAATACTTTTCCGAAGAAGGGGAGGTATTTCCTGTAACAATCGTGTCTGCTGGTCCAATCACCGTCACTCGCGTATTCTCCAAGGATACAGATGGTTACAACTCTATCCAGGTAGGATACGGAACTCAAAAGAAAGAAAGAATCACCAAGCCAAAGCTTGGTCAAATGGGTGGGGTAGCTTATTCTACTTTAAAAGAATTTCGCTTAAAGCCAGCTGACAAGTCTGAGGCCAAAGTGGGAGACGTTATAGACGTATCTGCTTTTGTTCCGGGAGACAAGATAATGGTTTCTAGTATTTCAAAGGGTAAGGGTTTTCAGGGTGTAGTCAAGCGTCACGGTTTTGCCGGTGGTCCGCGAACACACGGTCAGAAGCACTCAGAACGTGAGCCTGGTTCTATCGGAGGTGGTCTCCGCACTCACGTACCAAAGGGCATGCGTATGGCAGGACGTATGGGCTCTGACAGAATTACTCAAAAGAATTTGAAAGTTGTTTTTGTTGACCAAGAGAATAATCTGATTTTGGTTAAAGGAGCAATTACCGGAAAGAAAGGAACATTGGTTGAGATAGTTGCACGATAGTCGAAGATCAGATAATTTATAAAAGATATGGAAGCAAAAATACAAAGTAAAATATATGACATAAAAGGAACTGAAGTAGGCAAGATAGATTTGCCTGCGAAGGTATTTGCTGCAAAGTGGCGGGCTGACTTGGTGCACCAAGTCGTGGAAGGAATGCGCTCAAACAAGCGTTCTGGTACTGCTGACACCAAAGATCGAGGGGAAGTACGCGGAGGTGGTAAGAAGCCATGGAAACAAAAGGGTACTGGACGAGCTCGTCACGGTTCATCACGAAGTCCTATCTGGGTTGGTGGAGGTGTGACTCACGGCCCACTTGCCGAAAAGAACTACAAGCGCAAAATTTCAAAGTCTATGCGTGCCCAAGCTCTCTTCTCCGTGCTTTCCAAGAAAATGAAAGACGGTGAAATCCTTTTTGTTGATTCTCTTGCAATGTCTGAAATCAAAACCAAGGGTGCTCTCGAAGTAGCCAAGAACCTATCAAAGGCTACAGGCTGGAAGCCGCTTCTAAATTCAAAGAAGCCTCGCGTTCTTACGGCTTTGTATGGCCGCAATCCAAAGACCGAAAAGAGTTTCCGCAATCTGCCACAGCTTGAGATAGTGTTCCTAAAGAACTTGAACCCTCTGGATGTGTTAAATTACCAATACCTTTTGATTGAGAACCCTGATGAGAGTGTTAAATTCTTGGAGTCTAGAGGTTAAACAAATTAATTTGCGCCCAAGGCGTGATTTTACTAAATCATATGACATCAAACATAATTAAAAACCCAAGAATCACCGAGAAAGCAAGCAACTCATTTGACAACAATGTTTATGTTTTTGATATCTCTACTCGAGCCAACAAAACTGAAATCAAGAAAGCTATTTTTGCTATCTACAAAGTAAAGCCAGTCAAAATAAACGTCCTACCTATCCCTCATAAGACCGTCATGTCCAAGGGCAAGCCTGGCACACGTGGTGGAGGCAAAAAAGCGCTGGTTTATTTAAAGAAAGGAGATAAAATAGAATTTGTTTAATACTAAGTAATATTACGATATGAAATCCTATAAACCCACAAGTAAATCACGCAGACAAATGACCAACGTCACCTATAAAGGTGTCTTGACCAAGACTGAGCCTACCAAGTCATTGACTTATGGTTTCCGCCGAGCCGTGGGACGCAACTCTCAGGGCCGCATCACTACTCGACACAAAGGAGGGGGACACAAAAGACTTTTCCGTGATGTGGATTTTCTATATAACAAGAAAGATATTCCTGCCAAGATAACTTCTGTGGAATACGACCCAAACCGAAGTGCATTTATCGGTCTTGCGGTATACCGTGATGGTGAAAAGAGATATGTGGTATTGCCGAAGGCCGTAAAGCCAGGAGATACGTTTATCGTTTCTGAAAAAGCAGAACTCAATCCTGGAAACCGACTACCACTTAAAGCTATTCCAGTAGGAACATTTGTATACAACGTAGAAATCAAGCCAAGAGGTGGAGCCAAGATCGGACGATCAGCTGGAATTTTTGCGCAAGTGGTGGCAAACGCAGATGGATACACCAACCTCAAAATGCCATCAACCGAAATCCGAAAAGTAAATGAAAATTGTTGGGCATGTGTCGGAACAGTTTCAAACGACGAACATCATTTGGAAAATTATGGTAAAGCAGGACGTTCCAGGTGGAAAGGTATTCGCCCTACAGTTCGTGGTACTGCCATGAACCCAGTAGACCATCCATACGGAGGAGGTGAAGGCCGACAAGGACGTGGAACCAAGCGACCGAAGACTATGTGGGGTAAGGTAACTGGCGGAAGAAAGACCAGAACTCCAAAAAAATACTCAAATGTATTTATCGTCTCACGACGCAAGACAGGAAAGAATAAATAAGAGATTAGATAATATTTTTTACAAAAGTCCCCAGCCGGGGACTTTTGTTTGTGTTGACCTTTTTTCTTTTACATGAGATGCTTATCCTTACAGGATATTCGATCCTAAAACTTCATACTTTAGCCCCAGGTTAGAGATGCCAAACGCACAACGGCAACACAACGGCAAGGCAATTGCAGTAAGTGTTTCGAAAGAATGCAAGGAATGTATCGAATGCCATGCAATTCAGAAAGCCAAGTGGCGACCTGGTTGCAAAGGCGTGCATCAGTTAAAGTCTGATGGCGTTGAGTGCAGCAGGAAAGACAAGCATCTGCAGAAGAAGGAAGATGCCGTGCGTTGCAAAGAACGGTCTTGATGGTGAAAGGAAGATAGGCGCAGAAAGGCGACGAAGCCTCAAGATACTCCACGTTGGTTTGCAGGAGAGCACAAGTGCAAAACCAAAAGCCCCGCACGTGTGATCAAGAAGAGTTGTTTCGTACCACCGCCTCCAGTCCGATGTGGCCTCCGCGCGGTGTGCCGCAAGGAGCCGATTACGTGATTGACTTTTGGGTTCGTTTGTGCTATACTATATATAATAGGGCATCCGGCTCTACGATTTAACAATTTTTTTAGGACGGAGAGATGCAGAAGCAAGCTGTTCCGTCGCACTCCGCACCAAAGATTTTGCGGAAGTGCAGGGAGTGCAATGTTGCGCTCCCGCAAGTCGTTCGTTCGGACAACACGTGTTCGAACTGTGGCATGAAGCTCCTGGTTGCGGAGGTTGCGATCAAGAGCTGAGCGTCACCCGGCTCGCGCGTACAATCCGGTCGCGCGAGCCGGGGCAGTTCTTTTCAATGGTCACGCGTCACTCTTCACAAAGGGGTATGCAGTGGATCATAGCTCAGAACTAATAAAGGCTCTCGAAAAAGTGAGAGCTGCTCAGCAAGGAACGCGCAGTATCGTTGGTGCAATTATGGAAGCACTCTCTCCTCGAGAGAGAAATGACCATGCAATGGATATCATTGCGATTTACCAAGCAACGAAAGAAGAAGAAGGAAGGGCTGTACACTCTGTCGTGGGCTTCCGTCCGCGGAGTCAATCTTCTGCTCAGCCAATTGATTTCGTTTGTTTTCGGGAGCAAGAGGATCGCAAGGTCCTCCAGCTTCCAAATGGAGACCGTTAACTCCAAATGTAATTATGGATTGGGTATCGTGAACATCCGAGGCAGAGCCACTTTAAATAGTGGCCTGCCTCGTTCTCATTATATTTGACATTCTGCTAGAATTTGCTAGTATATTTTGAGGCCATTCGGGGGCCTTTTATTTCTTATATATGACAAGATCAATTAAAAAAGGAATGTTGGTGGACGAGCGATTGATGAAAAAAATCGCTGGCAAAAACCCTTTGCAAACACCAATGGTAAAAACATGGAATCGAGCCGTACACATCTCTCCAGATATGCTTGGTTTCGTTTTTGGTGTATACAACGGCAAGGTGCACGTGGAAGTGCTCGTTACTGAAGACATGGTAGGGCACCGATTGGGCGAATTTTCACCAACCAAGAAATTCATGAAGCACGGAGGTAAGATGCAGAAGGAGCTTGAACAGAAGAAGAAGGAAGCTGAGATCACTGCTGCCAAAGGTGCTACTGCCGCTGCGGCGGACGCGAAGAAAAAATAAAATAATTTTAAATATTAATTACAATGAAAGCTTTTTTAAAAAACTACAGACAATCACCCAGAAAAGTTCGCCTAGTGGCTGGGCTTGTTCGAGGCAAGAGTGTAAGCGCTGCTATTGCACAGCTTGATTTCTTGGCCAAGCGCGCTGGCCTGCCGATGAAGAAGCTTTTGATGTCAGCGGTATCGAACGCCAAGAACATGGGGATAGACGAAGCCAATCTTTATATAAAAGAAATGAGAGTAGACAAGGGTATCACTTTGAAAAGAATGATGCCTGCAGCTATGGGTAGCGGTCACAAGATCAACAAGCGTACGAGTCACTTATACTTGTCATTGGGAGAAAAAGTAGCAAAAGCGATAACAGAGAAGACAGTCAAGCCAGAAAAAAAGACCACAGCCAAGAAAGTTACAAAAGCTAAAAAATAAACGAAATAAATATAACAAAAATCACATGAGTAAAATAGTTCACCCATACGCACATAGATTAGTAATTCTCCGAGACTGGAAGTCTCGCTGGTTTGCTGATCCTAAAAAGTATGTGAACTACTTGAAAGGAGATGTGCTCATCCGTGAATACTTGGAAAAGAAACTCCGTGGTATGCACGTGTCTACTATCGAGATAGAACGAAGCCAAAAGACTACTCGTTTCATCATCCGAACTTCACGTCCAGGTCTTATCATCGGCCGTTCTGGAGAAGGTGCGACCAAACTCAAAGAAGACATCTTGAAGAAAATGTTTTCTCTTGGTTTGCCTAAGCCAGAAGATTTCAAACTAGAAATTATAGAGATCACCAACCCTGAAGCTGATGCAGCGATTGTAGCTTATATGATTGCTGAAGGTTTGGAAAAGCGTATGCCGTATCGCCGAGTTATCAAGCAAGTTATAGAAAAGGTGATGAATGCTCGGGGGGTAGAAGGAGCACGTATTGTTTTGGGTGGGCGTTTGGGTGGTGCTGAAATCGCTCGTACGGAAGAGCTCAAGCGTGGAAGTATCCCGCTTCAGACTTTCCGCGCGGACATTGATTTTAAGCGAGAGCGAGCAAATTTGCCTTATGGCGTAGTGGGTATCAAGGTATGGATTTATCGAGGTAAAATTTTTGCCGAAAAGAAAGCAGAGAAAAAGAGTTAATTCATAATAAATTATTGTACATATATGTTGTTACCGAAAAAAGTAAAATTTAGAAAATGGCAAACTGGTCGTATGAACCCAAAAGCTCGTACTGCTGACACTCGAGGCACCAAGCTTGCTTTCGGTTCTTTCGGACTCAAGTCTGAAAGTCAGGCTCGCGTGCGTTCAAACCAGATAGAGGCTTCTCGAAAGGTCATTTCTCGAACACTTACTAAGGCTGGCAAATACTGGGTGCGAATTTTTCCAGACCGACCATATACCGCCAAAGCTGCAGAGGTAGGCATGGGTAAGGGTAAAGGAGATCCTCAGGGATACTGTTTTGACGTTGCGCCAGGCCGAATAATTTTTGAAGTAGACGGAGTAGAGGAGAGCATCGCGCGTGAAGCATTACGCAAAGCCGGAGCCAAGCTTCCAGTCAAGACCCGTGTAATAGCCCGAGTTCACAAAGCATAATGCGACAAGCTCACTACAAGTAATACAAACATTTTATGGCAAAGACAAAAAAAGAAAACTTAAAAGGAATGAAAGTGGAAGATCTGAACAAGAGGCTTCTTTCTCTTCGCGAAGAAGTACGAGTACTTCATTTTAAGGCTCAAGGTTCAAAATCAAAAAACGTTAAAGAAGTTGCACACACCAAGAAACAAATAGCTCGAGTGCTTACAGAAATAAACAGCCAACTAAATAGTCTAAAAGTAGCCCAATAATTAAGAAATTCATATGAAAGCAAAGAATACACAAAAGAATACAGAAGAGACCAAAGAAACCAAAGGAGGAGTAATCCTCAAGGGAGTGGTTGTTTCTGACAAGATGGACAAGACTGTGGTAGTATCAGTATCCCGCTTCGTGAAGCACCCACTTTATGGCAAGTTCTACAAAGTAAGCAAAAAGTACAAAGCTCACGATGAAGAGAATACCCACAAGACAGGGGACAAGGTGGAGATAATAGAAACCAGACCAATTTCAAAAGATAAAAGATTTGCAGTAGTTAAGTAATAGCATAGAAATAATTTTATGATTCAACCAGAAACATTAGTAAAAATAACAGACAATGCCGGGGGCACCGTAGGCAAGGTGTTCAAGGTTTTGGGTAGTTCCAAAAAGCGATACGCCACTTTAGGCGAGATTGTGGTTATTTCTGTGAAGATTGCTTCTCCTCGAAAGGGGGTGAAAAAGAAAGACGTTCATCATGCTGTGGTGGTCCGAACTCGCAATGCTTTTCGACGAAAAGACGGATCCTATATTCGTTTTGATGACAACGCAGTGGTGATCCTCGAAAAAGGCAAAAAGGACCCTAAGGCAGGACGTGTATTCGGTCCTATCCCCCGAGAGCTCGCAGAGAAAGGTTTCCAGAAAATAATTTCTCTTGCACCAGAAGTTATATAAAACAAATAGATTTAAATATATGAAATTAAAAACAGGAGACAACGTAATAATAATCACAGGTAAAGACAAAGGCAAAATAGGCAAGATTGTTCGCGTCTTTAAAGACGTGAACAAGGTTATCGTGGAAGGTGCCAACATGATGAAGAAGCACCAACGTCCTCGCAAGAGTGGCGAGAAGGGCTCAATGCTGGACAAAGCGATGCCTATGAATGCATCAAACGTGATGATCCTCGATCCAAAAGGGGGTAAGCCTACCCGAATCGGCAAGAAGAAAGTCGGCGACAAGATGGTTCGCGTTGCACGCAAGAGTAATCAAGAAATCTAAGTAATTTAAAGAAACGATATGAAACACTTAACGATAAAAGAAAAAGAAGTAGAAAGTTTTGGAAAAATGAAGGGAGTTTTCTCTTACAAAAACGCTATGGCCGCACCGAAAATGGTGAAGGTGGTTATCAACGTGGGAACTGGAACCATGGTCAAAAAAGACAAGAACAAGAACGAGTCTATCGTGCTTCGTCTTGCCAAAATCACTGGACAAAAAAGCTCACTCCGTGGCGCCAAACAATCTATCGCCTCATTCAAAATCCGCCAAGGTGATCCTGTGGGTGTGATGGTGACTATGCGCAACAAGCGAATGTATGCTTTCATCGAAAAGCTTATCAACGTGGCCCTGCCTCGAACCAAGGACTTTCGTGGTATTACCAAGAAAGCTGTCGACAATATCGGTAATCTAACCATCGGTATCAAGGAGCACACTATCTTCCCGGAAACTGCAGATGAAGACATCAAAGATGTGTTCGGTCTAGCAATCACTCTAGTTTCTACTGCGAAATCTCAAAAAGAAGGCCTCGCATTTTTTGAACTCCTTGGTGTTCCTTTTAAGAAGCAAGAAGAAATTAAGAAGCGATAATAGTTGACTCTTTTTGCTCAATCTGCTAGTATCTATGCACAGGGAAAATCATTTCAGTTAATCCATTTTTCTCCTTATTTTTTCAAGCAATTTGAAGCAATAAGAATAAAAGTGAGATATTACTGGAATTATCCCAAATTAAATTGCGTCGCGCCAAATTGATTTACGCGACGTGATTTGCAAAATCATATGGCAAAAACATCAGTATTAGCACGAAATAGAAAAACCCCAAAGTTCAGTACTCGACAGAAGAATCGATGTTTTCGATGTGGCCGAGGCAATGGCTTTATGAGAGATTTCGGTATTTGTCGTATCTGTTTCCGAGAATTAGCAAACGAAGGAATGCTTCCGGGCGTTCGCAAGTCTAGTTGGTAATTTCAAAATATATATGGATTCAATTTCAAACATGATAATAATGATGAAGAACGCAGGTATGGCAGGCAAGACCTCTGTGATTTTTCCTAATTCCAGACTCAAGACTGCTATCGCGTTGTGCTTAGAAAAAGAAGGCTATGTATCTGGCGTTACCAAGAAAGTAAAGAAAGGTATGCCTATGCTTGAAGTAGGTTTGGTGTATGTAGACAACAAGCCAAAGATCACAGAAGCTGAAAGAATTTCCAAGCAATCCCGCCGAGTTTACTTTGGCATGAAAGATATCCATTCCGTACGTAACGGTTCAGGACTTTTGGTTCTTTCTACACCGAAAGGTATAATGTCGGGCAAACAAGCACGCAAAGAGCAGGTCGGAGGAGAAGCTTTATTCAAGATCTGGTAAGCTGATAAATAATTTTATGTCAAGAATTGGAAAACAAGAAATAGTAATACCGAACGGAGTAGAAGTCACCAAAAGTGGCGAGGTTATTGCAGTGAAAGGCCCAAAAGGTACAATCACAAAGAACTTTCGAGATGATATTTCCATCCTTATCGCTGACGGCAAGATAACTTTGAATATCAAAAGAAACGACAAGTTTTCCAAATCTCTTTGGGGCACTTACGCTTCACACTTGAAAAATATGATTGCTGGAGTAGAAACTCCATATGTAAAGAAATTGATCCTAGAAGGAGTTGGTTTCAAGTCAGAAGTAAAAGGGAAAGACATTCATTTCGCACTAGGTTTCTCTCACCCTGTAGTAGTAATAATTCCAGAAGGTTTGACTGTGACCGCCGAAAAGAACAATATTACCGTTACTGGAATCGACAAAGAACTAGTGGGTAGCTTTACTGCTGGGGTTCGTGCTCTGAAGAAGCCAGAGCCTTACAAAGGTAAGGGTATGCGTTACGAAGGTGAGATAATCCGTCGCAAGCAAGGCAAGAAGACTGCCTAATAAGTAGAAAGTTATAAAGTTCATAAAGTAACATGCAAAACAAAACTGACAAAAGAATAAGACTAAAAGCAAAGATTCGGAGCAGAATTTCTGGTACCCAAGAACGACCACGTCTTTCTGTTTTTCGCTCTAACAAATTTATCTACGCGCAGTTGATTGATGACACTACCGGCAAAACTATCGGTCAGGCAAGCGATATCAAGGCCACAAAAGGTACCAAAACTGAACGAGCAATGCAAGTAGGCAAGAAAATTGCGGAAGTTGCATTGGCTGGCAAGCACAACACTGTGGTGTTTGACCGAAACGGATTCAAATACACTGGCCGTATCAAATTGGTCGCAGACGAAGCTCGGGCAGGAGGGCTAAAGTTTTAGTTCTGAGTTTTAATTTAAATATTTTATGGAAACAGGAAATACACAACAAAATACAAACAGTTCCAGACCAAACACCAAACGTCGCAGCCAATCTTTTGGGCGCCCAAAGCCAGAGTTTGATCAGAAAATCCTAAACATCCGTCGCGTTACCCGTGTGGTGGCCGGAGGACGACGTTTTTCTTTTTCTGTAGCTCTAGTTGCAGGAGATCGTAAGGGATCTATTGGTCTGGGTCTTGGAAAAGCAGGAGACACAGCTCTAGCTATCAACAAAGCTCTCAGAAACGCAAAGAAGAATATGGTCAAACTAAACCTAACCAAAACATCTTCTATTCCTTTTGAAGTAAAGGCCAAGTTTTCTAGTGCAGAAGTAATGATAATGCCGAACAAGGGCCGAGGGCTTGTGGCTGGATCGGTTTTACGTGACATCATCAAACTTGCTGGAGTAAAAGATATTACTGGCAAAATCCTTACTGGCAGTAAAAACAAATTAAACAATGCCAAAGCAGTGATGCAGGCTTTCTCTCAAATTTCTTCAAAATACACCAAACCCGTTATGGAGACTGTTGTGATAGGCAACAAAGAAGTACCCAAAGAAGAAGTAGCAAAAGAAGAAGTAGTAACAGTTAAATAATAGTTCAACAGGTTTACTTTAAATATATTTTATGCAGATACACAACCTAAAAAGAAAAAATAAGAACAAGAGAGACCGCCTGGTGGGTCGTGGTGGCAAGCACGCCAAGACTTCAGGAAGGGGAGGCAAGGGTCAGACTGCGCGTGCGGGCAACAAGCGCCGACCAGAACTTCGTGATATCATAAAGAAGTTGCCAAAACTTCGAGGATATCAGTTCAAGTCTATCCGCAGAGCTGTTTTGGTAACTGGAGACAAGATTATTTCAAAAGACGAGACTTTCTCGGCAATGCGTAAGCGTCTAAAAATCCTGGGAGGTAAGATCAAGGTCAAGCCTACCAAGAAGACTTCCGCAAAATAAGTTAACTTAAAGAATTTAATAAAAACTATGCAAACATTCTGGAGCAAAATGAAGTTAATCTGGACAGACATATCTTTACGCAAGAAAGTGCTTTTTGTTCTCGGTACTTTGATCGTTTTCAGATTGCTTTCCGCTATTCCGATACCGGGCATTGATTCTGTTGCCCTTGACCGATTCCTTTCCAACAACCAATTTTTCGGTATTCTAAATATATTTTCCGGAGGTGGCCTTTCAAACCTTTCTATTATCATGCTTGGAGTAGGCCCATACATCACTAGTTCCATCATAATGCAGCTTTTGACCATTATGGTCCCAGCTCTTAAAAAGATTTATCAGGAAGAAGGTGAGGCTGGACGCAAGAGATTTTCTCAATACTCAAGATTGCTCACCGTACCCTTAGCCGCCATTCAAGGTTTTAGTCTTTTGGCAATTCTTGAAACTCAAGGTATTTTGGTTGATTTAACTGCTTTCGATAGAATTACCAACCTCATCATTGTTATTGCGGGTGCCATCCTTCTAATGTGGATTGGAGAATTGGTGTCTGAATTTGGCATCGGGAACGGAGTATCCTTGATTATATTTGCAGGTATCGTGTCTGCTCTGCCGTCAAAAATAAGTCAGCTGATATTTGCTTTTGATCCGTCTCAAATTCCTACCCTTGTCGTATTTGCTGTAGTGAGTGTCTTGATAGTGGCTGGAGTTGTGGTGGTCAGTGAAGCGGAAAGACCCATTCCAGTAACTTACGCCAAACAAGTCCGAGGAATGAAGACATATGGGGGAGGATCTACTTATTTGCCACTTAGGGTGAACCAAGCAGGAGTTATTCCGATAATTTTTGCCCTTTCAATTTTGCTTTTCCCTAATATAATTGGAAACTTTTTGGCAAGATTTAGCAATGAAATAGTTGTATCTATATCTGAGGCTTTAGTTTCTTTCTCTCAAACCAGCACATTGTACGCAGTGCTATATTTCTTCTTTGTGTTTATCTTTACATACTTCTACACAGCTGTAACTTTTGACCCAGAAGCATTAGCTACCAATCTACAGAAAAACGGGGCATTCATCCCAGGGGTTCGACCCGGACCTTCGACCTCAGAATATATTTCCAAAGTTCTTACTCGCATAACTTTTCTCGGTGCTACTTTTCTTGGTTTTATTGCCGTATTGCCAATCATTATGCAAAGGGTTACTGATAGCACTACCCTTGCCCTAGGGGGCACCACGGTGCTCATAGTTGTGTCTGTGGTTCTTGATTTGATTAAGAAAATTGATGCGCAAGTATCAATGAGAGAATATTAATTATTCAACCACTTCTGATATTCGGTTAGTATGATAGAAACAACCTCCTCAAGGTTGTTTTCTTTTGTGTTTATAACTAAATTAAATTGAGTCAAGTCTTTGTTGTTTATTTGATATAAATTCCAGTATCTTTTTTGTTCGCTTTCCAATCTTTCTGACATTTTTACAAAAGCCTCTTCAGGAGAGGATACTTGTTCGCTTTGATTCCTGAGCACGTTTTCTTTTAGGCTATTTACCACCCTGTCTTTGGCTATTTCTGGTGGCAAGTCCAAATATACTTTAAAGGACTCAGGGATCCAGTGAAAAGCAGTTCGAGAGTCGATAACCACTCTGTTTGCCTCTCGCATGTCTCGCAGCTTTTGATCTGTCTGGTAGTCGATATCTGGGTCAGTTTCAGCCCTTTTGTTTAATTCGTTTATGGAAATACCCAGGTCCACTCCAACTTGTCTAAAAAAGTCTCCTGAAGAAAAGTGCTTGAAGTGGAGAGATTCAGCCAGCTTCTTGGCGGTACTAGATTTTCCGCTCCCCAAGCCTCCGCAGATGGTTATGATCTCTTTTTTCATTTTGTACATCATACAAGTTCTGGGTTGATTATTCAAGTAAAATCTTGTATTCTTTAGATATGGAAAGTTACACATTCGTCTTCTTTGGAATAGCTGGTTCGGGCAAAGGAACCCAGGTAAAGCTCCTTACAGATTTCTTGAGGGCCAAAGATGCCAAGGAAGATGTATATGCCTATCCTGGCAAGGAGTTTCGCCGACTCATAGAGTCTGGCAGTTTTACTGGTAATATAATCAAGGAATCTTTTACCAAAGGCAATCTCCAGCCAGATTTTATAGTCAACCCTCTTTTTACAGAAATCTTGATCGACGAACTAAGTGCTGAAAAGCACTTAGTTGCGGATGGATATCCTCGCACTCTAGGACAGTCTGAGAATTTTGAATCTTTGATGAAGTTTTTCAAAAGAGACAAAGTTAAAATAATTTATATTCAAGTCGGCAAGGATGAGGCTACCAAGCGTAACAAACTCAGAGCCCGCGCTGACGACACAGATGAAGGCATCGCCAAGCGTTTTGATGAATATGTGAACAACGTGATTCCAGCCATGCAATACTTTGACGGTAAAACCGGCTATGAACTTTTTTCTATCAACGGAGAGCAGGGAGTAGATGAAGTACACAAAGAGATCCTGGCAGCACTCGGGTTTACACAATAAATTAAAATTTTATGGAAGAAACAATCATTATTTCACTAGGTGGGTCACTTATCATACCAGAAGAGCTGGATGTGAAATTTATTAAAAGCTTTAAGTCTTTGATCGTTGACCAGGTGGCACTAGGCAAGAAATTCGTGATAATTACTGGCGGGGGCAAAACTGCTCGCAAGTATCAAAATGCAGCCAAAGATATACAAGCAGTTGATTCGGCAGAGCTAGACTGGGTAGGGATTTATGCTACACGTTTCAATGCAGAATTCTTCAAGACCCTCTTCGGAGATTTGGCCAACAAAGAAATAATCCTGGATCCTACTTTGCCAGTGAAAATAGAAAACTCCATTGTGCTCGGTGGTGGGTGGAAGCCAGGCTGGAGTACGGACTATGATGCAGTAATTTTGGCAAAGCAGTTCAAAGCGCACAGAGTTTTAAATCTTTCAAATGTTGATTATGCTTATGACAAAGATCCGAACAAATTTGCAGATGCAAAAAAGATTGAAATAATTTCTTGGACAGACTATCGCTCTTTGATTCCTGCTGAGTGGAACCCAGGGCTCAGTAGTCCTTTTGACCCGATTGCTTCCAAGATGGCTGAAGAAGAAAGCATAGAAGTAGTCATACTCAACGGCAAAAATATTGCCAATCTAGAAAAGTGTTTAAATAAAGAAACCTTTGTTGGCACGATTATTTCCTAAAATGATTATCATCAAGACCAAAGAAGAAATAGAAATTTTGCGTGAAGGCGGCCGACGTTTGGCGAAAGTTCTACATGCTGTGAAAAAAAAAGTGACACCAGGAGTTTCTACTAAAGAGCTCGACACTTACGCGAATGAATTAATAGCTAAAATGGGGGACACTCCAGCTTTTTTGAATTATCGACCTCATGGTGTAAAGCGCCCGTTCCCAGCAAGTTTGTGCGTTTCTGTAAACGAAGAGGTTGTGCACGGAATTCCCAAAGAGAGTAAAATTTTGAGGGAAGGCGATATTGTTTCTATTGATCTTGGTTTAAACCACAAAGGACTTTTTACTGATATGGCTATGACAATACCTGTAGGGAAGGTGAATTCTTCCTCCGTGAAGTTAATTGAGATAACTAAAGGCGCGATGCTTGCTGGAGTTGAAGCGGCGATGCCAGGGGGCCGAGTGGGGGACATCGGTTACGCCGTCGAGAGTTTTGTCCGAAAAAACAAAAAAAATAAATATGGGATTGTGGAGGTCCTTGCCGGTCATGGGGTGGGCCGAGCAATTCACGAAGACCCGTTTATTCCAAATTTTGGCAAGAAGGGAACTGGGGATAAATTGGTTCCGGGGATGGTGATAGCTATTGAGCCGATGTTGAACAATGGCACCAAAGACGTGACTTTGCTTTCAGATGAGTATACTTTTGTGACTGATGATAAGAAAAAGAGTGCGCATTTCGAGCATACAGTATTGATCACTGAGAATGGGCCGGAAATTCTAACCCAGATATAAAAATAGTTTTTTACAATTTCTTTTTGTTGTATACTTAGTGTATATGCAAGAATCTTCCACTAGTGGAATTCCAAAATTTAAATCTCCCGAAGAAGAACTTGCTTTTTTGCGTTCACACGTTGCCAAGCGGGAACAGGAGCTCAGGACCATGGGACAGCAAGAGGGTGCCGAGCATGGCGCTATTGTAGATGTTATTTCTAGATACAAAAATGTGCCCATAGAAGAAGTGGTACACAAAGATCATATTTTAAACAACCAGCAAAAAGAGGCTATAGTTTTGGCTCTGAAGCCCGAGGCTCATGACAAGGTGATGGAAGAGATTTTGGGGGTGGTTGTCACCAAGGGTATAAAGAATGCTTTTTCGGTAATAGAAAAAATGGACAATCCTCATGTGGACGATGATTTTCATCGCCTTTTAATACAATATTTTAAAACTGGAGAATTAAATGCAGCCATAAAAGAAGGTACTCCTCTACATAAATCGATCAACATGACCCTTTTCGAGGTCACTCTGCCACCACCGTCGGACGAATCTGATAAATCAAAAGGCTTTAAGGAATTCATCGGAGCTATGGAGCAATTTTATGCTGGGATGAATTCTATAGCCGAAGGCAAGAACAACGAGAAAGAAAATTATTTTACCCTGGAGGTGGGCCTGGGTGTGGGCACAGATGAAGTGGTGGTGTATGCCGGCATACCAAACAAACATTTGTCGCTTTTTGAAAAGCAGGTTCTGGCTTTTTATCATCATGCCAAGATAAAAGAAGTTACCGATGATTATAATATTTTCAACGAAAAGGGTACTTCAGCTGGGGCTTATGCAAAGTTCTCGGAGAGGGGTGTTCTTCCAATCAAAACTTATGACTCCATTGAGCACGATCCAATGAATACTATTTTGAATGTATTTTCGAAACTTAGCAAAGATGGCGAAGGTGCAGCTATTCAACTGGTGGTGGCGCCTGCTGGCAACAAATTTATAAATGAATTTCATGCAATTCTCAACGATGTGAAGGAAGGCATGTCCATCAAGCATGCAGATGATAATTTATATAAATTCAACGCAGCGGTTTTTAAAATTTCTAAAGATTTAATTTTTGGACATAAGGCTGAGACAGAGAAGAAAGATTCCAACATGAAAGGCCGAAGGGCAGTGGATGAAGGTGCAGCCGAGAAGATAGGCAACAAGGTAAAGAGCAGTATCATGAAGGCCAATATTCGAGTGGTCGCATCAGGTGAAACAGTCGAAAGGTCAGAGGCTATTTTACGGGAGGTTGAGTCTTCTTTCAACCAATTCACCGAGTCAGGTGCCAACTCTTTTGTTTTTGAGAAATTGAAGGGCGGAGACCTCAAAAAACTTTTTCATGATTTTTCATATCGCAATTTTTCGAATGAAAAAATGATGCCTATGAATTTGAAAGAACTTGCTTCGGTGTTTCACTTCCCGGTCGGGATTGGCAGTCAGCCACAACTAAAAGAAGCCAAAGCTGGTATTGCTCCGGCTCCTATCGAAATGGGGGGTGACGGCATAGTCCTTGGAATCAATAGTTACCGTGGCAAAGATACGAACATCCACATGTCTCGTGAAGACAGAATGAGGCATTTCTACGTTATTGGACAGACTGGTACTGGTAAGACCAATGTTTTACTCAACATGATAACTCAAGACATTAAAAACGGAGATGGCTGTTGCTATATCGATCCTCACGGCACAGACATCCAGACCATTCTTTCCAGAATTCCCAAAGAGCGCATCGACGATGTGTTGTATTTTGATCCGGCTTATACTCCGCGTCCGATGGGGCTCAACATGCTTGAATATGATCCGAATTATCCCGAGCAGAAAACTTTCGTGGTAAATGAAATGATGGGAATTTTTAATAAACTTTTTGATATGAAAGTAGGGGGCGGGGCGATGTTCGAGCAGTATTTCCGTAACAGCGCATTCTTGGTTATGGAAGACCCAGAATCTGGTTCTACTTTGCTTGAGATTACTCGAGTGCTTGCTGACAAACAATTTCGTGACATGAAACTTGCCAAGTGCAAGAACCCTATAATCAAGCAGTTTTGGATTGCCGCTGAGCAAACCACTGGCGATCAATCTCTTGCTAACTTCGTACCCTACATTTCTTCCAAATTTGATAACTTTATCAGTAACGACATCATGCGTCCAGTAGTACTCCAGCAAAATTCTGTTTTCAATTTCCGCAAAATCATGGACGAGAAAAAGATTCTGCTGGTCAACCTTTCCAAGGGCAGGTTGGGAGACATCAACGCGAATTTGATAGGCCTTGTGCTGGTGGGGAAGATCCAGATGGCTGCGCTTTCGAGAGTAGACATGTTCGGCAAGCCAATGAATGATTTCTATCTTTACATCGATGAGTTTCAAAACGTAACTACGGATTCTATATCTTCCATTTTGTCTGAAGCCCGCAAGTATCGCTTGTCTCTTAACATTGCGCATCAGTATATCGCTCAATTAGAAGAAGGCATCAAGAACGCCGTTTTCGGCAACGTGGGATCCATGGCTGTGTTTCGAGTGGGCGCAGAAGATGCGAATTTCTTGGAATCCAAGTTTAAACCTACTTTTTCAGCACAAGAAATCACTAAGCTCGACAATTTCAATGCGTATGTGAATATGTTGATCAAAGGTCAGCCCACCAAACCTTTTAATATGGTAACCATAGCTCCTGAAAAAGGAAATGTAGAAATTGTGGATAGTTTGAAACAACTTTCTTACACAAAGTATGGCCGGGATAGGGCAGAGGTGGAGGCTGAAATCATGGGTCGGTACACTTCTAGCACCTAGCCAAACCCCCAGACAGCGCTTAAAGCGCTGTCTGGGGGTTTGGCAAAAGAGTCTTTTTGTGCTAACATCATTCCATGTCAACACTAGAACAAACACTTATTATATTTAAACCAGATGCAGTACAGAGAGGCATAGTAGGCGAAATCCTCTCACGTTTTGAGAAGGTGGGGCTTAAGATTGTTGCCTCAAAAATGCTCCATCCTGAGAGCGTTTTCTTTCATCAGCACTATGAAGGCATCGGCAAACTGGGCTCTCGTCGAGGACAAAAGACCCTTGAGACTACTGTAGATACAATGACTCTTGGCCCAGTAATAGCTTTCGTTCTTGAGGGTATTGAGACTGTGGCACTAGTTCGCAAGATGCTTGGTTCAACTGAATCAAAGAATGCACTACCAGGAACAATTCGAGGAGACTATTCACATATTAGTTTTGCCCACTCTGATGCGCAAGATGTAGGTTTTTCAAACGTGATGCACGCATCTGCTGATCTCGATGAGGCAAACCTAGAAATTGCTCATTGGTTTGCTCCAAATGAAATTTTCGAATACGAAACTGTGCACGAAAAGTTCACACAAACCAAGAAACACCACAAAAACGCATAAGTCAAACTTGTTTTTATCTGGGATTCGTGTCTTTTTTATAAAAATTGTTGCAATGATTTTTATTTGAGGTACACTTTATGCAGGGTTATTTCCAATTATTACCTAGAACACTATCTTTCGGGAGTCTCGATCGAGTTATGGCCTTGGTCATAACGCGTCTGACACCCACCTAGCTTTGAGCTATGGTAATATATTGGAAATAGTCCTAAGAAAGATTCCGCCCTGTTTAATTTCAGGCGGATTTTTTCTTAAGAGGGTAATAACTAGAACACTAGAACAATATCTGTGTATAATACTAAAATGGAACGACAAGAACTCTTCAAACGAATAAGTTTTCTGATTGTTTTAATTTTCGGATTAAATTTATTAGCGAACAAATTCTATTTGTATTCAGGTCTTTGGTATTTTGACATTCTGATGCACTTTGCGGGAGGATTTTGGCTTGGACTGGTTTTCTTTTGGTATTTCTGGCAGAAAGAACGGTCCATCTCCTTGCTTCAGAAAATAATCTTGGGGGTTTTGGTGGTGGGGATAGGCTGGGAGGTGTTTGAGCTTGTTTTTGTAAACTACGTAGCGCTAAATGATTTTAATACCTTAGACACTCTGTCTGATATTTGTTTTGATTTGGCTGGGGGATTCCTAGCCATACTTTATTGCGAAAGTAAAATTTTAAATTTTAATAAAAGTACGGTATAATCATAACCAAGAATGACTGATAATACAAAAATAACTTTTTATGGAGGAACTGGCTCAGTGACAGGAGCTAATTTTCTTTTTGAAGCAGATGGCAAGAAAATCTTGGTAGATTGCGGACTCACTCAAGGTAGCAAGCTTGCCGATGATATAAACTGGGCAAACTTTGCGTACGATCCAAAAGAGATAGACATTTTGTTTGTTACACATGCCCACGTAGACCACCTGGGCAGAATCCCAAAGTTGGTGCAAGAGGGCTTCCAAGGTAAGATATATTCTACTTTGCCTACGATGTCTTTGGCTGCACCAATGCTCGAAGACACCATGGGTATACTTTCCAAAAATACCGCGCTTGGTTTGGATAAAATATATACCGAAGAAAATGTAAAGAAATGTCTTTCTTTGTGGAATGGGTTCAATTACCACGAGAACATAAAAATTACAGATTCTCTGGAAGTATGCTTCAAAAACGCAGGACACATATTGGGCTCGGCCATGGTCCTCTTTACTTACAATGGTAAAAAAATAATGTTCACCGGAGATTTGGGTAATTCTCCTTCACCTCTTTTGCCAGATACTGAGCGCATTCATGACATAGATTATCTTGTTATGGAAAGTGTATATGGTGACCGCAATCATGAGTCTAGAAACGAAAGGCAGAAGTTCTTGGAGAAAACCATTGAAGATAACTACAAAAGGAAAGGCACATTGATTATTCCTACATTTTCTCTCGAGCGTTCCCAAGAGCTTTTGTTTGAACTCAATGATTTGGTGGAGCACAGCAGGATCCCAGTAATGCCTATATTCCTAGACTCGCCTTTGGCTATTCGCTTGACCGAAATTTTTAAACAATATAAAAGTTATTTTAATGAAAATGCTCAAAAAGCACTGGCCCAAGACAAACACCTTTTCAGCTTTCCAGGTTTGCACTCGACTCTTCACTCTGAAGAGTCCAAGATGATAGCCAATATTCCAAATCCTAAAGTGGTGATAGCGGGCTCCGGAATGTCTTCTGGGGGCCGAGTGGTGCATCATGAGAGACATTACCTACCAGATCCGAACAATACTTTGCTTCTGACCGGATATCAAGCTGTAGGCACCCCTGGACGATTGATTCAAGAAGGAATGAAGAAAGTGCGGATCACGGGCGAAGATGTGGACATACGAGCGCACATTGTGACAATCTGGGGATATTCTGGGCACAAGGATTCTGAAGGCCTACTTTCTTTTGTAGAAGATTCTCAGGATACTTTGAAAAAAGTTTTTGTGGTGATGGGTGAACCCAAATCTTCACTTTTCTTGGTCCAAAAGCTTCGCGACAACTTGGGCATCGAGGCCTATGCCCCAGAAGCGGGAAGTAGCATCACTTTTAATTGTTAAAACTCTTGAGGCCCGGCCTAAAGAGTCGAAAGAATGTAGGTATTAAAAGTATAATATGTTAAAATCTTTTTCATGGATAATCCTTTTTCAAAAATTTCACACAATGACGGTAAGCACGGACATAATCAAATAAAGATTTGTGTTTCAGGTGCAGCCGAGACAGGGCATTGCGGATTGGATGCTCTCGAAAAGGCCAAAGAGCTTGGCCGAGAGATCGCGAGGCAGGGTGGAGTAATAGTGACTGGCGCAACTACGGGATTCCCATTATGGGCAGCGATGGGAGCCAAAGAAGCTGGTGGTATTTCCGTGGGGCTTTCACCAGCCGCTTCCGAGAGAGAGCACGTAGAAGTGTACAAACTTCCGCTTGATTATATGGATCTTATTATTTACACCGGCTTCGGTTACCCTGGACGAGATTTGTTGCTTACTCGGTCATCAGACGCAGTAATATGCGGTTGTGGGCGTGTGGGTACTATTCATGAGTTCACTATCGCATTTGAAGACAACAAGCCTGTCGGAATATTCGAAGGACCTTGGGAAATGGGAAATCAGCTCAAAGATATTTTAGCCAAAGGGCATCGTGCAAATCCGAAAATCGCTACGGGTTCTGACCCCAAACAAATGGTTGCAGACATCATCGCTCTTGTAAAGAAAGACAAGGTAGGGGAGTATAAGATAGTTTAAATGTCTCTTAAAAACCCTCGCTAGAGGGTTTTTAAGATTATGATGCTACTGCTTTTGTTGTAGCTTTACCGAGACTTTTCAATATTCGGTCGAATGTGGCTGGGTGATTTTCTGCCAAATCAGAAAGAATCTTGCGGTCGAGTAGGATTTCGTCTTTTTTCAAAGCACCGATGAATTTGGAATAAGACATACCAGCGATTTCTCTAGCTCCGGCATTGATCTTGATATTCCAAAGCTTACGGTTGTGAGATTTCTTGTCTTTGCGGTGAGCAAAGGCATAGCTGCCAGCGTGCAGGAGTGCTTCTTTCGCTTGTCGCTCCTTGGTGCTACGTCCATGGCGCATTCCTTTGGTTTGCTTTAGGACACTTCGTCTTCGTTTTAATGCATGTACTCCCTTTTTTACTCTTGTCATGGAATTGGTTTACGGTTATTTAATAAGATTAGCTGAAAGGCAACAAGTGACTTTTCGGTTTATTTTTAATTACAAAATTCTGACCCTTGCGTCCAGCCAGCTGAGTGGTTCGAGATTGCTTGGCATTGAAATGGTTGAAACCAGCCTTGCGAGCAATAACCTTGCCGTTCTTGGTAAGTTTCAATCTCTTTGAAAATGACTTGTTTGTTTTCATCATAAATTTATTTTGCTTTCTCTATTGTGGTAAATAATCCCTTTGGCCCTTTTTTGTATGTATCTGATACTTTGTAGTCCTCAGTAATCAAATGCAATACTCGGTCGAGTCTTTCTTTCAAAAACTTCTCATCCATATACTTGGCACGGCCAGAGAGGAATAGTTCCACTTTGATGCGATGTCCTTCTTTGAGCCATTTCGAAGCCGTTTTCGCTTTGAGCTCGAGGTCGTGGTCACCGGTGCCTATTTTTATTTGGATTGATTTGGTTTCAGTCGGCTTGGCGTTTGCTTTGGCTTTCTTTAGTTTTTTGCTTGCTTCATATTGGTATTTACCAAAATCCATTATTCTCCCGATAGGGGGATTGGCGTTTGGAGATATTTCAATTAAATCTAAGCCTTTACTTTGAGCTAGTTCGAGTGCATCTTTTATGCTCAAAACCCCGAGATTTTTATTTTCGCTATCTAAAATCCGAAGTTCTTTCGCTCGTATTTGATTGTTTATTCTTTCACGCAATGGATCTAAGTAATGCCAAGAGACCTAAGCGAAACCTTTGGCTGTATATGATAATAGCTTATAAAGGGTTTAAAGTCAAATACCATAGGGGCTTCGATTGGGGACCGTCACCTTTGGGTTTATTGGGCCTAAATGTTAGTATTTAAATATGGCAAATTACGCCGAAAACCGAAAAATGCGTTTTGATTACGAGACTCTCGAGATCTATGAGTCCGGAATTGAGCTTTTGGGATCCGAAGTAAAAAGTGTCCGTGGGGGACGTATGTCTCTCGACGGTTCTTTCGTCGTGGTTCGGGGCGGGGAGGTGTTTCTAATCAATTCCAACATACCACCGTATCAGATCAAGAATGCACCGACTGACTATGACCCACTTCGCAACCGCAGATTGCTCTTAACCCAAAAAGAAATAACGGAGCTTGGAAAGAGCGAAAAGACCAACTTGACGATAGTGCCAATGTCAGTGTATAATAAAGGAAGAAAGATAAAGATAAAAATCGCTTTGGTGAAAGGAAAAAAGACACACGACAAGCGCGAAAACACCAAGAAGCGTGAGACGGATCGCGAGATTCGTCGAGAATACAAAGGACGTTGACATAAAGCTTGTTTGAAAATAATGGGGATGCAAGGCATAGACAGTTGGCCTTTTGCATTTGATGCATGTCGAGTATGAGCGTACTCTCGTAAAAAATCGCTTAAATGTTAATTGCAAAATTGACTTCTAAGGCTAGAGCAATAGCTTCTCCGTACTTCGGTGCGAAGGACTTTGCTTTCGCTCCAGCTTTCGCCTAACTTAGTTTAGACCAGGCTGGTGTCAGATTCATAGACTTCCGATATATGGGTTCTGGCATAATATTATCGGGATAAGGAAATAAATTGCTCGATTATTTCACCAAAACACAGAGCTCGATTGAAAAACATTTGTCACCCTTCTAAGTTTTTCAATCTAAACCAAAAAGCGTGATAAACATGTAGACTTCAGAGCAAAAACCTTCTGCACACGAGTTCAATTCTCGTCATCTCCACCACTTATCAATAAAACCCAATTTCGCATTGAGGTGTTTTTGTGCTAAAATAGCATTATGAATTTTAATTTTTTAAACCAAAAAGACGGCTCTGGCAAGGGTAACAAAGGAAACAATAGGGGCAAAGATGCTCCAAAGTTTTCTGGTAGCATTACAGGGGCTATTTTTATCTTCATGCTTATTACCGCACTGTATTTGATAGTGTCAGACCCCTCAAAAGTAGTACTCGAAACACCCATTTCCGCACTTTCTCAGAGTATAAATAAGGGAGAAGTGAAGAAAATTTTGGTAGAAGGTGAAACTCTGACCATCACTTATGCGAACGAAGAAGTTAAGAAATCCAAAAAGGAACTTGGCTCGTCTCTTTCTCAAACTTTGGCCAACTATGGTGTAGACAAAGTGGCGCTAGCTGGCACAGAGATAGACATAAAAAATGACACAGGTCTCAGTCTTTTCCTCAAAAACTTTTTACCTTTTTTGATACCAATTATCTTTATTCTGTTTTTCTTCTGGTACCTTTCTCGTCAGGTCAAAGGTGCTGGGGTACAAGCTATGACCTTCGGTCAATCCAAAGCTCGCATCACTGATCCGAATGACAAGAACAATAGAGTTACTTTCAAAGACGTAGCCGGATGCAAAGAGGCCAAAGAGGAACTAAAAGAAATAGTAGACTTTTTAAAAAGTCCGAAAAAGTTCCTAGACATCGGAGCACGAATTCCTAAAGGAGTTATTTTGACTGGTGCACCGGGCACAGGTAAGACTTTGCTTGCTCGTGCAGTAGCTGGGGAGGCTGGTGTGCCTTTCTTCCACCTTTCTGGTTCTGAATTCGTAGAAATGTTCGTGGGTGTGGGGGCATCACGCGTGAGAGATTTGTTCAAGATGGCCAAGAAAGCAGCTCCAGCAATTATTTTCGTTGATGAAATAGATGCCATCGGCCGAACTCGAGGGGGAGGCTATGGCGGAGGCAATGATGAGCGCGAGCAAACTCTCAACCAAATTTTAGTGGAGATGGATGGATTCGAGCCCAATGAAAAGGTTATCGTCATGGCAGCCACCAACCGTCCAGATGTTTTAGACCCGGCTCTTGTTCGTCCAGGGAGATTCGATCGTAAGGTGTTGCTCGACATGCCAGACCGTGCCGACCGAGAAGAAATTTTGAACATTCATGCCTTAAAGAAACCTTTAGCAGAAGACATCAATCTAAAATTAATTGCCGAACGTACACCAGGATTCTCTGGGGCAGACCTGTATTCATTGATGAACGAAGGAGCTATTTTGGCTGCTCGCGAAAATCGCAAAAAAGTTTTCCAGTTTGACTTGATCAGAGCCATAGAAAAAGTCATGCTTGGTCCTGAGCGTAAGAGTCATTTGCTTTCCAAGAAAGAAAAAGAAATCACCGCGTACCATGAAGCAGGGCATGCAATCGTCGCATCAGTACTTCCACATGCT
>Ga0163144_10001930_pt1 | contig 48358 bp, 33 predicted proteins | sample OliLak19BULKMAT1_FD_123175 | JGI IMG/M metagenome (GOLD analysis project Ga0163144, IMG submission 123175) | Freshwater microbial mat bacterial communities from Lake Vanda, McMurdo Dry Valleys, Antarctica - Oligotrophic Lake LV.19.BULKMAT1 | ecosystem: Environmental > Aquatic > Freshwater >... | reverse complement strand
GTCGCGGGCGCGGGCGTTCACGAAGAGCGTGTCCTGGCACAGGCGCGCGGGCGCGGGCTCCACCACCACCTCGATGCCAAGTGCGCCCGCGCAGAGCCGCGCGGGTTCGAGGCGCATCCCGAGGAGCCGCAGGAACCATTCAAGGTCCGCGGTCCCGTCACCGGGCTCGACCCGCTCCCGATGGACACCCCCGTCGTCGAGGTCGAGCTCCACCACGAGCGCGTGTGCCACTTCGCCGCGCGCCGCCAACCGCGCGAGCAATGGCCCGGCGAGTTCGCGCACGTGGAAGATCAACTCCTCGAGCGTGCTTTGCGGTTGGTCGAGGTCGACCCGCGCCGCCAGGGGCACGGCCTCCTCTGCCGCGTGGAAGTGCTCCTCCTGGGACCCTGCCGCGAGGCGCTGCAAAAGGTGGACTTGCGGCCCAAAACGCTCGAGCACTCCTCCACCCGGCAGCCGCGCGAACGCACCCACCGTCGTCACCCCGAGCTTAGCCAGCTTCTCGCGCGCCACCGGTGGCAGGTTGAGGCGCGCGAGCGGCACCGATTCCGTGTGCGTGCGTTCGGCCGCCGCGTCGGCAAAGGACATCAGGCCCGGAGCAACACGCGCTTTGGCCGCCGCGTAGGTCGTGAACTTCGCAAAGCCCAGGGCCAAACGGCCTTCAAAGCCGGCCGCGGCGAGGTCCGCGAGGATCGCGTCACCCCACAGGGACGGGCGCGGGTAAAGCCGACCCAGGCCGTGTCCGTGCAGCCAAAACACGCCGTCTTCGTCTTCCTTGGGCTCGACCAGCGGCGAAAAGCGCTGCAAACGCGCAAGCAGATCCGCCGACGCCGCACGCACCCGCACGCTGTCGATCACACCGGCGCACAGGTCTGCGCACAGCCCAAGCGCCGCGGCATAACGGGTGCCTGGCAGCACACCGGCGGCCCGCGCGAGCTCATTCGCATGGGTCACCTGCGCTTGCGGGCTGTCGCGCTCCACCACCGCCGCCGCCTTGCCCTTCCAATCGGGGTTGAGGACACCCAGCAATTGCAGCGCGAACGCGGGGAGCTCAAGGCAAGCCAGGCGGTCCAAGACGCACCTCGCGATGCTGCCAGCCCCGGACACGCTGGCGGTCGCGGTCCACTTGGATGCAGAGGTCGAAAGCGCCCCCTGTTGCGCGCGCGAACTGCGCATCGGCGCGCAGGGACACGAAGGAGCCAAGCGAGGGCGCGCTGGGCGGTTTTTCGGTGAGGAAAACGATGGCCGTGCCGTGTGCGCGGGCGAGGCCGGCAAAACGCGACAGGGTGGAAAGGGGCGGTGTGAGCGCGCCGAGGTCGAGCACGATTAGCCCAAAACCGCCCGAGCGCGCGAGGATGTCCGCCCCGCGCGAGAGTTCGTCCGCATCCGCGACACGCACGATCGCGAGCGCGTCCAAATCGACACCCAGCGCGTCGAAATCCGCGGGAAAAAACCCGCGCCAACGGGGTCCGACCCAGGCACAGGGTTCGCCGCCGCGCTGGGCGTCGAGCACGAGCAGCGCCGCGGCCGAATACACCGCACCCCCGCGCCAGCCGGCCACTTCGACGAGGCGCCCGCGCAGGTCTTCGAGCGTCCAGGTTGCGGGCCCGCGCTGCGCCGCGGAGCCTTCGAGGGCGGCCGCTTTCACCGCGCCCACGTTCAATCCCGCGCTCCCCATCGTTTCACCCCTCAAGGTGCCTGCGCACCTCGACCACCTTGCCCAGGATTTCGAGCGACGCACCCGCGGCCACGACGATCGGCGCAAACGCGGGGTTCGCGGGGCGCAGCTCCACGCGCCGCCCCTTCACGAACAAACGTTTCACCGTCGCTTCGCCGTCGAGCCGCGCGACGACGATGTCGCCGCTGCGCGCCCGCGCACGGGTGTCGACCACCACCAGGTCCCCGTCGAGGATCGCCGCATCGCGCATGCTTTCCCCCACGACCCGCAGCGCGAAGAGCCCCTCCCCGCGGAGCGAACTGCCATCCCCGCGGAGCGCATAACCGCGGCCAAGGTCGACGCCCACTTCGCCTTCCCGTTCCTCCACCGCCTCGCTCCAAGAACCCGCCGGGACACGCCCGAGCACCGGCACGAACACGAGCCGCCGCGCGCCCGCCGCGAGCCGCGTTGCCTGTTCACGTGCCTGTTCACGTGCCTGTTCGCCGCCGGGCAGCCGCCATCCCCGCGCCCCGCTTTCCTTCACGAGCCGCCCCTCGGCCGCCAGCTTTTCGAGCTGGGCCCGCACGCTCTCGAGCGCCCGCAGCCCCACCGCGTCGCGCAGCTCCCGCAGGGACGGCGCGCGCCCGCGCTCGATGCCAGCGCGCACGGCCGCGAAGATGCGCTCCCGCGTGCTGCCGGCTTCCCCCGCCGTGGTCTCCGCCTTCGCCCCCCCTTTGGCCGCCATGGGACCAGCCTAGCAGACAAACGTCTGCCTGCAAGCCCCCGCCACCCGAGGATCAGCGCAGCGGAACAACGGCCCGGGTTTCGGCCCCGGGCTCCAGCACTACGCTCGTCTCGGCGCCCAGATTGCCCCACTCGGCCAGCACGCGGTAACGCCCGTGGGGCAGGCCGACGAGACGCACCACACCGTCCCCGTCCGCGACGAGCGGCCTGCGCGGCACCGCCCCCAGCTCCATCCATGCCCAAACCGCCGTGCGTCCGCCCCACACCGCATCCAAGCTCTCGAGCGCGACCGCGGCACCCGCTGCCGGGCCCGTCGGGGAGCGAACGTCGAGGACGAGCCCGCCGCGGCGGCGCGCCTCGGCGTCGATGCGCCGGACACCCGGTCCGAGGTCGAGGGTCCGCGGCTCGTACCAGGGCCCATCGGGTGCGGCGGTGAGGCGGTAGCGGCCCGGCTGAAGTCCGCGGAAACCGAACCCGCCGCTAGGGAGAGGCGCGACCGCGCCGACAAGGAGCGCGCCGCTTTCGTCCCGCAGGTAGAACGCGCGGCCATCTAGCGCCAGATCGCCGTCCCGCACGGCGAGCTCCACGTGCCGCGCGGGATCGAGGCGCAGCTCGATGACCCCGGCCCGCGCCGCAGCCGCGGCGATCTCGACCACACCCGTGACACGCGGCTGTGCACCGCCAAGCAGCACGTCACGCAACACGTCACGCAGCACAGCGCGCAGCACGTCCCCGGGCGACATGCGCACCCGCGCGCGCCCGGATCCATCGACTGTCAGCGACGCCGCACCCGCGCCGTTCAACGCGCTCCCGTGCAGCCACAGGTCGAGGCCGCCGAGGGGCTCGCCGTCCAGGTCGAGCAGCATGACATCGAGCACGAGCGGCGCAGGCTCGAGTTCAACGCTGCGCACACCGTCCAGCGCCACGCGCTTGCGCACGATCAGTCCGCCGGTCGCATCCTGCACGTGGATTTCGACCTCGTCCGCCGGCATGCGCTCCACCGCGAAGACCACACCCGCAGGCGCGCGCGCGAACTGCGTCACGACATGGCCGCCGGGATCGGTGTAGACCAAACGCCAATCGAGGGGTTCGCCCGACGGCGGCAGCGACTCCGTGTGGAGCAGATGCAGTTCGAGCGTGCGACCGGGTGCAACGGCGAGCACCGCTTCGGGATGCTCCAGGGGGTCAAAATCGATGGTTTGCACGCGCACGTCGCCGAGCCGTGTGAGGCTTGCGATCTGCAGCGTTCCCGCAAGCGCGTCGAGCCGCGCGCGGCCCGCGTGGTCAAAGGCGATCCCAACGGTGTCCCCGATGTCGCGCAACAACCGATAACCGTCCAGCACGGGCTTGGCTCCGCCATCGGGTTGCGCATCAAGCCGCACGCGGAGTTCCGCCGCGGGTTCGAGCAGCAACTCGATCCCGCTCGGTGGGTCGAACACCGCGCCAGCGCCGAGTGGTTGCGCGAGCGTTGCGTGGCCGTTTGCCGCCGCGATCAGCCGTTGAGCCTGCGCTGGCACGGGAAAGAGCTCAAAATGGCCGTCCGGGTCCGCCGGTGCGGACACCGCGAGCCAGCCCAACGCCACGTCGCCGCGCGCCAAAACTTCGACACCCACCACGGCGCCTGGTACGGGTCGGCGGTCCGTGCGCGCAAGGACCCGTCCCGTGATGCGCCGCGCCGGGCGCAGCTCGACATCGACCACGCGTGTCTCACCGGCCGCCACGTCGACGTCGACGCGCGCACTTGCACCGTCGGGCGCGACGACCCACGCCGACCACGGGCCGGGGTGCAGCCCATCGATCCGCGCGAATCCGTCCGCACCGGTCGTGGGCCAACGGGATTCCTGCGCGGCATTCGAATCCCGCGTCCAGAGCCAAAGCTCAAACTCTGGAATAGAGACGCCCGCCAAGCGCGCGCGCAGGCGGAGCGCGCCACCCCAGGTGAGCCGAACGGTTCGCATGGGACCGCCTGAATGCGCAGCAAGAGGCTCCAACGTCTGGTTGAAGTCGGCGTAGCCGTCGGCACGCACCACGAGTTCGACGGGAAGGCCTTCGGGCAATACAAGGCGTGCTTCGCCGAACGGGTCGGTGGTGTTGCGCGCGCCCTGTTCGCCCAGCGCGTCGCTCCATCCGGCAAAGATGTCCGCGGCGCCGAGTGGCGCGCCGTCCGCGCCCAGCACGACAAACGCTGCCTCCACACCCGGTTGCGCGTCGAAATGGAGCGAACGCCGATCCCCGGGCAACGGCGCACCGAGGGACTGTTGCTGGGCCGCCAGGCGCCCCAGCGCGAGATAAGCAAGGTGTTCCGGTTGTTCGTTTCCTGCGACGAGCGGCACGCGCAGGGGTCCGAAGTGGCCATCCGCGCCCACGGCCGCGGCGGCCAACGCCACACCGGACATTCCATCGAGCGCGCGCACGAGCACGTGGCTGCCCCTCGAGCGCGCTCCTGAACGCGTGTCGCCCGCGCCGTCGAGCGCGTAAACCGCGCCGTCGAGCGTGTAGCTGGGACCGAGGACGAGTTCCAAATCCGCCGGAACTTCGCCCGCAAACGGAACAGCGCGTTCGTCCCCGCGGTGTGCCGCGATCCAGCGACGCGGCGCGCCGCCCGCGAGTACCACCGCTGCGGCGGCGTCCAGTTCGAGTTCGCGCACGAGCGCGGGCTCCAGGTCCGAGGGCGCGGGCGCTCCGCTGGACGGCGGATCGATCCACGCCACCCGCAACATGGCACCCGTCGCGGGCGCACGATCCACCGTGCGAACCCGCACCGTTGCTGTGGGTGCGTCGGCGCACACGAGCAGCGCACCGCGCGACAGCACATCGGCGAGCGCAACGAGTGTCGCCGCCTTGCCGTGCGCGGTCGCAAAGAGCCAATCTCCGCCGCTCGCGCCCGCGGGCAGCTCCACCGCGCCGTCGACGTCGCTCGTGTGGACTTGCGCGAGCGCCGCTTCCACCGCCGCCGCCGCGAGCCACCGCTCGCGATCGGCGATCGGTCCGGCGTGGTGGGGCTCGATCCGGTGGAGCGAGAGCTGCGCACCCGCCAGAGGTCGCAGCGCCCCATCGACGACCACGACGCGTGCGGGAGCGGGGGCGGCCGCCGCGCGCGAAAAGGCGCCCGTCGCGGGCGGCAGCGCTTCGACGGACGGGCTGGCAGAGGAATCCGCGCCGCGCGGCGGAGCCACGCGCGCTTCGGCTTGCCAGGGCGCGGAAGTCGGGGAGCCGGATGCAGCTTCCGCGGCGCCGGGCGGGGGCTCAACGGCGCGGCCGCGCAGCAACGCGCCTAACGCGAGAACGGCGAAAACAAGGCCCAGACCAAAACCGAGCGCCACGAGAACCCGTTTGAACCGGGGCGGAACCGCGCTCGTAATGTTTGCCATGGTCGGGCGTCGACGGCCTGCGCCGCACGCGACCGTACTTTGCGGCGCGCCGCGGGACAAGTTGGTCGCCCGCGCAGTGCCAACGCCGATCGGACGCACGTTGGGAATCCCGCGGGGTCCCCGCGCTCGCCGTGCCCGCCAAGTGGTCCGGCGCGCGACAATCAAAGCGGGCCGCGCCCCTTCCGCCATGGCTCCGACCGTTCGCCACCTCACGCCCCTCGACCACCACCTCACGCGGTGGAAAAACGGCCGCGGCACCACGCGTCAGATCGCGACGTGGCCGCTCGGCGCGACGCTGGACGACGGCGACCTGTGTTGGCGCGTGGCCCTCGCGGGAGTCGCCGAGCGCGGCCCGTTCTCGCAGTTCCCGGGTTACGAGCGGCTCCTTGTCATCACCCGCGGCGCGGGCCTGCTGCTCGAACACGACGGCGATGCGCCGCGCGCGGCCCTCGCAGCCCGCGTGCCCTACCGCTTCAACGGGGACTGGAGCACCATCGCCGAGCCCGTGGGCGGCCCGGTCGAGGATTTGAACGTGCTCTTTGACGGCGAGCGCGTCCAGGCGAGCGTGGAAGTGCTCCAACTCGGCGCACGGCGTTGGCGCGGCGAAGTTTGCCCCGCCGGGACGAGCGCGAACTCCGACGAGGCCGCCCACGTGCTCCTGCACGTGTGCGACGGAAACCTGCGCGCGCGTTTCACCGGCGAAGAGGAGGCGTTCGAGCTACACGCAGGCGAAACCCTCCTGGCGAGCGAGCTAGTAGGCGCGGAGGAGTTGGACCTCGCCGGCCGCGCCGACGACACCCTCGCCTTGCTCATCACGCTGCTCCCTGCTGCCCGTTAGCGAAGCAGCCCCCGATCCCACCCACCGTGAACACCACACCGATTCGCAGCCTGCGCCCGGCCTTCGCTCTCGCGTTTGCCCTCGCGTTTGGGGGCCCCGGCTGTTCCAGCATCCGCGACAATCAGGCACCGCCCACTCCCACACCCGCACCCCCCACCGAAGCGGAACGTGTGGGCGACGCCGTAATTGCATTGCTCAGGAGTCAGGTCGCAGCGTGGAACCGCGGCGATCTCGACGCTTTCCTCGAGATCGGCTACTGGACGGACGACGGCCTGACGTTCGTTTCGGGCGGGGCAATGACTCGCGGCTTCGAAACCGTCGCCGCGCGCTACCGGCGCCGCTACCTGGAAGAGGGTGCGACCATGGGGCAACTCACCTTCAACGAACTCGAGGTGGACACGCTCGCGCCGGGCCTCGCGCGCGCCATCGGACGCTGGGATTTGGTGCGCGACGGCGACGAGCCCGAGGGCGGCCGGTTCACGCTGTTGCTGCGCGAACTCGACAGCGGCTGGCGTATCGTCTACGACCACACGAGCGCGGATTGAAGTCGTTCCTTCGGCGCGGTCAGCCGCTCGCCGCTGCGGCCCGCGCGCTCCGCCGCGCAAGCAGATGCAGCGGATAAAGCGCCAAAAACCCGAGCGAGGTCACCACGTGCGCGATCAAGAGCGCGTCGCGCACCGCCGGGTCGCCCACCACCTGCAAGAGGTAGCCGCTCGCGACCATCGGCCACACGAGCGCCGCGAGTGCGAGCCCCGTCCGGCGGCGCGGTTGCCAGCCCGAGCGCACACGCACCCACACGTGCCCGAGCCACACGAGCCCGAGCGCAAACACGAAGAGCGGGGCAAGCAGCACGTGGGCATGCAAAAAATCGGGCTGCGCGGGGTGGTTGACAAGGGCGAACTCGTCCGCGGGTTCCATCGCGTAAACCATTGCCGTGAGCACGACGCCGGTGCCGCACACCGCCGCCGCGCTCGCGTGCATGAACCAAGCTTCGCCGCGGCTCATCGGGTCCGTTCAACGGGCGAACGCGCGCCCTTGGACTTCGGCTGAGGCTCGGGCCCGGGCTCGGGCTTCGGCTCCGGCGGCGGCTCCGGCGGCGGCGGTGGGAACAGCTCGGCCTGCAATGCCAACGCCCGGCGTGTCGCATCCACCGTCGCGCGCGCGGTCAGAGTTGCGCCGGCCACGGCTCGCACCCCGCGGCCAAGCTCCAAATCCCGATCGAGCTGCCGCCCCTCGAACTCTGCGTACCACCGCTCGCGCGGCAAGTACTCCTTGGGCTCGAGGAACGCAAGCACTTCAATACGCCGCACACGACCGTCGACCGATGTCGCGACGAACAGTGTTTCGCGCAGGGTACGCACCCGGTGGGTATCCACCCACGCGATACCGACCATCGGACCCGGTTCGTTGTCCTCGCCCGGGCCGCGTGCGATGTACGGGCGCGCCACCGCGCTCGGCAACTTCGCGCCGAGGCGGCGTTCGACCGCCGCGCGTTGCTCGGCCGTGAGGTAAATCGTCTCCTTGTGGATGGTGCAGCCTTCGAACGCAAGTTCAAGAGCCTCGTCAAGGTTGAGCAGCACCTCTTCGGCCACATCCACGCGCGCGCCGTCGACACGCGAACCGGCCACACGCGAACTGTCCATCGGCACACCCTGAACGGGGGCTCCGAGGACGGCCACAACGACGATTGGAAGCCACAACCGCGCGCGCATCAGAACACGTAACCCATGGATAGACGCAAGAGGTCTTGGCCCGTGCCCGCGTCGTTGTCGGCGTCGACGTAGTCGGCCTTGATGATCACCTGCTCCGTCGGTTTCCAGGCGACGCCAAACGTCCAGTTCTGTGCATCCCGCGCGGCGTTTTCCGCGAAACCGTCCGGCACGTCGTCCTGGGTATCGTAGCGCTCGAAGCGCACGAAGGGAATCAGCGCCTGGCGCGTGCCCGCTCCGTTCAGGACGTCGTAGCCCGCCTCCAGGTAATACCCCGACAGCTCTTCGCCGATCGAATCTGCACCCGTGAATCCGAGCTCGCCGTTGAGCTCGGCGACGTCGTCGAGCTGCGCGAGGATACCCAATCCGCGCAGTCGCAGGCCGCGCCATTGGTACTCCGCGTGCACGTCGACGATCGTCGTACGCACCGAACCCACGTCGAGGTCTTGCCCGGAGTTGCCCCAATAGAGCGATCCACCGACCAGCAGATTGTCGATACCGACGTAGTCGAGCCGGCCAACAAACGCCACATCTTCGACCTTCGCCTCGCTGCCCTTCTGGCGCCCACCGCGCAGGCCGTTGCTCGTGAAACCTTCGGCATCGAGGCCATTCACCATGTACGCACGGTACTCAAGTTGATCCGTCGCACCGACGACGCCAATCCCGTTCTCACGCCACGTCGAAGGGATGATCAAGCGCTCGATCTCGGGGCGATTGGCGCTCCAGAACGTTGTCGGTTCGTGGATTTCGTTGACAAATCCCATGGGGATCAACAACAGACCGGCGCGCACGGAGAACGCTGCGGTCGCCAGGTATTCAAGGTACGCAAACTCGACCGAAACGGAGCCCGCGGAGTCTCCGTCGGCGGTGTCTTCGACGCTGGCGTGCTCGAACTCGAACTCCGTGTTGAGGAGCCACTTCTCATCAAACTTGTATCCGACATAGAGGATCGCGCGTAGGAAATCGAGCTCGTCGGTCACGCTTCCGCCCTGGCGGTTTGTGTACAGCATCTCGCCGTAACCGCCGATCGAAAGTCGGCCCTTCGCGAAGTAGATCTTCGAGGCGGCCGGCGCGAGGCCGTGATGGGCTGCGCCGACGGGCGTGAACGTGTCGCCGTGGTCCTGGCTCTCGAGTTCTTCCGCGAGCAGGTCTAGGCGGCGCGCGAGCTCGGCGTTCGTGCGCTCCAACTGCGCGAGGCGCTCGTCGGAGGATGCGGGCCGGTCTTGCGCCGTCTGCTCGGGCGCGCGCGGCGAAACCGCGGCGGCCGCCAGGGAAATGCACAGGGCAAAGGTCGTGGGGAGCATCATCGCAGGGAGTGGGGATCGCCGACGTGGTCGGTTGGGGGGATCGAGGGAGAAGCCGTGGAAGGCGCCGCGGGTGCGGGGTGTGGAACCACGCGGGTCACACCGTCGCCCGTGACGAGTTCGAAGCCGGGGGCCGCGCGCACGCGACCCACAAGGCCGTGCGAGAAGCGCAACTGCGTGCCGCCGTCGGTGGGGATCAGCAACAGGACGTCGACACCCGCGGTGCGCTCGGCGAGCGCCAGCGCACCGTCGGGCCCGAGCACAAAACACCCGGTCGACAGCGCGTCGGCGCCCAGCGCCGTCGGCGCGAACACAGTGGCGCTGCCGAAGTCCGCGGCCGGTTCGCCGGTCCGTGGATCGAGGAGGTGCGGGCGCGGCGCTTCGCCGCCCTCCCCCGCGGGTCCCCGCAGATTCGCGGAGGTCGCCGCGCTGACCGCGCCCGGCGGCGCGTCAACATGCACGAGCGCGCGCGCACGGTCCCGTGGGCCCGCGACCGCGATCACGCGGTCCGCCACGCCGAACCAGGCCACCTGGCCGCCGAAGGACAGCCGCGCACCGTGCACCGGGTCCGCCGCGCTCGCAAGCGCCGCCAAAGCTGCGTCGAGCCCAGCGCCCTTGCCAAAACCGCCTTCTTCGACGGTGACGCGGGCGTTTCGGCGGTAGCCCTGGAACGCTCCCGCGCTCGCGCCGGGCTCGACAGCCAGCGCTCGCCAGGTGGAATCCGCGCACGCGAGCGCGATCTCGTCCTGCGACGGCCGGCGGCCCGCGCCGCGCAGGTCCCACAGGGCCACGAGCGCCCCCACTGCCGGATCGAAGGCGCCCCCGGTCGCCCGCGCCCACTCCAGCGCCTCGCTCAGCTCCCGCGCGAGCGCCACACAGAGCTCAACCGGCACGCCGGCGGGCGCGCGGTTGAAACGCGCGAGCTCCGAGTCCGCGGTCCAGGTCGAAAGCCGCTCCTGCGCGCAGTCGAGGCTGTCCACCACCATTTGCGAGGCGGCAAGCGCCGATCCGCGGTTCGCCGCCGCGACGGCGATGTCGACGTGGGTACCCATCGACACCACGCGACGCTCCACGCGGGCCGGTTCGGCGGTCGAGCCGTCCGGTGCGACCTGAGCCTTCGCCGGCGCCGCCATCCACAACCCCACGCCCGCCGCGATTGCGAGGCCGAACGCGCGGCATCGGGGGCGTTCGAGGGGGAGCGAGGGCCGCGTGGAGCGCATGGGGCGAGGATGAGACCGCACATGAGACTCATTCTCAAGTAAAGAGGCGACAAAAACGGCGTGCGCCCGGGAGCGCGGGCCTCCAGGCCCGCCTTGGAGCATTGCGCGACCACGACGAAGCCTCACACCGTGCCTCACACCGTGCCGCACACCGTGCCGCCCACCGTGCGCCGCCCGGGAGCGCGCCCGGGAGCGCGCCCGGGAGCGCGGGCCTCCAGGCCCGCCTTGGAGCATTGCGCGACTACGACGAAGCCGCTCACCGTGCCGCCCACCGTGCCGCCCACCGTGCCGCCCACCGTGCCGCCCACGGGGCGCGCCCGGGACCCGGCGCTGGCGGCGGGAGCGGGGCGCGCCCTATCCTCTACTCCATGAGCGAAATCGCGACGATCCACGGGCGAGAGGTGCTCGATTCGCGGGGCAACCCGACGGTCGAGGTGGAAGTGGTTCTCGAGAGCGGTGCCTTCGGGCGCGCGGCGGTCCCCTCGGGTGCGAGCACGGGCCGCTACGAAGCCCACGAGCTGCGCGACGGGGAGGGCCGTTACCTCGGCAAAGGGGTCCTCAAGGCCGTGGAGAGCGTCAACACGGAGATCGCCCGCCACCTCGTCGGCTTTGAGGCGCGCGAGCAGGCGGCGATCGACCGCACGATGATCGAGCTCGACGGCACACCAAACAAGAGCCGCCTTGGCGCCAATGCACTGCTCGGTGTGTCCCTCGCCGTCGCCCACGCGGCGGCCCAGGAAGCCGGACTGCCGCTCTACCGCTACCTGGGAGGCGCGGGCGCGCGCGTGCTGCCCGTGCCGATGTTGAACATCCTGAACGGCGGCGCCCACGCGGACAACAACGTGGACCTGCAGGAGTTCATGGTGATGCCGTTCGCGGGCACCCGCTTCAAGGAAGGTCTGCGCATCGGCGTCGAGATCTTCCACACGCTCAAAAAAGTGTGCAAGGAGAAGGGCTATTCGACCGCGGTGGGCGACGAGGGCGGTTTTGCGCCCAACCTGCGCTCCAATGAAGAGGCGATCGAACTCATCCTCACGGCCGTCGAGCGCCTTGGCCTTGCACCCGGACGCGACGTGTTCATCGCCATCGACGCCGCGGCCGCCGAGTTCCTTAAGGACGGCAAGTACCACGTGGACGGCAAACCCCATTCGTCCGAGCAGTTGATCGAGCTGTATGCATCGTGGCGCGAGAAGTACCCGATCTTCTCGATCGAGGACGGGCTCGACCAGGACGATTGGGCGGGCTGGGTCAGTTTGACCAAGTCGATGGGCGACCGTGTCCAGCTCGTCGGCGACGATCTTTTTGTCACAAACGTCGACCGGTTGCAGCAGGGCATCGACAAGGGCGCGGCGAACGCGATCCTGATCAAGGTCAACCAGATCGGCACGCTGACGGAAACCCTCGAGACCATCGCGCTCGCGCAGCGCGCCGGATACCGCTGCGTGATGAGCCACCGCTCGGGCGAGACCGAGGACACAACCATCGCCGACCTCGCGGTGGCCACCAACGTCGGTCAGATCAAGACCGGCGCCCCGTGCCGCTCCGACCGCGTCGCAAAGTACAACCAACTGTTGCGCATCGAAGAGGACCTGGGCGACGCCGCGGTTTACGCGGCGCGTTTCCTCGGGTGAACGATCCCGCCAAGGACTACGCCCGCGTGCTGCGCGGACGCGCCGGGGCATTCCCGCGCGCCGCGCTCGAGAGCACGCGCTGGACGGAACCCCACCCGCTGCTTGTCGAGCGGCTGTGGCGCGCTTTGCCCGTTCTTGTCGCGGCGGGCTTCATCGCCCACCTGTGGCACTTCGGTCTCGAGCCCGCGTGGGCGGAGCGCACACGGCTGCGCGCGGCGCACGGCGTGGTGCTCGCGGACAACGCGGACCTGCGCGCGGTGCACGTTCAACTGGTAGCGGCGCGCGATGCGCTCGAGGACCCGGTTTACCAGGAGCGCCGCCGCCGCTGGCGTTACGAGCGCCGCAGCAACGCACCGCTCGAACAGGAATCGGGCGCGGCACTGGCCACAACCCGCGCAGAGGTCGCTGAGGCGATCGCACGCCATGCCCGCGTCGCGGTCGAAAGCACCGCGTCGGAAGAGCCCGCGTCGGCGCCGGCCGCGGACGCGCAGATCGTGCTTGAATCCGCGCGGCCTGAACCCGCGGCGCTCCAGCCCCCCGCGCCCACGCCGGCGGCGCCTGCCCCCGGCGAGCCGCCGCCCCGCTCCTCCCGGGTGCGATGAGCCAACGAGGCCGCGTTGCGGGGCGCTCCACGCCGCGGAAGATCGCGCCGCTCCTGGGTGCCACGCTCGCAGCGTTGCTCCCGGCGATGTCTGCACCCGCCGCCGCGCGCACGCCCGTACACGTTTCCGTACAGGACGAACAGGCACCAAAGCTGTCGGCCGCGACCGCGCGGGAGATCGCAGGCGAAGGCGCGCTCGAAAATCCGGCGATCCTCGTCAACGATGAAACCGCGGCGGCGGCGCTGTTCGACGGCGACCGCGCATTCGGCCGCGCGCGCGCGACGGGCGCGCAGAAAACCGATCAGGATCTGCGCGCCGCCTTCGAAGCGTGGCAGCGCGCCCTCGAATCGAGCCGCGTCGGTGCGGCGGTGCCGTTTGCGCCGGCACCCGAGCGGGCGCCGCCCGATGCGGGCACACCGCCCCATCTGGACCGACGGCGCAGCGAAGGGATCGAAGTCGCGGTGTTGCGCCGGATCGCCAGTTTGACGGCGGTCGAGCGCGCCGCGTGGCGTGCGCGTTTCGAGCCCCAGGCGAGCGACCGGCTGCGTGCGCTCTTTGCCAGCGCCGCGCGGGGTGCACCGGGTTTCGCAGGCGTCGACGCGCATGCGGCTGCCGTCGAAGCGGGGCTCGCCCGGCTCGAGCGCGACTTCCCCGCCACGAACACCGCGGCGCGCGCCGGATTCGCGCTCATGGATCTCGCCCGCGCGGAAGGCCGCACGTTGGCCGCGCGCACCTGGTACGACCGCGCGCGGCGCCACACGCAGCTCCTCGACTCGGCGGCGGGCCTTCGCGCAGGGACCGGCGCGGTTGGGTCCGTAGATGGGTCCGTAGATTGGTCCGCGGCACTCGCCGCGCGGCAGCCGTCCGGCGGGTTCGACGGGTTCGACGGGTTCGACGGGTTCGACGGGGGGAACGTGAACCCGCAACTCGCGGAGTGGGAGCGCGCGTCGGCGTACGACGTGCGCGCCGCGCTGCCCCTGTCCGATCCGTACTTGCCCGCCGCGCCGAACACCCCCGGGGAAATGGGACGTGGACTGCGTCCCGGCCTCGCCTGGCTTGCGGATGGCCGCGCGGCGATCCAAAGCGCGGGCCGTGTCCTCGTCCTTGCACCCGACGGCGCCGGCTTCGAACTCGCCTTCGAGCCCGTGTCGCTACTCCCGGACGACATCGGCGAGCCGACGCTCCCCTACTCGCCCCCCGGTCAACCCGGTTGGCTTCTTGAACCCGCCGCGCGCGGCACCTCGATCGCGATCGTCGAAGGCCGCGCCACGGCACGCGGCGGTCTGCCCAACGTCTTGCTCCGCATCGACCTACCGCCCGCGCTCGACGGACTCGCGCCACCGGATGGTGTGCGAACGGCGCTGCCGGAGCTCGTCTGGGCGCTGCGTGGCGAGCTCGGCACCCACCGCGCAGCGCAGGGCAACGCCGATGCGGCGCCCGCGCAGAGGATCGCGCACGCGGCGCTCGCGAACGCCGAGCTGCAACCCGGGCCACTTTGGCTCGACCAGCACATCGTTGTGCAGGCGCGCCGCGGCGAAGGCGAAATCGAGGGGCTGCTCGCCGCGGTTGATGCAACAACGGGCGCACCCCTGTGGGTGCGATCGCTCGTCCGCGGTGGCGAGCGCGGGCCGGCGTCGTCGCGTTTTGCACCCGGTTTGATCGCCTGGGGCGCGGCCGCACCCCCCGTCGCTTGTGAACGCGGCATGCGCATTCTCGCGGCGACCCATCTGGGTGCGGTCAGCCTCGTGGACGCGCTCGACGGCCGGATCATCTACACGCTCCTCAACCAACGCGCCGCGGGTTCCGAACCCCTTTGGAGCGGCGCCCGCCCCGTCGCGGTCCCCGGTGGGTTCCTGGTGGCGCCGGTCGATTCGGATTTCCTCTACCGATTGCCCGATGGTCCCTTCGGCGACGGCGAACTCGACGGTCCGAACGGATTCCCGCGCGCGCCGGAGCCGCGCGCGGAGGCGGTCGAGCTGATTGGACACGACGAGTCGGGTGCACTTGTCATCGCTCGGATCGGACCGCGTCAGGGGCTGCGGACGATCGACCTCGCGCGCGGGGACACCCTCGACGCCGTGCATTTTTTGCCGGGCGAAGAGGCGCGTGAGGGTGCGCTCGTAGGCGGGCAGCGTGTCGCCCTCGCGACGGACCGCGCGCTGTGGGTGTTCTCGAAGGAGGACGGCCTCTATCTCAAAGCCGAGCACCCGCTCCCGATGGGCCCCCTCGGCGGCGCGCGGGCCGGTTTGCCGGGCGCGTTCGGCCAAGCGCCCCGCCGCATCGGCGGATCCGTGCACGGCCGCGGCGCGCGCCTCCTCGTGCTCGAACTCGACCGCCTGCTCGTCTTCAACGCCCGCCGCTGACGCGCGCGCCTCGCGCCAACCTCTCAGGTCGCGGGAACAGGTCGGAGCCTTGGCCGGTTGTTGCCCGGGAACGGGCTGCGGCACCGCCGGATGATGCGCCGGAGGGCGGCTGAGCGCGGCTGCGTTTTGGGTGTGCCGATGGGTCGGCGAGCGCTTATGACGGCGGCGGTGCGCCGACGATGTGGTGGCCGAGGCCTTCGAGGGCGGTACGCGCCGCTTCGAAGTGGGCGGCGTCCACGAGCAGCCAATCGGTGTCGTGCGTCGACAGCACGAACACCGGGACGCGCACCGTTGCGAGGGCGGCGCACAAAGCGGCCAAGAGACCGACCGTCGTCATCGGTATGACTCCGACGATGCCGAGGGCGAGCTTGTCGCGCTCGTGCCGAACGCCCACGGGAACCCGCGCTTGCGCGCACACCACCGAAAGTTCGTCCGATGTGCGGGCGACGCAGAAAAAGCGCCCTTGCGCCCATCCGGGGAAGGCCGCGCTGGTTTCGAGGCGCGCGATGGCGAGGCGTTCGTCGTGGACGCGAAAAGTGAAGACGGAGTCGGAGCCCATCGCGACACTCTAGCCCGGGTTATTCACCAGCTTTGCGATCGGACGGCCCAACCGGCGGCCTTCGGCCGCCTTTCATCGCCTGGCGGCACTTTGCGACCACGGGCGTCCTCGTTGACCTGTTCAAGGTCGACTGTGGATCCCGCGGCCCCACAGATCAGGCGGCAACTACCCTGACACCGGGGGGCAGTGCGTAGAGGAAGATGGCCTGCGCCGCGATCAGCGGAAGCTCGGCGCGAATTTCGCTCCAGTGGTAACCCCAGTAGGCGTAGATGCACGACTGCACCGCGGCCTGGATCCAGTGGGCCTTGACAATTTCGAACTGGAGCGCGACGGGCTGGCCGCGCCGTATCCACGCCACCACAGCCGTGCCGATAGCCAGCGCGGCAGCGACGGACACAAACGTCCACACGAGCCGCGGATCGTCGGCGACGATCGAGAGTTGGGTGAACGCGCCGAGGACCGCCGCGAGTCCGAGCGGCACCCACAACAGGCGCTGGTCCCCGCGCACGCCCGCAGGCGGAGCGACGGTGGCCGGGGGAGCACCCGCCGAAGCCGCCGCAGTAGCCGGCGCGCGGCCGCGGATTTGGGGCTGTGGACGGGGTGGCTTCGGGCCGCGGGACCGCGGAGCCGCAGGCAGAAGGGAAGTGAAGTGTGGGCGAGTTCCTCGGGCGGCGGTGCCGACCCCTGCGCTCCCCACCGCGCCGGCATAGCCTGTGCCTATCAAAGTATCGGATATAGCTATGCTTCCAGCCGACGGTTCGCGGCAGCCGAACCCTCGAAACGGTCGCCGAGCCCCCGCGGCCTGAGCGGTTTACCCAATGTGTATGGGTTTTTCTCCGGTCCCGGCGTAGAGGGTGGGTCCTGAGTCGTGTCGAAGCGGGCGCGAAGCGCCGACCCGCGGTCGGTTACCGTGAGCCGCCGCGGCGCGGCCCGCACTCACCCCCGTCCGAACGTCCCAAAGGTCACAAAGGAACGTCAGAAACCCGCGCCCTTGCCCTAGAGCCCATGCAACACGCCGATCCGGCCGCCCTCGAACGCCTGCGCCAGGCCCACGCCCGCCTCAAAACCGAACTCGCGCGCGCCATCGTCGGCCAGAACCAGGTCGTCGACCAGCTCCTGATCGCGCTGCTGGCGCGCGGACATTGCCTGCTCGAGGGGGTGCCCGGCTTGGCGAAGACGCTGATGATCTCGAGCCTCGCGCGCACGCTCGACCTCGGTTTCAACCGCATCCAGTTCACGCCCGACCTAATGCCGTCGGACATCACGGGCACGGACCTGCTGACGATCGACCCGGAGACCGGCGCGCGCGGCTTCCGCTTCGCAAAAGGGCCGATTTTCACGAACGTCCTGCTCGCCGACGAGATCAACCGCACACCGCCCAAGACCCAGTCCGCGCTGCTCGAATCGATGGTCGAGCGCCAGGTCACCGCCGCGGGCCAGCGCTACGAGCTCCCCGACCCGTTTTTCGTCCTGGCGACCCAGAACCCGATCGAGCAGGAGGGCACCTACCCCCTGCCCGAGGCGCAGCTCGACCGTTTCATGTTCATGGTGCGCGTCCCCTACCCGTCCGTGGACGAAGAGCGCGAAATCCTGCGCCGCACGACCGGCGACGCGGTCCAGGACCTGTCCAAGGTGCTGGGCGCGGAGGAACTGCTCGCGATCCAGCGTGCGGTGCGGCAGGTCCCGGTGGCCGACGAGGTGCTCGACTACGCCCTCGCGCTTACACGCAGCACGCGCGTGCACGGCGATGCGCCCGCCGAGTTCCTGAAGGAATGGGTGAGCTGGGGAGCGGGCCCACGCGCGAGCCAGTTCCTGATCCTCGGCGCCAAAGCCCACGCGGCCATCGCGGGACGCGAACACGTCGCGTTCGACGACGTGCGCGCGGTCGCGCACCCGGTGTTGCGCCACCGCATCGTGACAACCTTCGCCGCCGCGGCGGAGGGCATCACGTCGGACCAGTTGCTCGATCGCTTGCTGGACGCGGTGGACCCGCGCCAGGCAAAGGCTCGCCTCGTGGGTCTCGCACCGTCCAAGGGAGCGCAAGCGCGCGCCTGATCGGCCGCGCTCCCTCCCATGGCCTCAAAAGTGTCCGGCGGCGCGGGTGCGCAGGCGGGCGGAACGAGTGCCTTCGACCCGGCGGTGCTCGACCGTCTGGCGCAGCTTTCGTTCGTCGCGCGCACCGTCGTCGAAGGATTTATGGCCGGAAGCCACCGATCCCCGCGCCGCGGCAGCTCCGTCGAGTTCGCGCAGCACCGCGAGTACGTTCCCGGCGACGATCCGCGTTTTGTCGACGAACGCATCTTCGCGCGCTCGAACCGACTCGTCGTCAAGGAGTTCGTCGCGGAAACGAACTTCGCGCTGCACCTGTTGGTCGATGCCTCGGCGTCGATGGGCTTCAAATCCCTGCGCTGGAGCAAGTTCGACTACGCACGCTGGTGCGCCGCCGCGCTTGCGTACCTCGTCCTTGAGCAACGCGACACCGCGGGACTCGTCCTGTTCGATTCCGAGGCACGCACCAAGGTGCCGCCGGGCAACGGCGCCGCGCAGGCCGCGGCGATCCTCGCCAGCCTCGAAGCCGCAGCGCCGGCCGGCGAAACGCGCGTTGGCAGCGTGCTGTCCTGGATCGGCACACGCCTGAAGAGCCGCGGCATCGTCGCGATCTTTTCGGACTTCCTCGACGAACCGTCGGTCATCTTGGAAGGCGTGCGGCGGCTCGCGCTCGCGGGCCACGAGCCGATCCTGTTCCAGGTGCTCGACCCGCAGGAAGTGGACTTTGATTTTGCCGGCAACCTGCGCCTTGAGGATTTGGAGGGCTCCGGCCGCATTCAGATCGATGCCAAGGCGATCCGCGAGGCCTACCGCGAAGAGCTCGAGCGCCACGGTGCCGAGCTTCGGCGCGGCGCCGCCGCGAGCGGCCTCGACTTCGTGCGCCTCGTGACGTCGTCGCCCCTCGACGTCGTGTTGTCGGCGTACCTTGCCCGCCGAATGGCCCGCGCCCGCGACGGGAGACGCTGAAGCTCGCCGTGTTCGAAGGATTTCAGAACCCGGCCCTCGCCCTCGGCGCGCTCGCCGCGCTGGTGCCGCTGGTCATCCATCTGCTGAACCGCAGGCGGCACCGCCCCCTTGCGTTCGGCGCGCTGCGCTTCGTGCTCGCGGCGTACCGGCGCACCCGGCGCCGCGCGCAGATGGAGAACTGGCTTTTGCTCGCCCTGCGCATGCTCGCCGTCGCGTTGCTCGCATTTGCCCTCGCGCGGCCGTTCAGCGCCGCCGACGGGCCGCTCGCGCTGTTGGCCGAAGAGCGCCGCGACGTCGTGTTGATCCTCGATGCCTCGGCGTCGACCGGTTACCGCGAAAACGTGGCGAGTGTGTTCGAGACCATCGTCGAGCGCGCCCGCGAGCACGTCGCGGACTTGGACGCAAGCCGCGGCGACCGTGTGCGGATCCTTTTGGCCGACGGCACGGCGCGGCTGATCGCGTGGCGCAGTCCCGAGGAGGCCCAGAGCGCGCTCGCCGCGCTGGACGAGCCGTCCGACGGCGCGCTCGACCTCGCGGCCGCGCTGTCCGAACTGCGGCGCATCATCACCGCGGAGGCGGCGGGCGACGGTGCGGGGCTCGAGATCCGCCTCTTGACCGATGTGCAGCGGAGGGTTTTTGTCACCGACGAGGTCGCCGACGCGCTCGCCGACGATGTTGCCCAGGACGCGCCCACGCCCGGGGCAGCAGCCGTCGCTGCTGCGGACACGTTGGCGGGTGCCGGAGCCAACTCCGCGGCACCGAGCACCGTTACAGCCTCGGCTGCCGAGCCCTGGCGCGCGGAACTCGACGCGCTTTTCGAACTTGGCGCCCGCATCCTCGTCGAGGACCTCGGGCCACCCGAAACGCTCCCGCCGAACCTCGGGATCCAATCGGTGGGTCCGGTGGAGCCGTTGCTCGGACCGGGGTTGCCGCTCGAACTCGAAGTGGCGGTGACCAACCGCGGCGCCGCGGCTGCGCTCGTTCGGGTGAGCCTCGCGATCGACGGTGAACGTCTGCCCGCACGCGCGCTCGAAGTGCCCGCGGGGGGTGTCGCCCGCGCGCTGTTCCCCGCGGAGTTCGACCGTGCGGGGCCACACCTGCTCGAGGGTTCGCTCGAGGGTGATCGGCTCGTGTTCGACGACCGGCGCGCCGCGGTGGTCCACGTGCCGGCGCCGGTGCGGTTGCTCGCGGTCAACGGCGCGCCCGATCGCACAGATATCGAACGCGACGCGCTCGGGTTATGGCTTGCCGCGCTTTCGCCCGCGGACGACGGCGACGGAGCACTGGGCGGTTTTGTGCCCTTTGCGGTGCACGAAGTGGACGCGCTGGAACTCGCCGCCGACGACCTCGACCTCGACACCTTCGACGCGATCGTGATCGCGGGTGTGGACTCGCTCTCGAGCGCCGCGGTCGCGCGCCTCGAAGCGCGTGTGCGCGCGGGCGCGGGTCTCTTGATCGCACCCGGCGAAGCCAGCATCCTCGAAGCGTGGAACGAGCGCTTGTTCCGGCCCGATGGAACGGGGTTGTTGCCCGCGCAGATGATGCGACGCATCGCCGTGGCATCCCGTCGAACCGGCTACTTCCGCGTGGCGCGGTTCGACGAGTCCCACCCGGCCCTGAGCTTTTTTGCCGAGCCCCGCTGGCGCCCGCTCTTCACCGAAGTCCCCTTCTACGAGTTTGCGTCGACCCGGCCGCTCGCGGACGCAAAGGTGCTCGCGCAACTGGACGACGAACTGCAAAGCCCCCTGCTCATCGAGCGTGCGTTCGGCGCGGGGCGCGTGCTTTTGTTCACGAGTTCCCTCGACCCCGCCTGGAACCGCCTTGCGCTGTCCGCGCGCACGCTCGTGCCCTTCGCACACGAAATCGTCCGCCACGCCGCACACCGCGATCCCCCGCGCCGCACCCTTGGCATCGGCGCAATGATCCAGGCGCGCTTCGAGACCTTCCCGCGCAACCCGGTGCTGACCGCGCCGAGCGGCGCGCGCCGCCCCGTTGAAATCGACCCCGTCGAACTCCAAGGTGGTTTCGAGCTAGGCCCCATCGCCGGAGCGGACCGCGCGGGTGTTTGGCGCGTGGACACCGACACCGGCGAGCGCGCCGTCTTTGCCGTCCAAGCCGACCCGCGCGAGGGCAACCTCGAGCGTTTGGGCAGCGCGGCCCTCGCGGATCTGCACCCCGCCCTTGCGGCGGTCAACCTCGCGCGCGCTGCGGACGACGGCGCCGCGGCCCCGCTCGCGGGCGGCGAGCTGTGGCGCCCCATCGCGCTCGCCTGCCTGCTCGCGCTGATCGCCGAATCCCTGTTTGCCGCGTTCCTGGGCCGCCGGAGGGCGCGGGCATGAACCCACTGATCGAAAGTGTTGCGGCCGTGCCGCTCGTGCCGCTCGCGTCGCTCGCGTCGCCCGCGATAGTCAGCCAAGAAGGCGGCGCGGACCTCAGCACCGCAGTGCGTTTTGCCGACCTGCCCGAGTTGTGGGTTGTCGTGTTAGTGGTGCTGCCCCTGCTCGCGCTCGTCGCGTGGGGTGGGTACTGGCGCCAAGCGCTCCCGCGACCGTGGCGCCACACGTTGAGCGCTCTGCGCTTCCTCGCACTCGTGCTGCTGGCGGCGCTGCTCGCGCGTCCGGTCCTCGTCGAACAGCGCGAAGAAGTGTTCCCCGCGGAAGTGCTCGTGCTGGTCGACGACTCCGCGAGCATGCGGCGCCAGGACGCCTACCAGGGCGACGGCGCGGCACGCGGAGAAATCGCTCGACTCGTGGGCAGCACCCCCGATGCGCTGAGCCGCTCGGAGCTCCTCACGCGGGCCATCGACGCGGGCCTCGTGCCGCTCTTCGAAGCGGGCAACTACCGGCCGCGCTGGCTGCGGTTCGACGCAGGCCTGTCCGGTTGGGAGCGTGGGCAACCGCTCGAAGGCCGCGGTGGCGCGACCCACACGGGCGACGCCCTTATCGCGGCGCTCGCCCAGCAGCGGGGCCGCCACGTGACCGACATCGTATTGCTCGGCGACGGCCGCAGCACGGGGGGCATCGCCATCGAAGAAGCCGCGCGCGCCGCGGCCGCAGCAGGCATCCCCGTCCACACGGTTGTCGTCGGCGACACACGGCCCGAGCGCAATGCCATCCTCGAGCTCATCGATGCACCCACCGCCGCGCTCGAGGGCGACGAGATCGCGATCGCCGTACGCGCGAGTGGCCGGGGCAGCGCCGCGGGCGCACGGGTCGACGTGCTGCTCGAGGAACTCGGCGCGCCGACGAGCGCCGACAGCCCGGGGCTCGGTCGGCTGGTCGACCAAAAGGAAGTGGTGCTCGACGAAGCGGGCCAGCGCACGGTCGTGCTCGCACCGCCGGGTGCCGCGAGCGGCGGCGAGCGCCGGTTCCGCGTCACGCTGCCGCCCCTCGACGACGAAACACTGACCGACGACAACGTCCTCGAAGTGGTTGTGCGCATCAGCCCCGAAAAGGTGCGGGTGCTCTACGTCGAGGGTTATCCGCGCTGGGAGTACCGCCGGCTCGCGCTCGATTTCCTGCGGCGCGCCGAATCGGACATCGCATTCCAGGCGTGGCTGGGCTCGGCAACAACCGGTTTCACGCAGGAGCACAGCCCGGACCTCGCGCCGCTCTCGAGCCTGCCGAGCTCGCGCCGCGAACTGCTCGACCAGTACGACGTCGTAATGCTCGGGGACGTCAACCCCTACACGCTGTTCGCCGATCCCGGCCAGGCGGTCGAGTTCCTCGAATCCCTGCGCGCGTTCGTGGAAGCGGGTGGCGGTCTGTTGTTCCAGGCGGGCGAGTTCGACAATCCGCGCGCGTTCCTCGGCACACCGCTCGAGGACGTGCTGCCCGTCGTGCTCGACGCCTCCCTCGATTTTGGGTTCGAGGGTGACTCGACACGTGCGTTCCGGCCGCGCCTTGAAAATCCCCTCGATCCGCACGAAATCGTGCGCCTCAACCCGGATCCCGAAGTCAACCGCCAGTTGATCGAAGACGAAGGTGGACTGCAGGGCCAGTACTGGTACGCGCCGGTCGCGCGCGCCAAACCCGGCGCCGAAGTGCTGCTGCGGCACCCCACCGACACAAACAGCCATGGCCCGCGGGTACTGCTCGCGCTGGGTTATTTCCCCCAGGGGCGCACGATGTTCCTCGCGCTCGATTCCACGTGGCGCTGGCACTTCCTGTTCGGCCCGCGGTATTTCGAACGCTTCTGGAAGGGAGCGCTGCGTTGGCTCGCGCTGGCGCGACTGCGCGGTGGGGATCGCCGCTTCCGCTTGGAGGCAACACGCTCGAGCTACGACATCGCTGAACGCGTCGTGCTGGAGGCGCGCGTCCTCGACGTGGACTACCGGCCCTCCACCGACGGCGAGCAGGCCGTTCGTTTTTCGGGTCCCGACGGCGTCGAACAGGAAACGACCCTGACCTCGGTCGGCCCGCGCGGTGGTGTGTACCGCGGCTCGTTGGAGGTCGGGCGACCCGGCGCGTGGCGCGCGTGGATCGAGCGCGACGGCGCGCGTGTGGCGGTGGCCGACTTCGAGGTCGTGCTCCCCAGCCGCGAAAACCAGGATCCGAGCCCCGATCCTTCGGCCCTCGCACTGCTCGCGCGCCTGTCGGGCGGCAAACACGTCGAGCTGGGCCAGATCGGCGCGCTCGCGTCGGAGTTCGCAGGTGGGGAAGAGCGCCGCGAGCCGATTTCTTCGAGCCTCGAGGACCTATGGGACCGTTGGTGGACGCTGATCGGCGCCATCCTCGTCCTGGGCGCCGAGTGGGCCCTGCGCAAACGGCTCGAACTCGTGTGACGGACGCCTCCCCGGTTCCCTGCTCCCCCGCTCGCCGGCTCGCGGGCCACACGTCTCGCTGGCGAAAGCCGAACCCGCAGGGCTGCGTCGGAACGTTTAGACAGGTCGCGGCCGGCGTGCGTATCCCCCGGCGCCACTTTGGCCGATAGGGCGTAAGGCCGACTCCTCGACGGTCGAGGGCGGCCACGCGATGCTCCTGAAACTGACGAGCGCCCTTCGCTCGAACCCAAACAACACACGTTGAACCCCGGACCGCGGGAACGCGGAGAAGACCGCGAAACCGACTCCGGGCAACGGCGGCCGACCGTCCTAAGATGGCCCGTGGGCCGCCGCACATGACGTCTTCGTTTCCCGAGGCAGCCCGCGCGGTTGCCCCCCGTTGGATCCCCCTGCACACGACCCGGGCGGGCGCGGGACTGGCGTTCCTCGCGGCCATGGCGGCGCTCGCGGCGGGTCCCGCGGCACACGCCCAGGGCGGAGCGCTCGCGGGGGCCAGCACCGACCGGTTTTTCAGCCTCCCGGAGACCCGCGAGGCCAGCGAGCTCGTCGTCAAGGCCCGCGGCCACCTTTCGACCCCAGAGCGGCGCCCGCGCGCGTTCACGGACCTGAACCGGCTCCTTGAGCGGCACCGGGGCGACGTTCTGCCTCCAGAAGGAACGCTCCGCGAGACCCATGTGGGTGCCGCCGAATGGGCACGCCGCGCGCTCTTTGACCTATCTCCCGCGGGCCTCAAGCAGTACGCGGAGACTTTTTCCGCCGCCGCCGACGCCGCGCTTGAGATCGCACTGTCGGACGCCGATTCCGGAGCGCTGCTCGACCTGGTGCGGCGCTGGCCGGTCGCGCCCGCTGCGCACCGCGCGTGGCTCGCCCTGGGCGACCTCGAGTTCGAGCGCGGCCACGGCGACGAAGCGCGCCTGGCCTGGGAGCGCGCGCGGGATCTGGGCGCGATCCTCGGCGACGTCGACGCCGGGGCGGTCGAGCGGCGCCTCGAGCGGCTCGCGAGCCTCGCGGACAGCGCCGCAGCGTTTGTACCGGACGCGTCGTGGCGCTTGCCCGGCCCGGGTGAAGGCGGGGGTCCGCTGCCGGGGGCCGACCACGAGCGTTTTGTCGTGCCGCTGCCCGAGAGCCCGTTCAACAGCGAGCGCGACGACGACGGCTTCAACCTTTTCCCCGTGGTTTGGGGCGAGCAGGTGTTCGCGACGACGAGCCTGCGTGTGCTCGCCGTCCACGCGTTCGACGGTGCATTGCAGTGGACGAGCCCGGAGCCCGAGGGCTGGGGCGCCCTGTCCCGCAGCGTGCGCAGCGACTACTTCGCGGGTGTGGATCGCGCGACAAGCGCCCTCGCGCCGGCCGTGGGGTCTGGGGTGGTCGTCGCGGCCCTGCAGGTGCCCCGCTTCGCGCTCGACAACGACGACTTTCAGGGCATCGTCATCACCGTTCGACTCCCCGAGCGCCGCCTGTTTGCGTTCGACACCGCGAGCGGGCGCCCGCTTTGGAACCACGCCCCCATGGCGGGTGTCGAGATCGACGCGCGGCCCTTCCAAGAGCGCATGCACGTCGCGGGCGCGCCCGTGGTCGCGGGATCGCGCGTGCTCGTGCCACTCGCGCGCATGCAGGGCCGCGTCGAACTGCACCTTGGCTGCTTCGAGCTCGGATCGGGCCGCCTCCTGTGGTCGACCAACGTCATCAGCGGCCAGCGTGAGCTCAACATGTTCAACCGCCACGAGCGCGAGTTCGTGGCACCGCCGGTGCGCGTGGAGGGCGACCGGGTGCTGATGCTGACGCAGCTCGGCACGCTCGCGGCGTTCGACCTGTTCGCGGGCCACGTCCTGTGGCAAACGGCCTACGAGCAGATCCCCCTTCCGACGACCCGCGGTTGGAGTCCCCCCGAGCGCCGCCGCGTGTGGAAAACCGCGCCGCCGGTCGTCAGCGACGGGGTCGTGCTCGCCACACCGATCGACTCCGAAGACCTCGTGGCCGTCGACCTCGAAAGCGGCGCATTGCTTTGGTCGATGCCGCGCGACCGTCTGCGCCCGCGGCGCGCATCCGACTACGACGTGGACACGCTGCTTGGCGCGCGGAGCGATCGCGTGCTGCTGGGCGGCGGTTGGATCACCGCGTACACCAAAGCCGGCGGCCTGCGCTCGCGGCAGCCGGGAACATTCGAGCCGCCCGAGTTCGAGCTCGGCCGCGGCATCGAGGAGAGCACGGACCGGCGCCCACGCGCGCTCGCTCTGCGCGCGGGAATCGCGATCCCAGGCCGCAGCGAGCTGCTCGTGTTGCCCGAGGGCGGCGACCGCCCGGACACCGCGCGCTCCCTCGCCCTTGGGCCCCTTGAGCGTGGCAATCTCGTGGCAGGTGAAGGCGCGCTCTATTCCGCCAGCGGACGCTGGCTGCACGGTTTCCTCGACGTTGCGCAGCTCGAAGAGCGCGCACGCGCGCGCCTCGCCGCCGCGCCCGGCGACATCCAGGCCTTGATCAGCCTCGCGCGCCTCGGCTTGCGTCGCGGCAACGGGCTTGCGAACGCCGGTGACCCGGGCGCTGCCGCGGCGGGCTTGGGCGAGATCCGTCGCGCGGTGGAAGCGCGGCTTGGGGCGGGTGCGCGCAAGGAAGTGCTGACCCACTACGGCGAGCTCGTGCGGCACGAAGCCCAATGGCTCGCGGACGCGGGCGAGAGCGCCGGCGCGCGTTCACTGCTCGTGGGTGCCCTCGAGCGCCCGTTTGCGCCGCGGGAAGCGCTCGATCTGATGCTCGAGCTGCATCCCATCCTGCTCGCGCTCGACCGCCCCGCGTGGGAAGTGTTGCTCGCGGACATCGACCGTGTCGGCGCGGGCCTCGATGTTCCGATCGCGACGCTAGCGCGCCTCGATCCCCTGTGGATGCGGTTTGCGCGCTCGGGTGCACCCGGCACCCTCGCGCCCGTGCCCGTCCCGCTCTGGACGGCGGTGCAGCGCGCGCTCGACGCAGAGCGCGGCGGCGATTTTGCGGCGGCTCTCGAACACTGGCACCTGGCTCTACTGCGCGGCCGCCACGGCACGCTTGCCGAGGGTGTCCCCACGGCGGAGCGCGTCACGGAACTGATCGGCGCGCTGCTCGATATCGCGGGCCGCGCGTGGTACGAGCCCTTCGACGGCGACGCACAGCGTGCGTACGACGATGCCAATCGCCGCCGCGACCGACGTGCGCTCGAGGAAGTTGTGGCCCGCTATCCTTTTGCGCGCGCGGCCGACGATGCCCGCCAGGCGCTCGTGGAGTTCGCGTTCGAGTTGGGCGACACCCGCGCGCTCGTGGAAGCCGTGCTCGCCAGCGGTCGCCCGAGCGCCACGCCGGACGGCAAGGAGGTGTCGCGGCTGATCCTTTTGGCGCTGGGACTCGGGCAGGCGGGCAATCCGGCGTTCGAGCGCGGCCTCCTGGCCGAATTGGCGCGCTCCCACCCCGACCACGAGATCCGCCATCCCCCGCACACCGGACGCGCACTGCGTGAGTGGCGCGCTACGGCCGCGTCGACGCCGCCATCCCCGGCGTTCGAGCGCGCGGTGCTCGATCCCGCGCTGGCCCCCGTCGCGCGCCTGTCCGGCGCGCGCACGCTGATCGGCGCCCTGCCGCGCGAGCCTTCGCAGGGCGACGCGCTGGGCGGTGCGCCCTGGATCGTCGTCGCGGACAACACCACGGTCGAGGCTTACCCGGCGGATGGTTCGCCCACCACGCTCTGGACGGCGAAGGTGCCGCGACCCGTGATGATCGACCGCCCCGGGGGCGCGGTTGCCCTGTTCGCGAACCGCGTGGTGCTGCTGCAATCGGACGGGCTTGTCGGCCTCGACGCCGCGGACGGACGCGCGGCGTGGCGCTGGGATCCCGAGGAAGCGCAGGTGCTCGACATCGCCAGTTCGAGCGGCGTGCTGCTCGGGCGCATCTGGCAACCGGGTGTGGGCTTCACCGCGATCGGCATCGAGCCCGTGACGGGCATCGAGCTGTGGCGCGCGCCCCTCGCGAACGACCGCAAGTGGCTCGCGCCAATCCTCGGCGAACGCTTTGCCGTGTACGCGAGCGACGGTTTCGGCGTCGACACGCGGCTCGTGGTCCTCGACGTGTTCCGCGGCGCGGCCCTTGGCACCTACGACCTGGACGAAAACCTCGGGGCACGGCTTGCGGCGTGGATCCAGGACGGAAAGCTGTACTTGCCGTCCTTCCTGACGCAGCGGCTGATCGCGTTCGACCTCGCGTCCGGCACGGTTCCCTGGACGCTCAAACTGGCGCCGGGGCTGGACCTGTTTGCGGTGCTCGAGGCGCAGGGCGAGGTGTTCCTGGTCGCCCAGCCCCGCAACACGTCGAACGGCGGGCCAACCGGTGAAGTGCTCGCCGTCGACCTCGCGCGGGGCGGCGCACGCACCGTGCATCCCCTCGGCCGCGATGACCGCCTGATGGGTGTCTTGCACGCGCGGCTCAATCGGCTCGACGCGCCATTCCTCTTTGTGGCGACCTGCACGCCAGGATCGGTGGGAACGCCGGTTGCCGCCGTGCACCTGGGCAGCGGTCGGCGCTGGATCCAGCGCTTGCCGGCGCAGCCCGAGGAGCTCTACGAAGGTGCGTGGCCGGCGCCGGCGGTGTCCCGCGACCTTGCGATCGTACCCTACGTCACCCGCGATCCGGGCACCCGCAATCGCCGCGCGGTGCACCTGGTGCTGCTCGACCTCTCGAGCGGTGCGCGGCGCGACGCGCGCGTGCTGCCGAGCGCCTACGCACGGGTGGAAGACGTGGGGTTGTTGGTGCTCGGAGACAGCCTGTGGGTCAATGGCCGCTCGCCTTCGGGGCGCGAAAGCCGCCTCGAAATCTGGCGCGCAAACGAAAAAACGCGATGACGATGAAATCAATCCTCGCGCGCGCGGCACCGCTCGCGCTCGTGCTCGGCCTTTGGACTCCTGCGCTCGACGCAGCACCCCAGCGGGCCGCGGACCGCATGCCCGCCGCGCAGCGCGCCGACGACGGCGATGCGATCAGCGCGGCCCAGGTCGAAGCCGTTAGCCGCGGGCTTACGTGGCTTGCCGCCGCGCAAAATCCCGACGGGAGTTGGGACGGCAAGATCGGCTACAAGCTCAACAACGGCTACCAGTATCTCACCGAGGGCGGGCACGTCGGCGTGACCTCCCTCGCATTGATGGCGTTCCTCGGCGGCGGGCACCTTCCCGGTCGGGGTGAGTACGGCGACACCGTCGAGCGCGGACTCAAATGGGTCCTCGCAGCGGCGAAGGACGACGGTTACATCACGTCCGGCGGAACGCGCATGTACAGCCATGCGTTTGCGACGCTGTTCCTCGCCGAAATCTACGGCATGACGCACCGCCAGGATGTGCGTGGGCGTCTGCAGAATGCCGTGGACTTCATCGTCCGCGCGCAGAACGCCCAAGGGGGTTGGCGCTACGAGCCCTTCGCGCCCGACTCGGACATGTCGATCGTTGTGTGCCAGGTGCTCGCCCTGCGTGCCGCGCGCAACATCGGCATCGAGGTGCCCCGGGGCACCGTGGACCGCGCCGCCCAGTACGTCGTGGACTCGGCGATCACCGAGCGTGATGTGGGGCGCAGCTTTCGCAGCCGAACGCTCGTGGACGAGGTGGGAGCGTTCAACTACCAGCGCGGATCAACTTCGCGGTCCTCCTTCCCCCTGACCGCAGCAGGTGTGACCTCACTGCACGGACTCGGGATCTACTCGGACGACGCCATCCGGATGGGCCTCGACTACCTGCGGCGCAACCTGGACTCGTTCAACCGCGGTTTCGGGCGCGATGGCGGTGGCCATTACTTCTTCTGGTACGGTCACTATTACGGCGTGCAGGCGATGTACACCGCGGGGACCCAGGGGGGGGTCGACTACTGGACCCCCTACTTCGAATCCGCCCGGGCCGAAATCCTGCGCATGCAGCGCCCGGACGGCAGCTTCCCGAACCAGGTCGGGCCCGGCACCGCATTCGGCACCGCGATGGGTGTCCTGATCCTCGAAATCCCTTTTCGCTACTTGCCGATCTTCCAGCGCTAGTTCTCCCCATGGCGAAACGCACCCCGCCCGACCCGCGCACGGCGCCGGCCGCGACCTCGCCGACGCCCAAGCGGCGCGTGGACGCCCCCTTGGGACGCACCCCCGCGCTTGAACGCCTGCTCCAGGCGGTGCGGGCGGATCTCGTCCGGGCCGTCGTGCTCTCGAGCGCGGGGAGCGCCCTGCTCGCCTTCGCGGGCGCGGCCGTGTTTGCCTTCCTCGCCGACTTCGTCCTCGGGGTACCGCGGGCCGTGCGGCTGTGGCACACCCTCCTGATCGTCGGCGCGCCCCTGTGGGCGCTGTGGCACTTCGGGCTCAAGAACGTGCGGCGGATCCCGGACCGAGCGGGCCTCGCGCTGCTCGCCCAACGGGCGGATCCCGACGCGGACGAGCTGCTCGTGAGCGCCGTCGGCTTCCAGGCGGAGCCCGGCGAGGCCCATCCTCGTTCAGGCGTTCCTGGAGCGCGCCGGTCCGACGCCGACGCATCCAGCCCGACCGCGCCGCCCCTGCGCGCGGCCCTCGTGGAGCGTGTGCTCGCGCGCGCGGACGCCCGCGCAGCGCGCATCGACCGTCGCCCGCTGTTCGACCGCAGCGGCCCGTTGCAGCGCCTTGCCGCAGGGGCGCTCTCGGCCATCGCGCTCGCCGCGGCCTTCAGCGCGGCACCCGCGCACGGGATCGTGTTCCTCGAGCGCCTCCTCGGCCGCGACACGCCGTGGCCGAACGCGACCCAGCTCGCCATCGAGATCCCGCTGCCCGAGGGCGCGGCGCGGGTGCGCCCCCTTGGCGAGCACGGCCTGGAAGTCGAGGTCGCACGCGGCACCGACGTGCCGATCCTCGTGCGCGCACGCGGCAAGGCTCCGCGCGAGGTCCAGCTCGACTTCGGCAGCGGGCGGCGCGTGACCGTTGCGCGGGTCGGCGGCGGCGAGGCCCGCGGCGGTACTTACCGAACGGTGCTGCGCGGCGTCCAGGAGGACACCCAGTTCGCCGCGCGCGGCGGCGACGACCAATCGGGCCGTGCACAGGTTCGCCTGTTCGTATTGCAGCCGCCCGAAGTGGTCGGACTCGCACTCGGGATTGAGCCGCCCGCGCACACCGGACGGCCCGCCGAAGTTGTGTTCGACCGCGGAGCGCGGGTTGTCGCGGGCTCGATGCTGTCCGTGGTGCTGCGCACCGATCCGGTCGACGTCACGGGACGCGCCCGGCTCCTGCCCGAAGATGTGCTGATCGACCTCGTCCCACGGCCCTATCCGGGTGCGGATGCGCTGGAAGGGCTAGGATTTGAGTTCGAGGCCACACAGAGCGTCCGTCTGCGCTTCGAACTGACGGACAGCCGCGGACTCGCCAACCCCGATCCTGGCCTCTTTGCCATCGACGTCGTACCGGACCGCCCGCCGGAGCTCGAGCAGATCGCGCCCACACGCACCGAGGTAGAAACGAGCGCCCGCGGCGCGGTCGCGCTGCGTGTGCTCGCGAAGGACGACTTCGGGCTCGCGCGGTTCGGCTGGCGCGCGCGGATCGCGGGCGTGGAAGCCTGGACCCACGGGGACGACTTCGCGGCGCCGGCTCCACAAACCGTGGCCGACGCCGGCGCGGTGCCCCAGCGCGAACGCGCGGGTTCGGTGCGGCTCGATGTCGGAGCGCTGCTCGCAGCGGGCGCGGCTCCAACGCGCGAAGTCGCTGGCGCGCAGATCGAACTCGAAGCGTTCGCCAGCGACAACGCGCAGCCGCCCCAGGAGGGCAAAAGCTCGGGTGTGCGCGTGCGTGTGCTCGCGGACGACGAACTTCTGCGGCGTGTGCAGGAACGCTTGGGCCGCGCGCGCGCCCAGGCCGCCGCCCTTGCGACGCTCCAGCGCGAGCGCCGCGAGCGCGTGGGCGAGTTGCTCGGCGCGCACGATGCGGCCGAGACCGCGGACACTCGCGGGGACGCCCGCGCGATCTCGAGCGCGCTCAACGGCCAGCGCCGCATCGAAGCGGACGCCGAGACCCTCGTGCGCGACCTGACGGGTGTCGTCGAGCTCGCCGTTTACGCACGGCTGGACCCCGGCGCGGACGATCTTTTGGAGCGGCTCGACGGCCTGCTCGCTGCTTCGTCGACACGCAGTTTCCAGATCGCGCCGTGGCAGGAGTTCATCGCCTGGCACGCGGAGCGCCCCGCTCCCCCAGCGGGCGCCCCGGCCGCGGGCTTTGCCACCCACCTCGTCGGGCTCGCGAACCTTGGCCTCGAACTGCGCGCGAAGGACGCCCGCAGCGCGACGGAGGCCCTCGAAATCGCTCTCGGGGCCGTGGATGCGCCGCCGCGGCGCGCCGCGCTCGAACGTGCGTACGCGGCGCAAGCAAGCGCCCTCGCTCGGCTCGAGGATCTCCTGGAGCGCCTGTCGGAGTGGGATGACTTCCAATCCGTGCTGTCGCAAACACGCGACATGCTCGAGCGCCAGCGCGGGCTGCGCGAACGCACGCGGCGCTTCGCCAACGAACGTTGAGCCCTGAGTCGCAGGATCAGCCATCAGCACACCGCGCAGCACCCGCGCCAAACCGCGCCATCAACACCTGGGTCGCACGCATATCCATGAAACGCCCTGCACGCCTTCCCCTCGCCCCGCGCAGCATCGCCGCCGGCCTCGTCCTGTGGGCGTGCGCGTGGTCCGCGGCGGGCGCTGGTCCGATCGGTCCCAGCGCTCGCGACCCCCGCCTCGTGAGTCCCCACGCGCGGGCAGCGTTCGCCAGCGCTCCACAAACGGACGGCGAGGCGCCGCGGGAACTGGCGGGCATCCGCGAAGAGCAGGCGCTCCTGCGGCGCCAATTGCAGCGACTGCGCCAAACGATGCAGTTGCTCGAGTCGCGGCTTTCCGCCGAGGGACGCTCGCGCACGGTTGAACTCTTGCGCGGCGCGCTCGCACAACTCGATCAGCGCGAGGCACAAGCGCAAAGCCTCGAAGAATGGATGGCGAGCAGCGAACTTGCGCTCGACGCGGGGCAAGTGCTCGTCGCCCTCGAGCAGCAGGACCGCGCAATCGCCGAACTGCAGGCGCTGCTCGACGTCTTGCTCGACCGCACCGAACGGGAGGACGTGGAGGAGCAACTCGCCACCCTCGCGGAGCGGCGCGAGCAAATCCAACAGCTCGCGCGTGAGGAGCGCGAGGTCAAGGACGCGATCCAGCGCCTGCGCGAGGAAGCCCGCACGCCCGAGCAGCGCGCGGCCGCGACGCGGCTCGCCGAACTTGCAGCCAAGCAAGCCGCGGTGCTCGAGGCAACCCTCGAAGCCAGCCGCGCGGGACGGGACTTTGAGTACGAAGCGCTCGCGCGCGAGCTCGAGCGGCTGCGCCGCGACCAGGCGACCGACCGCGAAGTGCTTGCGCGCTGGCGTCCGGACGAACGTCAGCGCCTCGAGTCCGCGCGCGGTGCGTTGGTCGAAGCCCGGCGCGCGGAAGCCGACGCCGCGCGAGCGGAACGGGCGGCCACGGAACTCGCCGACATGGCGGCTGAACTCGCACAGGGCGAGGCAGCCGAGCGCGCGGCCCGCGCCGAAGCGCTCATCGAAGCACTCGAAGCTGCGGCGGCCGATGCGGCGGCGGCGGCACAGACCGCGGCCAACCAAAGTTCGAAGGACGTGGCCGGCGAAGTCGCCGCCGCCCTCGCGGCCGCCGCGCGCGACCTCGCGGACGCGGGTCAATCGAGTGCCGAGCAGGACGCCGCCGCCGCGCGCGCGCGCACCGCCGCGCTCGCGCTCGAAAAGCGCGCAGCGGCGGCCCGCGCCGAAGCCGCGCGCGCCCGCAGCGAGGCCCGCGGCGGCCTCGAAGCCGTGCAAGCCCCCGCTGCCGGCGCGCAACCCAGCCTCGCCCGCGAGGTCGCCGAACGCGCCGCGCAGGCCCTCCAAGGCGCCGCGCAGGCGGATGCCGCGGGCGCCGAAGCCAGCGAGCGGCTCGCCGCGGGCGCTATGCCGACCGCGCAGCAGCGCCAGGCCGCTGCCGAGGCCCGCACCGCGGGCGAGCGCGCGCTGGCCGAGCTCGAGCGCGGCCTCGAGGATCTGGAGCGCCTCGGTGCGATGCTCGCCGGCGCTCAAAACGAACAGGCCGCGGCCGCCGCGGCGCTCGCGGCGGCGACCCGCGCGGTCGGCGGCGAGCGCGGCGCGACCGAGTCGGCTGCCACGGGCGAAACGTCGCAGGCGCTCGCCGAAGCGCGCTCCGCAATGGAAGCCGCGGCGGGAGCGGCCGCACAGTCGCAGGCTGCGCAGGGAGCGCAGGCCGCGGAGCGCGCCGAAGCCGCGTTGGAGCGCGCCGCAGAGGCCCTCGACCGCGCGCGCCAGGCCGCGGCGGCCGGCGACCCGGCCCAATCGGCGCGGCTCGCCGAGCAGCAAGCGCAGCTCGCGACCGAAACCGAGGCGCAGCGCGGCGCAACACCGTCGGCAGGGCTCCCGCCGGAACTCGGGCGCGCCATCGAGCGGGCGTTGGAGCGCGCAAACCAAGCCATGCAAGAGGCGGGCTCCGACCTCGAACAGGGACGCACCGCCGCGGCGAGCGGAAGCCAACGCGAGGCCCTCGACGCCCTGCAGGCCGCCGCGGCCGCCGCGCGCGAGGAGGAAAACCTCACCGGCCCGGCCGCCCAAGCGGAGGCCGAGCGGCTCGCCGCCGAGCAAAAGCGCATCGCCGATGAGATCCTGCGCCTTGCGACGCTGGAGGAAGAACGCGACCCCGAATCCAATGCCGCGCGCCCGCTGCAGCGCGCCGCGTCCGCTTCACAGAGCTCCAGCGAATCCCTCGACGCGGGCGACGGCCGCAACGCGGAAGCGGAGGCGGAAACCGCGATCGCGGAACTCGAGGCCGCTCAGGAAGAGCTCGAGGAAGAAGAAGAGCGTTACCGCCAGTTGCGCGCGGAAGAGGCGCTCTTTGAGATCCAGCGCGAGGCCGCGGCGTTGCTTGAGAGCCACCGCGCCCAGATGCTGGCCACGCGCGAGTTGGACGCGGGGCGCGAGCGCGGCGCGGCACCGAGCCGCTCTGAGCGCCTGCAGTTGAAGCGCATCGCGCGCGAGGAAGCGGCGCTCGGCACACGCGCGCTCGAAGTCGAGGGCGCCGTCGCCGCGGAGGGCACGGCGGTGTTCGCCGAGCTGCTGCGCCGCGCCGGGGAAGACCTCGCGCGTGTCGCGCGCGACCTCGACGAAGAAGGCGACTACCAAAGCGGCGAACGGGTGCAGAGCCGCCAACGGGAAGTCGAACGGCACCTTGTGTGGCTGATCGAAGCGCTCGCCGAAGAGCGCGAACGGCGCGAACAGGAACAGCAGCAGCAACAGCAGCAGAAGCAACAACAAGAGCAGTCGAGCGAGGGCGAAGAGCGGCTTGTGCCCGACTCAGCGGAGCTCAAGCTTCTGCGCCGCATGGAACTCGAAGTCCAGGGCCAGATCGAGCGCTTGATCGAGCTCCACCCTGAGCTGCGCACCGGTGACGCCGATCCGCTCGTCTTGGAGGACATCGTGCGCCTCGCGGGTCGCCACGAACGATTGACGACACTTTTCGAAGGGTTCCGGGCGCGCCTCGGACTGCCGGCGCCGGACGCCGTACAGGACGGCGCACAGGACGCCGGACAGAACGGCTTGGAGGAAGGACGATGAAACACCAAAAAGGTCTGTTGCTGGCCGCGGCCGCCGTATTGGCCGGCTTCGCCGCCACGTCTGCGGGCAGCGCTGCCGACACCACTTCGGGCAGCTCGCCCGCAGCCGCGGCGCAGGGCATCGCGCCCGAGATCCTGCCGCCCCAGGCCGACGGCGCGGAGGCGCAGATGCGCAAACTGTTTGTCGAGATCGAGCGCTCCTTGCGCCGCATCGACGACATGCTGTTTGAAGCGGGCGCAGGCGAACCCCTGGACGCCGATGTGGACAGCGGCCTTGGCAAGCTGCTGGACACGGTGCTCGAGGAGAGCCGCGCCAGCGTGGAACGCATGGACCGGCTGCTGGAGATCGCCCAGAGCATGTCCCAAAGCGGGCAGCAAAGCTCCGGCGGCTCCAGCCAACAAAGCGGCGGCAGCCCGGGCCGAAGCGGCGAGAGCCCGCTCGACGGCCGGGGCGACACGCCGCGCCAGTCCCAGGAGCAGGCTCCCGAGAACCCGGATTCGAGCCGCGACCCCTCCGCCGGCCAGGGTCAGGACTCCCCCGCCGGTGGCGACCGTCCCGAGGACGCAGGAGCGGGCGGTCCCGAAGCACAGACCGAGGGTCCTGGCGGCGGGCGTCCGGCGGCTGACCCCGCGGCGCCGGGCACGGGCGCTAACCCTTGGGGCGACCTTCCGCCCCGGGTCCAGCAGATCTTCCGGACCCAGGGCGGCGAGGACATGCCGCCGGCCTACCGCGGTTGGATCGACGCTTACCATCGCCGCTTGGGCCAGGCGCGGTGAACGCGGCAGGGCTTGAGGACGCGGGCGAGCGCGCGGGGCCGCCGACGCGCCGTTCCGCGACGCAGGCCGCGACGCAGGCCACGACGCCGCGCGCCCGCTGGCGCCTGGGCGCAACCACACTCGCGCTCGCGCTGCTGGGCGGCCTCCTCGCGGCCGCACCGCTGCCGCGGGACGCCACGGGCCCGCGGACGGGCGGCGTCCCCCGTGTTCCGCTGCAGGAAGCCCCGATCGGAAGCACCGCGCCCGTGGCCGCGGCCCCGGCACCTGCTCCGGGGCGCGATGCGGCAACGTGGGCCGCGGTCGGGCGCGGGCTGGACTGGCTCGCTGCGCGCCAGAAGGAGGGTCCGGACGGCGCGTTCCCGCGCGGCAACGCGGCGATCCACGCGCCGCTCGCCACTACCGCGATCGGAGCGCTCGCGTTCATGGCGGGTGGCAGCGGCATCGACCGCGGTCCCCACGGCGCCGCGGTGGCGCGGGCGATCGACTACCTGCTCGCGCGCGCGAACCGCGAACCGCGCTCGGCGGAGCGCGGCTTCCTCGCCAGTCCCGGTGACACGACATCGCGCATGCACGGCCACGGCTACGCGACCCACGCGCTCGCCGAAGCCTATGCGGTGTCGACCGCCTCGACACGCGGGCGCCTGCTGCGCGAAGTCCTGCCGCTCGCCGCGGACCTCATCGAGCGCACACAGGGCCCCGAGGGCGCGTGGTGGTACGACCCGTGGATCAGCGTCGAGCACGAGGGCTCGGTCACCATCACGCTCGTGCAGGGGCTGCGTGCGGCGAAAAGCGCGGGCCTCGAAGTGAATCCGCGCGTGATCGCCGCCGCCGACGATTATGTGCGCCGCTCCCAGGTCGAGGACGGCACGTTCGCCTACCACGTCGGTTCGGAGCGCACGAGCGTCGCGCTCACCGCGGCCGCGATCGCCACGCTCAACGCCACGGGCAGTTACGACGACTCCGCGATCCGCCGCGGCGTCGACGCGATCTGGCGCGAACTCGGCAAACGGGGCCCCGGGCGCACGGGCATCGAGTTCCCGTTTTACGAGCGCCTCTACCTCGCGCAGGCCTTCTGGCAGCTTTCGGAGCCGAGCCATTTCGAGCGCTGGTTCGAGCTCGAAGCGCGCTACCTGCTGACGACCCAGCGCGCGGACGGCTCGTGGGAGGACACCCGTTACGGCGACGCCTACGCCACCGCGATGAATACGCTCGTCCTCGCGCTGCCCGCCGGCCTCTTGCCGTCGTTCACGCGTTGAGAGCTTGGGACAGAATCGGCACGGCCGGAGCGAAGTAGCGCTCAGATGCCTTTTGGCCCAGCGCCCTGCGGCGCTGGAGCCGGTTTACGAGCAGTCGACCGCCTGGCCGCTTGCGAACACCACGCGGCGCCACTCCCCGGCGGGGACGACCTCACCCGGCAGCACGACACATTCGTCGAGGTCTGCACCCGCACACAGGCGCGCGCCGTGCATCAGGACGCTGCGCTCGTAACGCGCTCCCGCTTCGACGGTGGCCGTCGCCGCCGCGAACTTGCCGTGGCCCTCACGCACCATGACGTGCAGGTTGAGCTCGAGCAGGTCCGCCGGATGGGAGAGGTTGAGGTCGCGCTGCACCACGGGCGCGGCGACGACGCCGTAACCATCCTCGATGAAAATCTGGATCGCGTCGGTGATCTCGTACTCGTCGCGCAGCGCGGTGCGCGGTGTGCGCCGAATGGCGTCGAAGATCGCGGAGTCGAACAGGTAGAGCCCACAGCCCTTGAGCTTCGTGCGCGGGTGACGCGGCTTTTCGATCACACGCCGCACGAAGCCGCGCTCGTCGATCGCGACGGTAAAATTGCGTTTGATCGCCTCGAGGTCTTCTTCGATCTTGGTCGCAAGCACCGCGTCGACACCCTCGCGGGCGAACAGGTCGAGCATGCCCGACAGGTTCTCCGTTTCGAAGAAGATGTCGCCGAGGAACAACAGGAAGGGCTGCTGAACATGTTTTTCAAGCTGCCCGACGGCGTGGGCGATTCCGAGCCGCTGCTCCTGCTCCACGTAACGCAGGTTGACACCAAACGCCTCGCCGTTGCCGAGGGACTGCACGATGCGGTGCCCGAGGTGGCCGATGACGATCAGGATGTCGCGGATGCCAAGGGCGCGCATCGCTTCAATCTGCCAAACGAGCAGCGGGCGATCGAGGATCGGCAGGAGCGGTTTGGGATAGCTGTCGCTGAACGGGCGGATGCGCGTGCCCTGACCGGCGGCCAGGATCACACCCTGCAAATCGCCGCGGGGGCCGGCCAAGTCCTTCGATGCTGTCATGGGGGGGCGTGCGGATAAGAGCGCGAATGGTGCGCCAGTGGTGAAAAGGCCCCGATCAGGGCAGCGCAAGCCCGGTGCTCGTGTTGCGCGCGACCCACACCTGGCGCATCGCGGGGGAAACCATCAGGAGTTCCGCGCGACCGTCGCCGTCGAGGTCCGCGAGGGTCGACGCGCGGGTGCCGAAGGGCACGCCGAACGGGCGATCGAAGAGCGTGGGTAGCGGAGCAAAGTTACCCAATCCATCGCCGCCCAGGAGCACCAGTCGCCCGCTTCCGAGCGGCGACAGGATGTCGAGGTGGCCGTCGCCGTCGGCGTCGACGAGTTCGACGGTGCCGGGGTCGACACCGATAGCCACACCGCGCGACGCGAAGTCGAGGTCACCCAGGTTCTCGAGCAGGACAAGCTCGCTGACGGTGATGCCCGCCTGACCGACAAGCACGTCGGGGCGTCCGTCCTCGACGAGGTCGCCCACCTGGATTGCGAGGGCCAACGCACCCAGCGGGAACTGGCCGGCGAGCTCAAACCCAAGTTGGTTGTCGCCGCGCAGGATCAGCACCGCCGGCAGGTCGGTCACAACCACCGCGTCCAGCGCTCCATCGCCGTCGAGGTCGGCGAGCTTCACCGCAAGGGGCGCATCCGGTACGTCGATCGGAAGCTGCGCTTCGAGGGTTCCGCCACCCACCCCGCGCAGGACACGCAACACACCACCGCCGGACACGGCCACGAGGGCGTCGAGCACACCGTCCCCGTCGATGTCACCAACGTCGAGTCCGCGCGGGCCGTTGCCGACGGGCACGATGTCCCCCGCGACCGGGGCCGCGGGCGGTAGGATCGCCCCGCCGCGCAGGAGGCGGACATCACCGGACTGGCTCGCGCTCACCAGTACGTCGAGGAAACCGTCGCCGTCGAAATCCGCGATCGCGAAGGATGCCGGTGTTTCCTGCGCGGTTTCGGCGAGCGGCACCGCGCCGGCGTACTCAAACTGACGCTCGGGCAAGCCCTTCAGGAACGCGAGCTCGCGCTGGGCCACGTCGATGCTGACGGCGTCGAGCAGTCCATCGCCATCCAGGTCGGCCGCGGCGATAAACTGGGGATCGAGGCCAACGAAAAACCCTTGGGCAGCGCGCAGGCGGCCATCCTGTAGCCCGAGCAGCACACTCGTCCCGCCGCCGCCGACGCTGCCGATGTCGTCGCGGCCGTCGCCATCGAGGTCGAGCACCGAAAGCCCACGGGGCAGCGCCGCCGCGTTGTAGAGCCGCGGCTGGCCAAACCCGCCGCCGCCATCGGACAGCCGCAGGGACACACCCCCGGCGTCGAACAGCGTGAACACGAGGTCGCGGGCACCGTCGCCGTTGACGTCCGCCGCGACCGCCGAAGCCGACGGTCCGCCGTTCGCGAACACGTACGGCTCACCCACGAGGCCGTCCTCGCCGGCGAGCACCATCACATTCTCGGCGCTGGGGTGCGCGTCGGCGATGGCGAGGTCGTCGAAACCGGCCGCGGGTGTGCCTTGGGCCGACACTCCGCCCGTGCGCGCGCCGACGGTGTCGTCGAGCCGGCGCACGATCGGCAGGTGGGGCACCACGGGCAACACGAGTTCGGGCTCGAAACCAAGGGCGCCGTCCTGCGCAAGCAGCGACACACCGCCAATCGAACTGCCGAAGTTGCCGACCAACCCGACGGCGATGTCGAGCGCTCCATCCGCGCCCGCGTCGATCAGCGCGACGCTGAACGGGCCCATTTCGCCATCGAAACCCGCTGCGGGTTGGATCGAAACGGGCAGCAGGTTGTCGGTGACGAGTTCCTCGAACACCCACACCTCCCGCAGCAGGAGTTGGGGCACGACGACGTGCTCGCGCTCCGATCCGACGACGAGGGGCCCGGCCGCCATATCCAGCGCGGGCACGTCGAGGGCCAAGGTTGAGCGCAGGGAATAGATCCCGTCGCCGTCGGCGCGGAACACCGCAAGTTGCTGGCCCGCGCCCGAGCCCGCCGGCCCGATCGCGCCCGCGAGCGCGGGCAACGAAAAACCACCCGCGCCCACACACAGCACCACGAAGTCGATGGCGCCGGTGCCCGCGAGGTCGGCGGCGACCACGCGCAAGGGCTCACCCGGCGTTTCGAGTTCCTGCCAGGCCACCACCTGGGCGTTGCCGATCCCCAGGCCGATGCGCAACTGCCGTTCGGTGAACGCCGCTTCCACGACGTCGGGGATGCCATCGCCGTTGAGGTCGATCAGCAGGCTGTCCCCGAGCAACGGGTTGCCGAGTTGGTAGTCCGTGCGCAATTCAAAGTCGATCGCGACGGTCCCGGCAGGCGGCGCGCCGCCACCCCCGCTGCCGCCGCCGTCGTCGTCGCAGCACCCACCCAGGGCCCCCAGGGACAGCAGCACAGGCAGCGCCGCCGCGGAACGCCGGAGGAGTCCGCGGGGGGCACAGGGGCGGTTGGCCGACAGAACGGGTTGGCGGTGCATTCGAAGGGCCTCCTCTTGGGTGCGTCTCACGGCCAAAGCCTACCCCGCTGGGGCGGCCCATGTCGCCACCGTCCGCCGGCCGGGACGCGCGGCGCGCCCGCACGCGCCGGAGCGCCGCAGCGGTCAGGACAAACGGGTTTGCTCAAAGATAAAGGCGGATCTTTTGAACATACCCCGCGGCGCTGCGCGCGATCGCCTCGATCTCGTCCGCCCGCACCTCGCGCACGATCCGGGCCGGCACCCCGGCGACCAGGGAACGCGGCGGCACGATGAATCCCTCTTTCACTACGGCACCGGCCGCGACGATCGATTCCTCGCCGATCACGGAGCCACCGAGTAAGACGGAGCCCATGCCTATCAGGCAGCGGTCCCCGACGCGTGCGCCGTGCAACACACAGCGGTGGCCAACCGTGACTTCGGCCCCGATCGCGTTCGGCACGCCGGTGTCCGCGTGCACCATCGTGAGGTCTTGGATGTTCGTGCGCGGGCCGATCGACAGCGGGGCGTCGTCCCCGCGCACCACGCAGCCAAACCAGATGCCCACGTCGACGCCGAGCTCGATATCGCCGGTCAGCACCGCGTTGAACGCGCGGAACGCGCCACCTTGTAGAGCTTCAAAAAGTTGCTCGCGCGAAAACGCCGTCATCGCACACCCTCGAGCCGCTCCAGTTCCTCTTGGGATTCCACGAGGAGCGACGCGCCGCGTTCCACGCATTCCGCGGCCTCCTCCAGATAGCCGTCCGCCGTCGCCGACCAGGCGCGGTGCAACTGGCGCTCGGCGGCGGCAAAACGATCCATCAGTGCCGCGTAACCGCCGAGCCCAAAGCGCGCCACCATGCGGTCGCGCCCCGCCGGAAAAGCGGGCAACTGGTCCTCGACGACGATCCCAAGGTCGCTCAGCAGGCCATCTTGGTCCACGGCGCCAGGGCGCTGCAAGCGTGTCCGCACGCGCTCCACACCCGCGCGGATCTCCGCGAGGATGGCGCTCGGTGTGCGCGTCTCTGCGTCGGGCGCGTCGGCGAGCGCGGCCCGCGCGGCGTAGCGCACGATGAATGCGCCCAACCCCAGGCCCAGAACTCCCAGCGCGAACAACCACTTTCCTTCCCAGCGCGCGAGCGCGAACTCCTCCACGCGCACGTGGCGCACGTTCGCACGAGCGAGCGCCTCGACGTGGCCCGCGTCGATCCGCTCACCCCGCTCGAGGAGCACTTGCGTCGACGTGTCGCCGCGCTCGTTCGCTGGCGCCGGCGCCGCGGGCACCGGCACAAGAACGTTCTCGTTGCTCGTCAAACCGAGCAGCACGTCCGGCCCGCGTTCGACGCGCACGAGGTAAGCCGAGCCGGAGCCCACGAGCCCAGCGACGAGGGCCAAAGCCACGATCAAGAATCCGAGCACTTTCACGACGGTCCGACCCCCGTGAGCACGAGTGCGTTGAAGATGAGCGCGAGCACCGCTTCACCGACGATGAGGCCCGCCGCGAAGGGCACACCCCAGTGCTCGCACCAGCGCGCGCCCTTGAAGCGCGACAGCACAATCTGCAGTACGCAGCCGATGCCGTAGGTCGCGATGTAGAAAAACGGCAGGTACATCGAGAGGCCGACGAGAACCCCGAGGCCGGGGAAGCTCCCCAGGCCGAGCAGGATGCCGAGCAGCGATCCAAAGCCGTAGAGCGCATAGGGCATCTCGCCACCCTGCACCCCGAGAATCACCGCCTGCAGCGCCTGGGCCTGGGGCGCAGTGGTGTCGGTGCCCGGTCCGATCGGCACCCCGAAGGTGCCCATGTTCGCCTTCGTGATCACCACGAGCACGGCCATCGTGATGATGGGCCCAAGGCCGGTGGCGATCAGTTCGACGATCTGCTGGCGCCGTGGCTGCGCACCCACGAGGTGGCCCGTTTTCAGGTCCCCCATCATGTCGGCGGCGCACGTGATCGCGACGCATAGCGCGGCTCCGATCAACACCGCTCCGAGCACCGCACCCGATCCGAGCAGCGCCAGGATCAGCACCACCGTCAAAAGCGCCATCCCCGAGATCGGCGACCAGTCGGTCATCCCGGTGCATTGCGCGATGATGATGCCCGCAAACCAGATCCAGCCCGCGCCGATCAGGGCGATCAGGAGCGCGCGTAGGTGCGAGGGCAACCCGGAAAGAAAGCCCGGTTTTGCGTTCTGCTTCGCGAGAAACTGATCGCGCTCGATGTCGCTCCACTGCTCGGCCCACACCCGGCGCGCCTCCTCGGTTGCAAATCCCACGCGGTAGCCGCCGTGCTGGACAGGCTCGACGGCGCGGTCGATCGGCGCGAACTGCGGCGCTGCGGTGACCTCGGCAGGGGCCACTTGGCCCGGCGCGGTTCCTTCGTTCGCCACCCCGTCCGCCACTTCAACGGGGGCTGGCGTGATGGGGCAGCGGGGATTGAAGGCCTGGTTCTCCACGAAGTCGGCGGCGATGAAAAGCAGCAGCAGCGCCGCGAGCGCCGCCCCCACCAGCGTCTTCATGCCGAGCTCGTCGGACCCCAGCTTTGACCGCCCGGACTTCGCGATGCTCCCGAGGGCGGCGCGGATCGCGGGCAGCGACGCAACAACGCCCATCAGCGCGCCCCCAAGGAGCAACCCGATGCCAAGGGGACGGTTGATCGCGTTGAAGGCCGCCGCCGGGATTTCGTGCGCCAACAGCCCCGGCGGCATCCATCCAAGACGCAGGGCAAGGGGATTGAGCACGAAAAACGCGAGGATGCCGCCCGCCAGCACCAGCAAACCTGCTTTGCCCGACAGGAACCCCGCGCCGATCGCAAAAGGCGCGATCGCAAACACCATCTGCATCTCCCCCGGCAGTCCCATCCAGCGACCGACGTCGATGCGATCCTTCGTCATCAACAGGTCGGGCTCCCCGTTGCGGTCCCGGTCGAGCTCCACCGGCAAGCGGCTTGCCCCCGACCCCGAACGCCACACCGTGGCCTCGCGCCCATCGATGTTCGCCGTCGCGCCGGAGCCCAACTCCACGGGCACGTCAAGGCGCCACCCGACATCCCCGTAGCCCTTGCCGCCGAGGTCCGGCAGCCCCGCGGGCAAGTAAATCAGCATCGCGAGCACGATGCCCGCGACCAGCACGAGCGACTTCGCTGTGCCCGCGCCGGGGGACTTGAGGATCACCGCGACGCCGACGGCGCTCGGGAAACGCAGGCGTTCGACCTCGATCATCTGCTTGCGCAGTGGCACGATGAACGCGCCGCCCAGGATCGCTCCCGCCACGCAGGCCAACGTGATGAGCCAAAAGTCGAGGTCTCCCGGCCCCAGGGACCAGCCGAGGAGCCATAACACCGGCACCGTGAAAATCACGCCCGAGTTCGGGGTGTTTACCGCGGACGCGACCGTCTGCGCGATGTTGACCTCAAGGATCGATCCGCGCCGCAGGAGGCCGCGCAGCACTCCGAACCCAAGCACCGCCGCGATCGCGCTGCCCACGATCGTGAATCCGATCTTCAGGCCCGAGTACGCGATGGCCGCATTCATCACGGCACCAAAGAACAGGCCGAAGAGCACGGCCGGCCAGGTGACTTCGGGGTAACGCCCGCCGAAGAGTCCGCCGCCGTGCGCGGTGGGTTGACGAGCCGAAGCGGGGTGTCGCTGGGGTTCTTGCATGCTCGGGGGGGCCGCACGGGGCGCGCGGAGTGGCCGGAGGGTAGGCGCCCGGGGCCCGAACCCGCAAGCGCGACGGCCGCGCCGCCCGTGACGGATGGCTCGCGACACGCCATGCTGCGGACGTGAAACCCTTCGAGACCCTGGCCGAGGCCATCGCGCCCGGCGGCGCGCGCCTTTCCCTCCACCGGCGCGACGCCGACCTGTTCCTGCACGTGGACGGGGCCGAGTTGATGAGCACGCGCCGGCGGGTCTCAGAGGAGCAGCTCGCGGACCTGGCACTGGAGCGCGCTCCCGCAAAAGCCGAGGTGCTGATCGGTGGACTGGGGCTCGGTTTCACCCTGCGACGGGTGCTCGAGCGCACCGGGCCGGTGTCGCACGTCGCCATCGCGGAGCTCGTCCCCGCCGTCGTCGAATGGAATCGGCTGCACCTTGCGGAAACCACCGGCAAGGCACTGCTCGATCCGCGCGTTCAGTTGCATGTTGCCGACGTGCACCAGGTGCTGCTCGCGGCCCGTCCGCGGAGCATCGACGCGCTGCTGCTCGACGTCGACAACGGGCCTGGGCCCCTGGTCAAGGGAACCAACCGCCAACTCTACGACCGGCCGGGACTCCAGCGGCTCAGCCGACTGCTCGCCAAAGGCGGCCGGGCAGTGTTCTGGTCCGCGCGCGCCGAACCGCGCTTCGAAGAGCGCCTGCGCGAGGTTGGTTTCGACGTGCGAATGGAGCGCGCCAAAACCCACGGGGGCGCGCGCCGCTCCAGCCACTCGATCTACGTCGCCGACGCGCCCGCGATGCGCCCCGCATCGGGCGAAGATGCGCTGCCGTAGAGCTTGCGTGGGATGCGGCCCGCGAGAAACGCCTGGCGGCCCGCACGTGCGGCGTCGCGCATCGCCACGGCCATGCGCCGCGGGTCCTTCGCCGCCGCAATCGCGGTGTTCAGCAGCACTCCTTCCACACCCAGTTCCATCGCGAGCGCAACGTCGCTCGCCGTGCCGACACCGGCGTCGACGATGACCGGCACGTCGACCAGCTCCATCAGGATGCGGATCGCATTGGGGTTGAGCACCCCTTGGCCCGATCCGATCGGCGAGCCCGCGGGCATGATCGCCTTCGCGCCCGCCTCCGCGAGGTGCACCCCAAGGCGCGGATCGTCGGACGTATAGACCCACACCTCGAAACCGTCCGCCACGAGTTCGCGTGTGGCTTCAAGGGTTCCGATGGGATCGGGCAATAGCGTGCGTGTGTCCCCGAGGACTTCGAGCTTGATCGCATTCGTTCCGAGCAGGTCACGCGCAAGGCGCGCCGTGCGCACGGCACTCTGTGCGTCGTAACAACCCGCCGTGTTGGGCAGAAAATCGAGCTGCGTGCGATCGAGATGTTCGAGCAGACCCTCCTGCTCGCCACCCGGGCCGATGCGGCGCACCGCAAGCGTTACCAACTGGGCGCCCGAGAGTTGGTGGCAATCGCGCATGACCGCGTGGCTCGGGTATTTGCCCGTGCCGACGATCAAACGCGAAGTGAAGCGCTTTGAGCCCACGACAAGCGGCCCGTCTTCGATCGCCGAACGCTCCAACGCCATCCCGTCCATCAACCGCCCCCGACCAAGGTCACCAACTCCACACGCTCGCCCGCGCCGAGCACACGCTCGGCCCGCCGTGCCCGCGGCACGAGCACCCGTTCGACCTCCGCGGCCACCGCTTCGGGCACGAGACCGAGGCGCGCAATCAGCGCTTCGACGCTGGTCCCCGCCGGCACCCGCTGCACGACGCCGTTGACCCAGATTTCAAGCTCACCGTTCGCCATGGCGTCCGTCAGCGCGCACGCAGGAATGCGCACTTTAAGTACTCGCTCTCGGGCAGACCCAAGAGCACCGGGTGGTCGGGGCTCGCACCTGCCAGGTCCTCGAGGTACACGTCGCGGCCCGCGTCCCGCGCTGCGAGCGCGAGGAACCCCAGGAACTCTTCGCGGCGCACGTTGTAAGAGCACGACGCGCTGACGAGCAAACCACCCGGTGTGAGCAACTCGAGCGCGCGCAGGTTGAGCTCGCGGTAACCGCGGGCCGCGCCTTCGATCTCCTTCCGATTGCGCGCAAACGCCGGCGGGTCGATGACCACACGCTGCCAGCGGGTGTCGCCAGCGGCGAGCTCCCGCAGGTGCTTCATCGCGTTGGCGCGCTCAAAACGCACTTTGCCACTGACGCCATTGAGTTCGGCGTTGTGCAAGACCCGCGGGCCCGCGGTCGCCGACTGGTCGATGCACAGGACGTCGTCGGCGCCCGCGAGCGCGGCGCGGATGCCAAACAAGCCGTCGTAACAGAATGCGTCGAGCACACGCTCGCCCCCGGCGCCCTGCGCAGCGCGGCGGCGGTTCGCGGACTGATCGAGGTAGTGGCCGGTTTTATGGCCCTGCGCAAGGTCGACGTCGTACACGAGCCCATCCGGTTCCTCGACGCGCACGAGGTCGTCGACGGAACCTTCAATCCACTCGACACGCGGCTCGAGTCCCTCGAGCTTGCGCACCGACGAATCGGAGCGGTCGAGCACGGCGCGCACCTTGAACGGCAGCGCTTCGCGCACGAGCCCCACGAGGAAATCGCGCATCAGGTCCGAACCCTGGCAACCGCTCTGCACGACGAGCACGTCGGCATAACGGTCGACCACAAAGCCCGGCAGACGCTCGGAATCGCCTCCAATCAGGCGGCAGGCCCCCTTGGGGTCAAGCAAACCGAGCCGCGCGCGCTCGGCCACGGCCGCGGAGACGAGGGCCGCCCAGAACTCGCGCGTCGGCTGTTCGGCCGTGCGCGAGACGAGCCGCATGGCGATGCGTGAGCGGCTCGAATAGAGCCCCCACCCCACTACGCCACCCGCGGGGTCGTGCACGGGCACGAGTTCGCCCCCCTGGGCCTCAACGGCCACCAAATCATCCGCGTAGACCCAGGGATGTCCCCCCACGACCCAGCGCCGCCCTTTCCCGCTCAACGTCACTTTTCCCATCGAACCCGGCAGTCTACCGGCGCCAGCCCCCGGCGCGGCCCCCGAACCCCGCGGATTGGCCGCAGCAGGCATGTCGCCGGTGCCCCCCCGGAGAGCCAATAGCGTTAGGCTCCGAAATGCGGCCCGCTTTGTGTCCATCCGTGACTTGAATGGGAGGGGGGCGGGGTCAGGAGCTGGTCGAAGGGTTATGCCGACAGACCGCAGTGATAGGAAGAGCGCATGAAGACTTCATTGTCGACGAGCGCCGCCGCCTTGGGCGCCGATTAGCTCGAATCTGCAAAGCCACTCTTTCAAAGCGATCGACCAACTCCGCGCCGACGGCTGCAATGACCGCGCGGTCATGCTCGAGCCCCCCGAGCACTCGCCGAGCACTCGCCGAGCACTCGCCGAGCACTCGCCGAGCACTTGCCGAGCACTTGCCGAGCGAATGGAGCTCCCTTGACGTCAGATTGATTAGCATCGAAGGGCCCGACGACAAGACCGCGTACTTCATAAGCTCGCTGTCCACGCAGGACGCGAGCCGTGACGATCTCGCTGGTGTTTACTGCTTACGCTGGGACGCGGAAGACTTTTTTATGCTCCTGAAAAGCGATGACGTCGGGCAAGTATGGCGATGCTGCCCGATGGTAGAGGATGTCCGCCCCCTTGTGAGTTTTGGAGGGGGCAAACCTGGCAGGGAGGCATTCAAGCAGCGGTTTCCGGCGAGTGCAAGGGTGTGTGGGCCAATGCCGTCATCAAGATGGGCAGGTCGG
>Ga0163144_10001929_pt1 | contig 48363 bp, 37 predicted proteins | sample OliLak19BULKMAT1_FD_123175 | JGI IMG/M metagenome (GOLD analysis project Ga0163144, IMG submission 123175) | Freshwater microbial mat bacterial communities from Lake Vanda, McMurdo Dry Valleys, Antarctica - Oligotrophic Lake LV.19.BULKMAT1 | ecosystem: Environmental > Aquatic > Freshwater >... | reverse complement strand
GTCTCTCGGGGAAGTGTCTCTCGGGGAAGTGTCTCTCGGGGAAGTGTCTCACGGAGGAGTCTCGCGATGAATCAGCTCGGTCCCTCGATGTTCATTCTGGCGATCCTCGCTTTCCTCCTGTTGATCATCCTGGCGCGTTGCGCCCGCATCGTGACGCAGTACGAAAAGGGCCTGGTCATGCGGCTCGGGAAGTACAACAACACGGTCGACCCTGGACTCGTCTTCTTGGCGCCGATCATCGACGACATGATCAAGGTGGACATGCGCGAGCAGGTCATCAACGTCGAGCCGCAGAAGGTGATCACGCGCGACAACGTCACGGTGGTCGTCGACGCGGTCATCTACTGCCGCGTGATCGATCCGGTGCGCGCCAAGTTCGAGGTGGCCGACTTCCGACTGGCCGCGACCACCTTGGCCCAGACGAATCTGAGGAATCTCATCGGCGACAAGACGCTCGACGAGACGTTGGTGGCGCGCGACATGATCAACACCAACCTGCGGGCGGTGCTCGACGAGGCGACGAACATGTGGGGCGTGAAGGTCACGCGCGTCGAGGTGCAGAAAATCGACCCCCCGGTCGACATCACCGAGGCGATGAGCCGTCAGATGAAGGCCGAGCGCGACAAGCGGGCCACGATCCTGGAGGCGGAGGGCGAGCGCCAGGGGGCGATCCTCAAGGCCGAGGGCGTGAAGCAGTCGGAGATCCTGCGAGCCGAGGGGGACGCCCAGGCCAAGATCTTCCGCGCGGAGGGTGAGGCGCGCGCGATCGAACTGGTCTCGACCGCGGCGGAGAAGTACTTCATGGACCGGGCCCAGACGATGAGGCGACTCGAGGTCACTCAGGCGACGCTCTCGCACAACACCAAGTTCATCGTGCCTTCGAATGCGGACTTGGTCACGGTGCTGGGGCTAGAATCGAACACGGGTCCACAGGTGTTGCCGTTGCGGACCCAGCGTCCCGAGCCGCCGCTGCCGCCGGGCGGAGCGCAGCACCGCTAACGCAGGAGGCGGTCGATGATCGAGATCCTCGGATCGGGATGGGTGCGCTTCCGCTTCGAAGAGGCGACCGATTCGACCGCGTTCTTGGTCGGCGACTTCAACGATTGGGACGAGACGTCGCACCCGATGGCCCGACAGGACGACGGCGGGCACGTCGCGCTCCTGCATCTCGAATCGGGGAGCTACGAGTTCAAATACAAGACCGGCTCGCTCTGGTTCAACGACCGCGCGGCGCACGAGTACGCGCGCAACCCCTGGGGGAGTGAGAACTCCGTCGTCACCGTGCCGATCGATCCGCTCGGCGCGACCGACGCCACGCCGCCGCCTTTGCCCCCGCAGTAGTCAGGACGCCTGTGCTGCAAGGCCGCATCGACACGCACCTCCTGCCGAGCGACGTACTGCGGGGCAATCCGCTCGGCGATCCCACGACGCGCGAACTGGTCGTCTACGTCCCTCCGGGGGTCGACCCGGAGCAACGCCTGCCGATCGTACTCTGCCTCTCGGGTTTCACCGGCGCGGGCTTCATGATGCTGAACCGGAGCGCCTGGGCCCCGAGTCTGCCGGAACGATTCGAGGCGCTCCTGAGCAAGAGATCGGCGCAGGCGTCGGCCGAAGAGACCGTGCAGCCGATGCTCCTGGTCATGCCCGACTGTTTCACGCGGTATGGCGGGAGTCAGTTCGTCGACTCCGATGCCACGGGGCGCTACGAGACCTATCTCTTGGCGGAAGTCCTTCCGTTCGTCCGCCGGAGCTACCCGACCATCGAAGGCCCGCCCGGTGTCGGCGTGATGGGCAAGTCGAGCGGCGGGTTCGGCGCGATCCGACTCGGCATGTTGCACCCGGACGTCTTCTCCGCGATCGCCTGTCACAGCGGCGACATGTACTTCGAGTACGGCTATCTGCCCGACTTCCCGAAGACGGCGCGCACGCTCGACCAGCGCGGCGGACTGGAGCGGTTCCTCGCGTGGTTCGACGGGATGCCGCGCAAGACGAACGAGGCGATGACCGCGCTCAACATCGTCGCGATGGCGTCGTGCTACTCGCCCGCCGCGAATGCGCCGCTCCGTTTCGAACTCCCCTTCGATCCGAAGACCGGTCGGATCCGCGAGGAAGTCTGGGCGCGGTGGCTGACCTTCGATCCGGTGCGAATGATCGACCAACATGCCGACGCGCTGCGACGCGCGCGGCTCGTCTTTCTCGACTGCGGATTGCGGGATGAGTTCCATCTGCAGTGGGGGGCGCGGATCCTCGCGGCGCGGCTGCGCGAATTGGGGATCGAGCATCTCCACGAAGAGTTCGACGATGGGCACATGGGGATCGCCTACCGCTACGACCGCTCCCTCACGCTGCTCTCCCGAGCGTTGGCGTCGGCGCCTCCGGCGTGACGAGAGCGCCGGCCGCGGGCGAGACGTGGTTGGTCCGCGCGCTCCTCGCCGCGTACGCCCTGTTCTTCCTCTGGCAGGCGCTGGCGCTCGACGCGAGTTCGCTCGTCAACGGCGTGCTCGATGACTCGTTCTACTATCTGCAGGTCGCGCGGCACATGGCGGCCGGGCACGGTTCGACCTTCGACGGCGTGGAGCCGACCAACGGCTACCACCCGCTCTGGCTCTGGCTGCTCGTGCCGATCCAGCGCCTCGTGGCGGATCCGATCGCATCGATGCGCGCGGCGCTGTTGCTGTCGGGCGCCCTCGGTCTGACTTCGCTCGTCGTCATCGGGCGGATCCTGACCCGCGTCGGCGCCGCGGCGGCCGTTCCCATCGCGCTCTTGGTCTTCGCGTGGCCGCGCTTGGCCAAACAGACCACGAGCCTGCTGGAGACGCCGCTCGTGCTGCTGCTCTACCTGTTGGTCTTCGACGCTCTGCTCTCGTTCGATCTCTCACGTCGGCGCGCGCGCGTCGCGCTCGGCGCTCTTCTCGGGCTCGCCTGCCTCGCGCGGCTCGACAGCGTGTTCCTCCTCGCCGCCTTCGCGGTGTTCGCCGCTCTCGATGGACGCGAACCGAAGTTACTGGGGAGAGCGCAACGCGTCTTCGAACCTCTGTTCGTGGCCGGACTGTTCCTGACCCCGTATCTGATCTGGAATCTCACCGTCTTCGGGCATCTCCAGCCGATCTCCGGCGCCATGAAGTCGAGTTTCCCCCAACCCGGCCTGCAGCTCGAGCCGTGGCGCGCCTTTCCCGAGTTCGTGCTCCTCCTGCTGGCGGGTGGCGTGTTCCTCGGCGTGGCGCTGCTTCGTCGGGAGAGATGGCTGCAGGTGCTCGGTCTCTTCGGGATGGCCGCGCTGCTGCACGCTCTCTATACGGCGCTCTTCATGGTCTGGGGCGTCGATGTCTGGCACTTCACGCTCCTGCTGCCAATCGCGCTGCTGGGCCTGCCCTGGGCGTTCGAGCAGGCGTTGCGCGCGACGTTCAGAGGAAGGCGCGGACTCGGCCTCGCGCGCTGGGTCGTGCTGACCGTGGGCGTGGCCGCGGCCTTTGCCCTGCAGACGCGTTCGCTCCAACTGCGGGAAGGGAGACATCTCGACGTGACGCGCGGCCTTGCGCTGTGGGCGCGCGATTCGCTGCCGGCCGACGCCGTCTTCGCGGGCACCGACACGGGAGTCTTCGCCTACTTCAGCGGTCGAACCACGGTGAACCTGGACGGCCTCATCAACAACTACCGCTACCGCGACGCGCTGCTCTCGGGCCGATTCCGCGAGTATCTGGACGAACGAGGCGTCGACTACATCTTCGATCAGTTCGCGGTGGGACGTCCCGACTGGATCGACGGGACCTACGAAACGCGTTCGCTGCGGATCTGGGATCGTCCGCGCAATCGAGTGGCGGGCGAGGTCGTGCTCCACCGCGAAGACGAAGTGCGCCGGATTCGACTGCTCTCGCGCCAGACGTTGGGCTCGAACGAGCGCGCGCCCAACGCGATCACCCTCTGGAAACTGCGCCTGCCGTGACGCGCGCCGTTCCTTCGCCGCTAGATGAGGAATCGGGCGACCGCGTCGCGCAGCGCGCCTCGGACCGTCTCACTCGCGACCATCGGGGGCGAATCCGCGAGATGATCCAACCAGCGGGAGCGCCAGGGTTCGACCGAAGGCTCGCTCGGAAGCGTGAGGGCGGCGACATCCGACTCGCTCCGCAGGAGCGTCATGCGGCCCGCGCGAGAAAGGGCCATGTCCACGCCGCCCACCGGACCGCCGAAGAAACTCACGGCGGGCACGCCGAGCACGGCCGCCTCCCGCACCATCGTCCCACCACCGCTGGCCACCAACGCGGCGCCGCGTACGAGCCGTTTGCCCTCGACCGCGGTCTGCGCGACCTCGACGTGCGCGTGCGTCTCACTCAGTGCGGCGAGCTCCGCGCGGTCCTCGTCGTAACGCGGCAGGAATCGGATGCGGCAGCGATTCGCCTCGCGCAGCAGCCGTTCGACCAGAGCGCGATAGAGCCGCTCGCTCGCGTCGGTGTGGTAGTGCGCTCGGCGCGCCGGCGGCCGCACGAGAACGAGAGGCGGATCGCTCGGCGCCCAGGCGCCGGGCGTGAGATCGAGATAGATCTGCTCTTTATAGCCGGGATAAGAGAACAGCTTGGCGGTCGGCAGCCCGCGGCGCGCGAGGAGATTCGGAGGGACGGCGTCGGGCACGAAGACCCGCTCGCAGAGCAGTCCGAAGACCCGCAGCGAGATGTACTCGTAGTCGAAGAAACTCAGCGACGGAATGCCGAGGAGACTCGCAGCGACGGTCTGGGCGCGCGAACCATGACCGAGTGCGAGATCGATGCGGCGGCGGCTGGCCCAGTGCGCGAGCGCGCCGGCCCGTCCCAAGACACGCAGACTCTTGCCGAGCACCCCACCCGGTCCGTGCCCGCCCAACTCCGCGAAGTCGAGCCCGTGCAGGCGGAGGAGCTCGTGGGTCTGCGAGAGATCGCGCGCCGTGAGGAGTACTTCGTGCCCGTCCTCGCGCAGCCAGCGGATCCACGGCAGGAAGAACGGGACGTGCGGCGAGTTCTCGAGGTCGATCCATACCCTTCGGCCCGTCACACCCATGGCGCAGCACGATACCCGATGCGCGCGCCGCTCGGAGATCGCGCCGCATGACCCCGCGGCCCGTTCCTCCTTCCCTCGCGTCGCGCGCCGTCGCTCGCTTGCGTTGGATGCTCGGCGCCGCCGCGCACACGCGGGCGGACGCACGCCTCCCCCGTGAGTTCTCCGCGCTATCGCCCGACCTGGTCGACGCGACGCGACGCGCCGCCGATCGATGGTCGCGCCGCGAGCCGGAGTGGGCCGGCCGGTTCGTGAGCTGGGCCGGCGGCCAGTTCTCCCCTGCGGTCCCGGACGTGCGTGACCTGATGGCGACTCGCACGGTGCAGTGCTATGGCCGCGCCTATCCGCTCCAAGGCGAGGGCGCCTGGCGGCGAGAACCGTCGGGAGAGCGCGTCTGGAAGGTCGCCCCCCACGCCTGGATTCGATTGGACGATCCGAGACGGCCGGGCGATGTGCGGATGCAATGGGAGCCGGCGCGAATGGCCCACGAGGTTCGGCTGGCGCAGGCGGCGCGGGCGGCGCGGGCGGCGCGGGCGGGCGACAGCCAGGCGATGGCGGTCTGGATGGAAGTCGCCCGTTCGTTCGACGCGGAGAATCCGATCGGTCTGGGCATCCACTGGTCGGTCGGCATGGAAATCTCGATCCGCGCCTCGGCGAGAATCTCGGCGCTGGAGATGGCGCGCGGCGGAGGCGCCCCTCTCGAGTTCGTCCGCGAACGATTGGAGAACCTGGCCCTGACCGCGAGCTATCTCGCGGCGCACATCGAGCGACATCCTTCCGGCCAGACGACCAACCACACCCTCGCGGTCACCGCGGGGCTCGCGCTCGTGGCGGAGCTCTTCCGCGGGAGTGCGCAGGCCGAGCAGTGGCGCGTTCGTGCGCGCGGCGCGTTGGACGAATGCCTCGCGCAACAGGTTCTCATCGGAGGGGCGCACGCCGAGGCCTCGCTCGCCTACGCGCGCTTCGCGGCGGAGGCGGCGTTCGTCGGAGCGGCCGCGCTCGAGCTGCCGGTGGAGAGCGAATCGGCGCAACGGTTGCTCCGACTGATCGAATTCCTGGAGCGGACGGCTCTCCCCAGCGGCCTGCCGCACCTCGGCGACTGCGACGAGTCGTTCTTCCCGCCGTTCGGTCTCGAGCCTTGGGAATCGCGCGATCCCTTCGACGCCCGGCCCGTCGCGACGGCCGTTCGCCGGTGGTGGAATCAGCCGGCGTCGGAACGTTTGCGCGCCCCGATCCTCCAGCGACCGCCGGGCTCCGGGCTCGTGCGCTTCGCGGACGCGCGTTTCGACGGCATCCTCGTGACGCGAGGGCGCGGCGATGGTTGGATGCCGACGCACGGCCACAACGACCTGTTGTCGGTGGCGCTCGACCTCGACGGGGCGCCCCTGCTCATCGATCCTGGCACCGGCGGCTATGCGTGGGATCGTGGGCTGCGTCACGAACTCCGCTCGGTCGGCGCACACTCGACCTTGCAGGTGGGTGACGAGGAGCCGTGGCCGCTCCGACCGCGCGTGCTCTTCGAGGGACCCGGCGAGGTCGACGGCGGCTGTGAAGTGAGCGACGCGAACACACTGCGCGTGACCGCGTGGCAGGACGGATTCGACGGCGTCCGCGTGACGCGGCGTCTGCGACTGCGGGGCGGCGTGCTCTGGATCGCGGACGCGGTCACCCTGCGTGCGGGGGGGACGCGCGCGGCCGACATGCAGACATCGACGCTGAGATTCGTGCTCGCGACCGGGCTCTCGGTCACCTTGGCGCCCGACGGTTGCGCTCAGATCGCGCGCGCCGACGACACGCACGCGCCTCACGCCGAGTTTCTGCTGTTGCACCCCGAGGAGAGCGGCTGGCAGATTCGCCGCGCCGCACGCTCGCGGCGCTACGCACAAGTAGAGGAGGGGATCGTGCTCGAGGCGAAGATGCGAGGCCGGCTTCCGCATCGCTGGCTCGTGGCGATCCGACCGTTGGATCCGGTCGCCAAGTGAAGCAGCTCTTCTTCCGCGGCGGCGTCCCGTTCGTCGCGGATGTCGCGCCTCCCAGCGTCGAACCGGGTCGAGTGCTGATCCAAGTCGCCTGTTCGGCCGTCAGTCCCGGCACCGAGATCGGGTCGCTCAGCAGCAGCGGCCGGTCGTTCCTCTCGTTGGCCCTGGAGAAGCGTCATCGCGTCGACCGCCTGATCGACGCGCTGCGCCGCCGGGATCTGGACGACCTTCGCGCTCGCGTGACGCGCCTCGCCGCGCGGCGCGAGAACTGGGTCGCGGTCGGCTACTCGGCAGCGGGGATCGTGCTCGCGGTCGGCGAGGGGGTGACGCGATTCGCACCGGGCGACCGCGTGGCGGCGGCAGGCGCCGGACACGCCTCGCACGCGGAGATGATCTCCGTGCCGCAGAACCTGGTCGCTTCCGTGCCCGCGTCGCTCGAGCTCGAACTCGCGTCGACGATCGCGCTCGGCGCGATTTCACTCCAGGCGGTGCGGCGCGCGGGGACGGCGATCGGTGAGACGGTCGTTGTGTTGGGGTTGGGTCTGCTCGGACAGATCGCGGCGCGCCTCCTCGTGGCCTCCGGCGCCCGCGTCTTGGTCTGGGATCCGCGCGCCGAGCGGATGGCGGCGGCGGCGGCGCACGGCGCCGAAGCGCTCGCGGTCGACCGTTCCGCCGATGTGCCACTGGCCGTTCGCGCCGCAACGCAGGGGCTCGGCGCCGATCAGGTGCTCCTCGCCGCCGGCGCCGGCGCCGAGAGCGTCGCAGTGGCCGCCGAATCGACGCGGCGCGCCGGAGTCCTCGTGCTGTTGGGCGCCACGCCGGTTCAGATGCCGCGCGAGATCGCCTATGAACGTGAGCTCAACGTGCGCATCTCGACGTCGTACGGACCGGGCCGCTACGACCCTCGCTATGAAGACGCCGGGCAAGACTACCCAATCGCCTGGGTGCGTTGGACCGAGAACCGGAACATGGCCGCGTACCTGGGCCTGCTCGCCGCCGGTCGCATCCGCATCGACGACCTGTTGCGCCGTGTACACGGTCTCGCGGATGCACGGGAGATATACGCCTCCTTACAACTCCCGGGCAGCAGCCCGGGAGTTGTCTTCTGGTACATGACCGACACGACGGCCCCAGCCGTCGTGTCGTCCGTAACTCCCCCCCCCCACCCCACACCCCCGGTTGGCCCCTCGAGCCCCCTTCTCCCCCGCCCCCCCATCTCCCCCCCCCTCCGCATCGCCCTCCTCGGCACAGGCGCCTACGTCGACGCCAGCATCCTCCCCGAGTTCGCCCGCCTCGGCGACCGCGTGCGCGTCACGCTGCTCTCCGGCAGCAACCCCTCGCGACGCGAACCGCTCGCCGCGCGGTTCGGCATCGCACGCACCGCTTCGGTGCATGAAGCGTCCGCGGTGGATGACGACGCCGATCTCATCGTGATCGCCACGCGCCACGATCGGCATGCCGACCTCACCGCGCGCGCGATTCGCGCCGGAAAAGCAGTCCTGTGCGAGAAGCCGCTCGCCCTCGACGCGGCAGGCGTCGCGGAGATCGAGCGCGCGCTGCGCGAAACCGGAGGCGCGCCGTTTCTCATGGTCGGGTTCAATCGTCGCTTCGCCCCGGCGACGCTGGCCGTGCGCGAAGCACTGTCACCACGGCGCGGCCCACTCCAGATCGTCTATCGCGTGCAAGCAGGACTCTTGCCGGCCGAGCACTGGATCCGCGGGGCCGAGGGGGGCGGACGCCTCATCGGCGAGGCGGTCCACATGCTAGATCTCTTGCGCGCCTTCAGCGGCGCGCCGCTCACGCGCGCAGCGGTGCTCTCCGGCGGCGGCGGACCCGAAGGCGACCCGGCCGCCGACACCTTCCATCTCGCACTCGGCTATGCCGACGGCTCGACCGCGAGTCTCCTCTACACGTCGCGAGGATCGATGCGTCATCCGAAGGAACAGATCGAGATCCACGCGGACGGCCGCACGTTCGAGATCGTCGACTTCCAAGTGGCGCGTGAGACCGGACGCGAGACGCCGCTCTGGCAGGGACCGGCGCCGCGCAAGGGACAAGACGGGATGTGGCGCGCGGTCATCGATGCGTTGGTCGGCGGCGGGCAGGCGCCGATTCCGATCGAGGAGCTGTTGGAGACGGCGCGGGCGGTGATTGCGTTGGAGGGGGCGAGGAGATAGGGAATAGAAGGGGGCTCGGGCTCCAAGGGTGGAGCGCGAGCCCCTGGCGTTGCTAGGAGCGATGTAATTCGGCGGCCGAATTACATCGCTATAAACGAAAACACCGCGCCCTGCGGGTCCTGCATCGTGGCGAAACGTCCGATGGTCGGGATGTCCATCGGCGGAACGATGACCTTGCCGCCGAGCGTCTGCGCCAGCGCGAAGGTCGCATCACAGTCATTCACGGCGAAGTAAATGCCCCAATTCGGAGGCATGGGTCCCCACGAGGGATCGATCTTCATCATTCCCGCGAAGTTGTGCCCGTTCATCCCGAACATCGTGTACTTCATCGGCTTCTCGGGATCCTCCGGTAGGCCGGAGTCCTCGGTCTTCCAACCGAAGACCGACTGGTAGAACGCGCTGGCGACGCCGGTGTCGGTGGTGGCGAGTTCGTTCCAACAGACCGACCCGTGCTCTCCGGCGACGCGGTACCCCTTGTGCTCCTTCGGCTGCCAGATCGCGAACGACGCTCCGGTCGGATCGGCCGCCACGGCCATGCGACCGTGCTCGAAGACGTCGAAGACCGGCGCGAGCAACTGGCCCCCTTGCTGCTGGATCTTCTGCGCGACCGCCTCGGCATCCGCGACGGCGACGTAGGTGGTCCAGTGGGGCGGCATCCCCTGCGAACTCAGCTCGGCCGGCATGCGACTCGTGCCGGCGACGTCACGTCCCCGGATCTGCGCCAGGTAGTAGAATTCGCCCTCGCCCATCGGGCTCGCGTTGTACGACCAGCCGAAGAGCTTCTCGTAGAAATCGTTGGCGCTCTTCACATCACTGGTGCTGAGGTCGGTCCAACAGAAATTGCCGACCGGCCAGCTCTCGAAATCAGCCATCTCGAACTCCTCTCTGACTCGTTCCATGCAAGACTCCCCGGCGCGCGAGGGCACATTCCAGACGAAAGCGCGCGCGATTGGCAAGGTCGACATCGGTTGAATGGCGGGTTGGCCCGACTCGCGCTTCCGGCTAGAGTTCCGCCCAGCTTGAAACTCAGCACGCACACGATTTCTCGTCTCTCGATCTCGGCGGCCGTCGCCCTGGCGGCGCTCCTCGTCGGGGGCGCGGCTCGCGCTCAGTCGGGAGGCGCTTCGACCGGCCCGACGGCCGTGTCGAGCACTCCGAGCACTCCGGGCGCCCCCGGTAGCATGGGTTTCTCTTCGGCCGCGCCGCTGCTCGAACATCCGATCGAGGGCGCCGCGTACTCGCTGGGGCCGGGCGATGTGCTCGGGTTGGCTATCCAAGGGACCGTTTCGCGCTTCCATGAACTCGACGTCAGCCCGGAGGGTACGGTGTTGGTCCCCGGCGCTTCCGAGGTGCGGGTAGCGGGACTCTCCCTGGACGACGCGCGCACGGAGATCCGCCGGGAAGTGGCGCGCGCGTTTCGCAACGTGCAGGTCACCGTCACGCTGCTCCGGCTCCGTCGCTTCACGATCTTCGTGCTCGGCCAGGTGCATCAGCCGGGGCAATACACCGCGAGTCCCGTCGACCGTGTTTCCGAAGGGATTCGACTGGCGGGCGGACTCGTGACCGGACTGGAGCCGGGCGGTCGGCCGCTCGATCGCGGGTCGGAGCGCTCGATCGATCTGATCCATCAAGACGGCGAACGGGTGCGAAGCGACTTGCTGCGCTTCCGTCGCACCGGAGATCTCAGTTCCAATCCGAGCGTGCGCGACGGCGATGTGATCTTGGTGGGATTCTCGCGCTCGGGCGTGCTCGTGAACGGAGAGGTCCACAGTCCCGGAGAGATCGAGTATGCGCCGGGAGACTCGCTCGGTCCGATGCTCGACCTGGCGGGTGGACCGACCGAGCGCGCGTGGCTCGACACCCTCTTGATCGCGCGCTACCTCGAAGGAAGCGCCACTCCACAGCGCATCGCGCTCTACGGCGGGACTCCCTCGGCCTACCGCGAGGCCCGCGCCTTTCCCTTGGAGGAGCGGGACGCCATCTTGGTCCGCGCGCGACCCGATTGGGACGTGCGCCACACGACCGAGGTGAAGGGCGAGGTTCGGTATCCCGGCAAGTACGTGATCGACGAAGCGGAGAGCACGCTGCTGGAGCTGATCGAACGCGCCGGCGGATTCACGATCGATGCGAACCTGCGCGAGTCGCAACTCCTGCGCAAGGTGGACGAGTCGTTCAAGGACGCCGAGTACGAGCGGCTGCGCACGGTCCCAGCGGGGGACATGAGCGAGACCGAGTACGAGTACTTCAAGATGCGCAGTCGGCAGCGGCTGGGCCTGATGGCGGTCGATTTCGTGGCCCTCTTCGAACGCGGCGATCGCTCGCAGGACCCTTTGCTGCGCGATGGCGACGTGGTCAACATCCTGCCGCGCAAGACCTATGTCACCTTGGCGGGACAGGTCGCGTTGCCGGGTAACGTCCCCTTCGAGGCCGAGCTCCAAGTCGAGGACTACATCGCACGCGGCGGCGGCTACTCGTGGAAGGCGTCGAAAGGGAGCACCGTCGTGATCCGCGCCTCGACCGGCGAGTGGATCCCGAAAGGACAGGCGCGTCGGATCGGACCGGGCGATACGATCTGGGTGCCGGAGAAGCCCGACCGCGATTACTACGCGCTCTTCAAGGACACACTCACCGTGGTGGCGCAGCTCGCGACCGTCTACCTCGTGGTGAAGACGAGCACCAATTGAGGCCTTCGCCGATGACGCCCGAACCTCGACTGCATACGACCTCACCGGAGACGGAGCGGCGGCTTCCGATCGTGCCGTTCCTCGAGTTGGTCTTGCAGAGCCGACGGATGATCCTCGCAGTCGGATTGGGCGCCGCTGTTCTGGCCGGAGCGTTCTCGCTGATCGTGCCGGCGACCTACGAGACGACGATGACCATCCTGCCGCCGGAGAGCGGGCCCTCGTTCGGCATTGGCGGCGGCGGCGGCGGCCTGGAATCATCCCTCGCCATGCTCCAGTTCGGGATGTCCACCCTCCGCTCGTCGGATCTGTACGCCGACATGCTGCGCAGCCGGTCGGTCATGCGCTACACGATCGATCGACTGAGCTTGCTCGAGGTCTACGGGCTGGCCAAGCTCGATTCTATTCGCGCCTACGCCTTCGCTTATGGGCGACTCGACGAGGACATCGACGTCAAGGTGTCGAACAATGGACTCATCACGGCGACGGTGCGCGCACACACCGGATATCTCCCGGGACCGAAGGCGAAAGTCGAGGCCGCCCGGCGCGCCGCCGAGATCGGGAACACGCTCGGGGCGGGCCTCGAGTGGGTGAACCGTTCGAAGAACACGAGTCAGGCGCGGCAGGCGCGGGTCTATCTCGAGGAGCAGGTGCGTCTCACGAACGAGCGCCTCGACGTTTCGAGCCGTTCGTTGGCCGGCTTCCAGACGGAGCACATGGCGGTCGACCTGGGCGAGCAGATGCGCGTCGGCATCGAAACGGCGGGCAAGCTGGAGGCCGACGCCGTCGCGCGTGAAGTTGCGCTCGGCGTCGCGTTGCAATCGATGCAGCCCGACAACCCCGAGGTGCGACGGCTGCAGAGCGAGATCGGGCAGTTCCGCCGTCAGCTCCGTTTGTTGCAGTCGGGGCGTTCGGGCGAAGGTGAGGGGGACGCCACGCGCGAGGGTCGCGGCTCTCTGGAATCCAGCCTCGAGTCGTTGCCCGAGATCGGGCGGCGCTACGCCGAACTGCTGCGAGAAGTGAAGGTGCAAGAGGCGCTCTACGAGATGCTGACCGCGCAGCTCTATCAGGCGCGCGTCAAGGAGACCGAAGAGGTCCCGGTCGTCCAGGTGCTCGACGAGGCGACGATCCCCGCGGCGAAGAAGAGCCCGCTCGTACGCAAGACCGCGCTCATCGCCGGTGTCCTCGGCGTTGCGTTCGGCGTCTTCATTGCAATCGCCCGCGATTGGTGGGGCCGGTATCCGTGGCGGGACGCCGACGTCCGCGCACTCTCGGGGATCCTGAGGCGCTGAATCGCCGAATCGCTGAGTCGCTGAGTCGCTGAGTCGCTGGATGCGGAGGGCGCCGTGGCCGAGAAGTTCGATGTCATCGTCGTCGGGACAGGACAGGCCGGGCCGTCCCTTGCGGTCCGACTCGCCAAGGCCGGAAGGAAGACCGCCATCCTCGAGCGCAAGTTGCTCGGAGGAACCTGCGTCAATGTCGGCTGCACTCCCACCAAGACCCTCATCGCGAGCGCGCGGGCCGCACATGTCGCGCGCCGTGGAGCGGAGTTCGGAGTGACGATCGAGGGATCGATCCGAGTCGACCTGGCCCGGGTCAAGGCGCGCAAGGATGCCGTGGTGCAGCAGTCGACGGACAGCCTGCAGAAGTCGCTGAGGAACACGCCGAATCTGACTCTCTACGAAGGTCACGGTCGGCTCGAGTCGGTCCGCACCGTGCGGGTCGGTGATCGGCTGTTGGAGTCGGAGCAGATCTTTCTGAACGTCGGCGCGCGCGCACACACGCCGGACTGGCCGGGGCTCGCGGATGTCCCTTTCCTGACCAACTCGAGCATGATGGAGATCGATTTTCTCCCCGAGCATCTGGTCATCGTCGGCGGCAGTTATATCGGCCTCGAATTCGCGCAGATGTATCGACGCTTCGGCAGCCGAGTGACCGTGGTCGAGATGGGGCCGCGCCTGGTCGCGCGCGAGGACGAAGAGATCTCGGCCTCGATCCTGTCGATCTTGCGGGCCGAGGGCGTCGACTTTCGTCTGGGAGCGAAATGTGTGAGCGCCGCCCGACGCGGGGAACAAGTCGCCGTCGGTTTGGACTGTGACGATCCCGCGAAAGAGGTAGTCGGCTCGCACCTCTTGGTGGCGGTTGGTCGCACGCCGAACACCGACGACCTCGGACTCGATCGGGCCGGCGTCGCCACCGACGAGCGCGGGTGCATCACGGTCGACGACGAGCTGCGCACTTCGGCGCCGGGCATCTGGGCGCTGGGCGAAGTCAACGGCCGCGGCGCCTTCACGCACACCGCGTACAACGACTATGAGATCGTCGCCGGCAACCTCTTGGACGGCGAGCGCCGTCGGGTCACCGATCGCATCGTCGCCTATGCGCTCTACACCGACCCTCCGTTGGGGCGGGTCGGCCTGACCGAGCGAGAGGTGCGAGCCTCCGGCCGGCCGGCGTTGATCGCCACGCGAGCGATGACCCGCGTCGCCCGGGCGGTCGAGCGCGGCGAGAGCCAAGGGCTGATGAAGATTCTCGTCGACGCGGCGACGCAGCGGATCCTCGGCGCGGCGATTCTCGGGATCGAAGGGGACGAGGCGATCCACTCGATCCTCGATGTGATGTACGCCGACGCCCCTTATACAGTGATCCGACGCGCGGTGCATATCCATCCGACCGTGTCGGAGCTGATTCCGACGTTGCTGGGAGATCTGCGGCCGCTGTGAAAGGTCGCGCGCAGCGGCCGGGGCGCTCGGAGCTGCTGATCCCGATCGTTGTCAGCTCGATCGTGGCGCTCGTCCTGCGGGCCGCCTATCTGGCGGAGGCGGCCGACAACCCATCCTGGCGGCATCTCGGGCTCGATCTCGAGATTTACCACGAGTGGGCGCAACGTGTCGCGTTGGGCGCCGGTCTGGGCGACTCGCCGTTCCGTCAGGCGCCGCTGTTCCCGATCCTGCTCGGGGTCACCTACTCGATCCTGGGCCCCGATCCGGTGCGCGCCCTCTGGATGCATCTCCTTCCCGGCGTCGGCGCTGTCGCTCTCACCGCGTGGTGCGCGGGGAGCGCGTTCGGTCCGCGCGCCGCGTGGGGCGCCGGGATCGTGCTCGCTCTGTCCAAGCCGGCGATCTTCTATACCGGTGTTCTCCTCCCCCCGACCTGGACACTGTTTCTCTCAGCGCTCTTTCTCTTCGTCTGGCAGCGCTCGTCCTCGCTGGCTACGGGTCTCGTCGGCGGCTTTCTCACCCTCGCGCAGCCCGCCGCGCTCGGACTGGTCTTGCCAGCAGTTTTCCGCCCAGAGGCCAACCGGACTCGGAGTTTGACCAAGAGTGTCTGGCTCGTACTCGGACTCTCGCTGCCGATTCTCCTCACGCTCTTGTACAACGGCCTGAGCGGCGGCGCCTGGGCGCCGGTCGCGGTCAATCGCGGCATCAATCTGTACATCGGCAACGGTCCCGAGGCGAACGGCGCCTACGTTCGCCCCCCGGAGATGCGCGAGGATCGGGATCTATTGGGAATCACCGCCGCCGAGACCGCGCTGCGCAAGAACGGAGCGTGGCCTGAGGCGGCTGACGCCGCGTCGTCCGCCGCTCTCGCCGATCGCTACTGGACGAGACGCGCGCTGGATTCGATCACGAGCGATCCGCTTCGCGCGCTTCGGCTCTTCGCGCGCAAGGTGACGTTCGTCGTCGCGCAGTACGAGATCCCGCAGGTCGAGTCGCTCCGCTTCGAGTCGCGTTTCTCCTCGATCCTGCGCGCGCCGTTGCCGGGGATGGCGGCGCTCTTGGCGCTCGCGGTCTGGGGCGCGTTGCTCGCTCGCGGCGCCACCGTTCGCCGATTGGTCACGGCGCTACTCGCGGCCACGGCGCTGCTCTGCCTCTTCTTCGTCACCGCGCGTTTCCGGCTCCTACTCGCGCCGTGGCTGGCCGTGCTGGCCGGAGCAGGGGTTGGCAGGTGGTCGTCTCGCTCGGTCCGCGAGCGGATCGTCGCCTGCGGCGTCGCGTCGCTAGCATTTCTGGCATCCCTCGTCGCCGCGAGTGGATTCGACGCCGCGGGCAGCGACGGTCAGTACCTCCATCGTCTCGGCGTCATCGCGGAACGCGAGAAGGATGCGAACGGCGCCATCGCGCGCTATCGCGAGGCGCTCGCGGCCGATCCCTCGGTCGCGAAAGCGCACATCAACTTGGGAACGCTCCTCGCTCGCGGCGGTCAGCTCGACGGGGCGCGGGGACATCTCGAGCGCGGCGTTCGCCTCGATCCGCTGAGCGCCATCGGTCGAGTCAGCCTCGCGCAGCTCGAGCAGGTGACCGGCCGACCCGAGGCGGCCGTCGGGTGGTACCGAGCGGCCAAGGAGATCGACCCGACGCTCTGGAGCGCCCGCGAAGGGCTCGTTTTCGCGAGCTACGAGATCGGGCGGATAGAGGAGACCGAGGCGAGCGAGGTCGCCCGCCTCGCTCCACCCGGCTCCGCGCCCGCGATGCGCGCGGCGATGTTCCTGGCTCTCCTCGAATCGCGCCGGTCGTTGCCCGAGAGTGCCTGGGTCGAGAACGCGCGTCTGCGTGAGGCGGATCTGCTCGTCGTGCAGGGCCGACTCGATGAGGCCCGAGTCATCTACCAAACACTGCAATCGGACGAAACAACCGGAGCCGCCGCGACGCTCACGCTGCGGCGGCTCCGCTCACCCTGATCCGCGAGCTCTAGCGCGGGAGTTCGAAGGGCGTCACGATCGAGACTCGAAACGTCCGGCCGGGCGCCTCGGGGGTCACTGTCCAGGTCGCCGTGCGCAACGCGTCGAGATCGATCCATCCGCCGGCGACGAGAAAGGTGTCTACCGTCGCCGCGTCGCCGACGACGCGAGCGTCGGAGTTGTAGACGCGCACGCGATAGCCCGTCGCGTCCGGCACACGAGTCCAGATGAATCGATCGGGGAGTGACGGCAGCAGCCCGCGCGGAGCCAGCGGAGTCGCAACCTCGCGATCTCCCCTGAAGATCGGCGCATCCTCGCGCGGCCCCTGCAGGACGAGAAACGCGAGAGCCGCCGTCGCGCCCAGCGCGATCGGCCACCAGACTCTCGGGAATCGCCACCCGCGGTTGGGGCGAGCGGGACGGGACGACGCCGAGGATCGTGGAGACGGATGACTCTCGGCCTCGGCGACCAGAGGAGACGCGAGGAGTTGCTCGGAGTAGATCGCGTGCGCGAGCCGGTCGTCGGAGAGCGCCTCGGCCTCGAATTCCTTGCGTTCCTCGGAGGAGAGCGTTCCGGAGAAGTAGCCGATCAGTCGCTCTTCTTGCTGGGGGGTGAGGCCGCTGCGCTCGGTTCCACTCATGCCAAGATACCTCTCTCTCGCAAGAGCCCACGGAGCTTCTCGCGGCAGCGGTAGACCCGCCGGTACAGGACCGACTCGATCAACCCCGCCTCCGTCGCGAGATCCGCCGGCGTCGCGCCTTCCATGAGGCGTTTCAGATAGTGCTGGCAGTCCGTGCCATCCACCGAGAGCGAGTCGATCGCCTCCAAGACGAGCCGCCGCGCCTCCCGCGACTCCAGCGCCTCGAGCGGCGTCCCGCGCGCGATCGGCTCCTCTCTCGAAGTCAGTCCCAGCGGGATCAGGCGCGCCTCCGCCGTACGGCGACGCTGGTAGTAGTTGCCGATCGTGTGCCGCAACACCTGGAAGCACCAGGCGAGCGGCGGGAGATCGTCGATGCGATCCGCCGTCCCTGGCCGCCAGCCCCGTTCGATCACGACCTGCAAGGCAGACTGCACGAGGTCCTCCGCCGCGTCTTCGGGCACGCGCCGCCGCGTCACCGAGATGAATCGATCTCGGAGGTCGCGCAGCGCCGCATCTTCCCGCTGCTTCATTTCGACAGCCGTCCCCGTCTCCCGCCGCGAATTCCCCAGAAGACGACTCCCGCGCCGACCGCGGCCAACGCCGCCAGCGAAAACCACGGGCGGCGGCTGTTCGCCAACGGATGACCGGCGAGAGCCGCGATCGGGCGATCGCCCACGCCGCTCACTTGGAACGCGCTGCGGTCTCGGTGCGAGGCGCCGGTCGCGGCGACCGCGCGTCGCGCATCGCGCAGCGCCGCGTCGCACGGTTTCCCGGCCCGCATCCCCGCGTAGAAGTGATCCATCAGCCGAGAGGCGGCCAGGTCCTCGACATCCCAGAGGGAGGTAACGACGGTGCGCGCGCCCGCGAGGTGGAAGGAACGGGCGAGCCCGAACGTGCCTTCTCCGAGATAGACCTGTCCTCCGCTGGTGCGGCAGCCGCTCAGTACGACCAGGTCGCATCCCAAGCGGAGGGACTCGACGTCAGCGGCGGTGAGAAAGGCTCGCTCGCCCGCGAGCACGAGTCCGGAGCGTTCGGGGTGCGGCGCGTCGACGACGGCGTGCGTGGCGAAGTGCAAGGCGGAAGGGCGAGAGTCGAGAGCCTGCAGCAGCCGAGCCTCGGTCGCGTCCCTCCCCATGAGCACTTCGGCCCCACGGATCGCGATCGCGCGGGCCTCGGCGCGAGCATGCGGCAGACGCGCGCCCAGGACCGATCGAAACCCGTCGCGGGAGACGGCGACTTCGCCCGAGGGGACCGTCGTCGCGGGGTCGGCCACCACCAGCATCCCGTCGGAGGGACTCGACCGATCCCGGAGAGTCTCCAACGCGGACGCGCTCGGCAGGTAGCTCACCGCGAAGCGATCGCCGAGCGAGGAGGCGCCATCCCAGGGGAGCGCCTCGAACGGAAAGCCGAGGAGATCGGAGGGAGGCGAAATCGAAACACGTTCGGTGGTCGACGGAAGGATGCGCGCAAGCGGAGCGGCGAAGATTTCGCCGAGCCTCCGCAGCGCCGGCTCGCACTCGGCGTCGGACGCGTTCGCCGACATCAACTCCAGTGCGATTCGCGCATCGGCGGCGTAAGCGGTCGAAGGCATCGTCACGGCCGAGAGCGAATCCGGCGTGAGGACGAACGCGACGAGCGGATTTCGATTCGGATCGTTGAAGAGCACCAACACACCGTTCGACGCGGCGAGCAGACGCTGGAGGCGCGCGAGCGTGCTGTCGGGCGACGCGGACGTCCGGCCCAAGCTCTCGCGGAAGAGCGCGCCCCGGCCGCGCTCGACCATCGCCCACGCTTCCGTCGTCTGTCCTCGCGCGAGCAGACAGCGCGCGAGGGAGGCGTAGAGCTCGCCTCCACGCAAGAATGCGCCGGCGCGATTCTCTTCCTCGGCCAATCTTTCGCGACGGGCTTCGAATCGATTCAGCGCGTTCGCCAGGAGCGTCTCCGCCTCCGGGAAGCGTCCCGCCTCGGCCAACGCGACCCCACGCAAGTTGATCAGTCGAACGCGGAAGCGCTCTTCGTTCGCGTCGGTCTGATCGGCCAAGAGGCGATCGACTTGTCGCAGGCAGGCCTCGGTCTGGCCGGCGCGCATGAACAGGTTGGCGCGAGCGAATCCCACCGAGACGAGATGGCGCTTGTTCCCCGAGGCGACATCGAGCGTCTCCGCGGCGGCCAACGATTCGAGCGCCTCGTCGAATCGTTCGAAAACTTGGAGGGCGGCGGCGCGCTGGAGGTGCAGCCGAGCGCGCGCGTGGTAGTTGGACTGGATCCGCTCGGCCAACGCGAGGGCCGAATCGCAGAGGACAATCGCCTCTTGGTTGCGGTCGACGAAGCGCAAATAGCTCGCCCGGGTCTGCATGGCGGAGAGAGCAGCGGCGTCGGCTCCGATCTCGCGCGCTAGAGCGATGGCCCGCTCGGAGACCTCGTTCGCCTCGGTCATGCGACCGGTGTCGCTCAGCCAGTGCGCGAGGTCGATGTAGACGTCGAGGAGGTGCGTCCGGTCGGGCAGCAGTTGGCAGCGCGGAATCAGCCGATTCAGCACCTCGATCGCTTGCTCCGGCTCCCCCGCGGAGCCGAGCGCCTTCGCCAATCCGATCTGGGCGCCGGCTTCGACATGCAACTTGCCGGATCGCTTCGCGACCTCGACCGATCGCGCGTAGGAATCGATCGCCCGCGCCTCGTCGTCCAGGCGAATGGAGATATCGCCCACCTGCCGGAGCAAGGATGTCTCGAGGCTGTCGAGCCGAGCCCGCACCGATGGAGCGACGGAGAGCGCTTCCAGCGAGTCGGTGATCCGCAGCATCTGCGCGCGGATCTCCGGCAGGGAGACCTGAGCGCCCCGCCGCGCCGACTCGCGCTCCTGGATGACTTGGTGCGCCCGCCGTTCGAGTTGCTCCGTCGCGACCGCCGCATCCTCCACGTCGGCCGCCGCTCGTCCTGCTCCGCACCAGAGGAGGAGGGCGACGCCGGTGCGCAATCCGAGCCGCCTAGAGAGTCTCATGGTGCTCCATGATACGCGCCGCGCGCGCCTCCGCCATCGACGCCCCCGCCAGGACCCAACTCCAGGTCGTCGCCGTCATCGACGCGCCGATCACGTTGGTGAAGGCGACGGCGGCCAAGGCGACCTGGCAGGCCGCGAGGGCGCGCAGTCGGTCGGCCCGCTCCCGATCGCTCGTGGTGCGCGCCGCCCGCAGCGTTGCCTGCAACACGAAGACTTGAAACGCGATCAAGAACGCCGCGCCGAGGAACCCGGTGTAGTACGCCAGCTCGAGGTACGAGTTGTGGAGCTGGCGATCGTCGTCGAATTCTCCCTTGATCGAGTCGAAGTAGACGAACGGCTTGCCCAGACCGAGTCCGAGGATCGGATCGGCCCGCAGGGCGAGGAGCGCCTCTCCCCAGACGACCAGGCGCCAGATGGCGGTGGCGTCTTGGTCGAGTTCCGACAGGCTCGTCACGCGCGTGCTGACGTCCCCGACGACCGGCAGTCGGTCGAGGCTGCCGGTTGCGACGAACCCGCCGACGAGCAGAACCGAGATGAACGCGCCGATCGCCACGCCGCGCGCGAACCCGCGCCATCCGCGGGTGGCGAGGGTCACGAATCCGACGGCGACAAGCCCACCCAGCCAGATCGAACGCGCCTGCGAGACGAGGATGCCGCTGACATAGAGCCCGCCGAGTAGGAGCGCAGGCGCGCGACCGACGCGTCGATGCACCGCCGCGAGCAGCACCGTCGAGAAGAAGAGCACGAGCGCTTGCAGCCCGGAGAGGTAGCGCGCGGTGCGCGATCCGGTCAGACTTCCGACAGGTGTGTCGGTCACGACGTTCCAGATCGCCTGCAGTCCCGTGACGACGCCCGAGACCAGAACCGCGACGAGCAGCCCTCGTCTCGCCCGCTCCGACCGCAGCGCCCAGAGAGTGAGCGGAAAGAGCAGCGCGTAGAAGTACTGGATGCGGAAACCCAGAACCGCCGCCCACCCGTGCAAGCCGAGGCTGCGAACGGTCGAGAAGAGTCCGTAGCAAAGGAACGCGACCAACGTGAGCGAGATGCGATCGCGCGGAAGCGCGGGAACGCCCCCGGACCGCGCGGCCGTGACGAGCGCCGCGGCGGAAAGCGCTCCGACCAGGAGGTCGTTCGGGTAGAGGTCGATGCCCCCGAGCGACAGGCTGGTGTTCGCGTAGTTCGTCCGTTCGAGCGCCATGGAGAGAGCAACGGCCACCGCCAGCACCGCCGAGACATCGGCGAGGGCGAGAACCGAGAGCATCGCCGCCGCCACCACGGCGGTCGCCGCGATGGGTGAGAAGACGGTAAGTCCCGCGATCGCGAGCGCCGCGAGCGCCGTCGGGACGACGGGCCAGCTTCGCGGCGCGGCTCGGTCAGGCGAGGAGTACGTGCGCGTTTCCATCGCTCAGCGCGTCGCCTGGGATGACGCGAGCTGACGGAGTTCGTCGATCCAACGGTCCATGTTCCGCTCCCGGTCGGCGTGCAGAGAGACGCGCCGTCGATTCTCCTCCGCCACGGCTTCGCGGGGAAGCGCGAGCGCGCGACGAAGCGCCCGCGCTACGGCGGGAACATCGCTGGGATCGACGAGGACACCGTTGACGCCTTCGTCGATCCACTCCCGCGTCCCCGGCAGATCGGCCACGAGCGGAACGGCGCCGGCGGCCATCGCCTCGAGCAACGTCTGCGAGAGACCGTCGGGCCGCCAGAGTGAAGCGACGAGGGTTGAGTAGTCGAACAGGGCGCGCAGCGCGCTCGGTTCGACTGAGCCCAAGTCGAACAGATCTTGGAGTCGACCCGCGGCCGAGGCGAGCGCCCGGCACTCTTCGCGGATCGCCGGGTCGCCGTGCCCTGTAAGCACCAGCCCGAGATCCCCGTCCTGCTGCGCCGTCACCTCCAGCCACGCCCGCGTGAGCTCCCGCTGATGGCCGCGCGCCGCCAACGCTCGCGGTGAGAGGATGAACCTGGCCGGGAGCGGCGAGACCGCCGCGGTCTGGCCTCGACTCTTCCAGAATTCGGTGTCGATCCCGGTCAGCGCTCGCATCGCGCGCGATGTCGGCGCGCCGAGGCGACGCCAGCCGTCGAGCACATTCTCCGTCTCGCCATAGACCCGAGCCGCGCGCCGCACCGCGAATCGTGCGAACGCGCGGTGCAGCGGATGGCGGAGCGCCAGATGCAGGACATCCTGTCCCCAACTGACCAACACCAGCGGACGCGCGCCGGACATCGCGGCCAGGAGACCTTCCGGTTGCAGACGGAGCGCGAGCGTGAGATCGGGCCGCAGCGCTCGGACCCACGCGCGCGCTCCCGGCGCCAGGCGCACGGCGCGCGAGATGCGACGGAGCTGCCACGGATCGCGCGCCCGCGCGCCGGACTTCGGCGCATCGTTCGGGCGCCCGGCAGGAGTGGCCACCGGGACGCCGAGATCCGAAGGCGGCGACGCTTTCTGCGCCGAGAAGAGGTGCACGTCGACACCTCTCGCGCGGAGCGCGTCCAACCAGACCCGCGTGTGGGGGCTGCCAGGATCGGCGAAGAGCGCGAGTTTCACGAACGCTTCCTGCCGCGCCCGATGGGAGGCAGATCGGAAGCTCTCGCCAGGAGCAGCGCGCGCCAGGAGAAGCCGGGCTGACGCGAGACGACGATCGCGACCAACGTCGCGGTGAGCAGATACGCCACGCTGGAGGCGATGGCGGAGCCGCTCGCCCCCATCGTCGGAATCAACCAGAGGTTCAAGACCAGATTCACGACCAACGAAATCGCGCCGATGGCGGCGTTGATGCGCGGGCGACCCGACTGCTGCGTCACGAAGAGCGCCAACGGCGAAGCCACCGCGTTCGCGATGATGCCGGGGAGCAACAGGCGTAGCGGCGCGATGCTGCCGTCGAAGCTCGATCCGAAAACCAGGTGGATGAGCCACGGCGAAGCGATCAGGAGGAACAGCGCTCCCAAGGCGACGAGCGCGACTCCCATCCGCACAGCGCGCAGCGTCAGCGAGAGAGCTTCGGGCGCCGTCCGACTCGCGATCCGCGGAGTGAGGGCGAGCGTGAGGGCCCGCGGGACGTACCAGAGCGTCTCTCCCAGCAGTGTCGCCACGGAGTAGAGCCCGAGCGCGGCCGGACCCGCCATGGCGCCGAGGAGCAGCGCGTCGAGTCGAAGCACCAACGTCCAGAGAAGCCCCGCGGCGTACGACTCGAGCCCGAAGCTGATCGAGGAGCCCGCCGCTTCGCGCATCTTTCCGCGCGCCGGGGGGACCCGCGAGAGAACCAAGGCGAGCGTGACGAGCGGCGCTACGAACTGCGCGCCGAACCAGGCGCCGATCAACGGCCCGAGCGAACGCACGCCCGAGGAGAGCACCACCCACGCAGTCGCGGCCCAGACCACCGGCGTGATCACCTGCAGTCGATTCATCGTCAGGATCTGTCCACGTCCGATGAGCACGCCGTGCAAGTTCGCGGCGATGAGCGCGACCGTGACCAAGAGCGGGGCGAGCAGCACCGCGTGAAACGGCAGTCCGAGACGTTCCTGCGCCCCGTACAGAATTCCCGCCGCAACACCGCCGGCGAGCACGCCGAGGATCAGGCCCGCCACGAGCTGCACGCCGACGACGGTGTGCGCGTCGTAGCGCCTCTTGCCCAGATGTTGCACGGCCGCCGAAGCGAATCCGAGTCCGCCCAAGGTGACGGCGACCCAGACGGTCGTGCCGACGTAGGTGACGGCGCCCTTGCCCTCCGGCCCGAGCGTCCGCGCCAGAATCCAGTTCGAGGCGAAGCCGGCCGCGACCGCGACCATTTGGAAGGCGAGGGTTCGCGTCGCGTCGCGGCTGACTCCGCCGCCCGTGCTCATGCTCGCTCCCCCTCGCGGGACAGGTCGGACGCCTCCAAGATCCGCTCGACCTGCTCACCCAGCGCGTCCCAGGTGTACGGCGCGACCGCGCGTCGGCGCGCCATGCGAGCGGCCGGGTTGTCCTGCGCGAGTGCTTCGCGGATCGCGCGGACGAACTCCGGCGTGGACTCGGCCATGCGAATCGAATCGGCGATCGGCTCGCCGCGCAGCGACTCCAGGGGGGTCGAGACGACCGGCTTTCCGAGGGCGAGGTACTCGTACACCTTGAGCGGATTGACCGCTCGCCGCACCGCTCCCGCACGGAACGGAGAGAGCGCCACGTCGAATCCGGCGATCGCCTCGGGGACGCGCGCTTGCGGCCAGGCGCCCAAGAGATGCGTGTTCGGCTCCGCGCGGAGCCGCGCCGCCATCGTTTCGTCGTGAACCGGCCCGACCACGACCAAGCTGCCGCCTCGAAAGGCGCGCGCGGTCGCGACCAAGAGGTCCGCGTCCAAGTAGGAGAAGACCGCGCCGACGAATCCGATGCGGGGTCGCGGAAGCGCAGCGAGCTGCGGCGGCAGCTCGTCGATCTCCAGCGAGAGCCAATCGGCCGGCACGCCGTTGGAGACCACGTGCATCTTTCCTTCGCGCGTGCGGCTCGCATGGGTCTCGGCCAAGAGCTTGGAGGTGGTGAAGACCAGATCGGACTCGGTCAGCGCCCGTTCGACGCAGACGCGCATGGTCTCTCGGGTGTGGGCGCCGGCGTCGTAGGCGGTCAGATCATCGACGAGGTCGAAGATCACCCGCTCCGGCGCGAGCGACGCGGTCGACTGGATCCAGAGCGGATTGTAGAGCCAGAGCCACACTCGCTCGAATCCGAGGTCGCGCGCCGTGAGTCGCACCGCTCGCCCCCACGCGTCGTACTGCAGCGGGCTCACGCGGCGGTGGGTCCAGAGCGGCCATCCCCGGGGCGGCGTGTAGGTCCAGAGACGCCCGGCCTGGAGAGTGCGCAGCCGCGAGGTGAACGGCGGATTGCGCAGGGTCGGCGGCGTCCCCTGGCGCGGCGGCCGCAGGATCGACCGGGACGGCTCGACATAGAGCACCGGCCGATGCTGCGAGAGCCGTTTCATGAAGTGCTGCTTGCGAAACCAGGTCTCGTCCCAATACTGGGTCGACGCGCAGACGATCAGAGGGATGCTCACGCGAACTGCTCGACGAGCAAGCGAGCTCGAAGCAGCGAATCGAAGCGGCGGACGACGCGGTCACGTCCCGCCTGACCCGCCCGCACGCGCCAGGCGCCGTCGAGCAGCGCTCGAGAGAGGGCGGCGCCCAGCGCGACCGGATCGTTCGACGGCGCCAGCAATCCGGTCTCTTCGGGAACGACCACCTCGGGGAGTCCACCGACATCGGTCGCGACGACTGGAAGAGACGCCGCCATCGCCTCGAGCACCGCGATGCCTTGTGACTCGCTGACCGATGCGAGCGCGAAGAGATCGGCCGCGGCCAGCACGGCCCGGGGAGGGCGAATCGTCCCGAGAAGATGCACGCGCGCGGCGATCCCCAGCGCTTCGCATCGCTTCTGCACGCGCGCGCGCTCGGGCCCGTCGCCCACCAAGAGCAGATGGGAGTCCCGAGCCGCGCCAGCCTCGAGTCTCGCCCACGCCTCGACCAGCGTGATCGGATCTTTCTCCGGGACGAGTCGCGCGACGGAGACCGTCAGCAACGAGTCGGCTCGAAGTCCGAGACGGCGTCTCCAGGTCGCACGTTCCGTCGCCCGCTCTTCGCTCGAGATCTGTCCCTCGGTCGTATCGATGGCATTCGGGAGAACGAGGATCTTCTCGCGATCGACGCCGAAGGCCCCCTCGATCCACTCCCCCTGCGCGCGGGAAACCGCGATCACACGATCCGCCCGGCGCAGGGCGCGCCGCCGAATCGGTTCCAGCAGTCCTCGCGCGGCGCCCCGTCGAAATCCATGCTCGAAGGCGAGCCATCGGCGGGGTTTCGAGGTCGGACCTCGACGAATGAGCCCGGGGGCGCTGACGGCCGACCAAGCATGCGTCGTGCAGAGGACGTCGTAGTCCCCCAACCGGACGGTGTCGGCCAGCCGCCGCCAACCACGGAGATCGCCCGGCCCTTTCCACGCGATCTCGATCGGGGGGGCCGGGAGTGCCACCGCCAGTCCGCGATCGAGACGCGGCGTGAGCACCGCCAAGTCGGCCTCGACCGGAAGAGCCCTCAGCGTGCGCAACATCTCCACCAACTGCGTCTCGGCGCCCCCTACCTCGAGCAGATCGGTCAAGAAGAGCACCCGCGGTGCGGCGTCGAACATGGCCCACGCATTCTACTAGACTGCGCGCTCCTGTCGCCCGCGCACCGCGCGCGCTTCGATTTCTCCTGGAGCTCAACTCATGCCCCGCGCCGCACTCGCCCCGTTCCTGCTCTCCGCCCTCTTCTTTGCACTCTCTCCAGCCCAGGCGGCCACGCTGACCGGTTTCGTGACCGAGAAGGCGAGCGGCGAATCGATCGCCTACGCCACCGTGCAGGTCCGGTCCGACTCGACCGACGCCCCCGGGCCGCCGGTCTTGACCGGCGCTCTGACCAACGCCTCTGGCTTCTACTCGGTGGCCGGGTTGCCGGCAGGCGTCTATCGGGTGATCTGGCAGCAGGTCGGGCACAAGCCGGTCCGCGAAACACTGACCTTCAGTCTGTCGGACGAAATCCGGCGCGACGTCGCGCTCGAGGTCGAGGCTTTCCTCCTGGAAGGGATCGAGGTCACGGCGGACCCCGACGAGGAGGAGGCGGCGATCCAGCCCGGCTTCATCGCGCTCGACACGCAACAACTCCGCCGGATCGCGGCGGTCGGGGAGCGCGATCTGATCCGCAGCCTCCAACTGCTCCCCGGGATCCAATCGGCCTCCGACTTCTCCAGCGGGCTGTATGTGCGCGGCGGCGGACCCGACCAGACGCTCATCCTGCTGGATCAGATCCCGCTCTATAACCCGACCCATGCCTTCGGCTTCTTCTCCACCTTCAATGACGACGCGATCAAGGACGTGAATCTGTACAAGGGCGCCTATCCCGCCCAGTACGGAGACCGTCTCGGCTCGGTCCTCGACGTCAGCAACCGCGACGGTAACCGCTATAGCACCGAAGGAAAGGTCAGCCTGAGCGTGATCGCGGCGCGGTTGACGGTGGAAGGTCCGATCAAAGACGGTTCGTGGATCGTGGCCGGACGCCGCACCTACCTCGACCCCTTCCTCTCGATCGCGCGGAAGTCGGACAACCAGATTCCCGACTACTACTTCTACGATCTCAATGCGCGGGTGAATCGCACTTTTGGCGATGGCGACAAGATCGTGGCCTCCGGCTATACAGGCCGCGACGATCTCTATCTGGATCTGGACGACGGCAACTTCGCGAGCATCCGGTGGGGCAACACTGCCGCCACCGTGAAGTACACCCACGTCTTCGATTCCAACCTCTTCGGCAACTTCTTGGGATCGGTCAGCGAATACGAGAGCGACACGGAAGTGCGCTTCTTCGGCACCCCGATCGCCTTCGGAAATCGCCTGCTCGATCTCAGCTTGAAGGGAGACCTCGACTGGCGCGCGAATCAGTCACACTCGATCAACACCGGCTTCTGGGCCAGCCGCTATCGGTCGGAGTTCGAACAGGAGTTCAACCAGGTCACGCAGCCCGGCTTCCTCGAACAGCCCTCATCTCTCGCGCTCTATGTGCAGGACGATTGGGCGCGCTCGCCCCGACTCTCGCTGCGCGGCGGACTTCGCGGGCGGTACTTCAGTTCGGGAGACCGCTGGGACCTGGAGCCTCGCGTCTCCAGCCGCTACCAGTATCGACCGAAAGTCGCGTTCAAGGCGGCCGCGGGTCTGTACCACCAGTACCTGCAGCTCGTGACCACCGAGGGTTTCAGCGGCGGCGACTTCTGGGTGCCGACCGACAACACCGCCGAGCCCGGCCGCTCGGTGCAAGGCCTCGTGGGCGTGGAGTGGGAGCCGAAACGTGATCACCAAGTCACTTTCGAGACGTACTACACCGAACTCTCTGACCTGGTGCAATTCGACAATGATGTCGCGGCTGACCAGGTCGGCACGAGCACGGAAGACCTCTTCAAGACCGACGGGACCGGCTTCGCCACCGGGTTCGAGATCTTCGCGCAGCGCACGAAGGGAACGACGACCGGCTGGATCGGCTACGCCTTGGGCTGGAGTCGCCGTCAATGGGACGACCTGAACCAAGGCAAGCGCTTTCCTCCGAAATATGACCGGAGGCACGACATCAAGTTCGTGGCCGAGACCAGGCGCGGCAAATGGATCTACGGCGCGAATTTCATCTATGGAACCGGCCAGGCGTTCACCCCGGCGGGCGCCAGATATTCCCTGACCAATCCGGCCACCGGTCAAGAGGTCGACGACGGCCTCATCCTGCCCGCCGCCAAGAACAGCGCGCGCCTGCTCCCCTTCCATCGGCTCGACGTCAGCGCCACGCGCGCCGCGCGCATCTTCGGCCTGGAGGGCGAATGGTTCATCCAGATCTTCAATGTATATAACCGCCGCAACGAGTGGTTTGTACAATACGATACCAACGACCCGACAACCGAACCGGAGGTCGTGAAGATGCTTCCGATCATCCCGACCGTGGGGGTGAATCTTGGATTCTAGAGTTCGTCCTTGGGGCCTGCTCGTCGCCGTCGCGCTCGCCCTGACCTCCTGCTCCACCGACCGCGATCCCGGAGACCTCTACGCGCCCGGCGAAGTCGGCGTGCTCGTCGTCGACGCCCGGCTCTTGGTCGGACGGCCACTGGGGCCGATCTATCTGCGCCAAACGCTGGCGCCCGGCGAGCCCTACACTCCCGAGAAGGCCGCGGTCTCGGATGCGCAGATCTTTCTGACCACCGGGCCGGGATCCAGCAACCTCATCGCCGCGTACCTCGAGAGCCCGACCACCCCTGGGCGCTACGAGCCGATCCCGGCGAACAAGGACTTCCGCGTCCAACCGAACACTACGTACCTGCTCACGGTGGAGGCCGGCGACCGTCGAGCCGAGGCCAGCACCACGACCCCGGGCGAGTTCGACGTCTACGACTGGGCGTTGGTCGAGGAGCGCACGCTCGAACTGCGGCGGATGCTCGCTACCTACGAGGCCGCCGGCGATTCGGTCTATCAGGACCCCGCGAATCAGCTCGTGTACCTGGACGGACTGTTGGAGGCGAGGTTCACTTCTTCCGGCGCCTCCGCCTTCCAGGTGGGCCTGCTCAGCCTCGATCCCGGATCGGAGTTCGTCATCGATCCATCGATCTTCGACGAAGAGGAGCTGGAGGACCTCGGACGCGCCAGCTACTCGCCGGCGCTGGAGGCGGCGGATGACTTCATCCGGATGCCGTGGTTCGCGATCTTCTTCGCGGGGCGGTACAAGGTCTATCTCTACGCGGTCGACCGGAACTGGTACGACCTGGTCCGCACCAGCCGGGACCTCGGCGGCGGACCGGGCGGAATCGGCGGCAACGCGGGGGACGACTTCGAGCGCCCGATCTTCCACATCGAAGGCGGGATCGGGCTCTTCGGATCCGCGGCGGTCGATTCGATCGGGTTCACGATCTTGCCGAGACCGTGACTCAGGCAGTGCGGTCGGCCAACAGGCGTTCGTAGAGCTCCGTCAATCGCCGGGCAACTTGCCGGACTCCGAACGGCTCGACGCGATGACGACTCTCGATTTTGCGCGGAGGCGCGGCCGGGTCGGCGAGCCGAGCCTCCAGGACCTGACGAAGTCCATCGGCGATGGCCCCGGGGGTGCGTTCGACCACCGCGCAGAGCGGTAGCCCCCCGAGCATTTCAGAAGTGTCACCGACAGGAACCGCCACGACCGGCGTGCCCACCGCCAGCGCCTCGCGGACCGCATTCGGTGAGCCTTCCCAACGCGAGCTGAGCAGCACGACGTCGGCGGCGTTGAGGGCCAGGTTGTAACGCGCTTGGCTCTCTCCGAAGAAGGTCTGGAGGCGTAGCGGAACGGTCGCTCCTAGATGCGCGATCGCGGCCTCCGCGAGTGGGAAGTCTTTCTCCGGCCGACTCGAGTCCCAAGGGAACAACACGATGCAGCAGTCCGACGGCCAACCGAGGAGACGCCGCGCCTCGAGCGGGTCGAGGGGATGAAAGCGATCGAGCTGCGTACCGTTGGGCAGCACGAGCGTCCGATGCGCTCCGAGTACCCGTCGCATCTCCTCGCTCATCACAATGTTGAGATCGGCGAACCGAGCCGCGAGTCGCGAGAGCCAGCGCTGTCGCGACCAGAGAACGTCGGAGCCCAAGTACGTCGCGACGACGGGCGCCCGCCGCTCTCTCGGTGCGAGTCGTACTCCCATTTCGGCGACGAGCGCCGTCAATCCGTAGTGCGCATGCACGATGTCGCGCGGACCCCGGCGCAACGCCTCGCGCACGCGGCCGATCCCCCGGAGATACTCGAGCTTCGTGCGCGCCCCATCGATAGCGACGACGGCGACCTCATGCCCGATCTCCCGCAGCGACTCCACTTGATTCGCAACGAAGGCGCCACGCGCCGGGACGACTCCGCCAGGGTAGAGATTGGTGACGACGAGAATTCGCACCGTCTAGGTCAGGCGGTCGATCGAGCCAGGGGTTGAGAGCATGCCGGCCAGTCTAGACAGCCACCCGGAAGCTGGGTAGTCGCCACTCTATCGGCCTGCTACCTTGCCCGTCCTATGTCGGTCTCGCCTTCCAATGCACTTCCGGTTCGCATCCGCGGACTGACCAAGCGCTACGGCGCGATGACCGCGGTCGACGGGATCGACTTCGAGATCGGGCCGGGAGAGTGCGTCGGCGTCCTCGGGCCGAACGGCGCGGGCAAGACGACGACGGTGCGGATGATCTCCTGCTTCACGCCGATCACCGCGGGCAGCGCGGAGGTCTTCGGACTCGATGTCTCGACCCGGCCGCGCGAGGTCAAGGCTCTCCTCGGCATCTGTCCCCAAGAAGACAACCTCGACCCCGACTTCTCGGTGCGGAAGAACCTCCTGGTCTACGGCCGCTACCACGAGATGCCCGCCGACGTCGTGAAGAAGCGCGCCGATGAATTGCTCGAGACGATGCAGCTCACCGAGAAGGCCAAGTCCGACATCGCCTCGCTCTCGGGCGGCATGAAGCGCCGTCTCGTGTTGGCGCGCGCCCTCCTGAACGAACCGCGACTGCTGCTGCTCGACGAACCGACGACCGGGCTCGACCCGCAAGCGCGCCACGTCATCTGGCAACGGGTGCGACAGCTCCGCGCGGCCGGCACGACGGTGCTGCTCACGACGCACTACATGGAAGAGGCGAGTCAGCTCTGCGGCCGCGTCATCCTGATGAACGGCGGCAAGATCCTCTTGGAAGGCGCGCCCGCCGATGTGATCGCGCGAGAAGCGGGGCGCGAGGTGATCGAAGTCTGGGATCTGAAGCCCGGACTGCTCGAGTTCATCGAGACCGTCGGCTGGCAGCATGAGCGGGTGGAGGATCGCGTCTACCTCTACGACCGCGAGGGGGGCACGATCGCCGGTGAGATCACCCGCGGGTTCCCCGGACAAGAGCTGATGCTGCGCCACGCCACCCTGGAAGATGTCTTCTTGTTGCGCGCGGGAAGGACGCTGAAGGAATGAGCGCGCGCAATCCGTTCGTCAACGTCTCGTACCGGGCCTGGTATGTCTGGCGGCGCGATCTCGAGGTCTACATGACGACCTGGTTGACCAACTTCCTGCCGCCGTTGCTCGAGCCGGTCATGTACGTCGCGGCGTTCGGCTTCGGCATGGGGAGCTTGATCGGAACGGTGACCTACTTGGGGCGCGAGGTCCGCTATCTGGCCTTCATGGCGCCCGGCGTCATCGCGGTCGCGATCATGTTCTGGTCGTACTTCGAGACGACCTATGCATCGTTCATCCGCATGTACTACCAACGCACCTTCGACGCCATCGTCGCGACGCCGCTCGTGGTCGAAGACGTGATCGCCGGCGAGTGGCTCTGGGGCGCAACCAAGTCGTTCATGGCCGGCGTGATCATGCTCGGGATGCTCACGCTCCTCGGACTCGTCGCTTGGCCGACCGGGATCCTGGTCATCCCCGTGGCGATCCTGGGCGGACTGCTCTTCTCGGCGCTCGGCCTCGTCACCACCGCGCTCGTCCCGAAGATCGACTCGTTCAACCTGCCGGTGTTCATCCTCATCTTTCCGATGTTCCTCTTCAGCGGGACGTTCTTCCCGATCGACATCCTGCCGCAGTGGGCCATGGCGATCGCGCTGGCGCTGCCCTTGACCCACATCTCGTATCTGGTGCGCGGGGCGTGCCTTGGGGAGATGCCGGGCTTCTGGCCGTGGAGTCTCGTGTACTTGGCCGTCGCCACGTTCGGCTCGATCTGGCTGGCGCTCGTGCTGATGAAGCGGCGGCTCGTCAAGTAGGCGCGCCGGCCGCTATCCTCGCGGCCCATGAGAGTCCCCCGTCTCGCTCCCTTCGCCTCGCGTCGGCTGGTCGCGTTCCTCCTCCTGGAGTTCGCTCTGGGCGCGTCCACGGCGCACGCCCAGATGGAGTTCGCCCCGGTCGTGATCGACTCGACGATCGAGGCGGCGGCCGACTCCATGCGCGTTCTCGTCGTGGAGAAGCGCTTCGCGGAGGCGGCCGAGATCGGTCGGCCGTTGCTCGAGCGCGCCGAGCGGGAGCATGGCGCTCAGTCGTTGGAGGTCGCGCGCGTCCTCGACCGCTATCTGCCCGCCCTCTTGAACCTCGGACTGGGCAACACTCCGGAAGTCCGCGCCCTCGCCGAGCGCGCGGTCTCCATTCGCGAACAGGCCTTGGGACCCGATCATCCCGACCTGGCGGCCGCGCTCTATACGCAAGGGCGTCTCGAGTTGGGCCAAGGTCGACTGGACGAGGGCCAAGCCACGCTCGAACGCTGCCTGGCCATCCGAGTGAAGGCGCACGGGCCGCACCATGAGCAGACGGCGATCGTGGAGATGCAGCTCGGCCGCGCCCTCGTCATGCGCGACGCCCCGAGCGCGGCGGAGCCGTTCATTCGTCGGGCCATCGCCACGTTCGAGACGCTGCCCGGCGACCAGTTGCAGCGTCTCGCCTTCGCGTGGGCCGCGTTGGGCGATGTGCTGCTGAAACTCGACCACTACGACGAATCGGAATCGGCCTATCGCCAATCGCTCGCGCTCCACGAGCAGTCCGGCAAGCTGACGCGAGAGATGGGCGGCGTCTGGATGTCGCTCGGTGTCCTGGCCGATCGTCGCGGTCGCTGGGCGGAGTCGGAAGCGGCGTTCCGCGAGGCGCTCCGTGTCGCGGAGACGGTCTGGGGCCCGGATCATCCCGACGTCGCGCTCTGTCTGCACAACCTGGCGTGGACGCTGCGCGCGCGCGGCGACTTCCAGGGACACTTCGAAGCCGAGCAGCGCGCGGTGAAGATCTTGGAGAGCATGCCGGGCGACCCGGATCCGCGACTGCCGAATGCGCGGGTCGGCCTGGCGCGCGCCTACGCGGATCGCGGCGACTTAGCCACCGCCCGCGAGATCTGGGAGAGGGCGGTTCGCGAGGAAGAGGCGCTCGTCGGACCGACGCACGCCGAGTTCACCGAACTGCTCCAGACCTACGCCAGCTTCTTGGGCGACGCGGGCGAGTACGCCGACGCGCGCCGCACCTGGGAGCGTGTCATCGCCAACCTGGAAGCTTCGGAAGGCGGGGGCGGCCTGCCGCTGGTCTCCGCCTTGCGCCTGTACGGAGATGTCCTCTTCCAGATGGGGGACCGACCGCTCGCGCGCACCACGCTCGAGCGTTCTCTCGCGCTGCACGATCAGCTCGGTCAAGGCACTGCCCTCGATCGCTCCTTCACCTCCGTCACGTTGGCGTTGCTCGACGCCGCCGAGGGCCGCGTCGAGACGGCGCGCAAGGGGCTCGTCACCGCGCTCGCCCTGCAGGAGAGCGAGATCGGCGCCGCCAACCCGAGCACGGAGTCGACGCGCCGCGATCTGGCGCGACTCGATCTGCGCGAGGGACGCGGCCAGCAGGCGCTGCCTTCGCTCGAATCGGTGCTGGCGGCGCGCCGCGTGCGTCTGGGCGACGATCATCCGCTGGTGGCGGCAAGTTGGTGTGATCTGGCGGAGGCCCGACTCGCCACCGGCGATGCGGAAGGAGCGCGGCAGGCGGCGCTCCGCTCGGAGTCGATCGGACGGACGCACCTGCAACTCACCGCGCTGTCGCTGCCGGAACGACAGGTGCTTCGATACGCCGCGACCCGACCGATCGGACTCGACCTCGCGCTCGGGAGCCTCGAACAGGCCTCGCGCCTGGCGCCCGACTCGGCCGTCGCGTCGGTCTGGAACGAACTGACGCTTTCTCGCGCCGTGGTCCTCGACGAGATGGCGCGACGAAGACGCGCGCTGCGCGAGAGCGGCGACGCCCAGATCGAGAGTCTGCGCACCGAGTGGATCTTCCGCAGCGCCGAACTGGCGAGTCTCTTCCTGCGCAGCGATCGCGACGATCCGAGGCTGACGGAGACGCTCATCGCCTCGCGCGGCCGCAAGGAAGAGACCGAACGCGCGCTAGCGGAGCGATCAGCGGAGTTCCGCGCCCAGCGCGCGCATCGCGAGATCCGACTGGAGGACGTGACGCGCGCGCTGCCGGAGGGAACGGCGTTGGTCGGCTATGTCCTCTATGCCTGCCCCTCGCTCGACAAGACGCGCGCGGCCGACACGGCTCGCTACGCCGCGTTCGTCATGCCGCTGGAAGGCGCGGCGGCCTTCGTGCCGCTCGGATCGGCCGGCGAGATCGACGCCCTCGTTGCCGACTGGCGCGGGTCGCTCGCACGACCGGATGAACCACAGGCCGAAGCGCGCTGTCGGCAACTCGGAGCAGCGGTGCGCGCGCGCATCTGGGATCCGCTCGAACCGTTCACCGGCGGCGCGGCGGCGGTCACGATCGTCCCCGACGGCAGCCTCGCCTTCCTCGACTGGTGCGCCCTCCCGATCTCCGACGATCGCTATCTCATCGACACCGGCCTGCTCTTGCACACGCTGACGACCGAACGCGACGCGGTCGTCGGCGCGACGACTCCGAGCGGCGAGGGACTGCTGGCCCTCGGCGGCGCGGACTTCGATCTCGACGCAGCATCCGCGGCCCCGGAGGCGGTCTCGAGCGCGGCTCAGCCACTCTTCCGCGGCCCGCGCACCGAGTGTCCCGATTTCCGCAGCCTCCGTTTCGAGGGGCTCGCCGGGGCCGAGGGTGAAGTGGCCGACATCTCGAGTCTGTGGGACGGATCGGTGGTGCGCCTGACCGGCGCCGCCGCGACCGAGACCGCGCTGAAACGTCTCGCGCCGGGTCGCCGCGTTCTGCACCTCGCCACGCACGGCTTCTACGTCGACGGCGCCTGCGCGTCGCTCGAGGCGGGCCGCCGCGGCATTGGCGCCGTGGGACGTCCCGCGGAGCCGTCGCGCGCAGCCGCGCAGCCCCCCGCGTCGCCCGTGTGGGTCGAGCAGCCCGACAATCCGCTCCTGCTCTCGGGCCTCGCCCTGGCCGGCGCGAACCTCCGCGACCAGAGTCCCGCCGGCGCCGACGACGGCATCCTCACCGCCGAAGAGGTCGCTTCGCTCGATCTCACCGGCGTGAATCTCGCGGTGCTCTCCGCCTGCGACTCAGGCCTCGGTCCGATCGAACGCGGCGAAGGGATCCTCGGACTGCGCCGCGCCTTCCAGATCGCCGGCGCCCGCGCCGTCCTCACGAGCCTCTGGCCAGTGGACGACGTCGCCACTCGCGCCTGGATGGTCGCGTTCTACCGCGCGCGCACGCGACTCGGACTCGACACAGCGAGCGCGGTGAGATCCGCCTCCATCGAGCGGCTCCGAGCGCGGCGAGCTACTGGAGAAGACACTCACCCATTCCACTGGGCAGGATTCGTCGCTGCCGGCGATTGGCGCTGACGAAGGGAGCCGTTCGGGTTCCCGGAGGGCAGTTCTGAGGAGAGTGGATGCAGTGCGCGCAGCGCACGGAGTCCGCTCGACGATCACTGCCCGCAGGGAACCCGAACGGCTCGATGTCGCCGGACAACTGCGGCCGCTCCGGAGGGGGTGGACGCGGCGCGCGCGGGGCGCGCGTGTGGGGAGTGGTTATCGGCCGGAGTTGGTGAGGGTGATCTCGCGGAGGTAGACGCCGCGGGTGGTTTCGGTTTGGTGGGCGATGGCGCGGATGCGGTCGACGGCGCCGGTGGGTGTGGGGCGCGAGGTGGTCGAGGCGCCGGATGATGCTTCGGAGTTGGCGGAGGATTCGGTGGGGGTTCCTAGCCAGCCGATGCCGCGGAGACGGCGGACGGTAGGTTCGGAGAGCTCCGCGAAGACGGGCGCGGCGGACTCGGCGCGGGGCGCGGGGAGTAGGCTGATCTCGCGTTCGAGTTCTTCCTGAGGTTCGGGGCTCGCGACCACGAGGATGCGTTCCTCGCCCCCGTCGCTCGAGACCTGCCAGTAGATCGGCTGACCGGCGACGCGGCCCGGGAGTTCGTGGCCCGCGCCTCCGCCCAACGGATTGATCTCGCTCGAGCCCGGGAGCGGAAAGAGCAGATAGCTCTCGCCGCGCGCGTCCTCGCTCAAGACATAGACATGCAACGGACGCGACCCTTCGAGCTCGAGCGCGAGGAAATCGCCGACTCCGACGGCATCGCCGGAGAGCAGCGCCGCTCGTTGGCCTCCGGCCCCGACGCGCTGGAGTTGGGCGCGGATCTCGTACTCGCCGGCCACGCCGAATCCGCGGATCACCGCGATCAGGGCGAGGGCGGCCGCGGCGGTCGCGGTCGCTCCGATCCAGAAGTTGCGACGTCGAACGAGAGCGGAGCCCCAAGGCGGCGCCGCGGATGCGATGGGGCTGGGAGTCAGTGCTTCCTCGAACTCGCCGGCGGTCGCGTAGCGCTCCTGCGGGTCGGCCGCGATAGCGCGCTCGACGGCGCGGACGAACGCCTCGGGTAGGTCGGGGCGGAGATCGCGCAGTCGCGTGCGACGTCCCTCGGCGTGAGCGGCGCGCAGATCGCGCAGTCCGCGCGCGCGCAATGGGAACTCGCCGGTGGCGAGGTAGAAGATCAACACGCCGAGCGCGTAGAGATCTCCCGCCGCGGTCGCTCTCGCGCCCCTCAAGATCTCGGGCGACAGATAGAGCGGCGTTCCGGCGAGTGTCCGAGTGGATGACGCTACGTCGAGGTCGGCCTCCGCGTCCGCGCCCTCGAGCGACTCGAGTGTTTGTCCGATGCCGAAGTCCATGAGCACGATCCGACCGCCGGCCTCGCGAAGCACGTTCTGCGCCTTGATATCGCGATGAACCAGCCCCGCTTGATGGACGGCCGCCAGCGCGCGGCAGAGATCGCGTCCTACCAGACTGGCCTCGTCGGCGCCGAGTGGCCCCTGCGTACGCACACGCTCGGAAAGTGACGCGCCATGCACCGGCTCCATCGTGATCCCGACCCACCCGTCGGTCTCTTCCGCGCCATAGACGGTCACGACGTTCGGGTGCCTGATTCGCGCGAGCAGTCTCGCCTCGCGTAAGAGATCGACCGGCGCGTCGGCGTCGACCGCCGCGTGCGACGGGTGGTTCGCCGCGACGAGTTTGAGCGCCACCTCGCGCTGCAGCTTCGGGTCCCATGCGAGGAAGACGCGGCCCGAAGAACCCTCGCCCAACTCGCGGCGGATCTCGAGCTCCCCCCACCGCTCGGGCGCCTCGGGCGGAGCGGTCGCCAGCCCCGCGAATCCATCCCCGGTGAAGCTGCGATGGAATCCCGCGATCTCTTGCACGACGCGCAGGCGTTCGAGCGCGCGCCGTCCCTTCGGGTCGGAGAACGACGCCTCCGCTTCGGCCCAGTCGACAGCCGCGCCGTCAGCGATCCGCTGCGCCAAGTCGAACAGATCCGGCTCCCGATTCATGGGCGATCTCCTTGGTCCCGCGATTCGTCAGACGTCATTGCGTCCCATCTCTTCCGCCAGACGCACCAGCGCCCGCGTCACCGCCATGCGCGCCGCGTCCGCGGTCGACTTCCCGATCGCCCGCGCGATCTCGTCGTAGCTGCACCCCAATTCGATGCGCGCGATAACCGCGTTTCTCTCCTCCTCGCGCAGCCGCGCCAGGCCTGCTTCGTAGCTCGCGAGCGCGTTCGCGCCGATCGTCTGCTCGAGTGGAGAGAGCGCGTCGTCCCCCACCTGCGTGTCGAGCGTCTCTCCGAGAGGACGCACCGCGTAACGACGTCCCTCGTCCTTGAGCCGATTGGCGATCGCTTGACGCAGGTACGCGAGGAACGCGCCGTCTGTCCGGATGTCCAACTCGGGGAGCCGAACGACGGCGCGCGAGAGTGTCTCCTGCAGGATGTCCTCGGTCTCGAGCAGCCCGCGCGCCGCGCGCGGTAGACGCCCGTGAGCCCACTGACGCAGCCTCGGGAGGTAGCGTGCGCAGACCGCTTCGAGGGCCTGCGGATCGCCCTGACGCGCGCGGAGCACGAGCGCGAGCGATGCTTCGTCCCAGCCGGGGCTCGGAAGCGGCGAAGAGGGCGGCGTCTTCCGCGGCGGCTCAGCCATCTGTGGATACTGTGGGGCGCAAAGTGCCGGCATTCTATCCCTCGGGCGAGCGCTGGGAGTTGCTTGTCCTCGGGATCAAACGCGGGAGCGCAGAGGAACGAACGGCTGGCGGCGCGATCTGATGGCGCTCCGCCGCGTACTTCTGTCCTTCGTTTGTAGCTTCGTCCTGACCGCGGCTCTGCCCCGCGCCGTCCATGCCACTCGCCTCCGGCAGAGAATCGCGCCCGGCGATACGACCGAGTCTCCTCCCGGAGACCGACTTAGCGAGCAGTTCGAGCGGAAGGCCCTCGCGAGAGAGGGACGGCCCTCGACTTGGCGCCACTCGGGGCACGCCGCTTGCTTGCCAAGTCGGGACACCTCGAAAAACCAACAAGGAGATGAGATGCAATCGACGATGGATCGAATGAGTTCGACCGCCCACAACACCGAGCATCTGGAAGGCGAGGTCGCGCGGAAGATCGAAGACCAGACCGCAAAGTTGCCGTCGGACCTTTTCTTGTGGGCGGCCCTCGGCGCAATGGGCGCATCGCTTCTGCTGAACCAGTCCAAGAACAAGGGCAACGCCCTCTTCGTCGGACAGTGGGCCGCGCCGCTTCTGCTCATGGGGATCTACAACAAGATCGTCAAGGTGGCCGGCTCCGACCAAGCGCACCCCGCAGGCGTCGGCGCGCGACGCTCCCATTCCTGAGTTTCGATCCATCAGCTCGCAGGGAGGCGCCCTTTGGACAAGGCAACGACGCAGAGCGAGCAGCTCGCGAAGCTGCGAGAAATGATCGAGGACATCGACATTTGCATGTTCACGACAGCGGAGCCGGATGGAACCCTTCGCAGCCGCCCGATGTCGACGCAGCAGTCCGAATCCGACGGGGACCTCTGGTACTACACGCTGGAGGACACACCGAAGGTGGACGAGCTCGAGAGCGACCAACGCGTGAATCTCAGCTTTGCCTCCCCGAAGAAGAATCGCTACGTGTCCGTCTCCGGGACGGCCCGCATCGTGCGCGACCGGCAGAAGATCAAGGAACTCTGGCAGCCGATCCTCGAGGTGTGGTTTCCCAAGGGACAGGACGATCCCAACCTCGCGCTGATCAAGGTGTCGGTCGAGCAAGCGGAGTACTGGGACGACACGTCGAACAAGATGGTGCAGCTCATGAAGATGGTGAAAGCCGCGGTGATGGGCGCTAGCTATGAAGGGGAGAACGAAAAGCTGAGCCTGTGACCGCGTCATTCCACCGCGAAGCAGATGCTCCGGCCGCAGGTGTCTTCTCCATCGCCGCCGGGATCGAGGACAATCGAGAACTGCGGCCCGTCACGGACGATCCAGATTTCTGGCGCCGTGCGGAGCAGTCGGTCCGGACCGAGTTGGCTCGTCCTACCGCCGCGAGCGCGAAATCAGCGCGCCCCGCCGTCGCGCGACCAGACGCGCCGCTTCATGGCCCCCGAGCATCGATTGAGCCGAGAAGCGCTGGCGCTGCTCACCACGGGACACCGAGCGCCCTGGACTCGCGCTTCTGCGCGACGTCCGCGAGTTCTCGAACGTCGCCAGCAGATTTCTCGCGCAACGCCAGATGCGCCTCGTTCAGCAGATCTCCAGTCTCGAGCGTATGTCCGTCGCGCGCGCGACATCGGTTCATTGACTAGGCCGCGCTCGAAGACCAGCCGTCGCGTTTTGCCGCGATCACCGAGGGCGCAGATTCCTTGCAGGTGTCGATCCTCGGCGCGGAGGCAGAGCGCGAACTCGGACGCGTGGAGCGGATCCGCTGGGAGTGGGCAGGCGACGCGGCGGCGAAGGATCGCGCACTCGTCCATCTTTCTCCCGCCGGCGATCGGCTGATCGAGCCCCACCATCCGCGTCACCATCGGTTGATCCGAGAAGAGATGGCGCTACTCGCCGTGGGGCGCTGAGGCCGGCGCACTCGCGAGTGCGTGCGACGCTCGCGGACAGCGGTGCTACGCCTCCCGCGCCCTCTTCGCCACCGCCTTGACCCACACATCCACCCGCCTCGCCTCCTCCTCGGGCCAACCCTCTTCCATCCCCGCCTCGGCCCACGTGAATCCGCCCAGCCAGTGGTAGATGAAGATCCGCACCGCCACGGGTCGATCGCCGCCATGCGCTGGAGCATTTCCTCGATGATCAGGATGTCGTCGATCGGCATGCCCGGCGAGATCAGATCATCGGGCAGGGAGACACGGAGAGGATTTTCACCCCGCTTCTGCGTCTGTTTGCCGCGGGCGTAGTCGACGAGGATATGCCGGAGGCAGAGGGCAACGTGCGCCTTGAAGTGTCGGTCGTCGCGGAAGGGGCCGGCGGACCTGTCGCGCAACGCCAGGTACGCCTCGTTCATCAGATCTCCGGTCTCGAGCGTGTGTCCGTCTCGTTCACGCTCGAGGCATCGGTGGGCCATCTCGCGAATCTCAGCGATGAGTCGCTCGAAGAGTTCGTCGGCGGGTTGCATGGCGGGGACCTCAGACCTTCTTATGGCGGCGGCCAGAGCGCGACACGGCGATGACTTCTACCGGACGGAGCAGGATGCCACAGCACCCTATCGATCGCGTCCGCTCGATCGTGCTGCGTGCGTCGGGATTGCCCGTGGCGGAGCGCGCGGAGTTCGTCGCGAGAGAGTGTGCAGGAGACGACGCGCTTCGACGAGAGGTCTGGAGCTTCCTGGAGTCGGACCCGAGCGTGGACTCGGACTCGGACTCGAACTCCGTGAACCAAACGCCAGGATGGCCGCCGATCGGAGCATGGGGCGAATCGCTCGGCGCGTCGTTGGGCGCGCCGGCCGCCGACGCGTTTCCTGGCTATCGACTGCTGCGTGAGCTGGGTCGAGGCGGCAACGGCGTTGTCTATCTCGCCGAAGCCACGCCAGCGGACGCGCCCGCGCGACCCGAAGGCGCCGAACCTCGCTACTTCGCAATCAAGCTCCTCTCCAGTTGGCTCGCGAGTCCGACCGCGCACGATCGATTGCGGCGTGAGGGCGCGGCGCTCCGACGGCTGGATCATCCAGGGATCGCTCACTGGGTGGAGACGGGCGCGATCCAACGAGGCGGGTCAGAGCAGATCTATCTGGTGCTGGAGTACATCGAAGGAAAGAACCTCCGGGAGCATCTAGCCGACCTTCTGACAGGACAACGCGCGGACGCCGCGCTCGCGCTCTTCGTCCAGATCGTCGAAGCCGTCGCGCACGCCCACGCGCAGGGCATCGTCCATCGGGATCTCAAACCGGAGAACGTGATCGTCGACCTGCAGGGGCGAGCCAAGGTCATTGACTTCGGACTGGCACGACTGCTCGAACTCGACTCCGAATCGGCCCAACTCACCCAGGCGGGGCAGATCGTCGGCACGCTGGGCTACTTGAGTCCCGAGCAAGCCGACCCGACGCGCGGGCCGACGGACGCGCGCAGCGATGTCTACGCTTTGGGCGTGCTCGGCTACGAGATGCTGACCGGCGCGTACCCGTATCCAGTGGACGGCGCCGCTCTCACTCGCAGTCTGCGTTCGATCGTCGAGGAGACTCCGCCCCCCGCGTCGCAGGTCGACCGCTCTCTGCGTGGCAACCTCGACTGGATCCTTGCGCGCGCGCTGGAGAAGTCGCCGCGGCATCGTTACCGGGATGCCGGCGAGATGGCGGCCGCACTGAAACGGCACGCGGATGGCGAACGCGTCGCCCCGATCGGAGCGGGGCTTCGTCGATTCGTGCGCTCCAGTATCTCGAACCCGCAGCGACGCGCTCGCGCGCTGGCGGTTGCAGGGATAACCGCGATCCTGCTGGCGCTCGGAGTCGTGGTGGCGAGAGAGCAGATGGACCGATCGAAGGTCGACGCACAGATGCAGTCGCTCTTCGGGCTGGTCGACGAGATGGACAGCGTGCGGCAGTTTCACTCGGGCAACGCCGATTCGATGGCCGTGGCGCTGTCCCTCATCCATCGCGCGGACTCGCTGCTCGCAGTGATCCCCGCTCAACCGTACTCACCGGACTTCCGCTGTTACCTGCGTTGGCGTGAGGGCGAGGTTCACTTCTTCCTCGCGGGGATGACCGACGATCCCGCCGAGCTCGACGCCACGGAGCGTTGTTGGGAAGAAGCCAGAAACGTCGCCCGCAACCCGGGCGCCCTGCGGGCGCTGAACACCCAATCCAATCTCACGGGGCGCATCGGCGCCGATGCGCGGAGCACGCCGGAGTCCGGACTCGCGATGGTTTGGCAAGCCAAGGCCCGCTACGGCGCGCCGCGTCTGAATTTGCTCCGCGCGGCCGAACGTCGCGAACATGCGGTCCGGTTCATGACCGAGGGCCCGCGCGAGGCCTTTCCTTTCCGTGTCGATCAGATCGACCCGGATTCGTACGAGCGCGCGGTCGCGCAATCTCGCGCCGACCTCGCGGCAACCTACATCTCACTCGCTGAACTGGGCGACGTGCCTTCACGTCTCGAGCAAGCGCTGGATCTCTTCCGTCTCGCGGAGACCAGCAGCGGGTTCCGGCGAGATTGGGAGCCGTATTCTGCGCTGCAGTTCCATCGCGGCCGCGGGTATCGCATTCGCGCCCGCGAGGCGACCCATGCGTCGGCGACGCCAGACTCTTCGGTCTCGACGGCGAGAGTCATCGCCGACCTCGACTCGGCGCGTCTCTTCCTGCCGAGGTATCTCGCCGACGCCCACGATCCGAGCGATCGGCAACGCTCGAGATTGGCCGTGGAGCTCGCGGAGTGCGACCGAGTCGAGGCGGAGCTCCTCCAGCGTCCAGTCCCATTGCGAGCAGCGCTGGATCGCCTCGACCGGGCCCGCGCGGCGCTGACGATGACCCAGCCGCCGCCGCCAGCCCTCGAACGCGAGCTCCTGCGCGTCGATCTCGCGCGCGACCAAGTGTTGTGCGACCTCGCCCTCCTCCGACGCGATCCGCGGCTGCTCCGTGAGGCGGCGCAGAGTCTCTCCCTGATGAGCCCCGCGGCCGACTCGCTCCAACTGCCGATTCTCGCCGCCGAAGCGGAGCGTGAGTTCGGACGCCTGGAGCGCATTCGTTGGCAACTCGCGGGCGACGCCGCGGCCAGGGAGCGCGCGATCCTCCACCTCTCGCGTGCGGGCGACCGTCTGATCGAGCCCCACCATCCCCGACACCACCGGTTGATCCGGGAGGAGCTGGCGCTCCTGACCGCCGGGCGCTGAGCGCCGTATACTGTCGCCTCGATGGACAAGTTGACGTCGCAAACCCCTACCTCCACGCCACCCGCCGCCGACATCCTCTCCCCCGGCGACCTCCTCTCCCACCGCTACCGGATCGAGCGTTTCCTCGCCCGCGGCGGGATGGGCGAGGTGTATCACGCGTTCGATCTCGAGCTCGAGATCCAGGTGGCGCTCAAGACGATCCGCGCCGACGTCGCATCGAGTCCGAACGCGCTCCGTCGCTTCAAACAAGAAGTGCTGATGGCGAGGTCGATCTCGCACCCCAACGTGTGTCGAACCTACGACCTGGGACGGGACGAGGCGCGAGGGGTGTCATTCTTGACTATGGAGTTTCTCGCGGGCGAGACGCTCTTCGCGCGGATTCGCGGATCGGGCGCGATGTCGCCCGCCGTCGCTCTCCCGTTCGTGGAGCAGATGACGGACGCCTTGGACGCGGCGCATCGGGCGGGCATCGTGCATCGAGACTTCAAGAGCGCGAACGTGATGCTGGTCAAGAGCGGGGAGACCGAGCGGGCCGTGATCACCGACTTCGGGCTCGCCATCCCGGAGGCGGATGACTCCGCAGCCCCGGTCGCAATCGACCTCTCCTTCTCGGCGGCTGCGCACATCGAGGAGTTCGGGCGAAATAGCGGAGAGACCCCGGAAACGGCGGAGACGATCGCGCACGACTCCGAGGATGAGCCGATCCCGATCCGCCATCGACTGGTCGGGACTCCCGCGTACATGGCGCCGGAGCAGGTCGTAGGCGGGAAGGTCGGGCCGGCCGCCGATCTCTACGCTCTCGGCGTCGTCTTGTTCGAGATGACGACCGCGCGATTCCCATTTGGGGGAGCGTCCGCCTTCGAGACGGCGCACGCGAGGTTGCTCGTTCCCCCGCCGCTGCCGAGCACATTCGGGCACGTCGACGAGAACTGGGAGCGCACGATCCTCCAACTGCTCGCCAAGGAACCCGGCGATCGTCCCGCGAGCGCGCGCGACGTCGCGCTGTCGTTGCAGGGCAAGACCAACGAGGGACACGGCGCGAAGTATTCCCTACCCGTGGAACGCGACGGGTTCGTCGGCCGCGCCACGGAAGTGCACGACCTCGCAGTCGCGTTGGAAGGGAGCGGCGCTGCTCGAGCGCGCATCTTGACCCTCTTGGGCACGGGCGGAACTGGCAAGACGAGGGTCGTCCTACGATATGGATGGGACTCGCTCGATCGTTGGCCCGGCGGCGTCTGGTTCTGCGATCTGAGCGAGGCGCAGTCGGTCGAAGGCGTCGCGGGCGCCGTGGCGGCAGCGCTCGATGTTCCGCTCGGAAAAGGCGACCCGGTGGTCCAACTGGGACACGCCATCGCTGGACGAGGCCGCGCCTTGGTCATCCTCGACAATTTCGAGCAGGTGATCGAGCACGCAGAGGCAACCCTCGGGGCATGGGCGCGCCGCTGTCCTGACGCTAGTTTCCTGGTGACCAGCCGTGAGCGACTCGGCCTGGACGGAGAGAGCATGCTGCCGCTTGCGCCGCTCGATCCGACGACCCACGGGGCAGAGCTCTTCGAGATCCGTGCGCGAGCGAGCCGTCCCGGATTCGAAGTCGACGACGCCAACCGTGATCTGGTCATCGAGGTCGTGAGCAAACTCGACGGCCTGCCACTCGCGATCGAACTCGCCGCCGCGCGTCTGCGCATGCTGAGTCTCGAGCAGATCCGCGATCGTCTGCAGGATCGATTCAAGCTCCTCTCCGGCGGCAAACGCGGCCGTCACGCCACGCTCCAGGCCGCGCTCGATTGGTCGTGGGACTTGCTGACGCCGTGGGAGCAGGCGGCGCTCGCCCAGGCCTCGGTCTTCGCAGGCGGATTCACGCTGGAGGCGGCGGAGGCCGTGGTCGACCTATCGGACTACGCCGACGCGCCCCTGGTGCTGGATGTCATCCAGTCGCTGGTCGACAAGAGCTGGCTCACCTGGAAGGTCGTGCTCGGGGCGCCGCGCTTCGACATGTATACATCGGTCCAGGAGTATGCGATCGGGAAGCTCCGGGATGTGTCGAGCAAGGCCCGCCACGGCGCCTACTTCGCAGCGATGGGCAGCGTCGATTCGCTCGAGCGCCTGGACAGTCACGGCGGCGTCGCCCGAGCCGTTTCGCTCGAGCTCGAGATCGACAACCTCGTGATCGCGTGTCGACGCGCGTCCGATCGGAAAGACCACGATACCGCCGTGAACGCCTACGTCGCAGCGTTCACGGTGCTCCGATTCGTCGGCCCCTTCGTGCGGTCGATGCAGCTCGGCGAGCAAGTCCTGAGCGCGATTTCCGCAGATCAGTCCGCTCCTCCGGCTCGTCTTCTCCAATTTCTGGCCAAGGCCGAGGAGTCAGTCGGAAAGATGCAGCAGGCGCGGGAACACTACGAGGCCGCGCTCGAGCTCTGTGAATCCGCGCATGACCGACGCGAACAAGCGGTCCTGATGAGCGCCTTGGGGCTATTCCATCGGGAGCAGGGCCGCGTCGAGCAGGCGCGTCAGCTCTATGACGCTGCGCTCGAGATCCACCGCGAAATCGGCAATCGGCCCGACGAGGGCGCCGTCCTCGGTCTACTCGGCGTCCTCGAGAAGGACCAAGGCCAACTGGAGAAGGCGCGCCGATTTTCCGAAGAGGCGCTTGCGATCCACCGCGAAGTGGGAAACAAGTTCGCGGAAGGCTCGACCCTCTCCAACTTGGGCATCATTCGCTCGCGAGCCGGCGAGATCGACGAGGCGCGCAAACTCTTGGCCGCATCCTTGGCCATCCACCGCGAGTCCGGCAATCGACGCGAGGAAGGGAGCGTGATCGGCAACCTGGGCGCGTTCCACCAGGTGGACCGCCGCATGGAAGACGCCCTCCGGCACTACGAAGAGGCGCTCGCCATCCATCGCGAGGTGGGCAACCGCTCATCCGAGGGCAACGTGCTCGGTAACTTGGGCAACCTCCACCACGAGCAACGCAACAATCAGGAGGCGTTCCGCTACTACGCAGCCGCGCTCGCCATCCACCGGGAACTGGGCAACCGGCGAGTCGAGGGCAATGTCCTGGGAAACCTCGCCGTGCTGCTCTCCCACGAAGGTCGAATGGAGGAAGCGCGCGAACACCACGCCGCCGCGCTGCATATCTTCCGCGAGGTCAAGAACCGCCCCTTCGAAGCCGCCGTGCTCGAGAACCTGGGCGCGCTCGAACGCGAGACGGGTCGCGCCGCTGAGTCACGCGACCACTACAACGCCGCGCTCGAGATCTACCGGGAGTTGGGCGACGCCGCCGGGGAGGCCGGCGTGATTGCGGCGATGGAGGGTGTGTAGGTCGAAGCCGCAGGCGGATGGGGGCTGATCAGAGCGGCGAGAGCTGATCGAGGATCTGCGCGAGGGGGAGCACGCGGACTCGGTCGCCCAACGTGTAGCTCTTCTTCCCTGGATAGATCACGTCCAGGCTCTCCAGCGAGAGATCCGCGAGCGCCGAACGCATGGAAGGCGTCACGCCGGGTGCATCGGCCCGTTTGAACTCGTAACCGAACCGATGGCGCCCGCGCACCACCAGCAGATCGAGTTCGGCGCCCGCGTGCGTCCGCCAGAAGTAGCATTCCTCGTTGCGCGCGCCGAGACGGCGTGTGACCTGCTCGAGCGCAAACCCCTCCCACGAGGCGCCGACCTTCGGGTGCTGTTCGAGGCCCTGTGCGTCGGAGATCCCCAGCAACGTGTGCAGCAGTCCCGAATCGGCGACGTAGATCTTGGGAGATTTCACCTGTCGTTTGGCGAGGTTCTCGCGCCACGGCTGGAGTTGGCGCACCATGAATGTCGCGGTCAGCAGATCGAGGTATCGGCGCACCGCGGTGTCGCTGACTCCGAACGCGCGCGCGAGTTCGGACGAATTCCAGAGTTGTCCGTGCGAGTGCGCGATCATGCTCCAGAATCTGCGTATGGTTGGAGCTGGCACCCGGACGCCGAGCTGCGGCAACTCCCTCTCCAGAAATGTCCGCAGAAAGTCGCGTCGCCACTCGTTCGACACCTCCACAGAGGAGGCCAGAAACGACCGCGGGAACCCCCCTCTGACCCAGAGCGCATTCGCGCGTCGGACTCCGACCTCTTCGAGGTCGAATCCATGCAGTTCCTGATAGCTGATCCTGCCAGCGAGCGACTCGGTGGACTGTTCGAGGAGCGCAGGCGACGCGCTGCCGAGTACGAGGAACCTGGCTCGCAGCGGCCTCCGGTCTGCCAGCACTCGGAGAACCGGAAACAGATCGGGACGCCGCTGGATCTCGTCGATCACGATCAGCCCACGCAGCTCCTCCAGCGCCGTCAACGGCTCCGCCAGACGCTGCAGATCTTGCGGATCCTCCAGATCGAAGTAGTGCGCCCCTCGCTTCTGTTCGCCGGAAATCGCCCGCGCCAGCGTGGTCTTCCCCACCTGCCGCGGCCCCAGGATCGCGACAACAGGATTCGACCGGAGCCGTCTCCGCAGTTCCGCCAGCGCCCGAGACCGTTCGACCACGGCCGAAGCATACCTCGCAATCTCGGCGGCTACCGCTGAGATTTCAAGGTAGAGAATTCAGACCCATCCGGCTCTCGCCGCGCCGATTCGAGTCTTCCGCGGGACG
>Ga0163144_10001927_pt1 | contig 48385 bp, 53 predicted proteins | sample OliLak19BULKMAT1_FD_123175 | JGI IMG/M metagenome (GOLD analysis project Ga0163144, IMG submission 123175) | Freshwater microbial mat bacterial communities from Lake Vanda, McMurdo Dry Valleys, Antarctica - Oligotrophic Lake LV.19.BULKMAT1 | ecosystem: Environmental > Aquatic > Freshwater >... | reverse complement strand
GAAACTCATCTTCTGAAACTCAGCTTCTGAAACTCAGCTTTTGAAACTCAGCTTTTGAAAGTAAGCGAAGCTTACACTTAAAGTTACCGCTATGGCTTTCCCGATTCATCGCAAGCGCCGTTTGCGCGTCACTGATTCCATGCGCCGCCTCGTCCGCGAGACATGGTTGGAACCCTCGCAGTTCGTTCTGCCGCTGTTCGTATGCCCGGGTGAGAACATCCGCAAGCCGATCAGTTCGATGCCGGGCCATGCGCAGCAGTCCGTGGATCTGACTGTGCAGGAATGTCTCGAAGCGGAAGCGCTCGGCGTTGGAGGAGTGATCCTGTTCGGGATTCCTTCTGAAAAAGACGAGTGCGCCAGTGGAGGCTATGCCGAGAATGGCATTGTGCAGCGCGCGCTCCGCGCGATCAAGGCGGAGTGCAAGAAGATCGTCGTCATTACCGACGTCTGCAATTGCGAATACACGAGCCACGGCCACTGCGGTAAGGTCGTTGGCAACGATGTGGACAACGATCCATCGTTGGTCTGGCTCGCGGATGCTGCGCTTTCGCACGCCCGCGCCGGAGCGGATATCGTGGCGCCTTCGGACATGATGGACGGTCGCGTCGCGGCGATCCGCGCCAAGCTCGACACCAACGGCTTCGCCAACACCCCAATCTTTTCGTACGCCGCCAAGTACGCTTCGAGCTTTTATGGGCCTTTTCGAGAGGCCGCGGAATCGACTCCGCAGTTTGGGGATCGCCGCAGCTATCAGATGGATCCGCCCAACGGGCGCGAAGCGATCCATGAAATGGAGTTGGATCTGGAAGAGGGTGCGGACATGCTGATGGTGAAGCCGGCGATGGCCTATCTGGATATCATTCGCGCGGCCCGTGAACGCTTCAACGTGCCCATCGGCGCGTATCAGGTGAGCGGTGAGTTCAGCATGATCCACGCTGCGGCACAGCGCGGTTGGATCGATCTGGATCGAGCGATGATCGAGTCTCTCACGTCGATTCGTCGCGCCGGTGCGGACATCATTCTGACGTACTTCGCGAAGGATGCGGCGAAGGTTTTGTAGGAACTAAGCGGCGTCTTCGAAGCTGATAACGATCTGTTTTCCCAGCACTCGCAATGCCGCCTGAATCTTTTCAGGCTTCGTTACGTGTTTGGGATTTAACATCCGTCGGACGACGGTTTCACTCACGCCAAGACGTCTTGCGACTTCAGTACCCCGAAAGCCGCCATCGCGCATGGCCAGGTAAAGCGCCAGTTTGGGCGCGAGATACAGAGGAACGCCGATTAATTTTTGCCCGCGTTTCAAACGAGACGGAGTTGAAATGGCATCCCCTCTTGCGATGCGCCCGGCAATTGCCTCGGCCAAGCAATCCTCACCCTGAATGCAGGCATCTTGCAGATCTGCGCCGCTTGTCAGTGCTTCGGGGAAGTCGGGAAATCGAACGAGGTATCCGAGTCCGGTCCCTTCGCTCACAAGGACGGCGGGGAAGCTGGCGGTAAACGTCATGACAAGTCTTCTTTCACAATGCCGAGTTGTTGACACATCGCGGCAAGCAATCCGGGACCTAAGTCCTTCTTCAAGTCTTTGACCACCTACCGGAGCTACGCTTTCTTGCCCAGCGAAAGCTGAACTTCTTCCGTTTGGCGTAGGATTTCAACTTGCGAAGAAACTCGCTTCCCTTCACTTGTCCAGTGTCGAACACAAGTGTTCGAATTGCAAGGGGGAACTAGAAAGGATTCGTCCGCTGCGAGATCAGAGCCAGAAATTCATCCCGAGTCGTCTTCTTCGCCTTGAACTCGCCCAGCATCGTACTCGTAATCGTTCCCGAATGCTGCTTCTCAACGCCGCGCATCATCATACAAAAATGCCTGGCCTCAGCAATGACTCCCACGCCACGTGCTCCCACAGTCTCGGCGACCGCCTTTGCGACCTGCTCCGTTAACTGCTCCTGCACCTGTAGCCGGCGAGCGTACATGTCCACAATCCTAGGAATCTTGCTCAACCCAATCACACGCTTGTTGGGCAAATACGCAACATGCATCTTGCCGAAGAAGGGAAGCATATGATGCTCGCACATACTGTAGAACTCGATGTCTCGGACAATGACCATGCCCTCGGTGTCGACATCGAAGATCGCGCCGTTCACAATCTCGTCCAGAGAAGTTGCATAGCCGCTAGTCAAAAATCGCAGCGCCTTGTCTGCGCGCTCCGGCGTCTTCAACAGACCTTGCCGCGACGGATCTTCACCGATCTCTTTGATCACTTCGCGCACCATCGCGGCAACGGGGGAGTCCACTTCCGTTGCTTGAGACGGCATCAATTTTATAGCGGCCGAGCCTCTGGTCTTCATAATCCTGATACCTCAAAGATGTTGCGCTTCGTCTCTTCGATGCGAATTTTGTCGAGTGCGACATGGGGAAATGCAGACGCCTCAAAAACAGGTGTCCAACCATCGGCGATCCGGTCACGAACGACAATCGCCAGATTCTCCGTTGTCGGAACCAGTTCCCCCTGAAACTCCCCGATATCCACGTTCAGGTTGCTGTGTTCCATTGGATCCAGAATCGTTCGCCGCACCAGACCATCGAGCAGATCCAGATCCACTACCCGGCCCGTGTTCTCATCAAGCGGTCCACGCACGCTGACTTCCAACGTGTAATCATGCCCATGTCCGAACGGGTTCGCGCACTTGCCGAAAATCGCCCGATTCTCCGTCTCGGTTAGCGAGTCCGCATACAGGCGATGCGACGCCGAAAAACGATAACGCCGTGTCAGTCTCATTGGCCCGAGTAGTCAACGAACAGATCTTCGGTCTCGAACACGCGCACATTCTTCAAACGCGCAGCACCCTGAAAATGCCCATCGAGGCGCTTCCAGATGTCGATCGCCAAATTCTCGACGGTCGGAATCACCTTATCGAAAGGCGGAACCTCGTAGTTGAGAAAGCGATGGTCCATAATGTCGACCACTTCGCGGTTCAAAACATCTTTCACTTCTTTGAGATCCACGATCATGCCGGTCACCGGGTCCGGCGCGCCATCGAGTGTGACCTCTAGAATATAGTTATGGCCATGCCCGTTCTTATTGGACGCCGGGCCGTAAATCGCCCGGTTCTGCTCTTCGGACAAATCCGGGTGGTAACAGAGGTGCGATGCTGAAAACTCTACTTTGCGGGTGATTTGCATGGACCTTCTGTTAGATGCACGAACGAATGGAAAGGATACGCAAACCGTAGCCCAGCATGTGGATCAAATACGCAATCGGCGTTCTCGCGGCGGCCCTCATCGCGGTCGTCTATCCGACCTTGGAACAAAGAGTCGTTCAACCCGATGAGGACGCTCCGGCGTTTTCCATCACCACCGACTCAGGCCAGAAGATTACAGAATCGAACTTTGGCGGCAAGGTGCTCGTCCTGAACTTCTGGGCCACTTGGTGCCCACCATGTCTCGAAGAGTTCCCCGCGCTCAACCGCTTCGCCGCGCAAAACAAAGACAGCGGTGTGGTTGTGCTCGGCATCTCCGTCGACAAGAACGAAACGCTGTATAAGCGCTTTCTGCAGAATACCAAGCCCGCGTTCCAAACCATGCGCGATCCCGAACAAAACGTCAACGCCAAATACGGCACGTTTCAGTTTCCCGAAACGTACATCATCGACAGCAAGGGACGGGTAATTAAAAAGTATATCGGCATCGTCGACAACTTCCCCGAACTTGAAAAGCTGGTCAAGAGTCTCTAACATGATCGCCTCGCCGGTATTGCAGAAAGTCGAAGCCATCGTCGGACCGCGTGGCTTTCTCGTCTCCGCCTCCGATCTCAAACTCTACGAATACGACGGTGGAGTGGACAAGCACCAACCCGATATTGTCGCCTTTCCGCGCGATACCTCTCAGGTCGCCGCACTGGTCAAACTCGCCAACGCCGAAAGGCTTCCACTCGTCGGACGCGGTGCAGGAACCGGCCTCAGCGGTGGCGTCATCCCCCGCGCCGGCGGACTCATGATCGCATTCTCGCGCATGAACAAGATCGTCGAAATCGACCTCGCCAACGAATGCGCCGTCGTCGAACCCGGCGTCGTCAACCTCGACATCACCATGGCTGTACAGCGCGATGGATACTTCTATGCGCCCGATCCTTCCAGCCAGAAAGCCTGCACCATCGGCGGCAACGTCAGCGAAAACGCCGGTGGACCGCACACTCTTGCCTACGGGGTCACCACCAACCACGTCCTGGGATTCGAAGCCGTGCTCTGTGACGGGAGCATCATCGAAGTGGGAGGCAAAGCCGCGGACCCCATCGGCTACGATCTGCGCGGCCTGCTTACAGGATCCGAAGGCACAATGGTCCTGTTCACCAAGATCGTCATCCGCTTGATGCGCACACCAGAGGCCGTCAAGACCATCCTCGCCATCTATAACTCGCCCAGCGACGCGGGCAACACGGTCGCCGAAATTACCTCGCGCGCGATCACGCCCGCCGCTGTCGAAATGCTGGATGGTGTCATGTTGCGAATGGTGGAAGAAGCAACTCACGCTGGGTATCCGATGGATGCCGCCGCTGTGTTGTTGATCGAACTCGAAGGCTTGAAAGAAGTGGTCGAAGAACAACTCGAACAGATCAAGGCTGCCTGCAATGCCTGCAACGCGCGGGAGATCCGCGTCGCGCGCGACTCCGAAGAGCGGGATCTCCTGTGGAAAGGCCGCAAAAACGCCTTCGGCGGAGTGGGACGCGTCAGCCCTTACTATTACGTGCAAGATGGCGTCGTGCCACGCACGCAGATCGCGCCGACTCTTGAGTACATCGGCAAAGTCAGTGAGAAGTACGGCTTGCGGATCTCGAACATTTTTCACGCCGGTGACGGCAATATGCACCCGATCATCCTGTTCGACGCGCGGATTTCCGGTGAACTCGAAAAGGCTCAACACGCGGGCGAGGACATTCTTCGCTACTGCATCTCTGTGGGCGGATCCATCACCGGCGAGCACGGTGTCGGCATGGAAAAGATGGAACTGATGACCGATCAGTTCTCGTCCGACACCTTGGATATGATGGCCAAGTTCAAGAGAGTCTTCGATCCGTTTTGTCTCTTGAATCCCGGCAAAATGCTGCCCACGGGCAAGGGCTGCATGGAAATCCACCAACGTGCGGGAACCCAGTTTTAGCTTTGTCGGCGATCTCGGCGTGTGGGAATTCGCAGGCACCGGGCCCACCGCCATCCTCGCCCATGCGACAGGCTTCCACGCCCGCTGCTGGGATCGGATCGTGGCCCGACTTCCGCACCATTGGCGCGTCATCGCCGTCGATCTTCGCGGCCACGGACGTAGTCATCGCGCCGTCAAGCGACCCACTCGCTGGAAACAATTCGGCGAAGACCTCGCCGCCGTTGCCGAAGCGTTGAACCTCAGCAATGCCATCGGCGTCGGCCATTCGATGGGCGGACATTCCACCGTCCACGCCGCGGCGCTCCGCCCCAAAACCTATTCTTCACTCCTGCTCCTCGATCCCGTCATCCTGCCGCCGCCGTACTACGGCACGACGCTCATGACCGATCATTACGCACGCAGGCGTCGCAATCAATGGACCTCAGGCGAAGAGATGTTCGAACGATATCGGGGCCGTCCTCCCTTCGACACCTGGGATCGAGATACTCTCCACGACTACTGCCGCCATGCGCTGAATGGCAAGGTCCTCGCCTGTGACCCGGACTTCGAAGCCTCCATTTACGAAGCCTGTTCAGACGCGGAATCGAACCTCCATCCTGAACTCAACCAAATCAAAAGTCCCGTCCACCTTATCCGATCGAAGTTCGACATCGCGGACGGCGAATTCGACATGAACTGGTCACCGTGCGATCCAGCACTGGCGCAACGTCTGCCCAACGGCTGCGACCAGAAGGTAGACTGTGGCCACTTCATCCCAATGGAAGCACCGGATCTGGTGGCCTCCATTCTCAAATCCTACGAAGCTTAGTTTCGCAATCATAGTCATGGTTCCGTCGCCTGTCAGGGCAAACTCTTCTCCTGCAGCGAGGAACCCCGCGTTCGACTCTGGCTCGCTGACAATCGTCTCGCAAGCGCGCAATGCATCTGGGGGGCTGTAGAATTGAGCTATGGGCAAACCGACAACGATGCTCGAAAATCTTTGTAGCCACACAATGTCGTTCGGTGTGTATTCGTTTGAGACCGAGGACACGACCGATTGGCACCGGGCGTTCGCCCAGATTGACGGAGCAAGAACGCGGGTCGCCAATTTCAAGGGTGCCGACAGTGAGGCGCGGGAGTTGCGAGCCGATCTCCAGGCTGCCCTCAAGAAGCCCGTTCGAACAGTAATTGTGGGGACGGTCTACCAGATCGACGTTCGCCCGGTCGGCGGCCAGGCTTTCGACAGCTTCCAAGTGAGCATCGAGGTTGCCCCGAAACTCGATCCGAATGTGAAGCCCTTCTTCACTGCGAAACAGGGTCAGTGTTTGGCATACATCGCCCTCTATACCAAGGTCCACCGCTGCCCTCCTGCGGAATCGGACCTGCAAAGGTACTTCCGAGTCTCCGGTCCCTCGATTCACGAAATGATCAGGACACTTGAACGCAACGGACTTCTCGAAAAGACGCCTCGCGTGGCCCGTTCGATACGCCTCCTGGTTGCACCTGAGCACCTGCCTCCGCTGAAGTGAAAACCCCGGTTGGCCTTGCTGTGGGAGCATTCCCAGGGTTTTCGTAGAGGGGCAATTCTGAAACTGCTCTATTCGGCCCGTCTGGCGCTTGCCCGCCGAGGCTTCGGATCTTTCTTGGCCTTGAGATTGAGCGCCACAGCCTGGCGGATGAGGTCCTTCAAGGCAGCCTCATCCACCTTGGCCTGCAAGGCAGCCCCCCTTCGCATACTCGGCTATGGCTATGGCGTTGGAAAGCAGATCAAGGTCAACGACAATTGGATAGAAGTCATCGGTGTCATCGGCAACATCGCCGGTGGAGCATCGCGCTCGCAAAATGGCAAACTCGAAGATCAGAACAACGCCATCTACATCCCGTTTAGCGCCGTGCAGTATCGCTATTGGGATCGCAGCTCATTCATGAAAGACGATCTCGATGGCGTGGATATCCGCCTCAAGCCCGAGGCCGATTCCGTCGAAACAGCGAAGGTGGTGACCTCGGTTCTTCAATCCACCCATCGCGGGATCGAAGATTACTCTGTCACCATTCCCGCAGCCCTGCTTGCACAGCAAAAGCAGCAGCAGAAGATCTTCACTTACGTGATGGTGGCGATTGCGGCGATTTCGCTGTTGGTTGGCGGCATTGGCATCATGAACATCGTGCTCGCCACAGTGCTCGAACGCACCCGGGAAATCGGAATCCGCCGCGCCACCGGTGCACGCCGCACGGACATCGTCCGACAGTTTCTCACCGAGTCGGTGCTCATTTCCGTCGGTGGCGGCGCACTTGGCGTAGCCTTTGGAATCTTCTTGTCCTGGTTGATCGCACAAACAGCCGAATGGAAAACGATTGTGACGACGGCCTCCGTTGTCATCGCGTTCACCGTTTCTGTGGCGGTCGGCGTCTTGTTTGGAATCTATCCGGCGGTGAAGGCGTCGCGCATCGATCCAATCGAAGCGCTGCGCTATGAGTAAGCGCCGCCATCCAACGTGATCGGAGGACCGACGGTGCGCATGGAAATCCCCGGCTGGTTCAACCGCGGTTACGGATTGCATTGTCTTGCCGCAGGCACCCCGTGCGTGATCTCCGCTCCCGGCGATGATCCTCAGTCCCAATTGGCTCTCGCGGCGATAATGAGAGAATGCTGTCGCGCTTCTGCTTCGCCTCTCTGCTGGCGTTTTCTCTCTCTGCTCAAACGGCTGCCAAGAAGCCGCCCACGGTTGCAGAGGCCAAACGATTCATCGACTCGGCGAACGATCGACTGCTGGAACTGATCCTGGACTTTTCACTTGCCGATTGGTCCCGCGCCACCAACATCACAGATGACACTGAGCGTATGGCGGCCAAAGCCAATGACCGCTTGATGTCCGCCAACGCGCAAATGGCCAAAGAAGCCGCGCGTTTCGATACCTTGAAGCTACCGCCGGATCTTGCGCGGCAGTTGCGCGTACTGAAACTCTCGCTTGTCGTCGCGCCGCCTGGGAACAAGGCGGAATCCTCTGAACTCGCCAGGATCCTCGCTGAAATGGAAGGCATCTACGGCAAAGGCAAATACTGTCCCAACGAAAACAAGGACAACTGCAAAGATCTGGGGGACCTCTCTCGCATCGTCGCCCGCGGTGACAATCCCAAGGAGATCGAAGAGGCTTGGCGCGGGTGGCACGAAATTTCCAAGCCGATCAAGCCGCTGTTTGCACGCTACGTCCAGCTTTCCAACAAAGGCGCTCGCGAACTTGGGTTCAAAGATACGGGCGCCATGTGGCGATCCAAATACGACATGAGTCCCGATGCCTATGCAAAGGAAGTCGATCGCCTGTGGGAACAGGTGAAGCCTTTGTATATGAGCTTGCATGCCTATGTGCGCAACAAGCTTCGCGGGAAGTATGGCGACCTCGTTCCGGCTGAAGGACCCATCCCCGCGCACCTGCTCGGCAACATGTGGGCGCAAGAATGGGGGGCGCTCTATCCGATGCTTGCACCGAAGGATGCCGACCCAGGCTACGATCTGACTCGCATTTTGAAAGATCGCAACGTGGACGCGAAGCAGATGGTGAAGTACGGCGAAGGTTTTTTCAGTTCGCTCGGATTTGCGCCGCTGCCAGCGACTTTCTGGACGCGTTCGCAGTTTCTCAAGCCGCGTGACCGCGAAGTGGTCTGTCACGCTTCGGCTTGGCACGTCGACTACAACGAGGATATCCGCATCAAGATGTGCATCGACATCAACGATGAGGACTTCACCACCGTGCATCACGAACTTGGCCACAACTACTATCAGCGTGCCTATCGCAACCAGCCGTTTCTCTATCGCGATTCCGCCAACGACGGCTTTCACGAAGCCATCGGCGATACCATCGCTTTGTCGGTGACGCCCGAGTATTTAACCAAAGTCGGATTGCTCGACAAGGCTCCGGATTCTTCAAAGGACATTGGCATCCTGCTGAAGCGTGCTCTCGACAAGATTGCGTTTCTGCCGTTCGGATTGTTGGTGGACAAGTGGCGGTGGCAGGTCTTCAACGCCCACATTACGCCTGATAAATACAACGAAAGCTGGTGGAAGCTGCGCCGTGAGTACCAGGGCATCGCGCCTCCGGGGATTCGCGATGAAGTTCAGTTCGATGCGGGTGCCAAGTATCATGTGCCTGGCAACACGCCCTATAGCCGATACTTTTTGGCGGCGATTCTGCAGTTTCAGATGCATCGAGGTTTGTCTCAAGTAGCCGGATGCAAAGATCCGCTGCATCGCTGTTCGATTTACGCCAACAAAGAAGCGGGCGCGAAGCTTGAGAGTATGTTGGCCATGGGATTGTCGCGTCCTTGGCCGGATGCTCTGGAAGTCGTGACGGGCCAGCGCCAGATGGATGCGACAGCGATGATGGACTATTTCGCTCCTCTGAAGAAGTGGCTCGATGAGCAGAACAGGGGAAAGGCGGTGGGTTGGAAATGAGCGGGTTACGTGCCGCTGGTGCCGATGGAATCGTCAAACCCTGCGATCGATGCGCTTCCATCGCGTTCCGAAGCGATCCTCGCCGCAGGCGGCAACCGTGCGGCGAAACAAGATCGCGATACCAAGACTCATGCCCAACCGCCTCATTATTTTCCGGTGAATCGCGCTTGACGGCGCTCTTGAAAAGACCGAATGCCCTCCTGCAAGTCCTCGCTTGCGGCGATTGCTGGCATCCACTCTTCGATGCGCCCGGTGCGAGACGAAGCGAGCGACGCCTGCACCGCTAATGGAGCCTGTTTCGCGATGCTCTCGGCAAGTTCCAAGGCTCGGGCCAGCGGATCCGCGGCGATCTCCTGCACCAAGCCGATCCGGTAGGCTTCGGCTGCGTCGAATTCATCGCCCGTCAACAGCCAGCGCTGCGCGTTGCCCCAACCGCACTGTTGCGGCATGCGGAAGGTCGCGCCGCAGAGCGGATAGAGTCCGCGCTTGATCTCAAGCTGAGAGAACCGCGTCCCTGGTGAAGCGATCCGGATATCGGCGGCCAGCATGAGTTCGATCCCAACCGTGAAACAGGTACCTTGTGCGGCTACGATCACGGGTTTGCGGCACGGATCGCCGTGGATCCGCAACGGGTCGATGCCGTCGACGGGCGGTTGGAATGCAAGCGGGTCTTCAAGAAGATCCTTGCCAAAGCTTGCGAGATCTAAGCCGCCGGTGAAGTGATCGCCATGCGCGAACAACACACCGCATCGCAACGAGGCATCGCTGTGGAGTTGCCCATAGGCAAGGCCCAGATCGTGCAGCATCTCGCGGGTGAAGCCGTTGCGCTTCGCCGGCCGGTTGAGTCCGATTTGAAGAACGTGTTCACCGTAGCGTTCGCAAGAGATCATACGAATCGGACGGAAGAGCGCCGCGTGATCGAAGAGTGCTTCTCGAATCGCGTCTCTTTGGCCGGGAAATCGGTGCGGAAGTGGCCGCCGCGGCTCTCTTCGCGCGCTAGGGCACATTCGGCGATCAGTCGCACTACAGTCCAAATGTTACGCGCTTGATAGTCGCCGGGCGTCGGATCGGGAAGGGAACTGCGGGCAACCCCCGTAAGAAAATCGCAAGCTTTTGTCAGATCGATCGCATTGCGTTGCACGCCGCAAGCGTTCCAGGCAAGCAGCCGCAATTCGTTCTCGCCGACGTCAGGAAACTTGGCTGCGGCTGTCGCCTTGGGAGCTAACGCCGCGCGAGTCTCGCGCATCGCCTTACCCGTCCGCGCGCCGAACACGATGCCTTCGAGCAGCGAGTTCGAGGCTAAGCGGTTTGCGCCATGAACGCCGGTCGCTGCTACTTCGCCCGCGGCGTAGAGGTTCGGAACCGTGGTCAACCCATGCAGGTCTGTATAGACACCGCCCATCGAATAGTGCACCGCGGGAAACACGGGTGCGGATTGAGTGCGCAGGTCGATGCCATAGTGCATACAGGTCTCAAAGATACGCGGGAACCGGGCCGGGATGTCGAGATCGGAGCGGTGGGTGAGATCGAGGAACACATGCTCGGAACCCGTCGCCACGGCCTCCGCGACAATCGACCGGGAGACCACGTCGCGCGGCGCGAGTTCTTCCAACTTGTGATAGCGATGCATGAACCGCTCGCCGGCTTGATTGCGCAAATACGCACCTTCGCCTCGCAACGCCTCAGACAAGAGAAACCGCGGAGCGCCCGCGAGATGCAGTGCGGTCGGATGAAATTGAACGAATTCAATATCCCGAATCTCCGCTCCAACGCGATATGCGGCAGCCACGCCATCGCCGGTTGCCACATCTGGATTCGTCGTCTCCAGATAGACGTGTCCCAAGCCACCAGTGGCCAACAATACGGCCTTGGCGCGGATCTCGATTAGCTCGCCGCGTTCGTGATGATAGACCATCGCACCCGCTGCCGCGCCTGCTTCATCGAGAAGGATGTCGGTCATCGCCGCGAAACTGCGGAACGTGACGCGGTTCAATGAGGCGGCCTTCCAATACAAAGTCCGTGCGATCTCGCGTCCTGTGGAATCGCCATGCGCATGCAGAATGCGGTTCCGCGAATGGGCTCCCTCGCGCGTGAACAGTAGCTTGGGGCCCTCACGGTCGAACTCAGTGCCCCACTCGATGAGTTCCTGAATCGATCCAGGGCCCTCTTCCACCAACGTCCGCACGGCAGCCACATCGCAGAGTCCATCGCCCGCATACAGCGTGTCCTGCTCGTGCAGCGAGACCTCATCGTCGTCGCTCAAGGCCACCGCAATGCCGCCTTGCGCATATTCAGAGGCCGATTCGCGCAAGCTTTCTTTGGCGACGACAAGAACATGGCCCGCTTCCGCCAACTCAATCGCAGCGCGCAATCCGGCGACGCCTGCGCCAATGACCAAATAATCGGTGTTGATGGTTTCCACTAGTGCTTTTCCGCGGGAGTTCCGCTCAGATACTGCTGGATGTCAGGGAACAACAATTGCTTTATTTCGGGCTTGTCCAGGTCAGAAGGCTTGACAAGAGTCGCGCCGGAATCGAGTTGCTTCGGAGGGTCTTGCCCCTTCAACTTCATCAAGACGGCTTTGGTCGATTCATAGCCCATTTTAAATGGATTCTGCACCACCATCGAATCGATCCAGCCATCTTTCAAGTCCCGAATGAGTTGATCCGAGGCATCGAATGCCACCAGTTTGATCTGCCTGGCATTGCGACCTTTGAGAGCCTGCACGCAGCCGCTGGAACTCGATTCGTTGTCTGCGAACAGGCCAGCGAGATCGGAATGCGCGGTCATCAGATTTTCGGTTACGGCCATCGACTTTGCTCGATCCGCCATACCGTATTTGATGCCGAGCATTTGAATGTCGGGGTACTTCCTGATCTCTTCGATGAACCCGTCTTCGCGCTCCATTGTGGATGCCGAACCGGCCATGAATCCGATCACCGCGACCTTACCTTTGCCGCCGATGATTTCCGCCAACCGGCGCGCGGCCATGCGCCCGCCCTCTTTGTTATCGGTGGCCACAAAGGACACGCGCTTGTCCGTGTCGATGTCCGAATCGAAGATGGCCACTGGCATTCCGGCGGCTACGGCGCGTTCCACCGGGGCAACCAGCGCTTTGCGATCCACCGGAGCCAACACTAAGGCCGACAACTGCTTGTTCACCATCGAGTCGACAATTTCAATCTGGCGCGCGGAATCCACTTCAAGCGTTGGAGCGTTCCATTCGATTTCCGCACCGTATTCGCCGCCTGCTTTGATCGCGCCGGCGTGCACGGTCTGCCAGAAAATATGGTTTGCGCCTTTGGGCACAACGCCGACACGAATGGTCCGATCGCGCTTGCAGGCAATCGTTGCGACAATCAGGGTCGCGGCCAACAGAATGAGAATCCGTCGCATGGTGGACAATTGTTAGTATGCCATTCGTGAAGGTCGCATCAGTGGCGGCGGTGCCTGTCGGTTCGATGGTGCATGCGGAAATCGGCGATGAAATGTATGTGGTTTGCAATGTAGACGGTGAGTTGCATGCGATGGATGGGCGCTGTCCGCATGCTGGAGGCCCCCTCGGTGAGGGCGTTTTGCAAGGCCACACCGTTGTCTGTCCCTGGCACTCGTGGGAATTCGATTGCCGCACAGGGGAGACAGATTTCAATGCCCGTTTCCGCCTGAAAACATTTGCTGTCAAGATCGACGGCGATGATGTTCTGATCCAGATCGAACCTTAAGTGCCTGAGCTTCCCGAAGTCGATACCGTTGTTCGCACGATCGCGCCGCACATCGTCGGCCGTCGGATTCTTGCTGCGGATTTCAATTCCCGGTTCGTCACACCCGGGGATCGCGATGCTCTTGCGGCGTGCCTCGGAGGCCGCTTGATGACGGGCGTGCGTCGGCATGGAAAGTTCATTCTGATCGGGCTGGCGGAACCTGGCGGCCTATTGACGATCCACCTCGGCATGACTGGCAAGCTCTTGCACGATGCGGAACGCAACGCCTATACACACGGATACTTCGCGCTCGATCACGGTGCGCTCGTCTATGAAGACATCCGGCAGTTTGGCCGCATTGAATACTCCGATGGCCAGAATCCGCGGGTTGCATTGCTTGGCCCGGATGCGATGGCGATCGGCGCGCAGGAGTTCGCTTCCAGGTTGCGAGCGCGCGATACCAAGTTGAAACCGCTGCTGTTGAATCAGGCCTTCGTTGCGGGGCTTGGAAACATCTATGTCGACGAGATTCTCTTTCGCGCGCGTCTGCATCCGTTGACTGCGGCCTCGCGTGTTACCGCAAGAAGGGCGGTCGAGATGCACGCGATCATGGGTCAGATTCTGTTGGAATCGATCGAGCAAGGCGGATCTTCGATTTCAGACTATGTGGATGGCGATGGCCGGAAGGGCAGCTTTCAGGATCGGCATCGCGTGTATGGCCGCGCGGGGGAATCCTGCTATGACTGCGGTGTGGCGATAGAGCGGATCGTGGTGGCGCAGCGCGGCACACACATCTGCCCGCGGTGCCAGAAGAAGCCTAGCTCCAGACGGGCGTGAGGTCGAGGACGAAGCCTTTAACGGGTCCTTCGCCTTCAATGGAATCGAGGTTGTCGAAATCGACAGGCATGGTCCGGGGCTTGAAGACGGTGACGCGTTTCCATTCGGGATCGATCATCCAGGCGAGTTGGACTCCCGCCTGGCTCCATTCGATCATCCTTTCGTGGAGTTCCCGGCGGCTGTCGGATGCTGACTTCAGTTCGATGATGAAATCTGGAACCATCGCAGGCATGCGTTTGTCCGAGGAAACCGATTTCAATGTCTCCTGTGACGTCCATGCGGCATCTGGACACCTGCGCGCACCCGATGGCAAAAGGAAGGCTGTGCTTGAGTCTCCACCCTCTCCCCGGTTTTCGCGACCTACCCAAGACCACAGTTGGCCGGAGATGGAAAAGTTGCGCCGGCCGGTGATTCGATCGGTTCCAGACATCAGAATCAAATTTCCTTCCGCCGAGTACTCGATGCGAAAATCCCTGTATTTCGCGCAGAAGTCGATCCATTCCTCTTCTGTGAGGTCCGGCTTGTGCAGTGTGACGGGAAGGTACAGATCCAGGTCTTCAAGTACAGTGGGCATAGTCCGATTCTAGACCAAATCCCCATACCGAACGAGGCGGACACCTGTCTCACTTAGCGCGGCGCGAACCTCAGGAGCGCACAGCGCAGCCAACTCCTCAACGCGGCTTTGCTTGAGGCGCGTCTTCGCCGCCATCAGTTCTTCTCCGCAATGGCCGGGATGGCACATGAACTCAGTGGAACCTTCCGGCAACTCCTGAATCAACGATACGAGATCGGCCGCGGTGAACGCGCCAGTCAACGAAAACCCCGCGAAAAAGTCAGTCGATCTGCAATTGTGCTGGGCCAATGACTGTTGAAACTTGCCTCGAACGATCTGGAAAGACTTGGCCACCAGCCGCTTCGATATTGGCGTTTTGCCCGGACGCATGGGGAAGTCGAAGGGCCGCCGCACAAACGGAATCTTGAATTCCTCACTCAGCTTCGCCACGATTTGCAGCACTGCGGGAAACAAATGCGTATGCTTGTGCGTATCCATGTGCAGCGGCTTCAGCCCTGCATGCAGAATCTTGCGGATCTGGTCTCTCAACTCAGGATATGGCTTGATTTGCCGCATGATGATCGCCTTGATCAGCCCAGGAACATCTCTAGGATATGGCTCGCCGGTCAGCATCGATGTTCCGCCCACCAGCACCAGATGACAGCCCACATCCAACGTCGGATTGGCGCGCGAGAGACGCACGGCATCGTCAAACGCAGGTGCGTTCGCCATCAGTGTGGTCGCCGTCAGAATGCCTTTGTGGTGCGCTTCAACGATACCGGAATTGACGTCGTGGGTGTATCCGAAATCGTCGGCGTTGACGGTAAGTAGCTTTTCGCTCAAAACAGTTTCAGTTGGATCCGCAAAAACTTCTTGGGATTCGTGCGGAAGTCTTTCATCAGTCCATGCATCTCGCGCGTGGCACCGTTGAGATTGTCGTAAAGTTGCTGGTTCACCAGCAACTGACCGAGCGTACCTTGGCCCTGATTAATGCGATCCATCATCGTATCGAGTTTGCCAATCGTGGCGACGATCTTGTCGTGCAGTTCAGGACTCTTCAGCAACTTGCCCGCCGAGCCATCCCCGCGCTCAATGCCAGCGAGGATCACGCGAACGTCCTTGATGGTTCCGCGCATGTCATCGTAAAGGGCCGGATCCTTCAACAGTTTTCCCGCGGTGCCTTGACCTTCTTGCAGGCCTTGCACCACAGCGTCAATACGGGCAAGCGAGTTGCGGACGTCGCCATAGAGCTTGTCATCCTTGAGCAGTTTGCCAACCGTGCCTTCGCCCCGATTCAAGGTTTTGGTCATCGTGTCAACTTCGTTGACGATCGACAGCAGCTTGTTGTAAATCTCTTCATCCACCAAAAGCTTGCCGATTGAACCTTTGCCGACTTCGACTTGTCCAACGATGGCGTCGACTTTCTTGATGATGCCTTGCAGTGAACCTAACAGCGAATAGCCTTGCTGCACCACTTCGTCGAACTCGCGCGTGTCGAGACTCTCGATCTCGGCACCGGCTTTGACCGTCTGGCCCGACTTGCCCTTTTTGATATTGATGAACTTGCTTCCCAATACATTCTCGGCGGCAATCGCAGACTGCGAATCGACTGGAATCGAAGGGAACCACTTGTCGCCGATCTCCAGATCGACTCGAACCACTCGCCGGGGTGTGCTCGATCCTGACAACGTGATCTTGTCGACCTTGCCCACCAGAATGCCATTGAGCCGCACCGGAGAACCTTCGGTCAAGGCTGCTGCATCGTCCAGATAGGTGACGAGTGTGCTCTTTGGCGTAAATAATGTCGTTTGTCCGGTAATCAGGAAAATGAGCACGGCGAGCAGCACCAAGGCGAAGAATGCCATGATGCCAACCTTGAGTCTTGCCCATGAACCTTTGTTCTGTAGCGCCATCTGCTGTTTTCCTATCGTCGCACGAACTTCCGGATGTACGCGTCCGGCGAGCTCTCTAAATCCGCTTGCGTGCCTTCGAAGATGAGTCTGCCATCGCGCATCACCATGAAGATCGTGTTTGCCACGCGAGGACTGGGAAAGATTTTTCCCGTCGTCGTATCGTAGCGGAAATTGCCCATAATCTGGCCATCCTGATAGCGATGGGTCACAATCACCGTCGCGGTGTTGCGCAATTCGCGTTCTTTCACGATTAAGGCCATGATTGTATTCGCCGTGATCGGATCGAGTCCGGCGGTTGGCGAATCGTACAGCACCAGGGCCGGTTCCGTCACCGTCGCGCGGGCGATTCCCACTCGCCGCCGCATGCCACCCGACAACTCGCTGGGAAATTTCTCAAGAGTATGTTCCAACTCGACGAATTCCAATGCACGCAGAACCCGCCGCTCAATTTCTGGAAACCGATCGGGTTTCACGCCATCGACAGACCGGTTCAACAGAGGATACGCAACGTTCTCTTCCACCGTTGCCGAGTCGAACAGCGCCCCTTCTTGAAAGAGCATCCCTACCCGGCCTCGAACGTCGAAAAGTTGCTTTTCTTTCAGCCCCGTGATCTCTTGCTCGAAGAGTTTCACCATGCCGGATTCCGGATGTACCAAGCCCAGTGCCGTTTTCAGTAGCACGGTCTTGCCGCTACCGGCTTCGCCAAACAGGATCCGCGTTTCGCCGGGTTGCACCGTGAATGTGACGCGATCCAGCACGGCCTGATCCTCAAAACGCACGGTGACGCGGTCAAAGCTGAGTACGGGCGGCATCGGCTACCAGCGAGGCATACTCACAAAAATTTGAGTGATCATGAGATCGACGATGAACACCCATACCGACGCCTTCACCACTGCTTCTGTCGTTGCACGGCCCACGCCTTGCGTGCCGCCTTTTGTCCGCAGGCCCTCGAAGCAGCCGACGAGTGCGATGATCATGCCGAAAATCAGGGGCTTGATCAAGCCATGAACGACATCCTGAAAGTCGAGCGCACGATAGGCGGTGGTCCAATACTGGTTGCTCGTCGTCAGATTGAGAAAGACGCACGACATCAGGTAACCGCCGAAAAGCCCAACGAAATCGGCAATGATGGTCAACAGCGGCAGCGTCAGGGCGGTTGCGATCAATCTTGGCGTCACCAGCTTTTGGATCGGATCCGTGCCCAATGCGCGCATCGCGTCGATCTGTTCGGTCACCTTCATCGAGCCAATTTCCGAAGCGATTCCGGATGCGTTGCGTCCCGATACCAGAAGTGCCGTTAAGACCGGACCCAACTCACGCACCAAGGTGACGGATACAATCTGGCCGACTTGTCCGCTTGCGCCGTACTGCGCGAGGGCCTTGGACATTTGCAGCGCCATCACGGCACCGCTAAAAAATCCGGTCAAAATGACAATGGGCAGACTTCCAACACCGATTCCATCGGCCTGCATAGCAATGTCTTCGCCGTAGTGCGGCTTGCGAAAAATATTGCGGAACGCTTGGCCTGAGAGGATGGTGAAGTCCTGAAGCGCTTGGATTGACGGCTGCAGGAAGTCGAGCAAACGGGCATGAACCTCGTACAGCAAATACTACCACATCGGCGAATGTTTTCCATAGAAATCAATGTTTCCCTCCGTGCTCGGACGATCGCCGAACTGCATAAAGTTCGCGGCGCCGGCGGAATTTTCGATTCACCGGTGAGAAGGCCCGCCAGATCGAGTGTGGCTCCAAGACGATACTCTGAACGCGGCGATTGCAAGGCATCCCCACGCGAACCAGTCGCCATTCTGCGAGTAAGGGGTCAATTCGGTCGAGACCCCATAGCGAACTACCTGAGACAGTGCCTGACGCTCGGGTAAAGTCTGTGCGACCCGGCCTTGGGGATCGACGACGGCGGTGATGCCGTTATTGGTTGCGCGAATGATCCAACGACGGCTTTCCACCGCGCGCATTCTGACGAGGGCCAAGTGTTGTTCACGAGCTTTGCTCTCACCGAAGTAGCCGTCGTTCGAGATGTTCACATAGAACGTCGAGCCATCGTGCGCAAAGCCACGTACGAAGTCGGGAAATACCGATTCGTAGCAGATAAACACGCCAATTCGTTGCTCTCCCATGGGGAATGTCAGCGGTTGATCTCCCGGTACAAAGTCGCCTGCTTCTTGGGTGATGCGATTCACCCAGGAAAACGCACTCGGCACGTACTCTCCGAATGGGACGAGATTCATCTTGCGATAGCGACCAGCTTCCGCACCAGTGGGATTCAGCAGAATCGCGGTGTTGTAGGGGCCGCCGGTTGGCGCGCGGGTGACCGTTCCGAACAGAAAGTGTCGCGCCTTCGACTGTGCCAATGTCACCGCGATCTCATGGAACGCCGGATCCGCGTCAAAGTAGATCGGACCCGGCATCTCGGGCCAAATCAACAACGGCGCGTCGTGCTGCTGCGATAGGCGGATCAACTGTTGAAACCGTTGTTCGAGAAACTCGCGTGTCCACTGGCTCGCCTGGGGCATCATTGGCTGCACGACGAGCGCCGATTCGGTAGGCGCATCCGGTGTCGGGGGCAAGATCGCCAATGGCAGTGCATAAAGAGCCAGCCAGGCGAGGTGTTTCGGCTTGCGCGTTTCGATCGTCAGTACAATCGCCGCCGCTGAGGATGCAAAGAGAAACGATAGCCCGTAGACGCCGACAAACGAGGGCACACCTAACAGCCAAGGCATATCGATGCCCGCGTCGCCGAGAGTGAGCCATGCGAATCCGAAAGTTCCGTGAGTCCGCTCAAGGCCAACCCATAGCGCAGCCAGCGTTGGGACGTACCAACTGCGGATGTATCCCGAGATTGCGGCGAAAACAGCTAAATGCAGGGATTTCAAGAAACAGAAGAGCAGAAAAGAGAACCAGGCCAGCCCGCCGTCGAGCCCGCCGTGTTCGGAAAGCACATGTTGGATCCAGAGGCAAACGATGAACCAATACGGAATACCAACAGCGAGGCCATGGATTACTCGATCTAGCACATCGTGTTGACGGCGCAATGTATAAAGAAGAGGAACGAGAGCAATTGGCGCGAGGTAGGCGGCCCCGATGCGCGGTGCGATCGCGATGAGCATCGCCGATGTGAGCAACGCAAGAATCCAAGGCATGGTTATCCTCTGGCGGAGGCTTCGTCGTTGACGATGTCGGCCATGTAGGAACTGCGCACATACGGTCCGCTGAAGACTGCCTTGAAGCCGATGGAAAGCCCGTAGTCACGATACTTGTCGAACTGTTCGGGCGTCACGTACTCATGCACGCGGCGGTTGCGGCGCGCTGGCTGCAGATATTGGCCGAGGGTGGCGACATCGGCGTCATGCGCATGCAAATCTCGCAATAGTTGCTCGATTTCCGCAGTGGACTCTCCGAGTCCAACCATGGCGCCGGACTTGGTCAAGACATCGGCACCTCGATACTTTTTGGCGAAGCGCAGAACGTCGAGTGACTGCTGGTAGTCTGCTTGCGGACGGATCCATCGATAGAGCCTGGGAATGGTTTCCATGTTGTGGTTGAACACGTGTGGACCGGCGTCGAGGACCCGAGCGACGGCATCCATGTCTCCGCAGAAGTCCGGGGTGAGGACTTCGACGCGCGCTTCCGGAAGGGCTTTGCGGACTTCGCGAACCGTCTCGGCGAAATGATGGGATCCGCCATCGTCGAGATCGTCGCGGTTGACGCTGGTGATCACGACATAACGCAACTTCATGTCACGAGCCATACGCGCGACGTTCGACGGTTCATCGGCGTCGAGTGTGAACTCTTTCTTTTCCGGCGAGCCTTTGGGGACGGAGCAGAAAGTGCATCCGCGGGTGCACAGGTTGCCAAGAATCATGAATGTCGCCGCGCCGCGGTGAAAGCACTCATGGATGTTCGGGCAACGGGCGGACTCGCAAACGGTATGCAGGTTTAGACGCCGAAGGTCGCGTTTGAGTTCTGTGACGGACTCAAAATGAGTGGAAGACCGCCGCAACCATTCCGGCAGTCGCGGACGGGCAGGTTCAATCTGAACGAGAGGTTCCAATTCGATTATGAGGAATACGCGGACAACGAGGCATCCGCGATGTTCCTAACTCCTTGGTGGGCCGCGTTGGCCCCTGCCCGCTTCTGAATCTCGCGGGCAACGGAGGCGTTGGCCCCTGCCCGCTGGTATGGCAAATCAGAACTTGCGCAGTATAGCCTGCTTGCCCTTGAAGCCCGCTTGATCGAGTTTTTCTTTGACCTCATTCGATGTTCCAGCCTCAATGGGCCCGACGAGAATGCGCGTGAGTCCAGGCTTGTTGGGTACCGATTCCGTCGCTGCCGTGAAACCCTTCTTGCGCAGAACTTCGATGACCAGATTTGCCTGTTCGGTCGGGAGAGCCTGGACTTGAAGATACTGGCTGCCTTTTGCGGGAGAGCCACCGGTGCTGCCTGCGGAAACTTCGACGGCTGGCTTCTTGATTTCCTTCTCTTTCTCTTTTGCCTTCTCTTCCTTTGGCTTCTCTTGGGGTTTCGGCTCAGGCGGTTTCACTTCTGGCTTCGGTTCGGTTTTCGGAGGATCCACCGGCTTCGGCACTTCCACGGGCGGCTTGGTTTCCGTTGTAGTCGGGATCTGCGACGGTGGCGGCGCGTTCGGAGAGTCGACAATCAGCGGGCGTCCATCGGACTTGCGATTCGATGCTTCCATGAGCGGCGGCGCGCTGTTCCGTCCCACGATGTAGCCCATCGTGAAGAAGACCCCAAGCAGGATCACCACTATAAAGAATACGCTCAGCAATTGTTTGTTGCCGAGCACCAGTTCGAACTCGCCGGTCTCGTTCTTCGACATTCAGGTCCTTCTCGCGGCGTCAGCGTTCTTACCATGTTCGCTTGATTCGCCGCTCATAGTAGAGAATATATCGCCAGCGTATGAAAACACAACTGCGGTGTTTTGTTCCGGAAGTTTGTTGGCTCTGGCGCGCAGGGCCATTCCAGTCAAAAACAGGGTCACGAGCGCGAATGGAATCGTGATTCCGATGGCGATAAAGGGGCGGATTCGGAAGGCGGGCGGGGCATCCACCAGCAGAATCGCGCCAATGCACATGGCGAGGGCTGCGCCGAATCCCAGCAATGCATGCCAGGGTCTGAAGGCTGAAGCAGCGAACAGGCAGGCGGCTGCCAAGAGCAGAAGGATGCCAGACATCCGCAGGTTCGATGCCGCCAGTCCATACAAAGCCGTCATCGCGATGACGCCTCCCAACGCGCCGGGCAGCACTGTTCCAGGGAAGCAGAACTCCGCAAAGATCAACAGCATCCCAGCCGCGAGGGCGACAAAAGCTCGCTCTGGCAGAAGCATGGCGGAAACAATTCTCTCTCGAATTGTGAGCCGGTAGTAGACGCCCTCGAGAGGCGCTTTCGCTGTCACTTCGATCCCAGGCAGCCGCATGGCGACAGCGGCAGGCGCATCGGGCCCTTGAGCGACAACGACCACTCTAGACGCGCCTTGGTGGATCGCATTCGACACCATTTCGCCGTGGATCCGATGTAGCGGACCGTCGATGGTGAGGATCATCAGCAGCGGAATCATTTCGGTGGCATTCGCAAGGCTCCGTCGATGCGGATCACCTCGCCGTTGAGCATTGCATTGCCGATGATGTGTTTCGCGAGCGAGGCGTACTCGGCGGGATCTCCAAGGCGCGAGGGATGGGGCACGCTGGCACCCAGCACCTGCTTCACATCGGGTGGCAGTTTGCTGAGAAGCGGCGTATCGAAGATGCCTGGTGCGATCGTCATCACCCGGATACAAAGCTTCGACAGATCGCGCGCGAGCGGAAGGGTCATGCCAACGATTCCTCCTTTCGACGCCGCGTAAGCCGACTGTCCGATTTGCCCGTCGAACGCGGCGATCGAGGCGGTGTTGACGATGACGCCGCGTTCTCCGTCTTCGTCGATGGGGTTCGAGGCCATGGCTGCAGCGGCGACGCGGATGCAGTTATAGGTGCCGAGCAGGTTGATGCGGATGACGCGCTCGAACTCTGCGAGCGGTGCCGCACCCTCTTTCGAAATCACGCGCTGGGAGACGCCGATGCCTGCGCAATTGATGAGGATGTCGATGCGTCCGGCGGCTTTCACCAGAGCTTCGATTGCCTCGGCATTCGAGACATCCGCCTTGATGAAGGTCGCTCCTGTTTCGGCCGCCATGGCCGAACCAGCTTCGTCATTGATGTCGACGATGATTGCTTTGCCTCCCGAGGCTGTGATCATTCGAGTGCAGGCACCGCCGAGGCCGGATGCGCCTCCTGTGACGATTGCGAGTTTGCCTTCGATCTTCATTTCTTCTCTGCGTGTCCTTCCATGAGTTGCATCGGAATCTTTCAGGCGCGTGCTTTTCGAATGACCTCGAGATACTGCCGGGCGCGTTCTTCGAACACTTCGTACTTGCCTTCCTGAATGGTCTTGTCGTCGATGAGTTCGCTGCCGACGGCGACGGCCGAAGCGCCGGCTCTGAGGAAATCCGCCACCGTGTCGAGATTGACGCCACCGGTAGGAACCATGTCGATTTGAGGTAGCGGACCCTTGAGCGCCTTGATGTATTTGGCTCCACCCATGGCGCTTGCCGGAAAGATCTTGACGGCGTCGGCTCCAGCTTCCCAAGCGGTGAGGACCTCAGTCGGAGTCAGAGCGCCTGGAAAGATGGGCTTCGAGTAACGGCGGGCGAGTTCGATGGTGGAATGCTTGAGAGCGGGAGTGACGATGAACTGTGCACCGGCCAGAATGCAGGAGCGGCAGGTTTCCGGATCGAGAACGGTTCCCGCACCGAGAATCATGGCGTCCCCGAACTTGTCGGCCAACTGTTCCAGGGCCTTCAGTGCGCCAGGCACGGTCATCGTGATTTCCGCCGCGCGGATGCCTCCGCGATAGATGGCTTCGATCGATTCGATTGCGCTTTCGGCGGTCTTTGTTCTGATGATCGGCACAACGCCGATCTCGATGATCGTGGAAAGGATTGCGTTCTTTTGCATGGTAATGAATCTTCGATGTTATCAAGCGAGCTTGACAGGGGGATGTTATCAAGTAGGAATGGAAATCTCTCGCAGGGCCTTGATCCCCTCTCTGGGCATTGCCGCATGGCAGCCTGGCAACGACCGCAGATTGCGGGTCGGCATCGCCGGAGGCCGGTTTGGCGCGAGCTTTCAGTTTCACGAGCATCCGAATAGTGTTGTCGAGGCAGTGGCGGAACTTCGGTCTGACCGGCGTGGCACGCTTTCGAAGACTTACCATTGCTCGAAGACATACGATTCATTGGAGACGATGTTGAAAGACCGCGCGGTCGAGGCGGTAGGCTTGTTCACTCCGGCTACCGATCATGTCCGTCATGCGCTGCTGTGCCTCGATGCTGGCAAACATGTGTTGTCGGCGGTTCCGGCGGCGATGTCGTTGGAGGAATGCGCGCGGCTGATTGCGGCCGTGAAGCGGAGCGGACTGACGTACATGATGGCCGAGACGAGCTACTACCAGCAGATGACGATCTCTGCGCGCAAGCTGTTTCAGGAAGGAGCGTTCGGACGCATCTTCTCATGCGAGAGCGAGTATCATCACGCGGGATTGGAGTCTTTGTTTGTGGAAGACGGTCGCCGGACATGGCGCTATGGTTTTCCGCCGATGCATTATCCAACCCATTGCACCGCTCATCTTGTAGGCGTGACTGGTGAGCGCCTCACGCAGGTGGCTTGCGCGGGTTGGGGCGATGGCGACAAGACGTTGCGCGACAACGCATATGGAAATCCGTTTTGGAATGAGACCGCGTTCTTTCAAACTGACAAGGGCACGGCGTTTCGTGTGGCGGTGTATTGGAAAGGCGCGCACCGAGGTTCGGAACGGGCGCAATGGTATGGCGACAAGATGAGCTTGTTCTGTCCACATCCCAACGGTGTTGGTGCCGTTCGTGTTTTCAATAGCGAGGAACGCGAGAAACATATGGGAGGATTCGTGCGCCAGCGATCCGTGTTGGAGCCCTACCAGGTTCCGGAATGGTGGTCGGCTGCGAATGCGATGCTGCCTCCCCCGTTGCAGCACAACAGCGGACATGACGGTTCGCACTGCTTCCTCACCCATGAGTTTGTGAGCGCGGTGTTGGCTGGGAGAAGGCCGACGGTGGGTGTGGACGAGGCCGTCGCATACACGGCCCCTGGCATTGTGGCCCATGCTTCGGCGATGGCAGGTGGCAAGCAACTTTCGATTCCCAAGTTCTGATCGTGCTGCAGGCGATGTTCGGCTCCGCCATCTTCGCAGCCGGATGTTATGCTCTGACGCTTTCATAAAGTTCCGCCTGCTTGCGAGCGATGGCATCCCAATCGAAATCCCGCTCGGCCGCGTGCCTCGCCGCCCGTTCCAGGTTCACGCGCTTCATGGTGTGCCCGGCGATGTCCATGATATGGGCGGCCATCTCGTCGCCGGTCTTGCCGACCAGTACGACCTTGCCCCGATCGAGATCGAGTCCATTGATGCCGCCCGGTGTGGATACGATTGCCTTACCCATGGCCATGGCTTCCATGATCTTGATGTTCGTACCCGCTGACGCCAATAGCGGAGCCACCACAATCGAAGCACGCCGGTATGCCGGACGCACATCCGAGACGAAGCTTTCGAGCTCGATGCCAGGCTGATGCAGGTTCGGACGCGCGTGATCTTTGTAGCGGTCCAAATACAGTTCTGGATTTCGACCCGAGACGATGTGCAAGACCGGCTTCAGTTCCACCAGCAAAGGCCAGACTTCGCGAAGGAACCAATCCAACGCGAGCACATTGGGAAGATGGGCGAACGATCCGATGAACAGCATCCGCCCAGGTTCACAAACGTCCTGCGGCGACGGCTGAAAGCGATCCAGGTCGACGCCGTTGATCAACGCCTCTGTCCGCCGAGCGTCTTTCACCATCGCGCGATCCTTTTCGGACATCGTCACGACGCAATCGACATCGCGCCAAGCCTGCCGCTCGAACTCGATCCACTTGCCGTGCTCGCGTTCGAGTTCCCAATCGCTGCTGGTTTTGCGCAACTGCCCGTACAGATCCAGGGTGATGTCGTGTTCCACCAAAAGCGTTTTCGCGGGGGCGCAGTCGCGAGCATATGCTGCGAGCTGTGTAAATTCCAACTGCGCGATTGCGGGCTTATGCTTGCGGATCGTCTGTTTCAACGCCGCGCGGAACTCAGGCCGGTCGAACTCTTCCACCACCTGCGGACGATGCGTCAATGCACGATCATGGCTGCCTGTCGCTTGCACCACCACCACCTCGATGCAAATCTCCAACAATTCTTTGGGAACCGGCGCCAGCTCCGTTGCAAATGCAATCAGCACCTGATCGTAATCCTGCGCGCCGCGCAGCATCAGATTGAACATTCGCACTGCGCCACCGTGCGCTAAGGGATACGGCAGATAACAACTCGCGATCAGCACCACTGGCTTACCGGGACGCCGTGACCGCCCCGGAAACACGGCCACACGGCCGTTGTTGAGATCGAGGATTTCCTGCTCGTCCATCACCGCCACTGGTTGGGATTCCACCCAATCACTGGCCCCTTGGGCGGCTTTCAGAATCGGCATGTAGGGCGGATTTTCGCAAGCGAACCAGTTCACCCGATAAATCGCTTCAAACCACATGCGCTGAAACAACTCCCGCGAAGTGACCGAACGCACCAAAAAACGCAGGAAATTCACCTCCAGTGCGAACCGCAGTTGCTCTTCGGTGAGATAGCGCGAGGTGGTCGCGCGATGCTTGTGCAGCACTCGCGCCTTTGCCGCATAAACGCTGGGCCAACCCTGCCGCCAGCCTCGGAACCCGATGTCCAAATCCTCAACATACGCAGGCTCGAACACCTCTCCGATCGAGCCCAATTGCCGCAGCTTGCGCGTATCATACAGCGAACAACCGCCCGATCCATACAGCACATAGCTGTGATCCTCGCCTTCGAGAGGCATCGCGCAATGCGGCAAAAAATCAGAGGGATGCTCGCGCGGCAACATCACGGCTTTGCCGGTTTCCTCGCGCCGCTGTCCTTCGGGAAAGAAAATTTGCGCTGTCGAACAAAACAGGTCGGGAACCGCATCGAAGGCCCGCCACAACGCTTCGAAGAAACCATCCTCGATCAGCATGTCGTTGTTCAATAAACAGACATGCGAATAGCGTGCTTGTGAGATGCCGCGATTCACCGCTCGTGCGAACGAGAGCGGCTGGCGGTTCTCGATCACGATGTAATCCGGATAATTCGCTCGCATCCAATCCGCAGTGCCATCGTCTGAGCCGTTGTCGACGACGATCACTTCAGACGGCCGCTGTGCGATGACCAACGGCAGGCACTCGGTCAGCAACTGGCGGCCGTTGCGCGATGGGATCACGACAGTAATCCCCAACGGCAGCGGCTTCTCAAGAGCAGGCAGCGATATCGGGGCAGGGAACCCGCGCAACCGGCCCGCCCACTGCGCCAATCGATACAACACCGGTCGTCGGAACCCGTCAATCGGATGCGCGAATCGCCACAGCCACGTGAAGGTCTTTCCACCTGGACGCATCTGCCAGCGGATCAGATTGCCGGTGCGCCAAATCGCGTGCCGCACCATTGCCGGCGCGCTCGACGGACGCAGCGAAAAATGATCCAGATTCTCGTTGAAGACAAGCAGCCCATAGCCTTTGAGCCGCACGCCGATCTGCCGCATCGGCCAGTACGGCATGTTCGGTTGCAAGGCAATCGCAGCCTCTGCAATCGCCCGCCCATTCAGTTTCGAATGCAGCAACTGTTCGTTCTGTTCGAGAGTCCAAGAGAGCCGGTAGGGAACCCATTCGACGCCCTCGCGATTCGGAGCGAACTCCGAAACCACAACCGTTGGCAGCGACGGAAACACCTTCTCTACTGCGTCGATGAGATGCTCGACAAGATCTTCGGAACAGGATGCGAAAACAACCTTCACCACGGCTTAGATTAACGCGCCGATTTCAACATCCCGGTCGCCGTCCCACATCGCAAGCGCCTGCAGGCAGAATGCCGCGGATACCGGATTGGTGAACGGCAAGAACTCACCATGCTTTCGGCCGAACCAGAACGCGCCGTCTTCGGGACGGGAAAACGTCTGGATTGCCGCCGCCTCTTCTGCAGCCTGTTCGCAATTCAGTGGCACGAATCCCAACCGATCCGCGAACAGTCGCACGCGCAGCAACTGCGCATAAACATCCGATCTTGCAAAGTCTGGCGCAACATCCCGCAGATGAAACGCAACCCGCTCGATACCCGTGCGCAAAGCCTCTCGGCATGCCGGGCGATCTCCAACCAGCAACAACGCCTCGAGAAAATACGAGTACGCATGCAGCCGGTCCATCGCCTTCAAGCGTTCCGGATGCCCTGGCAGAAACGTTTCGTGCGTCGCCAGTGAGTACTCGAGCATCCGCTCAAAGGGCTGCTTCAACGCCGGAACCCCGGTTGCGACGGCCAGATCCCACCAAGCCATAGCGGACTTCAACTGATAACAACCCGGGCTCTGCGACCAGCGGAGCAGATCGTAATCCAGCGGCTGCTTGTCCGGCAGCGTGAGAATCGGATGCACCGCCTCTTCGGCCATATAGTCGTAGGCCATCGAAAGCCCGACCTCTTTGGCCTTCTCTAGAAAACTGGCGTCACCGCATGCGCGCCACACGGTGAGCATGCCGCGAACAATGATCCCGGCGTCGAAGAAGTAAGCATAGGCTTGCTCGCCCTCATCCGGAATCTCATACGGCATCGTGTTGTCGCGAGCGCTCCACGCCTGGTCGCGCAGAAACGCCGCCGAACCCATCGCCGCGTCGAGATACTGCCGATCCTTTGTGAGATCATGCAGGTACACGAGGGCACTCACCGCGTAACCGGTGATTTCCAAGGAAACCTTTGCGTTCTGGCGGCGGTCTGTATAGTGATAGCGCGCAACGCCTCCGTTGGATTCGCGAATACCGGAGTGCAAAAACCAGTGTCCGGCGCCCTCGACGATGGCGCGGATGGATAGGTTGGAAGAGATCTGGGGTTGCAAAGTAGTCATTTTACCATCCACGTCTAAAGACCATGCTGATCGCCCTTTTAACACTCCTCGCGCAGTTTCCGGAACACAAAATGGGTGTTCTTCGCGGATCGCTCGTTTCCCATGAGGATTCCATCGTGCGTGTTGCGGATGAACAAGGCAAGATCGCCGAATGTCGGTTCGATATTCGGACGTCGATGCAACGCGGCGGCCAGCGTATCGAAATAGCAGCCGTGGCCGTAGGAGATCGACTCGAGATCGTCGCCGACCGCCGCCCAGCTGGATGCTATATCCGCACTCTTGAAGTGATTGAGGCTCCCGCTGCGGAACTCCCTGCGCACACTCGTAGAGCCAGCATCAAGCGCGAACCTTCAGGGCCTAAAATGGCAGTCCTGCGCGGCCCCCTCACTTCGATAGACGCCGCAATGATCCGCCTTGAGGTTGCCGTCGGCCAGATCGCTGAATGCAAATTCGACATCCGCACCTCGATGGAACGCGATGGCCAACGCATCGAAGTCGCAGCGCTCGCTGTCGGCGATCGCCTGGAAATTGTCGCGGATCAACGCCCCACCGGATGCTACGCTCGCACGTTGCATGTCCTCGATGTTCCCTCGCAAAACCCCATCGCCGGACGTAGGCCCAGTATGAAACGCGAGTATTCGAGTCCCACAGATCGCTACGCGCCGCGAGGTGACATGACCGCCACCGGGCTTGTGTTGGATCTTTCCGAGCAATGGCTCACCATTCGGACGCGCACCGAAGGAAACAAGCAGTTCCTGCTGAGGCACGATACGCGGTATGTGGGTGAGGGATTGAGAACCGCGCGCGAGACACTGGCTCGCAGCACTCGCGTGTTCGTTCGTGCAGGGCGCAATTTCGAAGGTGTGGTGGAAGCCTATCAGGTGATCTGGGGCGACATCATGAAGCCGGACTAGGCGTGAGGATGAATCCTCCGCTTTTCGGCGGGTGCCGCAGTGCTGAGTTCCGTTAGAGATTGGAGGCTGTCCGTATGGTCAAGCAACGGTTTCAATACGACGCCGTGGTGAAAGATCTGTTTCAGAAGGACCGTCCGACGTTGTTGACCATGTTTACCGGGCCCGCCGAGGTCCGCGAGTTCTTGAATTCCGAGTTGGCCGCCGTTGAGGAGCGCTTTGCCGACCTACTGGTTCTTTTGAGCGACGACTCGCTGCTGCACTTCGAGTTTCAAAGCGGCAACGATCGATGGATGCCGCATCGCGTCGGTGCCTACGGGCTCGGCGCGGCTCGCAAGTACGGCAAGAGTCGCGTGCGGCAGGTTGTGATCTATATCGGAGGCAGGCCGATGCGGATGAACGATCGTCTGGATTTGGGCGGCATCCGGATCTCCTACGAATTGATCGACATTCGAGATCTCGACTCGGAGTCGTTCGTTAGGAGCTCCAACCCGGGCGACTGGGCCTTGGCCTTGTTGGCACGCAATGGAATGGAGAACTGGCGGGAGATCCTGACGAAGAGCGTCTCGCTACCCGACCCGGAGCGTCGGCGAGTGATGACACAGTTGATGGTGCTCTCGGGCTTGCGTCCCATGCCCGAACGATTCAAAATGGAGATGGATAAGATGCGTACCTATTTCGATATTGAGAAGCACCCGATTCTCGGGAGCATTATTGAGGACCTCAAGATCAAGAGCAGTGCGGAAGGCAAGGCTGAAGGCAAGGCTGAAGGCAAGGCTGAAGGAAAAGCCGAAGGCAAAGCCGAAGCGAAAATCCATCTACTGCAGGTGCAACTCGAGGCCAAGTTCGGAAAACCCCTCCCTCGCTGGGCTGTCAAGCGAATCCTGGAAGCCAAGCCGCGTCAGCATGACAAGTGGTTGCTGCTCTTGCTGAAGGCGGATTCGCTCGAAGCCGCAATCGGCAAGCGCGAGTCCCCTCCTGACAAGCGTCCCTAGTTTGGCTAATGTCCCAACGTGGCCGGGGCGGCACGTCGCGAGCGGAACCTAAGCCGTCAGCATCCCCAGGAACTTCTCTCGAACCCTATCCGCAGTCGCGTTGTCCGGAGCCACAATCAGCACTGTATCGTCCCCGGCGATCGTCCCGACAACATCGGCCCAGTTCGCCTTGTCCAACGCCACAGCCAACGCATTCGCATTGCCCGACGAAGTCTTCAGCACAACCAGATTTTGCGCGACAAGGACGTCCTGCAGACACTCCAGCGCCACCGTATGAAGGTCAGGCCCCAACCTCTCAGGCCGTATCTGCCGATACCCCTGCGCGGTTTTCACTAACCCAAGTTCCTGGATATCGCGCGACACCGTCACCTGTGAAGCGACAATGCCCGCGAGCTTGAGTCCCGCCACGACCTCTTCCTGCGTGTGCAACTCACCGGCTTCGATGAGCTTCAGGATTTGCCCCTGGCGGAACGTCTTGTGCATTTAGAGAACCCGGAGATCCTCACCCGTCATGTCCGTCGGCTTCTCGATCCCCAGAATTGCAAGTATCGTCGGCGAAATATCGCGCAACGCGCCGCCCGAACGGACACCTGCCGCCTTCGGTTCACTGACATAAATCAGCGGCACCGGATTCGTCGTATGGTACGTATGCGGACCGCCAGTCACCGGATCGATCATCGTCTCCGCGTTGCCGTGGTCTGCCGTAATGATCCAGCTTCCGCCGCCATTCGCGTTCAGCGCCGCTTCGATGCGAGTCAGGCCTCGATCCACTTCTTCGATGGCCTTGATCGTCGGTTCGAGCTTGCCGGAATGTCCCACCATGTCGCCGTTGGCGTAGTTCATGACGATCACGTCGAACTTCTTCTGCTCGATCGCGCGCACCACCACATCGGTAATGCCCGCCGCCGACATTTCCGGCTTCAGATCGTACGTGGCCACAGTCTTATCGGATGGCACCAACTCACGCACTTCGCCCGGAAACGGCTTCTCAACGCCGCCGTTGAAATAGAACGTCACGTGCGGATACTTTTCGGTCTCCGCTGTGCGCAGATTCGTTACCCCGGCCTTGCCCAGCACTTCCGCCAGGATGTTGGTCGGCTGTATGGGATCGAAAGCGATCGGTGCCGGAATCGTCGCGTCATATTGCGTCATGCAGGTGAAGTGCAGCGGCTTCGGCATCACCCAACGCCACGGCACATCTAACTCAGCATCCACAAACGCCCGTGAAAGCTGGCGTCCGCGATCGGCGCGATAGTTGAAGAAGATGCAAGCGTCGTTGTCTTGTACCAGGCCTACCGGCTTGCCCGCCGCATCCACAATCGTCACCGGTTCGGCGAACTCATCGGTGACGCCCTTCTCATACGAAGCCCGGATCGATGCCACCGCATCGGTCGCCTGGATGCCGTTGCCCAGCACCATCGACTCAAAGGCCCGCTGCGTGCGTTCCCACCGCTTGTCGCGATCCATCGAGTAATAGCGTCCCGAAACTGTCGCGATCTTGGCAGGAACGCCCAGTTCGTCGATCTTCGCCTGCACCTGCGCCACAAAGTCCGCACCACCCTGCGGTGGCGTATCGCGTCCGTCGAGAAAGCAGTGGACGAACACTTCGGGAACCGCCATGCGCTTGGCCATTTCGAGCAACGCGAACAGGTGATCGATATGCGAGTGGACCCCGCCATCGCTCACCAGTCCCATCAAGTGCAGCCGCTTGCCATGCTGCATCGACGCCACCAGCTTCTCGTTTTTGTAGAAGTCACCGGTGTCGATCGCGACATCGATACGCGTGACGTCCATCAACAACACGCGACCAGCGCCCAGGTTCATGTGGCCAACTTCGGAATTGCCCATCTGCCCTTCTGGCAATCCAACCCACGGGCCGGAAGTATTGATGAAGTTGTGCGGATATGCGTCCCAAAGCTTGTTGAAGGTCGGCGTGTTGGCGAGGGCAACCGCGTTGCCCTCTTTCCGCTCAGAATATCCCCATCCATCGAGGATGGTGAGAATCACTGGCTTTGTCATAGTTATTGCTTGAACGCCTTACGACCGGGGAACCGCGCGGATGCGCCGAGTTCTTCTTCGATGCGCAGCAACTGGTTGTACTTGGCAATGCGATCGGTGCGGGATGCGGAACCCGTCTTGATCTGTCCGCAACCGGTGGCGACGGCGAGATCGGCGATGAACGAATCCTCGGTCTCACCGGACCGGTGTGAGGCGATGCAGGTATAGTTCGCACCGGCCGCCATTTGCATGGCATCCAGCGTTTCGGTCAGCGTGCCGATCTGGTTGACCTTCACCAGTATCGAGTTGGCGATGCCTTTGTCGATACCCTGCTTGAGGCGGGTCACATTGGTCACAAAGAGATCGTCGCCGACCAACTGTACTTTGCTGCCGATCGCTTCGGTGATCGTCTTCCAGCCCGCCCAGTCGTTCTCGTCCATGCCGTCTTCGATCGAAATAATCGGAAACTGCTTGGCCCAGTTGGCGAGAAACGCGCTCATCTCTTCGCTCGAGTACTCACTCTTGTCGGACTTCTTGAACACGTACTTTTTCTTGCTCTTGTCGTAGTATTCCGAGGCCGCACAATCGAGCGCCAAACCAACTTGCGAGCCAGCCTTGTAGCCAGCCTTGGAGATCGCTTCGAGAATGACTTCGATCGCTTCGTCGTTCGACTTCAGCATCGGCGCGAAACCGCCCTCGTCGCCGACCGAGGTCGAATAGCCGCGCTTCTTCAGAACGCTTTTCAGGTTGTGGAAGATTTCCACGCCCATGCGCAGCGCTTCGGAGAACTTCGACGCGCCGTAGGGCACAATCATGAATTCCTGCATGTCGACGGAGTTGTCGGCATGCGCGCCGCCGTTGATGATATTCATCATCGGAACCGGCAGTGTGCAGGCATTCACGCCGCCCAGGTAACGATAGAGCGGAGCGCCCTGCGAATCGGCAGCCGCGCGTGCGGTGGCCATCGACACAGCGAGAATCGCATTCGCGCCCAGCTTCGCCTTGTTAGGCGATCCATCGAGCTTGTTCATCGCTCCATCGACGCCCTGTTGATCGAAAGCGTCGCGGCCTTCGATTTCCTTGGCGATGCGGCTGTTGATGTTCTTGACGGCCTTCAGCACGCCTTTGCCGAGATAGCGCTTATTATCGCCATCGCGGAGTTCCACGGCTTCATGCTCGCCGGTGGATGCGCCCGAAGGCACCGCCGCACGGCCGATGCTGCCGTCGATCAGGTAGACATCGGCTTCCACGGTGGGGTTGCCACGGGAATCCAGAATCTCGCGTCCAACTACTTTGACGATTTCCATGTGTTTTTCGGTTGTCCTACTGGGGGTTTGGGGTGAACTTCTAGTGTACCGTGCCCCGCCGCTGGTTGACTCTCGAATGCGGCCTGCTCTCGGCCCGGTCGGGGAGTCCTTCGAGCCAGATGACGTCCTTCCGGTGGTTCCGGTATGCTTCGAAAACATACTCCGGCCAATATTCTGGCGACGGCCCATGTTTCATGTGCCATTCGTAGTTCGCGCCCGTCCTTTTGCCATTGAGGACCCTTTCGAAGTACTCCAACCAATCCTCGGAACCCGGGCGCACGATGACATAAGACGTCGTCATCGCGATGTGGTGCGGGTCGTCCGGGAACGGCGGCGGCAGCAGGCGAACGAACCACAGTTCGCCGGTTGTTCCCGGATAGCCCGCCGGCGAAACCACTCTCCTGGATTCCCCGGTGAAAAGATCATCGAGGATCGCGACAGTTCCCTCTTTACCCTTGCTACGGTAAAGTCCCATCCTGGATTTTTGCAGCAATTCAATCGCGCCGATCAGCGCGGACGCCATCCCGAAAGCCTTTCCCAGCTCAACAACGATGGATCCCACGGTTTCCCCGCTTGAGCTACTGGTGACATCGAAGAACGCCCACAGGTTGAAGTAGGATCTTGTGAGAGGGCTCGTCGGCGGACCTTCGGGTACATACTCCTCTTCACCGTCGGCGATCCGATTGGATAGTGGCTCCATCTCTTGAAATTCCGCAAGCAAACCCACCAACTCCGCAACACGATTCAAGGCGTAGACATAGAACGCGTGGTTGGACTCGAGACCTGCGAGTTCGCGCTCGCAGATCGGATTCACCTGGATCTCCTCTTAAACAGGCTTTCAGGGAGGCTGCCCGCGCGCGCCCCTCTCACTTTTCAAATGTCGAATCAATCCCTCGGCAAGTGTGACTTCCCGTCGTCGGGATCCGGTTTTCATGGCAAACTCGATTCTGGCATGGATAGGGGTGCCGTGTTATCCTGCTGTTTGACAGTGCTTGAGAGGTAGGTGATTTTAATTGGCTGAAGTCGTATTGCAGGATGGCGAGACACTCGAATCCGCACTCCGCCGCTTCAAGCGTAAGGTCCAGCAGGAAGATATCATCAAGGAGATCAAGAAGCACTCCTTCTATCTCAAGCCGGGCGAAAAGCGCCGCACCAAAGAAGCTTTGGCGCGCAAACGGAACCGCAAAAAGCGCGTCCGGGACGTTGAATAAATAACTGAAACGGGGCCTTAATTGGCCCCGTTTTCATTTTCTAGCTCTCTCGCCTTTATCCCCCGGAACCATACCGGACTTCCATGATTCTGCAGCGATACAAAGTTCCCCGGTCCTATCTCCGGCTTCGGCGTCTTACCCATCGCTCTCGTCACGGCCAGTTTCGCTTCCGTCGAGTCCAGGCCGAATTCCACTACTTTCACGCCGTTTAGCCAGTGTTCCACCCGGCCATCGCGCACCCGGATCATCGACCGGTTGAATTCGCCAACCGGCTTTGCAACCGTCTGCAGGGGGGGTACGGCCTCATAGAGGGCTCCCGTGATCTTGCGGACATCATGGGTCGGCTCGGCCACATCGTCGAACAATTGGTACTCAAACCCGCGCGCCCGCGCCTGCCGCCCCTTGGCGTTCGTCCAATCGTCGACCTTCTGAACGAAGTACTTCACGCCCGAGTTGCCACCTTTGCCGATCTTCCACTCAAACTGGAACTCGAAAGCCTTGCCGAACTCGCGTTGCGTACGTAAATCCTGAAATCCGTTGCCTGTATCGAAGGCCCGCAAACAGCTGTCCTCGATGCGCCACGACTGCGCCGGAAACGGCTTGCCGGTCACCTCCAGCCAGCCTTCGGCGGACTTCCCATCGAACAGCAGTTTCCAGCCCTCCGCTCGTTCCGGCGGAGACAGCGCGTTGGGATCTTCGACCGACAGCAACAACAGAATTGCGAGAACCATTTCCGATCAGCTTACTACAGTACGGGTGTGAAACGCTCACGCCGGACGACTACGACGCGCCCTTCGCCGAAGTCTTCGATCCATATTTCGAAGATGGCATCCAGACTGGTGGCGCGCTCGCCGTCATTGAAAACAGCACCGGCGAAAACAGCACTGGCGAAAACAGCACTGGCGAAAACAGCACTGGCGAAAACAGCACTGGCGGACACATTGGCACTTTCTCCTACCATGCGTTTCAGTTCACGGATGCCGTCATCTTCGTCATCGGACCCAACAATTTCCCCTCGCAAAAGGCCTTTATAAACATCGGAGGTGTCCCCGATCAACCCCGCCCCGATGGATCGTTGATCTATCGCATCAACAAGCTGTCATGGTCGGCACGTTAAACTTGATACTCATGTCTCGCTACGCAGCCATCGACATCGGTAGCAACTCCGTGCGCATGCTCGCCGCGGAGGCTCCCGCCAAGCTTGGCGACCCGATCATCGCTCTTGCACAAGACCGGCAAGTCACGCGTCTCGGCGAGAGCGTATTCCGCACGGGACGGTTCAGCGAAGAGTCCATCGCGCTCGTCTGCGAAACATTGCGCCGCATGTCGGAAACCTACCGCCGCTTCGACGTCGCCGGAGTCCGCGCGGTCGCCACGGCAGCCACGCGCGATGCCGGTAACCGCAACGATTTTCTCGCCCGCGTTACCGAGGCTCTCGGATCCCACGTGGAAGTCATTTCGGGCCAAGAGGAAGCCCGCCTCATCCACCTTGGCGTCCAATCCCGTTGGCCCTCTCAAAAGGGCCGCGTACTCATCGTCGACGTCGGCGGAGGTAGCGCCGAGATCATGCTCAGCCATGACGGACGCCTGCAATCCGCTTGGTCCAAACCTCTCGGTGCGGTGCGTTTAACTGAGGTGTTCCTTTCGAAAAAGGATCCCCCCTCGGTCGAAGAGCTCCACCATCTCGAACAGTTCATCGACGAGAAAATTCACCCGGCGCTCGCCGCCATTGGACCGGGAAAGTTCGACCGGATGATCGCGACGTCCGCCACAGCAGCCGCCGTTGTTTGTGGCGTGAACCGCGTGCCGCGTGCTCGCCGCGAAGAGGCGGACCGCCTTCGCGCCACCAGGCAGCAAGTCCGCAGATTCTTCCTGCAGGTGGCGGAAAAAGGGCTCGCGGAACGCAAGAAGGTCACTGGCATCGGACCCCGCCGCGCCGAAATCATCGTCGCCGGATCCGCCGTCTTCCTCCGCGTGCTCGAACTCTTTCAACATTCCTCGATGTACTATTCAGCGGCCGGTGTGCGCGAAGGCATCATCGCCGATCTCGCTGCCCGGGGTGTTGGCCCGCAACAGTCGAAGTTGACGCGCGAACAACGCACCGTGGTCGAAAAGCTCGCCCGTAGGTTTGGCGTGGATGCAAAGCATGCGCGACTCATTTCCGCTCTATCGCGCGAGCTATTCGACTCGCTCGAAGCCTTGCATCAACTGCCACCCGAATGGGGACGCCTGCTCGAAGCCGCGGCCTATCTCGTCGACATTGGACACTTCATCAGCGACACCGCGCACCACAAACACGCAGCCTACGTTGTGGTGAACGCCGATCTGCCCGGATTCACGGACGCCGAGCGCCGCCTCATCGGGCTGCTCTGCCGCTTCCACCGCAAGACGATGCCCGCCGCCCGTCACACGGACTTTCAAGCGCTGCCGATCGATTCGCGCCGCGCCCTGCTGCGTCTCATCCCGATCCTCAGGCTTGCCGACAGCTTGGATCAAAGCCACGAGCAAAACGTCGATTCCGTTCAAGCTTCAGTGAAGGGCGAAATGGTGGAAGTCCAACTCGCCGCCCATGGCGATACGGGACTCGACGAGTGGGCAGCCGAGCGCCTCTCGGACATCTTCAAGCTCGTCTACGCGAAGGGCTTGCGAGTCGTGCGAGGGGCCGCAAAAAAGTAGCTCAATTCTCTGCCGGAACCTTCGAGCATTGTTCGACGACCAGCACCTCTAGCGGTGCGCGACGCGGTTCCAACTTCAAACCCAACTGTTGAGTAACGGCGGCAAACAGACTCGGCCGATTGTCGTTGGCCTCGATGCCGTTGTCCGGAGCCCAGTTGAGCTGAACAGCAAAGAACTCCTTTAGGCCCGTCTCGTCCACGACAGTTTGACGCTCGAATCGTGACAACAACATGGCGAGTTGATTCATCGGCATCCGGTTGTGATCGATCCTGCCCCGCACCTGTTGGCCAGGTGCCGTCGCCACCGCATCCTCTTTCGATGCCGTCAGTTTTACTTTGGCAGCGACCAACGCGAGATGGCGGCTCACTCGCCGCTCACGCCGCAGCACGAGACCAAGGCGTTCCGTCAAGAGCTTCTGTGTCATTACCAGCACTTGCTCACGAGCCGTTTCGGGCGGAGCCAGCGCCACAAGGTTGAATCGCACCGTACGGTTCCAGTCAGGAACCGCTAACTGCTCGTCGGAAGTAACTGCATACGCGAACTTGATCGCGTCCGCGAGCGTCGCGTTGGTGAGAGTGAGCCGCCCGTTGCGGAACGTCCCAAGGTCAATTCGAATGAGATCGCCTTCCGGCGGGGGAGAAACCTTTAACGTCGCAACCTCAAAGTCCTGCCCGAAAACCCAGACAGCACAGATCGCCAGCATTGCCAATCGGCAGACCGGCGGTGTCAGGCGGCGATCCTGTTGTCTGGCATCTTAACCTCGACGTACGCAAACAACGAGTCCTGAAAGTCCGGATTGTCGAGGTGTTTCGAGGCGCTTTGCCGATCGGGGATCTGCCTGCCGGCATCCAGATATGCTTCGAGATTGATCAAGATCGCTTCCATCGCTGCTGCTTTGGCTGCTGTCAGACTATCGGCGTGGGAAACAACCGCCAAGTCCGGCACTTGAATCGCAAATCCCGCCTCTGTCTGCTCAATGACGATCAAAAAACGTATCACTTAACCTCCATCGTGATCTTCACCGTATCGACAGCCCTTCCAACCGGTACGTCCTTTTGCGGATGCACAATCGGAAACAATGAAGGAACTGTCTTCGTGCTTGTAGCTAGGATGGTCACCCTTGATGCTCGCGAGTTTCAGCCCAAGCTCTCAGCCAGCTTGACGAGTTCTCGGCTAGTGTACCGTTTGGGCATTCAATACCCACAATTCTGCCACGATTTGCTACTTCCCATCCACCGAAAACGCCAGCAACACATTGCCCGCGCCGCCCATGAACCGCGCATACCCCGATCCCGCAAACACCATCCCATTCACCACCACAGGACCCGCACCGTCAATCGATCCCCCGTTCGCCTTCACTTTGTTCACGGTCTCGAACGGAATCCCGGTGTCGAAATCCCACACAATCGATCCGTCCTTCGACGAGTAAGCCCGCAGGTGCCCATCGAGAGCACCCGAAAACACCACCCCAGGAATCGCCGTCACCGCAGCAGACTGCGCCGCAGCGCATCGCATCGCCTTGAATGAGCAAGCGGGTTTCGGCGTCGGCGTATGCCAAACTTCTTTGCCATCGGCCAGCCGCAGCGCCGTCAATCCGGGCTTGGGCGTCTTCGAAACGATATCGGAAACCGCCACATACACGTTCTCCTTATCCGCCGCAGGACCCCACTGGATTCCACCCAGCGCACTCCCATTCCCAGCCTGCACCTTCCAAATCAGTTCGCCCCGCTTATCCGGATCGAGAGCGTAGATGATCCCGGACTTCTGTCCACACAACAATATCTGCTTGCCTCCCGCAATCGTCCGCAGAATCGGCGAAGCACCGAAGTCATAGTCAGGGCCAGGCTTTTCAGGACAGTTCCCCTTGCCCGGTGTCCCGCAGCCCACCAGGAAGTTATCGTTCGCGTTGAGCTGGTTCATCCACTTGATCGAACCCGTTTCCATGTCGACAGCCACGATCGCCTCCGCGCCGCGGGTCTCGACATCGGTATAGGAATTGCCAGTGCCAAAGTAGACGACCTTGCGTTTCAAGTCGACGGTTGGCGAATCCCAGACCGCGCCCCCCGCGGGGCCGTACATCTGCACATCGTTCGAGTTCTTCTTAGACGCGGTCGGTGGATCGGTGATCGGATGAGTTTTCCAAAGCACCTTGCCGGTCGAAGCATCCAAAGCCGACAGTGCGCCGCGGAACTTGCAGCACTCGTATTTGGAGCCCGGTCCGGTCACCTCTTCGATGGAAGAGATCGGAACATACAGCTTTCCGTTCACGATTTGGAGCCCGCCAGCCACACGCGCCACCGGATGCTCGTCTACCTTGGTCGTCCAAAGCGCCTTGCCCGTCATCGCATCGACGGCGTGCGTCTGCGCTTTCTCGTCGCCGATGAAAACAACCCAGCGATCCTTCAGCTTCGAAAGCAGCGGTGCGCCGCGAACCCATGCGCCCGCGTCGTAGCTCCAATACATGCAGCCGGATTTCGCATCGAGCGAATACAGATTGCCGATCGCGGAACCAACGAACACTCGCCCGGCCGCGACCGTCGGCTGCGAGTAGGAAAGCGAAGCGCCAGGGAATCCAAACGCCCACTTCACCTTCAACTTCGGGACGTCTTCGGCTTTGAGCCCTGGATTCGGCTGAAAGCGCGTGTTCTCGGCATCGAAGCCCCATCCGTTCCAATCGTTTTTTCCAAGTTGGGAAATCGCGGGTGCAGCGCCCTCGCACAAGCCCGCGAGAGCCACAGGAGCCTGAGCCGCATCGAAGGCTTTACCCGTTACGTAGGAAGCGATGGCGCGCTTTTCTTCGTCGTTGAGTCCTTTGCCCTGTTCACGCATTGCGCCGGACGTCAAGGAATCGACGATGTTTTGCGGTGCGCGCTTGGCGAGTTCGTCCTTTTTGGGGACCCTCACCTCGCTGGCGGCGCTGGTCTGGATGGCGTCGTGGCAGACAGCACATCGAGCCGCGTAAAGAGCCGATCCGTCAGGCGCAGCCGCGAAGGCAACGGTGGAAACCAGCAATACTATGGAGTGAACGTAGACAGCCTTGATCATGAAGGGAAAACCATCGTCACTTTACCATACGGGTTAGTACGCTACTGCTGCTTCGAACGTGGCAACTGTAATCATGATCGGCGGCAACTGCCGACGCCCGATGCGTAGTTCCAATTCCCGCTGTCCGGATTCCACCGCATCCGGCAATTGAAACCGGATCTCATACCGTGGAATCTGTCCATTCAAACAGCGGTTTTCATATCCCCAAGCCGGACGACCATCCACTGTCGCCGCGAAATCCTCAGGTTCGTTCAGCTCGTCGATCACCACCGTGACCGATCCGCCGCCCGCGGTGTTCACCGACACCACTCGCGGAACCCTAGGCGGTGGAGGTACGACTCGCAAAACTCCCGGTTTCCCCATCCGCTCCTCCATCCACCAGAGCTCGACGGGCAGCAGTCCCGTCTGTTCCAACTCCGGCAGATTCACCAGCATTTGCCGGACATCTTTGCTGTCTGGGGGCCCAAGTGACACAATCTTCGCTCTCGAACCGCCGATGCGCACCACCAAGTCGAACAGGTCGGCTTCTTGCGGTAGACCATGCGTCCAGATGTTGATGGAAGCGTAGACCCCGCGGCAGGGCGCGACGGGAATCGCCCTTTGCGCATTGGTGATCTTGCGGAGTTCGACGGCCGTGATCCCGGCAATCGTCGCCAGTTCTTCACGCCAGCCCATCTCGCAGCGTCTCCAAAGGCCGATGGTTTGACCATTGGAATCCGGCCCGTCGGCGAGCAGCGTCTGCAATTGGAACCGGTGCGCGAAGTCGATCATCTCGGCTTCATTGATATGTGCCGTTGGCAGATGCATACGCAACAAGCCGCCGGGTTTGAGCACGCGGGCAACCGCACGGAAACATTCCGAGGTCCAATCCCGGTCGGCCTGCCACGGGATGGGTGCAACCTCTACCAGAAGAAAATGTCCGCCGGCAAACTGCTGTAGGTCTGGACGCCGGGCCAGGTAGGTAAATACGTTCTGACGATGTTCCGCCGCTCGGCTTGCTGCAGCCGTATCGTCATTGGAAAAATCAACACAGTGCACCTCGCCGAACACATCGGCAAGTTGCCATGTTCTCGTATCGTCGGCAAAACCGATGCGCAGGGCACGCGAGTCTCCGCAGCCGATGAGCTGACTCTGGTGCTGGTCGATCTTCCTTTGTGTGCTGTCGGCGGGGAGGAGCATCTCTACTGTTAAAATCGGGATCGCATCGATATTTCTGTAGGCCGGAATCTGGAGTTTCCTCATGTTCCTGCCGAACAACTACCAGGGAAGATGTCAATCGAGCTTCGCGATATTCATTACGGCGCGCTCAAGGGCGTGTCGGTCTGGGCACCCAATGGTGCCATCATCGGCGTCGTCGGCGAGAAGGGATCGGGAACTTCCGATCTGCTGCGTCTGATGGCAGGTGTTGCTGAGCCGGACTCGGGACAAGTGCTGGCACCGGACAGCCGTCGTTACGTCGGCGAATCCGAGCCTGTGAGTCCTGCGCCTGTTGGTGTCCTTGCCATCGATCACGCTCTTGGCAAATACGATGCCCTCGTCCGCGCCCGCACACTGGTTGGTCTCGACCGCCTGCGCACAGCAGGTTCCACGGTCATCATCACCAGCAACGAGGAAGAGCTTCTGGAGCGGGTCTGTGACGAAATCTGGTGGATGCATGACGGTGTCGTCGCCGCCAAAGGCGACCCCCGCGATACCTTACGCAAGTATCGAGCTCACATCGGACAGAAGTTTCAAGCCTGGGGCGAATCTCTCAAGACCCGCCTCAACCCTGCCGATCGCCGTGGCGATCAGCGCGCCCAGATCCAAAGTCTGCAGCTTCTGAACTCCCGCAAGCTTCCCACGCTCGTGTGGCAAAGCGGAGAGGAAGTCGCGATTGAGCTCGCAGTTGCGTTCGCCGCAGCCGTCGCCAATCCAATCGTTGGCATTCTCATTCGAACTCGTATCGGATTCGAAGCCTATGGCACGAACACCGCCCTTGAAGGCGTGAAACTCGGGTCCACAGCCCAGGGACAGGTTCGCAAAGTCGCCTTCCAGTTCCGCTGCGATCTTTGCCCCGGCGAGTATACGCTGACTGCGACTTCGCAAGATCCCAACGGCGCGATCCACGATTGGATCGAGGATGCACTCTCGTTTACGGTCACCGACGTCCGCGCGACGCCGGGAGTCGTGAACCTCCGCGCTCGGGTTACCGCGGAATAGCTTTCAGTGAGACTCGAAAAAGACCAGTCTCATTCCATTGCAGTCGCTGACTGAGAACTCTTCCGTTCCGGTCTTGCACTCGGAACCCAACAATTCCCGGTGAAGCTTCTCGATCTCTGTCACCTGTACCCGGCACGAACCCGTAAACGCGGCACCGGTCTCGAACTGCAGCGCGAAATGATCGCGACGCACCCCATGCGGGCCATTCCGTTCAAATCCTAAACGATCCACGTAGTAGTCGATTGTTTTGTCCAGACTCGGCACGTGAAACACCGGAACCGCGCGGAACATCAGCGGAGGCTGCAGGAATGCCTTCACGATCGCAACGGTTTCCGCTAGCGGAAGATCGCCGCGCAATACCAGATCCGCGTGCTGCGATGTCGGAACCACATACTGTTCGGCCATCGGACGCACCGTCGCGTTGTACTGCCTGTCAATGTCCGGAACCGTGCGTCCCCGCTCGATCACATCCCGCTCTTTGCGCCGCTCGTAACAAACACCATCCGGCGTTTCGATAAAGATCTTTGCCCCGAGCTTCCGGCGAACGCGTTCGTCATGGAGCGTAAACAGCCCTTCGAGAATCACATACTTCGATGTGCGAATCGGCTTGGTCTCCGCTGAGCGTGTATGTGTAGCGAAGATGTAAATCGGCTCCTCAATCGACTCGCCCCTAGCCAGCGCCTCTACATGTTCGACGATGAGAGGCCAGTCTAGAGAATCGGGATGATCGAAGTTGGTCTTGCCGCGATCCTCAAGCGGAACATGGTCCATCGCATAGTAATAGGAATCGAGCGACAACACCTGCGGATTGCCAGGAAGCCAGGCGGCCAACTGTCTGGCAATCTCACTCTTGCCCGCGCCGCTGCGTCCGGCAATACCGATCAGAATTGGTTTCATGTGGAAGAAGTATTCTTTAGTATGAAATGAAAATCGCAGCCATTCGAACAGTCATCGTCAACGCGCAGATGCGCAACTGGATCTTCGTCAAAGTCGAAACCGACCAGCCCGGTTTGCATGGCTGGGGCGAGGCGTCGCTTGAATGGAAAACCCGCGCGGTTGCGGGCGCGGTGGAAGATCTCGCGCCGATGCTGATCGGTGAGGATCCGACACGCATCGAGCATCTCTATCAGAAGATGTATCGCCAGTCGTTCTGGCGTGTGGGCGTTATCGGACTATCCGCAATCAGCGGTATCGAACAAGCCCTTTGGGACATCCTGGGCAAGTCGCTGAACCAGCCTGTCTACAAACTGCTCGGAGGCCGCGTGCGCGATCGCGTTCGTATGTACACCCACCTGGGCGGTGGTGACATGAAGTCCGTGTATGAGGCGCAAGGCGAGGATGTGCAATGCATGGTGGACCTCGCGCTCGAAGTCGTTTCGCGGGGCTATACCGCGGTGAAAGTTCTGCTCACGCCGCCGACCGAATCGCTCAGTACCAACGCCGAGTATCGTCACGCCGAGGTCCGCATGGCCGGGTTGCGAGACGCCCTGGGTCCGGACATCGACATTATGGTGGACTGCCACGGTCGCCACTTTCCTGCGAACGCCATCGAGTTTTGCCGCGTACTTGCGCCGTTCAAACCGTATTTCATCGAAGAGCCGGTTCCGCCGGAGAATGTCGACGCGATGGTGGAAGTCCGCCGCGCGAGCCCTGTGCCGATTGCTACTGGCGAGCGGCGCGTCACGCGCTTCGAGTTCCGCGAGATCTTCGAGAAACAAGCCTGCCACGTGATCCAGCCGGATCTCTGCCACTGCGGTGGAATCTCAGAAGCCAAGAAAATCGCCGCGATGGCGGAGACCTATTACATGGGCGTCGCGCCGCACAATCCCCTTGGGCCTGTCGCCAACGCCGCAGCGCTGCACTTCGCTCTGTCGACGCCGAATTTTCTCATTCAAGAAGACATGCTTTCCGATGTCCCCTGGCGTTGGGATGTCGTGAAGCACGACCTCAAAACGGAGAACGGCTACTGGCTCCCGTGCGACAAACCCGGGCTTGGCGTCGAAGTCGATGAAGAGGCTGCCCAAAAGCATCCCTTCCAGCAAGAGGTGCTGCACGCGACCACCGTCCGCGCGCGCGATAACGCGATTCTCGATTGGTAACGAATGGTATTCGCGAAACAGCTTCGGGAAGGCGTGCGGCGAGGGTTCATCGCCTGCAGCATCCGTATCTGGAAGAACCCGCGAGTGAAGGTGGGCAAGCGTTATCAGATGGAGGATGGCCAGATCGAAATCGATTCCATTGAGGAGATTACGCTTGGCGACATCACCCAAGACTTGGCGCAGGAATCGGGCTTCTTAAACCGAGCGGATCTGCTGCAAACAGCCCGGCACGGCGCTGGCGAGAATGTATATCTGATCCGCTTCCGCTACATTCCCTGTTGATCTCAAACGCGAGAATCACGCCATCGAACGGCTGGAATTGGCGACGGGTTTCGGACCATTGGGCTAACAACTTGTCTACATTGGCGCTCGTGACATTGCCCTTCACGCGCCACGCCGCCCAATCCATTCTCCGGCTTCGCTGGTTCCCCGACTCGGCATCTCGTGCTCGGCGACGGTGACCTCGATCCCGTCCAACACGCCCGGCCCCGCACCCCAACGGTGAACCGGGCCTTCCCGCCCGTCAAGCCGCCTCCGATGTAACAGCCCGGAAAACGGAGCGCGCGGCCGTCGTTGCTTGCTTGTCGTGAGGGTGCCCGCGCGCCCTTTCCGGGCTCGCCAGTCGTTGCACCTGCGACAGTTCGCCGGGGGAGAAGGGTCTGTGCATCGCCAACCCGCGAGAAACGACCCACCTATGCTCGCCAAAAGTGATCCACCAGACCACCGCTCGGCAGCGCGTTTCACGCTGCCACGCCACGCGGCATGCGCCGCGGGATGATGATGCCACACAAGACCGCAACGGAAACAGAAGACCTACGCGCCTGCGGCGCGGATGATGTCGCCAGCCCCCCGCCGCGCCACGTGGCAGAGCCTGTTTTCGGTGTGGTCAACTCTAAATGAGCACAGGTGGTCAACTTCTCGTGAGCGCCGAGGGGTCTGTGCAGCGCCAATCCGCGCCGCGAGGCAACGCGCTCCAAGTCGCGCATCCGCCAGCTTTCGTACAGTAGACCGGCAGCCAACACAACGACGATAACAACCACAACGGAGACCCAGTTTGGCATCGTTTCAGACTCAATCGCTCTCTGCCTCTTGCTGGCGAAAACGGGAGCGCCGATCGATCACCGAACAAAAAAAGGATTACCCGGTCACCTCACCAGCCCGCAGCGCCGTTGACGGATCCACCATCGCCGCCATCTCCGCAAGAGCCAACAACGCGGTAACAACAGTCGCGAATCTGATCGACAGACAGAAGTCCGCGATGGCAAACGAGGGTCCAATCGCCTGCCTTTTCGACGGTTCGATTGGGTCCGAGTCCGAAGAGTGCAGGGTTTGCGGGCGCCCCCCGAACAGCGACGATTGTCGACGGCTGGCGACTCTTTCCGCTGCCCAGAGCGCAATCGAAGACCAGGATCTCGTTGCCTCCCCGATCATCCAGTTTTCATGGGACTCTTCAGATAGAAGCCCACGTACGAGTAGCCTTCGACTCCGCAAACGAGCCCAGTTCCTTCTCGCGCTTGTGAACTTCATCGATGCCATAGAGGACAAGGACCACATTGCGGCGATGATGATAAACCACTCGATCAGAGGAACATTTTACTCAGCCCGAAGCGCCGTCGACGGATCCACCATCGCCGCCCGCCGTGCAGGCAGGAACGTCGTCGCCAAGCCCGCGAGAGCCAACAAGGCAGTTACCGCTACTACCGTCCACGGATCCTGCGCCCGCACCCCAAACAGATATCCTTCGAGTAACCGCGAAGCCGCCCAGGCGCTCGGAATGCCCAACGCCGCTCCGGTCAGAGGTCGGTGGGACGGCTCGTGTAGATAATCTACAACGACTCTTGTAGATGATCAAGGGGAAAGTTTAAATGAAGATCGTGCCGCGTAAGTATTCGACGGCGTGCCCTGCCATGGTCACTCTTTCGCCGCGGTCTTCGCACCACAGTTCTCCGACGCGCTTCGAAACTTGCAGTGCCGTCAGTTTGCTCTTGCCAAGCCTTTCAGCCCAATACGGAATCAGGTTGCAGTGGGCGGAACCCGTTACCGGATCTTCGTCGACGCCTGCGGCCGGTGCAAAGAAGCGCGAGACGAAGTCGACGGACTTGCCCGGAGCGGTCACGACAACGCCCATGCGATCCATCTTCGTGAGTTCGCGCATGTCGGGAGTCAGCGCGCGGATCTCTTCCTCGGTCTGGTAGACAACGAAGTAGTCGCGCGATCCGAGAACGTGCTGCGGCTTGCCTCCGAGGGCTTGCTTCAGACGCGAATCGACGGCGCAAGGTTCCGGCTTGCGGGAAGGGAAGTCCATCGAAAGCAGTCGGCTATCTTCGCGCGTGACGACGAGTTGTCCTGCGAAGCGGGTGTCGAAGGCGATGCTTTGGGCGGCTTTGTCCAGATGCTGAAAGATGGCGAAAGCCGAGGCCAACGTGGCGTGGCCGCAGAGGTCGATTTCGTGTGCTGGAGTGAACCAGCGGAGATCCCAACGTCCGTCATCCTTACGGATGATGTAAGCAGTCTCGGCGAGGTTGTTCTCGATGGCGATGTTCTGCAGCGTCTCGTCAGGCAGCCATTCGGAAAGAGGGACGATCGCCGCGGGGTTGCCTCCGAAGACACGGGAGGTGAAGGCATCCACTTGGTAGATGGAGAGTTCCATGCTTTAGTTTAGTGGGTCGCGGCGCGCGAACGGCTGCGTTCGTGATCGACGAGTTCGTCGAAGATGGCGAGCACTTGCTTACGGTACTGATAAATCTTATGGAAGTTTTCGCGCGAGGTTTCATAGCCGCGGTGGTGGAGCCACTTGTTGATGAGGTCCGGTGCAATGTCGATGTCACGACGTAGCGTGTCAGGCGAGTGGCCTCGCAGGAAGAGTCCGTAGAAGAGAGCGGCCTCTCTCTGCGGAGCCATCGGATCGAAATCGTCCATCGGGATCATAACGAGTTACCTGCTGCCTTGTTATCGAATGCCGAATACCGAATTATAGCGAGCAGGCCGCCGTCTGGCAAGACCCGCGTTTGCGGTGTTGTGGCGGCGACACTTAGCGCAATCGCTGCTGGTGAGTAGAGTCCAGTGGCTCTAACGCTGGGTGCCGGCTCCGACTCGGACCGGAAGGAGCAAGCCGTGGCTTCTGCGGCCCGGTCGCTCACGCTCCCGGCTCGGAAGCCTTCGGAACTGCCTTAGAGATATTCAATTTTCAAAGATCCGCCGGGTGAGGCAACCTTTACAGGGTCCACCCGAGCACAGGGTCACTCGATTTTGTTAGAACAGCCGGGTTTTTCCCCAGCCGGAAGGCTTTG
>Ga0163144_10001926_pt1 | contig 48390 bp, 41 predicted proteins | sample OliLak19BULKMAT1_FD_123175 | JGI IMG/M metagenome (GOLD analysis project Ga0163144, IMG submission 123175) | Freshwater microbial mat bacterial communities from Lake Vanda, McMurdo Dry Valleys, Antarctica - Oligotrophic Lake LV.19.BULKMAT1 | ecosystem: Environmental > Aquatic > Freshwater >... | reverse complement strand
GGTTTTTCGGTTTTATCGTTTTTATTTTTTTCGTTGCGCGCATCTACATCTTCAACAGTTACCCATTTATCCTTTTTTAATTCAAGGGCATCAAAACTTCCATCGGGCCCGTAAAATTGATATTGTCCTTCTAACAAATTGCCCTCTTTATTTGGTGCTAAATGACTGTAAATAATTTGATTTTTTTTATCGTTGTATCGTATGCTCATACTAACTTGGCTGCTGTATTCAAACTGCAACCGACGTGGATTTTTTCGAGCAAATTTAAACACATCTTTACCAAAAATAGGTTTACCATTAGCTTTAAAATAAAGTACGTCAATAAATTTTTTACGTGTTAATTTGTCATTTGGATCGTAACCAATAAGAGTATAAAATCCATCACACTCAATAACACTAAGGTATAACATGCCAAACCATTTTTCAGGTGTTCCAATGTAAGTTTCGGCGTTTTTAATAAGTGCCGAATTATCAATTAATTTAAAATATTCGTACGCGTTTACAGTTTCGTGTTTAAACAAGCTCTTTTTTATTTTTTTACTTGTGTTTACTAAAAGATAGCCAAAATATGCATGTGTGCCATCTTCTTTTGGAAAATCCCAAGTTATGAGTTTAAATTTTTTATCTTTTGGCGAAAGAATAGATACCTCTTTAAGGCTATCAAAGACATAAGATATACAATTTTGATTACTAACAATTTTATCCCAAGTGGCTATAAATTGTTTATTAGCAATTATTCGATCGCTTTCTTTCTTATTAAAAAATACATCGTTTTGTAAATTTTTTAATTGCGTTTCGGTTTGTTTTATTACGTTTAATGATGAATCTGCCTTTTGAGCAATACTTAATAAATTTATAAAAATAAAACAGTATAAAAAAAGTAATTTAATCATTAATACAATAACGCAAATTTTAAGTAAAGATACATTTTATTAAAAATTTATTTAATACAGATTTTTCAATGTTTTACTACTTTTACTTTCGTAAAAACAAACAAAGCTATAATTGAAAATAAAATAGATAAATACCCTAAAATTGGATAGTTATGTAAAGTTTTATCAGGTGTTTGAATAACGATAAAACCACTAATTAGGGAGGCAATTGATACAGCAAATTGTTGTACAGAGGAATTTAAAATTAAGAATGCACCTCTTATATGCGGTTCGGCTGTAGATGTGGTGTGTGCCATTGCAATAACCATACGAGAACCACTAAAAACAAAAAACATTGCTGTAAAACAAAACAAAACAAGTTTGCTATGTGTTTGTAAATTAGGGATGCCAATTAAAGGAATTGCAGCTAAAATAGACAATACCGCAAGTATTTTAAACCTTCCAATTTTATCGCTTAATTTACCTATTAGTGGCGAAGCTATTGCTGTTAATAGCCCACCAATAACATATACATAAGGTACAGTACTGCCATAATCAAAACCTAAATTAAACGTAAAATAATCGGTTAAAAACGGAATTATAAAAAAATGTGCAGGCATAATTGTTGCTGTTAAAAGCATTGCCATTCGCCTATTTTTATTACTTAAAACACTCCTTAAAACTTGCTTAAATGTTTGTGGAACATAAGTAGCTAAATGACCAACAAAAGATGGCACAACAAACAATGCACCAATTAAAACCGCAACACATAAACAACCTAATATTAAAAAAGGTGTATGCCAACTATAATTTGCAGCAAAGTACAAACCACCGGGTACGCCTAAAACACTAGCTAAAGCAAAGCCCATCATTAAAATACCCATTGCTTGCCCACGGTTTTTTGCTGGTATAGCATCGCCCACAATAGATTGTATTATTGAGCCCGAAACACCGCCAAACAGGCCAGTTGCAAAACGGGCAATTACTAACATAATATAGCTAGTGGCTAATCCACAACAAAATGTACCTATTGTAAAACCAGCGTAAATAAATATTAATACTTTTTTTCGGTCGTATTTATCAACTTTATTTACGCAAATTAACGATGATAAAAAAGCGCCAAAGCCATAAGCGAATACTGCAATACCAAACTGTTGGGGGTTAATGCCCCAAAGCTCAGTAAGTTTGGGTTTTAAGGGCATTAATATCATAAAATCTACTATACCAGTAAATTGAACAAAAGCCAAAATTAAAAGTAGAACAATATCAGAACGTTTCATATAAAATATTAACAAATTATAAAGTTATTTTTAATTAATTATACAAACGTTAAAAATATTTTGATTGTAATAATTTAATTTTTAGTTTTGACTAAACCAATTAAAAATTAAAATTATGTTTGATTTAAAAACTGCAGTAACCAACATATCAGAACGTTGGAAGTACAAATTAGAAGAAAATAACCCTGGAATTTACCGATTAGATGTGGCTATAAAAATGAAAGATGACACCTGGCGTTATCAAAATGTTTGGATTTGGGAAATTAAAGGTCGCCATTTTGGAAAAGATGTTGTTTATATGAATAGTCGCTGTGGCGAATACAACCCAAACATTAACCACTACAAAATACTAAAAGAAGGTGGTTACGGAACCTTTTCTCAAATTACTATTACTACCGATAAACGCCCCGACGGAAGTCCTTGCGAAACAATTATTGTGCAAGCAGTACATCCAATTGAATTTGTTACTGAACCACTTTTGAATGAAATGTTATACGATGTTGCGTACAATGCAGATATTATTGAAGCAACTTATTTTGGTGGAGATAAACACTAATTTTTTTATAAAAATATTCAATAGGCTGTTATTTATAACAGCCTATTTTAGTTAAAGAATATTTAATTTTAAAAATAAGTCTCCATTTAAAAAACCTTCTAATTTATCGCCAATGTTTACCTGCCCAACCCCTTCAGGTGTTCCAGTATAAATTAAATCACCCACTTTTAAACTTATAAATTGCGATACATAGGCAATTATTTTATCGAAACTAAAAATTAAATCTTTTGAAGTGCCAATTTGTTTGCTAACACCATTTAATTTTAATTCGAAATTTATGTTATTTAATATCAAATTTTCAATCGGAGTAAATTTACCAATTGGAGCACTATTATCAAAAGCTTTTGCTTTTTCCCAAGGCAAACCTTTTTCTTTACAATTGGCCTGAATATCTCTTGCTGTAAAATCAATTCCCAAACCAATTTCGTTATAATATTTATGTGCAAATTGCTCTTCAATGTGTTTGCCGGCTTTACAAATTTTTAAAACTAGCTCAATTTCATGATGTAAATCGTTTGTAAAGTTGGGTAAATAAAAATCTTCGTCTTTTAATAAAGCGGTATCAGGCTTCATAAAAAATACCGGTTCTATTGGCAATTCGGCCTTCATTTCTTTTGCATGTTCGGCGTAGTTTCTTCCTATACAAATTATTTTCATAGTTTATTTTTATTAAATTATTTATCTATTTTGTGTGTAAATTTTCAAAATATATTCAATTTTAAGTTAAAAATTTTTCAATTGCTTTTGGTAAATAATCAAATTCAAGAGCTCTTATTTTTTGTGTTAAAGTTTCAACAGTATCATTCTCAGCTACTGTACTTTTAGCTTGCAGAATAATTTCACCTTTATCGTATTCCTCATTAATAAAATGAATAGTTATGCCAGTTTCAATTTCCTTATTTTTTAGTACTGCCTCATGCACAAAATTTCCGTACATACCTTTTCCGCCGTATTTTGGTAGTAAAGATGGATGAATATTTATTATTTTTTTTGGAAATGCTTTAATAAATTCATCGGGTATTTTTAATAAAAAACCAGCCAAAACAATTAAGTCAATTTTCTCAACTTGTAAAAATTCGATTAATTGAAAAGAATAATTTTCTAGCGCTTGCTTACTTACAATCTGAACTGTTTTTTTATGTTTTTCTGCCCGCGCAATAATGCCTGCATCATCTTTATTAGTAACTACTAATTTTATTTTAATACGCGTATCGTTTGCAAAATAGGTAAATAAATTTTCGGCATTTGTACCTTCTCCACTAGCAAAAATGGCAACGTTTGTCATAGTACAAATGTATTTTTTATTTTTATCTTTAACGGCAATTATACTATTATTTTGCAAATTAAAATTACATTTTTAGGAACAGGAACATCGGCAGGCGTTCCCATTGTAGCTTGTAATTGCGAGGTATGTGCAAGCACTAATAGTTTTGATAAACGTTTACGTAGTAGTATTTTAGTAGAGGATGGAGAAACAAGAGTGGTTATTGATTCAGGTCCAGATTTTAGACAGCAATTGTTACGCGAACACATAAAAACGTTAAATGCAGTTGTATTTACACACGAACATAAAGATCATATTGCTGGTTTAGATGAAGTAAAAGTTTTTAATTATTTATATAGGAAGCGAATGCTTGTTTATGCTACCAAACGTGTAGAGGTGGCTTTGCATCGCGAGTTTGCCTATATTTTTTCGGGAGAAAAGTACCCAGGTATTCCAGAAGTTGATATTATAAATTTTGATAATGATAAATTTAAAATTAATGATATTATTTTTGAACCAATAAATGTATTGCATTATAAAATGCCCGTAAAAGGCTTTAAAATTAACAAGTTTGCATATATTACCGATGCTAATTACATTTCTGAAATTGAAAAACAAAAATTAAAAAATTTAGATGTATTGGTTTTAAATGCTTTGCGAAACGAATCGCACATATCACATTTTACTTTAAATGAAGCCATAGAATTAATAAAAGAACTTAATCCTAAAAAAGCTTATTTAACTCACATTTCTCATCAGTTGGGTTTGCACAATGAGGTATCTAAATTATTACCTAATAATGTTGAGTTGGCAGTTGATGGATTACAATTAATAATTTAATATGAACAAAGAACAAGCACTCGAAAAAATTACGCTACTTAGTGTTGAATTAAATCAGCACAATTATAATTATTACGCTTTAGATAAACCAACAATAAGTGATTTTGAATTTGATAAATTATTAGAAGAACTGATTGCTTTAGAAAAACTATTTCCAGAATTAATTTTACGTAATTCACCCAGCCAACGTGTTGGAGGCATAATAACCAAAGAGTTTAAATCTGTTAAACACTGTTACCCTATGCTTTCGCTTGGCAATAGTTATAGTGTAGATGATATGATTGATTTCGATCGAAAAGTGTTTGAAGGCCTGCAAATAAATCAAAACGGTTTGTTTACTCAGCAAGTACAGTATGTTTGTGAATTAAAATTTGATGGTTTAAGTATTGGTTTAACGTACAAAGATGGTGAATTACTTAAAGCTATAACCCGAGGCGATGGTGCGCAAGGCGATGATGTAACTAACAATGTAAAAACAATTAAATCCATCCCACTTAAATTACAAGGCAACTATCCTGCACAATTTGAAATACGAGGAGAAATATTTTTACCAAAAAAAATATTTGAAACAATTAATAAAGAGCGCGAAGAAATTGGTGATGCACCACTTGCAAACCCTCGAAACGCAGCTAGTGGCACTATGAAAATGCAGGATAGTAAGGTGGTGGCTTCTCGAAAATTAGATTGCTTTTTATATTATTTATTGGGTGATGAAATGCCCTTTCAAACACACTTTGATAATTTGCATGCCGCAAATAACTGGGGCTTTAAAATTAGTAAGCATAGTAAGTTATGCACTAATATTGCAGAAGTGCTCGATTTTATTAGCTATTGGAATACTCATCGCCATAACCTACCTTTTGAAATTGATGGCATTGTTATAAAAGTTAACGAGTACAAACAACAAAAACAATTGGGTTTTACTGCTAAAAGTCCACGATGGGCCATAGCTTATAAATTTAAGGCCGAACAGGTTAGTACGAAATTATTGAGTATTAATTATCAGATTGGTAGAACGGGAGCAATTACACCAGTTGCCAATTTACAACCTGTGCAGTTGGCCGGAACTATTGTAAAACGAGCCAGTTTACACAATGCCGATATTATTGAGAAATTAGATATTCGTTTAAACGATTTTGTATTTGTTGAAAAAGGTGGCGAAATTATTCCAAAAATAATTGGGGTTGATTTAAACAATCGAAATACTGAGAATATAAAAACAAATTACATTTCGCACTGCCCCGAATGCGGAGCGGAATTAGTTCGTAAAGAAGGTGAAGCCAATCATTATTGCCCTAACGAAAATGGCTGTTCTCCACAAATAAAAGGAAGGTTAGAACATTTTGTAAGTCGTAAAGCAATGAATATTGATAGCTTGGGTGGGGAAACAATTAGTCAATTAGTTGAGGCGAATTTGATAAAAACCATAGCAGATATATACGATTTAAAAAAAGAACAGTTGTTACCATTAGATCGCATGGCCGAAAAAAGTGCACAAAATTTAATAGAGGGTATTGAACAAAGTAAAAAAGTTAATTTTGAGCGTGTATTATATGCAATTGGTATTAGACATGTAGGCGAAACTACTGCTAAAAAAATTGCTCGTAAAGTAAAATCTATTGATGTTTTAAGTACACTAACAAACGAACAATTATTAGAAATAGATGAAGTTGGGGAGACAATTGCTTTAAGTATTATTGCTTTTTTTGATGATGAACAAAATAAAAGTACAATTAAAAGATTAAAAACAGCAGGTTTACAATTAAGCTTAAGCGAAGAAGTCTTAGCTAACACAGGCACTAAACTAAACAATTTATCATTTGTAATTAGCGGTGTATTTAATAATTACAGTCGCGACCAACTAAAAGAAATAATTGAGATGAATGGAGGTAAAAATGTAGGTTCAATAAGCGGAAAAACATCTTTTATTTTGGCTGGAGATAATATGGGGCCTGAAAAATTAAAAAAAGCACAAAAATTAGGCGTAAAAATTATTAGTGAAAGTGATTTCGAAAAAATGTTACTTTAGTTTTTTTTTAGGATTATAAAATATAAATTTATTTAGTTTATTTGAGGCTTAGCATCGTTGTATTTACTGGGGCATTTCATTAAAATATCGTTAGCATGAAATTGATTATCTTTCATTTTACCTATTAATACAATTTGTTCGCTTTTTTCAAAATCTTGTGGTTTACTTTTATGTAATACTACCTGTTTGGTTACGCCTTTATTGTCTACCAAGGTAAATAAAAATTCATCGGCATTTAGTTTTGGGTCGTAAATTAGAGGTTGTGTTTTATCTAATTTACCCACCACATGGTACTCAGTATTTGGATTATTAATAGCTTCAGTAAAATCGGCATAAGTACTTGTATTTTTTAACGAAATAAATATAACTCCTACTGCTACTGCTATTACCAAAATACCAACTATATGTAATTTTTTCATAATTAATTATTTTTAATTTGTTCTTCTAACTTTTTAACCTTTCGTTCTAAATAAATTAAAAACAAAATCAAAGCAACAAAAATCATAGCAATTACAGTAATTACAACATAAATTTTACCATTATCTCTAAAAGTATCTGCCATTTGCGGCTCACTATTAATTTGAGATTTTGCAATAAACGCACAGCAAAAAAATAATAAAATTATAATTTTTTTAATCATCTACTTTTGTTTTAATAACACTTATTCGGTTTTTTAGTTCAAATAGCCAATAGCTAAAAAATATCCAACCAATTACTGCTGGGTAAAATATAAAACGCATTCCATTATCCATATCATATTTTGCAAAGGCTGGGTTACCACCATTACCTGGGTGTAAAGAATCTGTTAAACGTGGCAACACCATTATAAAAACATTCATCATTACAAAAGCAAATACATTGTAAACTGCGCTAATTTTAGCACGTTTTTGCTCATCATCAATACTGCTACGTAAAATAAAATAAGCTAAATAAATTAAAATACTAATTGCTACCCCGTTAAGCTTTGGATCTTGAAAAGTCCACCAAGTTCCCCAAGTATATTTTGCCCATAAACTGCCAGTAGTAATACCAGGTATTGCAAAAAAGAAACCAACTACAGCTGCATTATAGGCTTTTGAATCGTTTTTTAAAGTATTTTTTTGCAAAGCAATTAAGCTAAAAATTAACGAAACCGACATCATAAATAACATTGCAAACCAAATAGGTACATGGTAAAAAACATTTCTTATAGTTTCATTTAAAATATCCAATCGTGGTACTTTATTTAATAAACCAAAAATAAGGGTGTAGGTGATTAAAATTACAGAAAGTATTTTATACCAGTGTTTCACAAAAAAGTTATTTGAGATTTGTTTTATGTTGTTTGAAAAACAAACTTTATTAAACAGTAAATTTTTCAATACAAAGATACTAATTATTGAGTATTAATATCAAACAACCAAAAACATAAAAACAAAGTTCCTATTTTGATACTAATTTTAACTTTTATACGTTTATATTTGTAAGAATGAAAATTTTAATCAAAATAGTATTTTCAGCATTTTTAATGCTTAGTTTTTTTGCTTGTAAAAAAGATAAAATAATTACCGATTCAGGAGCTAAAGTTCGTTTTTCGCAAGATTCGGTATTGTTTGATACCGTTTTTACTACTATTGGTTCAAGCACTAGAAATATTCGTATGATAAATAATAACAAACAACGAATAAAAATTTCAAACATACAATTACAAAGTGGCAGCTTATCGCAGTTTATTATTAATGTTGACGGACAAAAAGGTACATCCTTTGCTGACATTGAAATTGCAGGGAACGATAGTGTGTATATTTTTATTCAGGTAAATGTTAACCCAACTGCATCAGGGTCGCCATTAATTATAAGTGATAAGATTATTTTTAATGTTAATGGAAACACACAAAGCGTTGCGTTAGAGGCTTGGGGACAAGATGCTTATTATCATAGACCAACAGATGCTATTAAATTTAGCGATGGAACGTATTTACCCTATTCAACAATTAGTGCGGCAACCAACACCACAATTACATGGATTAATGATAAACCTCATGTTATTTATGGCTACTTGGTAGTTGATTCGACCCAAAAATTAATAATAAATGCAGGGGTAAGGGTATATTTTAACTATAAAGCAGGACTGTGGGTATACCGTTTTGGCGAAATACAAGTTAAAGGACAAAAAGGAAATGAAGTTTCGTTTCAAGGGGCAAGGCGCGAAAAAGATTATGCCGATGAACCAGGACAATGGGATAGAATTTGGATAAATGAAGGTAGTAATAATAACCAAATAGATTACGCCATTATTAAAAATGGATATATTGGACTGCAAACCGAAATATTAAGCAATACAATTACGATTGGCACTCCGGGGCGTTTAAAATTAACCAATACTAAAATTCAAAATATGAGTTTGTGGGGTTTATATAGTTTGGCTTATCAAGTATATGGCGCAAATAATGTTATTAGCAATTGTCAAGATAATAGTGTTAACTTACAATTAGGCGGTATTTATACATTTATACATTGTACGTTTAGTAATTTTTGGGAAAAAGATAAAGCGCGTGTTAAAGCAACAGTTAATATTAGTAATTATATTCAAGGTTTAGTTTCAGTTTTAGATAGTTGTTATTTTGGTAACTGTATAATTGACGGAAAATTAAGTAATGAACTCAATTTAGATTTAAATTATTCGAGTGCAGGCAATTTACCCAAGCCAATTTTTAGTAACTGTTGGTTAAAAACTACCAATAGTGTAGCTACATCTACAACTTATATTAATGTTAGAACTGGATCTAGCTTAAATTATAAAAATAAAGCTAGCTACGATTTTAGTTTGCCTTTAAGCGAAACACAAGTAAAGGGCTACACTTCAACTCAAGCACAAATCGACGCTTTAAAGTTTCCTAATGATATTAATGGGCCAACTTCCCCAAGAAATACTAGTTCAGTTACAGTTGGGGCTTATGAGGTAAATTAATTAAATTATTGTTTTAATTAACTACCGTAAAAAAATAAAGTCAAAAATATGATTTTTGTACTGTAATAAATTAATTCCTAAACACAAACTTCTGCTCAAACATATCTACAATTATTTCTTTGTCTTTATTTACCGTTCCAGCTAAAATTTGTTTGCTCAGTTCATTTAAAATTTGTTTTTGAATAACGCGTTTTACGGGGCGTGCGCCAAATTGAGGGTCGTAACCCAATTGCGCTAACCAATCTATGGCTTCGTTGGTAACAGATAAACTAATATTTTGTGCAATGAGACGTTGTTTAATTTGAGCAAATTGAATATTTACGATATTAGTAACATCTTCTCTGCTTAACGGTTCAAACATAATCACTTCATCAATTCTGTTTAAAAACTCGGGGCGGATTGATTTCTTTAATACATCATACACTTCACTTTTTGTTTTTGCTAACACTTCATCCTTATTTTCGACCGTTAATTTTTCGAAATTATCTTGTATAATTTGTGATCCAATATTGCTTGTCATAATTATAATGGTATTTTTAAAATTAACTACACGACCTTTGTTGTCGGTTAATCGTCCATCATCTAAAACTTGCAGTAAAATATTAAATACATCAGGGTGCGCTTTTTCAATTTCATCTAACAACACCACACTGTATGGTTTTCTTCTTACTGCTTCAGTTAATTGCCCACCATCTTCAAAACCAACATATCCTGGAGGTGCGCCAATTAAACGGCTTACAGCATGGCGCTCTTGATACTCGCTCATATCGATACGCGTCATTGCGTTTTCGTTATTAAATAAAAATTCGGCTAAAGCTTTTGCTAATTCTGTTTTACCAACGCCTGTTGTTCCTAAAAATATAAACGAACCTATTGGGCGTTTATCGTCTTGCAAACCTGCACGGCTTCTCCGCACAGCATCCGCAATACTTTCAATGGCTTCGTGCTGACCAACCACGCGTTTATGCAGCTCAGCTTCTAAGTTTAATAATTTTTCCTTTTCACTTTGTAGCATACTTTTTAAAGGTATGCCTGTCCAAGCGCTAATAACTGAAGCAATATCTTCGCTATCTACTTCTTCTTTTACTAATTGCAAGCCACTGGCTTTTGCTTCCGATAATTTTGTTTCAAACTCCGCTAACTTTGCTTCGGCTTCTTTTACTTTACCATAGCGAATTTCAGCCACTTTGCCATAATCGCCTTGCTTTTCGAAATTAGTAGCTTGTTGTTTGTATTCTTCTATTTGCAATTTAATTTTTTGAACACCTTCTATCACTTCTTTCTCACTTTGCCATTTTGCTTTTAATCCATCTCTGGTTTCCTGTAAATTAGCTAACTCTTTATTTAAAGCAGATACCTTTATATCTTCGTTCTCCCGTTTCATAGCCTCACGTTCAATTTCTAACTGCATAATTTTACGCTCAATTTCATCTAACTCAATGGGCATACTATTAATTTGCATTCGCAATTTACTGGCAGCTTCGTCCATTAAATCGATTGCCTTATCTGGTAAAAAACGGTCATTAATATAACGCTGACTTAATTCAACAGCAGCAATAATAGCTTCATCTTTAATACGGACTTTGTGATGTGCTTCGTATTTTTCTTTAATACCACGTAAAATAGAAATAGCATCTTCGGCGCTTGGTTCATCTACCATTACTTTTTGGAAACGACGTTCTAACGCTTTATCTTTTTCAAAATAACGTTGGTACTCGCTTAACGTAGTGGCACCAATGGCTCTTAATTCGCCGCGGGCTAAAGCAGGTTTTAAAATATTTGCCGCATCCATCGCTCCTTCGCCTCCGCCGCCAGCGCCTACAAGAGTATGAATCTCGTCAATAAACAAAATAATTTCGCCATTTGCACTAATAACTTCTTTAACTACCGATTTTAATCGTTCCTCAAACTCTCCTTTAAATTTTGCACCTGCAATTAATGCGCTTAAATCTAAACTAAACACTTGTTTTGTTTTTAAATTTTCGGGCACGTCGCCATTATTTATGCGGTGCGCTAAACCTTCGGCGATAGCGGTTTTACCAACGCCAGGTTCACCCACTAAAATAGGATTGTTTTTTGTACGTCGACTCAAAATTTGTAACACACGGCGTATTTCTTCATCACGACCAATTACAGGGTCGAGTTTACCGCTTTTAGCTTGCGAGTTTAAATTAACGGCGTACTTGTTTAGTGAATTATACGTTTCTTCTTGCGATTGTGATGTTACGCGCACGCCTTTGCGTAATTCGGTAATAGCGGCCTTAATTTCTTTTTCTTTTAAACCGGCATCTTTCATTAGGTTAGCAGTACTATCGCCACTATTAATTAAACCTAATAATAAATGTTCGATTGAAACATATTCATCATTATATTCTTTTAAAAAGGTAAATGCTTTTGCTAAAGCTTGATTACTGGCATTAGATAAATAAGGGCTACCGCCAGTAACTTTTGGATAAGTTTTTAAAACAGTTTCTACCACTTTTTCGAACGATTGCGGATTAACATTTAATTTTTTTAAAATAAAAGGTGTTACGTTTTCGTCCACCTCTAAAATGGCTTTTAAAATGTGAACAGGTTCTATAGCTTGCTGACCATTAACGGTAGCAATTTGTAAAGCTTGTTGAATAGCTTCTTGCGATTTGATAGTGTAATTATTTAAATTCATAGTTTAGGATTTAAAAGGTAAAATGTTTTAATATTAATTAATTTTTTTAAACTCATGGTTACATAGTAAATAGTTTTTTTATCATATTTCATCTACCATTTTTTCCTACAAACTATATTAATCATGGTTTTAAACTAAAGTAACATAAAATATACCGATTAAAAATATCTGAAAATTAGGCAGGAATTTTGAAAATTTAGTGCCGAATTGGCTTGTTGGAAGGGAATTTTAGGACGGAATTGCTTAAAAAGTAATTTATAATTTTTTATAAAGAAGTTAAATACCTACATTAATTTATAAAATTTGAACTTTACTTTTCATATTTCTTAATCCATTCAGGATTTGCGATGCCATAGTATCTACCATCGGCATTTAAGTATTCAAGGATGTCTTATTTGTCGTAATTTATACCTGATATGTGAAATACAGAAATGGTTTTTTGTTGAGTAGCAGACTTGTTCTTAATTTTTTATGCATATTTCTTTTCCCATTCAGGATTAATGTAACCCATATAATGGTCATCAGCACTTAAATATTCAGGAATGCCCTCCGCATCATATTTAATACAAACTATTTGCAAATTTTGACTATTTTGATTAGAGTTCTTTGGTTTGGGTAATATTTTAATAACTTCTTGAATTTGAAAGTTTTTAAATTCGTCGTGCCCTGCAGGTTTAATTGGTTGGCCACAAAGGTGTAATACTAATTAGTGTTCTATAATATACAAACATTTGTTATATTTGTATTCAATTATGGCAAGAAAATCAAAATTAACCCGAGCGGTATTAGAAAAAAATTTAGAACAACAACTCAAGAAAGTAAAAGGCTTTTGGCGTGTTCAGCGCATATTAGTAATACTAAGTTTGCATAAACAAGCACAAACAAGTAAAGAGCTATCACTACAATTTAATTTAAGTGAAATTGCCATCCGTAAATTAGTAAGTGCCTATAATAAAATTGGGGAGTCTGTTTTTGAAGTAAAAGGGCAAGGCGGTAGAAACAACGCCAGTATGAGTTTTGAGGATGAAGCTGTTTTTTTAAAACAGTTTTTTGACAAAGCTTTATTAGGAAAAATATCAACGGCAGCAGAAATACGTAAAGCCTTTATAAAAAAAACAGGTCGAGAAAAAACGGCAAAATCAACCATTTATGATTTACTTAAGCGCCACGGTTGGAGCAAAAAGAAAGCACGCCCACAGCACCCAAAAAGCAATAAAGAGGTGCAAGAGACTTTTAAAAAAACTATAATCAAAAAGTACAAGCCATAATCGAAGAAAAAAAATTAGATAAAAGTAAAATTGTTCTACTAGCGCAAGATGAAGGACGTTTTGGCAGGATAACAGAAACCCGGAGTGGCTGGTGTCCGCCGAAGGAACGACCAGTTCATCAAAAGCAAATTATTAGAGAGTATTTTTATGTATTTGCAGCTGTTTGCCCTCAGCATGGAAAGATTACGGCTTTAATATTACCCGATTGTAATACAGAAATGATGAATAAATCTTTAAAAGAAGTAAGTAGAGTATATAAAAATAATGAAATAGTAATGCAGGTAGATGGCGCAGGTTGGCATACAACAAAAAGTTTAAACATTCCTTATAACATAAATTTCATACAGCAACCAGCTTATAGTCCAGAGGTTAATCCAGTTGAGCAGGTATGGGACGATATAAGAGAAAAGGAATTTAATAATGAACTTTTTGAAACAATAGACCAAGCGATGGATAGCGCAGTTGAAGGAATTAAACGTTTAAGTAAAAACAAAGACTATTTAAAATCATTAACAAATCGAAATCATTAATTGTATAATTTAGAACACTAATTGGTATAAAACATAATAGCAACGCTTTGAGACAAAATTAGGTTGAATAATAAATTTTCACTTTTTTATCCTAACTAATTTAAAAACTTTTATAAGAATTTTTCCTTCTTCAACAGTAATTATAACTCGATTACCTATGTAATCGATAATCGACTTGTGGTAATTCAACTTTTAAATAATTAATGAAGTTAAATAAAAAAAGCACCTTTATAATGATGATTTTAATTTATTTAGGATGAATTTATAGTCTAAAATTTCTTTCATCTTTAATGCAGTTAAAAAATTTGCATTCTATGTATTAAGTTTAAATATATTAGCTTAGGATCATCCCAAATTCAAAAAATGCTTATTTCGTATTTTTTAAAATAAAGTACCTTAGTAATAAATTGGTCGCCTAACCTCGCTAATGTGTTTACTAAAGCGAATAACTTGGCGGGTGTAGCCATACTCGTTATCATACCAAATATATAAAATAATACTTTTTTTGTCAGGCGAAACAATGGTAGCTTGGCTATCAAAAACACTAGGGCAGGGATTTCCAATTACATCGGTACTAACCAATTCGTTACTAAACGAATACTGTATTTGCTCTACTAATTTACCCTCTAAAGCATATTTACGAATAATTTCATTTACTTCATCTCGGGTTACTTCTTTGTTAATATTCAAATTTAAAATGGCTAAACTTACATTGGGTGTTGGTACACGCACTGAGTTAGCTGTAAATTTTCCCGCTAAATGTGGCAATACTTTTTTTAAAGCACTTTCGGCACCTGTTTCTGTAATAACCATATTTAGGGCAGCTGAGCGACCACGACGGTATTTTTTATGATAATTATCTAACAAATTTTGGTCGTTTGTATAAGAATGCACCGTTTCAATATGCCCTTTTTGTATTCCTAATTCTTTATCAATAACATATAAAATTGGCATAATAGCATTGGTAGTGCAGCTTGCGGCTGAAAATATTTTTTGCGTTTTTAAATTAACTGACTCGTGATTTACGCCATGTACTACGTTTGGTACATTGCCATTAGCTGGCGCAGTTAGCAATACTTTATCAATTCCTTTAGCTTTTAGGTGGCGACTTAATTCTACATCGTCTCTAAAAATACCAGTATTATCTATTAATAAAGCATTTTTAATTCCGTATGCTTCGTAATCAACATCTTCTGGATTTTTACTATCAATCATATGAACGGTATGTCCATTAATAATTAAAGCTTTATTTTCTAAATCTTCTATCACTGTACCTGGAAAAGGTCCGTGAACTGAATCAGTTCTTAATAAATCAGCACGTTTTACAATTTCTTCTGAACTATTACCTCGTGTAACAATGGCTCGCAAACGAAGTTGTTCGCCCTTGCCAGCAAGCGTAATTAGTTCTCGCGCAGCTAAACGACCAATTCGTCCAAAACCAAAAAGTACAACATCTTTAGGCGTAACAGGATTTTGATTGCCAATTAAATTTTTTAATTTGTCGTTAATAAATTCAGTGGTAGTTTTATAATTATCTTTTTCTTGCAACCATTCAAAAGCTAATTTTCCAATGTCAATGCGCCCTGCGCCTACATCTGAATTTGAAATTTCGTTAGCTAAAGCTACAGTATCATAAATTGTAATTGGTTTTTTTACTATATTTTTTGCATATAAATGCAGGTTCATTATTTCACTGGCACTGCGGTCAACTAATTGGTTGCGAAACAAAATTAGTTCAATAGATTTTTCGAACCATAATTTGCCAACCGCAGAAATTAAATCAATAGCAGCTTTTTCTTGTTCAATCCAATCGTTTAACTGAGTTTGATAATCAGTATTTTCTCTTTTTAAAATTTCCATCTTAATTATTAAATAATTTTTTTGCAAAAATACTAAATCAATACGTATAGTGCAATTTTGTTTAAAAAACTAAAAAGGAATTAGTCTAACACCCATTGAGAATGGATAAAGCTGTACTCCTTGATTTGTTTTAAACAATGAAGTTAAACTATATTCTGCAAATATAGTTACATTTTTATAACCCATATTTATATGTGCTTTTACTCCAAAAGGGTTAAGATTGTAATTATCTTTTCTAATTTTTTTGAGGTCATTATTGTTTTGTTCTAAAACTTGTTTGGTACGCGATGTTATTAAATATTGCACAATTACGCCAACTGCAATATGAAATGATTTATTAGGATTATTACTTGTATTAAATTCTAACAATAATGGTACTTGTAAATAGGCGCAGCGTAATTTATTTTTATTGTAGGTAAAGTTGTTTGTACTATCTAATGTGCCATAAGTAAAACTACTATCGGCATTTAAATTTGTTTTATTGTTAAATGAGTACGAATGAAAATCGAAACCAAAGCCTGTATTTATTTTTATATAATTTTTATAGATGTTAAACTGTCTTTCAAATAAATTTAATTGAAAATTAAAACTACGGGCATAATTTAAATCCATAAAATTATATTTGTTTTCGAGCGTAATAGAATTTTCAAAATTTAAATAACCATTAACACCCATTGAAAAACCTTGCCAGTGTTTAAAATCGTTAGTAATTTCTTCTTTTGAATCCTCAAGAGAATCTTGCTGATTATTTACATTCTTAACAATAATAAATTTTTTATTTTTCCAATTAAATGTTGTTGTATCATCGCCACTGTTAATATTAATTGTACCTTTTTTTGAAGTTCCATCATCTAATATTTTTGTAATTGAAGAAGAACTAGAAGCATTTGCAGAAATATTTGTTACATTACCTTTTACTTTTATGGTACTTGCACCGCTAGCGCTTGCAACTAATCCATCAGTTACAAATATTTTAGTGGAAGAAGCTCCCGTAGCAGTAACAAAAGCATTTTTAGAAGTTAAGCTATATGATTTTAAAGTTGATGCGCCAGATACCTGTGCTAACAAATTATTTGTTGAACCGCTTAAATTTAAATCGCTTGCGCCACTTTGAATTATTTTTGTGTAATTATTTTCTAAAACTAATTTAGCATCGCTTGAGCCTGAAATGATAATATTAAGGCTATCGTTTTTTAAAGGGGTACTTGATTTAAAACTTGATGCACCGTTAATTTCTAAAGCATTTAAATTGTTGTTACTTACGTTTACAGTAATTGGCGAATAAGTTGTGCCTTTAGTATAAATAAATAATGTTCCGTTTTCAACTACAGTAATTAGGTTATCAAATTGTTTTACAATTGTTTTTATTTCTAATTTTAAAGTATCAGAATTAGAATAAACAACATTGGTTGCGCCCGATATTTGAATTTTAGTAAAATTTGTAATTTCACGTTTTTGAATGTCTTGGGCAGTTGTAACAAAAGTTGCCGTTAAGAGACTTATTGAAGTAATTAATGTTTTCATTTTAAAATTATTTATTTATTATTTGAGAGTAAGACGGATGAATGGTTTAAAAAGTTACAGTGGTAATAAAAAATTTATTTTTTCTCTACACTTACAGAATTAAATGCTAACACATAATTATTATTAGATTTTTCATCGCCCTTAATAGCCTTCATTCCAAGCCCATTTAATTGTTTAGCAACTTTCACGGCTCGTTTCCAAAAATTATTCTTTTGTAGAATTTGAGTTGGTATAGATTCATCTGTATCTTCTTCAATAGCTAATAAAATAGTTTGTGTTGTTACAGCATTAATTATAGTTGAATTTATATTAACCAAATTTAATAGATTTGAATTTAATACAATAGCCGTGTTTGTAGAAGATGAAATAGAATTAATGCTGTCGTTTTTGAATGAAGTGATAAAAACTTGATTAGTTTTTAAAATGTTTACACTATGGGTTTGTGTGGTTATACTTTTGTTTTGTTTTACAATATTATTTAAATTTTTAGCAATTAAATTTTGTGATGAATTATTAATAGAGTTATTTACAATTAACGAGTCGTACAAAAGTTTGTAAGGCAAAGTAGTATTGTTTTTGGGATTTATTACAATTTTATAATCAATTTTAACGTTAGAATTAAAATAAGAATTTAATACCAAACCTAAGCCAACAAACAATAACAAACCTGCAGCAACAGCTGATACGATTTTAAAATTAAATAAAGAAATAACTTTTACTTCTTTTTTTAGTTCGTTTTTATTTGGATAAAAAACGAATAAATCAGCAGTTAATTTTGTTTTTTTAAATTGCGTAACTTCTTTTTGCAATGTTGAATTAGTTTTTAAATCAAACTCAAAATTTATTCTTTCTGTAACGTTTAAATTATTTTCAATGTAATTTAACGCTATATTATTTAGTAAATAATCATGATCAGTTTTAAGTAAACTGTTTTTATTTTCTAAGTTCAATATATCTTTTTTAATCCTTAATAAAGGGTCTACAGTTAAATCAATTTCTAATTCAGGATGCAACACTGCAAAAGTTTTCAAATTTTCCAAATCGGGTTCATTCAAATTACCTTCAAGGTAATCTAACAAAAAAGCTTCATAATTATTTTTATTAATTTTGTGCATTAAATAACTGATTCTATTTTACCAATATAATTTTTTAAAAATGTGCGTGCTCTAAAAATATATACCTTAACTTGACTTTCGGTTAGGTTAGTAATATTTCCAATTTCTTCATAATCGTAACCTTCGTAATCTCGTAATAATAAAACTGTTTTTTGTATTTCAGGTAATTGTTCTAAGCCCATATTTAGTATTTCTTTCAAATCGCTGTATTGTTTAGTATGGCTATGTTCGTTAAAATTTACTTCGTTAAAGTTTGCTTTTTTAGAGTTTTTACGTGTAACATCAACCAATGTATGATATGCAGTTGTAAATAAATAAGTTTTAGCTTTTTCAGCACCAATTGATTCTACTTTCCGCCACATCTTTTCAAATGAATCTTGCACAATATCGCGAGCCAAATCTTTATCGCGAATATGTTTTATAATAAAGCGATACACACCATCGGCATGAAGTTGAACACAGCTATTATAATCGTTTAAAGTCACTTTATTAAGAGTAAGACGAAGTTAGAGCTAAAAAGTTACAGAGAAATATAAATTTAATATGCTAATAATTAAGTAATTAAAAATTTCGTGTGCGAATTAAAAAATTTAGTTTAATTTATTATCTCTCCATGCATCCTCTCAAAACGAGAGGGATAAAGTAGACCAAATTTTTAATTCATAATTTTACTATTAGGCTTTTTATGTTTCCAACGTCTATGCGTCCATAACCAAATATGTGGTTGGTCTAAAATATTTTCTTCTAAAACTTTTGTATGAAGTTCTGTAATAATTCCATCGGCTATTTCGTTGGGTTTATCTGTTATTAAAGTAGCTTCCATTTCATAAAAACTACGTTTGATTTTTTTTATGCCAACATATATTACTGGATAATTAAATTTTTTTGCTAATTTTTCGGGTCCTAAAAATACTGGTGTATCTTGGTTTAAAAAGGTTGTCCAATAACTACCTTCGGGTGGGGGTGTTTGGTCTGCAATTAAACCTATTGTAGTAGCAATTTTTTTTTGTCGCAATGTTACAAGTTCTCTTAATAAATTATTCATAGCAACGATATTACCACCCATTCTGCCACGCAATTTTTTCATAAAACCATCAAAATTTTTATTACTAAGTGGATGATAAACACCAGTAATTAATTGTTTAAAATAAAATTGATGTGCTATTGCGCCCCATTCCCAATTACCACAATGCCCCATAACACCTATAACGCTTTGCTTATTGGCCTCAAAATTATTAAACATGGCAATAGCAGAAGGTGTAAAAGCAAATCGTTTTTTAAATTCGGGAACAGAAATGGTCATTAATTTAAGCGTTTCAAAAATCACATCACAAAAATGTTTGTAAAATTTTTTTGTAATTTTTTTTATTTCTTGATCAGATTTTTCGGGAAACGAATTTTTCAAATTTTGTATTACAACTTTTTTTCGGTAACTAAAAATATAAAAAATCAATACGTATAATTTAAAACTAAATACGTGTAATATCCAAAATGGCATTATTGAAATACTATAAAATAAAGGAATTAAAAAAATATTAAAAAAAAATTTGCTCAAAAATAATTTTTTTAAAAATTAGGCTTTAATAAATATTTGCTATAAAAATCTACAATATGTTTTACGGCTTCTTCGGCAGTATCAACAATTTTAAATAACTCTAAATCGGTGGGATTAATATTTTTTTCTTCCTCTAACATTATATTTTTTATCCAATCAATCATGCCACTCCAATATTCTTTACCAACCAACACCACTGGAAACTGCGCAATTTTATTTGTTTGCACCAAGGTTAGCGATTCAAACAATTCATCTATTGTACCAAAGCCACCTGGCATACCAATAAACCCTTGGGAATATTTTAAAAAAATAGTTTTACGTACAAAAAAATAATCAAAGTTTATGCACTTATCACTATCAATATAATCGTTGTGTTTTTGTTCGAACGGTAAATCTATATTTAAACCTACCGATTTACCGTTACCTCGGCGAGCTCCTTTGTTAGCAGCCTCCATAACGCCTGGTCCCCCGCCAGTAATTACTCCATAGCCTTCTTTTACCAGTTTAAAAGCAATTTCTTCTGCAAGTACATAATATTTATTATCAGGTTTTGTTCTAGCACTTCCAAAAATAGAGACACAAGGCCCAATGCGACTCATTTTTTCAAAACCCTCAACAAATTCGCTCATTATTTTAAAAATTTGCCAACTGTTTTGTGCTTTTATATCGTTCCAATCTTTTTGTGCAAAGGCATTGCGTATTTTATCTTCTCTATCAGGGCTCATAATTTTTTTTGTATCTGTAAATTTACATATTTTTTAATCGTTAGAGTCAAGTCTTTTGTTTAAATACTCACCAATTACATCTATTAAATGACTTAACTCTAACAGCTACTTTAAACTAATATTGTGTAAATTTGTTAAAGTATAAATTATGCAAATAAAAACCGATTTTTTAGTAATAGGCTCAGGTATTGCAGGGCTTAGTTTTGCTTTAAAAGCAGCTTCTGTTGGTGCTGTAATTTTAATTACAAAAAGTAACGAAGACGAGAGTAACACCAAATACGCGCAAGGCGGTATAGCCGCTGTGTGGCATAATGAAGATAGTTTTGAAAAACATATTGCAGATACTTTAGATGCAGGTGGTGGTTTATGCAACGAAAAAATTGTGCGGATGGTGGTAAGTGAAGGCACTGAGCGCGTAAAAGAATTAATAGCATTAGGAACAAATTTTGATAAAAACGAAAAAGGAAGTTACCACCTTGCTAAAGAAGGCGGACACAGCGAAGCACGCATTTTACATTACAAAGATATTACCGGTTTTGAAATTGAGCGTGCCTTATTAAAACAAATTCATAGCAATAATAACATAACGGTTTACGACCATTACTATGCCATTGATATAATTACCCAACATCATTTAGGTGAATTTGTAACTTCTAAAACAAATGATATTAATTGCTTTGGAGCATATGTAGTAAATACAAAAACCAATGTTATAGATACAATTTTAGCAAAAACAACTATAATGGCAACTGGAGGCGCAGGGCATGTTTATGCTACAACAACTAATCCTACAATTGCTACAGGCGACGGTATTGCTATGGTTTATAGAGCTAAAGGACAAGTAAAGGATATGGAATTTGTTCAGTTTCATCCTACATCATTATACAACCCAAACGAAAATCCAAGTTTTTTAATTACCGAAGCTATGCGCGGTTTTGGTGGCGTTTTAAAAACACAAAATGGAAAAGAGTTTATGCAAAAGTACGATAGTCGTGGTTCTTTAGCTCCACGCGATATTGTAGCTAGAGCAATAGACAACGAATTAAAAATTAGCGGACAAGATTATGTGTTTTTAGATTGCAGGCACTTTGATAGAAAAGGATTTATTGAACATTTTCCTAATATTTATAATAAATGTATGAGTTTAGGAATTGACCCATTCGTAAAAATGATACCCGTTGTGCCTGCACAGCATTACTTATGTGGAGGCATTGTAGTAAATGAATTTGCTCAAAGCACTATTTTAAATTTATATGCAATAGGCGAATGTGCTTGCACTGGTTTACATGGTGCAAACCGATTGGCGAGCAACTCTTTATTAGAAGCAGTTGTATTTGCACACCGAGCTTTTGAAAAAGTAAAACAACAAATTAATACAATTACTATTAAAGAAAACATACCCAATTGGGATGCTGAAGGGACAGAACTAGCTGAAGAAATGATATTAATTACACAATCGCAAAAGGAAGTACAGCAAATTATGAGTAATTATGTTGGTATAGTTAGAAGCGAATTACGTTTAAAACGCGCTTTTGATAGATTAGAAATTTTGTATATGGAAAACGAAATGTTGTACCAAACTACTACTATAACTCAACGTTTGTGTGAATTGCGAAACTTAATTTGTATAGGTTATTTAATTATTAAACACGCAATGCAGCGAAAAGAAAGTGTGGGCTTACATTATATGGTAAGTTATAAAAAATAATTTATTTATGAGTCCTGTAAAAATTTCTGTTTTAATGGCAGTTTATAATACATCTTTTAAATTGGTAAAACGTGCTATAAATTCTGTATTAAACCAAAATTATAAAAACTTTGAATTATTAATAATTGATGACGGTAGCGATATTTTTCTTAGTAAAAAATTGCTTACTTACACCGAAATTCATCAACAAAAAATTACGTATTTAAGGCATAAAAATTGCGGACAATCTGCATCAATTAATAAAGGCATAAAAATAAGTAAAGGTAATTACATCACTATTATTGATGCTGATGATGAATATAAGGTAAATCATTTGCAAACCTGCGTGACCAGAATAAAGGGTGTTGATTTAATTTCATCGAAGGCTGAAATAATAGTTAATAAAAAAAGTGATTATTTTGTGCCAGATAAAAGTGATAATAGCAAAAATATTCACGTAGATGATTGTATTTTGTTTGCAACACTTTTTGGAAAAAGAGAGGTTTTCGAAACCATTCCTTTTAAAAGTATGTATGCAGCCGATAGTGATTTTTACGAACAAGCTTCAAAAAAATACCGAGTAAAAAAAATTAATACACGAACGTATATTTATTATCGAAACTCAAAAAATAGTGTAACAGCAAGGCTTAAAAAAAAGTTAATGTAAACTAATTAAATAGCCTGTAAAATATCATCCAAAATATCTTGCTTATTTTCTAATCCAATAGAAATACGAATTAAGCCGTCTGTTATCCCAACATTTAAACGTTCGGTTTCTGATAATTTACAATGAGTAGATGAGGCAGGATGAGTTGCTATAGTGCGAGAATCACCTAAGTTTGGCGAAATTTTAATCATTTGTAATTTATCCATAAACTTTTTAGCGACTTCGTAACCTCCTTTAATAGTAATGGTAATAATTCCTCCACCTAATTTCATTTGTTTTTTTGCAATGGCATAATGCGGATGCGATTTTAAAAACGGATATGAAACATTTTCTAAAGCCGAATTTTTTTCTAAGGCAGTAGCAACAAACATTGCATTTTCGCAATGACGTTCAACACGAATTGCTAAAGTTTCTAAACTTTTACTCAAAGTCCAAGCGTTAAAAGGGCTTAAAGACGGCCCTGTTAAACGTCCATACAAATAAATTTCGTGAATTAATTCTTTTTTTCCTACAACAATTCCTCCTAATACACGACCTTGTCCGTCCATGTATTTGGTAGCAGAGTGTATCACTAAATCAGCACCATATTTAATTGGTAATTGTAAATAGGGTGTGGCAAAGCAATTATCTACAATTAATAAAACATTATTTTTTTTTGCAATAGCTGCTACAAGTTCTAAATCAATTAATTCTATCGCAGGATTGGTAGGCGTTTCTAAATATATAAAACGAGTTTCAGGTTTTATTTGGCTTTCTATTTCTGTTGGTTTATTAATATTAAAATACGAATGCGAGATATTTAATTTTGGAAAATATTTTGTAAAAAGCGCATGTGTTGCACCAAACACAGATGAACAAGAAACTATATGATCGCCCGACTTTAAAAGAGCCATAAAAGTAGTGTAAATTGCTGCCATACCCGATGCTGTGGCAACTCCTGCTTCTGCTCCTTCCATTAAACACACTTTGTTTACAAATTCATTAACACTAGGGTTACTGTAGCGCGAATAAATATAATCATCACTCTCGTCATTAAAAGCTGCTCGCATTTCTTCGGCAGTATCAAATACAAAACTTGAGGTTAAATATAATGGTACTGAATGTTCATTATTATCAGTTCTCTCTAATTGTGCTCTAATTGCTTGGGTTTCAAATTGTTTGTTTTTCATTATAATTAAAAAATTTATGGTTAAAATTAATAAATATAAACTATTACGTTAACAAATTGTTTAGGTTAAGCGTTAAATGCTAAATACTAAAATATAAAAGTATATTTGAAAAATTAAATAAAAAATTAAAATTTAAGTAAATTAAAATAATTCAAAGTTAAACAAAAATAAAAAATTCTTAATATTTATGAATAAATTAATTATAGCAGCTACTACCAAAACTCCTGAAATTAATTTTAAAAGCGATGGTAATTTTACAATAAAAGGTAATTCTTACTCAGAAAATGTTGCCAAGTTTTACTTACCGATTATAAATTGGTTGGAAACAATAAAACTAAATGATAAAAATTTTAAAGAATTAAACGTCGAGCTAAATTACATAAACACGGCGAGTATAAAACAATTACTAACTATAATTAGTAAAATAAATTTAAAAGTTAATGGTGCTGCAAATGTAAATTGGATTTACGAAAAAGGTGATGAAGATATGCGATCAAATGGAGAAGATATGCAGTAGCTTTGTAACCTAAAATTTAATTTTTTAGAAAAAGAAAAATAAAGTTAAGCTATTAAAATATTATTTACAGTTAGCTTATAATTAATACTTGCAGTAGGTTCTAATGTTTTTGATACCGAACAATATTTTTCGTGAGATAATTTAATTGCTTTATAGGCTTTATCAGCATCAACCTCACCATCAATTTTAAAATGTAAAATAATATTTTTCCATAAACTATAATCGTCAATTTTTTGTCTGTCAGCTTCAACTTCAACTTCAAAATTTGTAATTGATTGTTTTTGTTTTTGTAAGATAGAAAGCACATCTATAGCACTACATCCACCAATAGCACTCAATAATAATTGCATAGGTCTAAAACCTAAATTGCTGCCTCCAACATTTTCAGAGGCATCCATTATAATTGAGTTTCCGTTTTGGTTAATTGCTTCTAGCTTAAAAGCCGAATTAGTTAGTTTTATTGTAACTGCTTCCATGGCCTAAAATTAACAAAGTATTTAAGCATAAAATTATTGCAAAAAAATTAAATAAATTGTAACCTTGCACTTTATAATTTTATCCTAACATGACCAACTTTTTAAAAATTACATCTCTTTCGCTTGTACTAGCGGCTTGCCACTCAAACACTAACGAATTAGCAAATTTAGAATCTAAAACTAAAAAAGATACGATTGAGTGTATAATGCCATTGCCCAATGAAGAAAAGTTTGAATACGTTTCTGAACAATTTGCCGATTTGCGTATTCTTCGTTACGAAGTAAAAGATTTTGATAAACTAAACCTTCAAACAAAAACATTATTATATTATTTATACGAAGCGGCCTTATGTGGACGAGATATGATATACGACCAAAATTACAAGTATAATTTAGCCATTCGTAAAACCTTAGAAGCTGTTATTACTAATTACAAAGGCGATGTTGAAAATGAAGATTATAAAAAACTTATACTTTATACAAAGCAATTTTTATACCACAGTGGTTTACACCATCATTTTAGTAACGATAAATTTATACCCGAGTGTTCTCAAGAGTTTTTTGGTCAGTTAATTTTAACATGTGATCAAGCATCTTTGCCATTAATAAATAACGAAACCAATAAGGATTTTGTAGCAAGAATGTTACCTATTATTTTTGATATAAAAATTGCTCCCAAAAAAGTGAGTTTAGATTCGAAAAGCGATTTAGTAAAATCAAGCGCAGTTAATTTTTACGAAGGTGTAACCCAACAAGAAGTTACCGATTTTTATGCCGCAATGGTTGATAAAAAAAGTAGTCAACAACCAATGTATGGTATTAATAGTAAGCTTGTAAAAGAAAATGGAAAGATAATTGAAAAAGTTTATAAGGTTGGTGGATTTTACACTCAATCTATCGAAAAAATAGTTTTTTGGTTAGAAAAAGCAGTAACTGTTGCCGAAAATGCCAATCAAAAAGATGCTTTAGAAAAATTAGTAAAATTTTATAAATCAGGTTCTATTTATGATTTTGATGAATACAATATTGCTTGGGCAAAAGATACTGAAAGTGCTGTTGATGTTGTAAATGGTTTTATTGAAGTATATTCCGATCCAATGGGTAAAAAAGGTGCGTTCGAATCTGTTGTTTCCGTTCGTGATTTTGAAGCCAGTAAACGTATTGCTAATATAGGTGCCAATGCACAATGGTTTGAAGATAATTCGCCAATAATGGCTGCTCACAAAAAAGATACTGTAAAAGGTATTTCGGCAAAAGTAATTAATGCAGTAGTTGAAAGTGGCGATTCTGGGCCTATAACACCAATTGGTATTAATTTACCAAATAATGAATGGATACGCGAAACCCATGGTAGTAAATCTGTTAACCTAGGTAATATTGTTGAAGCATACGACCAAGCGGCAGGTGCAAGCGTTGTAAACGAATTTTATTATAACGATGAAACCAAAAAAAATGTTACTGCTTATGCAGGCTTGGCAGATAAGTTACACACAGATATGCATGAAGTAATTGGACATGCTAGCGGACAGATAAACAAAGGCGTTGGGCAGCCTAACGAAACGCTTAAAAATTATGCCAGTGCGTTAGAAGAGGGTAGAGCCGATTTAGTTGCTTTATATTACTTATACGACCAAAAATTAATTAACTTAGGCGTAATGCCAACTTTAGATTATGGCAAAGCTGCATACGATGAGTATATAACTAAAGGCTTAATCGTGCAATTATCACGCATTAAAGAAGGTAAACAAATTGAAGAAGCACACATGCGCAACCGCCAAATGGTTGCCGCTTGGGTATTCGAAAAAGGTAAAAAAGAAAACGTAATTGAACAAAAATTTGAAAACGAAAAAACGTACTTTGTTGTAAACGATTATGCAAAACTTAAAATTTTATTTGGCGAATTATTAAAAGAAATTCAACGAATAAAATCAGAAGGTGATTATACATCAGGAAAAAATTTGATTGAAAATTATGGTGTAAAAGTAAATCCTAAACTTCATAAAGAAGTTTTAAACCGATATAAGAGTTTAGGCATGGCACCTTACCAAGGCTTCATACAACCTAAGTTAACACCAATTTTAGAAGGCAATAAAATAATTGATGTAAAAATAGAATATCCTAAAAACTTTTTACAACAAATGTTAGAGTTTGGAAAAAATTACAGCTTTTTACCTGCTTATAATTAATTTATTTTACTCAATATTAACTTAGTTCAACTTAAAAATTCACATTAATTAAGTATCTTCTATTATAAATTCATTTATTTATGTGTAACTTTGTACTATAAATTTATAACATTATGTATCCAGAGCAAATAGTAAACCCAATGAAAGCTGAACTTACTAGTGCAGGCTTTACTCAATTAATAAACACTTCAGATGTTGATGCGGCCATAAAAACAGAAGGTACTGTTTTAGTAGTTGTAAATTCAGTTTGCGGCTGTGCAGCAGGTGCTGCGCGCCCAGGCGTTAAAAAAAGTTTAGAAAATGCAAAAAAACCAAGTAAATTAACTACTGTTTTTGCAGGCTTTGATGTAGATGCTGTTAATCAAGCACGTAAATATTTCGCTCCCTATCCATCAAGCAGCCCAGCAATTGCCTTATTTAAAAATGGCGAATTAGTACATTTTGTTGAGCGTCATAATATTGAAGGTAGAAACGCCAATATGATTGCCGAACATTTAAAAATGGTTTATGATGAGTTTTGTTAAAAAATATTAACATCAATGTTTAAAAAGACGTTTTTAACGTCTTTTTTTGTTTTATAAAGGTTACTTTTGCCCTAAAATTGTATTAATAAATACAAACACTTAACAATAAAAAACATGAAAATTTTAAAAGTATTAATAACAAGCTTAGTGTTAAGCTTAAGTGCATTAACATTAACAAATTGCGGTGGAGATAAGGAAAAAGAAGTAAATCCATTAGCTGACAGTTTAAAAGGTGTAACTAACGATTTAAGCGGAAAATTAAATGAAAAAGAAATTGCTTTGCAAGAATTTATTAGTTCGTTTAACGAAATACAAGAAAATTTAAATACGATTAAAGAAAAAGAAAAAATTGTTTCAAAGATAAGTTCTGGGTCTGATGTAAAAAATAAAGAAGATCAAATTAAAGAAGATATTCAATCTATTTACGATTTAATGGCTAAAAATAAAAACAGAATTGGCTCTTTAACCAAAAAATTAAAAGATAGCAATTTGAAGTTAGAAGGTATGGAAAAAATGATTGAAAATCTGCAAAATACTATTAATCAAAAAGATGGCGAAATTGCCGATTTAAAATCAAAAATGGAAGGTTTAAATATTGAATTAGCTAATTTAAATACAAATTACAAAGCAGTAGAAGGAGAAAGTACCGAAAAAACCGAAGTAATTAATACAGCGTATTATGCAATTGGTACTTTAAAAGAATTAAAAGAAAAAAATGTAATAAGTAAAGAAGGTGGCTTTATAGGTATTGGTAAAACTACAAAAGTAAAAGACGATTTTAATAAAGATTATTTTACAAAAGTAAATATCGAACAAACTAACTCAATAAATATTGGCGCTAAAAAAGTAAAAATATTAAGCAATCATCCAAGCAGTTCTTTTAAATTAGTAGGCGAAAAACCAGTTGAAAAAATTGAAATTTCAAATCCTAAAGAATTTTGGAGTAACTCAAAATACTTAGTAATTGTAATTGATTAATAAAAATTGTTAATAGTAAAAATAATAATAAAAAATTATGTTATCTTTAATTAAAATTTAAAACCCAATTAAACATGAAAAAAGTAATTTACGCAATCGCATTAGTTTCCTTATTTAGCTTAGCCTCAAACGCACAAGAGCCAAAAAAAGATCCTAAAAAACAAACGCCAGTTACGCATGAAAATGATACAAAAACTATAAAAACTGAAGAAGCTCCTAAAAAAGGAGGCACGCGCATGGCAATAAACGAAAAAGGCTTACCAGGAACTAAAACAAAAAGTCAAAATAGTAAAGAAACACCAAAAGAGAATACAAAAACTCAACCTGGTGCTAATAAAGAATAATTAAAAGATTAATTTTTTATAAAATCTCATCTAATTTTAGATGAGATTTTTTTATGTCATTTATTATTTTTTATCTTAAATTCATAATTTTAATTATAAAATATTATGCCAAATAAAGTACATTTAATAGCTATTGGTGGTAGTGCAATGCATAACATGGCACTTGCTCTTTACGAAAAAGGATTTACGGTTACTGGAAGCGATGACGAAATAAACGAACCTAGCAAAAGTCGTTTACAAAAAGCAGGTATTTTACCAGCCGAAATTGGTTGGTTTCCAGAAAAAATTACAAATAACATTGAGGCAGTAATTTTAGGAATGCACGCCCGTGCCGATAATCCCGAATTAATACAAGCAAAGTTATTAGGTTTAAAAATCTATTCGTATCCCGAATATATTTATCAAGCAACAAAAGATAAAACGCGTATTGTAATTGGAGGCAGCCATGGTAAAACTACCATTACCGCTATGATATTACACGTATTGCACTACCTAAAAATTGAAACCGACTATTTAGTGGGGGCGCAATTAGAAGGTTTTAATACTATGGTAAATTTAACTAACACATCTAAATATGCAATAATTGAAGGCGACGAGTACTTGGCTTCTCCAATAGATAAACGCCCAAAATTTCATTTGTACAAACCAAATATTGCTATAATTAGTGGTATTGCTTGGGATCACATTAACGTATTTCCAACATTTGAAAATTATGTTGCGCAATTTGAAATTTTTATAAAATTAATAGAGCCAAACGGACATTTAATTTATTGTAGTGAAGATGAAACTCTTAAAAATCTTTGCCAACATTCTTTTTCAAACTTACAAAGCAAAATGTCTTACTCTATTCCTAAACATACAATCGAAAACGGCATTACATATTTGTTGGTAGATTCTAAAAAAATCCCATTACAAATTTTTGGTAATCATAATTTATTAAACTTAAATGGAGCATTGTTGGTTTGCAATAAAATTAATATTTCTAACCAACAATTTTACAAAGCTATACAATCTTTTAAAGGCGCAGCCAAGCGGTTAGAGTTAGTTTTTAAAACCAATAATTTTAATTTTTATAAAGATTTTGCCCATTCACCATCAAAACTAAAAGCAACAACTGATGCTGTAAAACAACAGTTTCCAAATCGTTATACCGTTGCTTGTATGGAATTGCACACCTTTAGTAGTCTTACCGAACAATTTTTAAACGAATACAATGGCGCTATGAATTTAGCCGACGAAGCCATCGTTTATTTTAATCCGCATACTATTTCACATAAAAAATTAAAAGAAATTACAACTGAACAAGTGCACAAAGCCTTTAATCGCAGCGATTTAAAAGTGTTTACTAAAAGTGTAGATTTAACGGAATATTTAAAGTTGCTAAATTGGAAAGATAAAGTACTATTAATGATGAGTAGCGGTAATTTTGATGGCGTTGATTTTAATAACTTGGCTAACGAATTAACTACTAATTAAATTATTTTAAATTGTTATTGCATAATAAATAAAATGTTTTAAATGCTTTTGTTTTATAGTGCGTTCTCATAATATTTTGCCAAAACCTAAAAAATTCGTAACTTTAAACATTAAATTCAATCAGTGAAAGTATCTAAAGAACTTAAAATAGGAATAGTTGTAATTTGTGCAATTGCTGCTTTTATTTGGGGTTTAAATTTTTTAAAGGGTACAAATCTTTTCTCGCAAAAATATGTGTTATACGCTGTTTACCCTAAGGTAGATAATATAATACCTGCCACACCATTGTTAGTTAGTGGATTTAAAATTGGCCAAGTAAACAACATTAGCTTAATAAGTAGAGGAAATAAAAAAGCAGTATTAATAAAATTTTTATTAACCGAAGATATTGAAATTCCGAAAAACTCAATAGCACGCGCAATTAGCAGCGATTTATTGGGTTCAAAAGCTATAGAAATTGTTTTTGGGGATAATACCGAATTTGTAAAAAGTGGAGATACACTTATTGCCGAAACCGAACAAGGTTTAAAAGAATCGTTTAACAAACAAATTGCCCCAATACAAGCCAAAGCCGAAAAATTAATTGGAAGTATAGATAGTGTAATGAGTGTAGTTAATTCAGTTTTAAACGTTAAAACACGAAAAAACATCGACGAAAGTTTTGAAGGCGTTCGTAAAGCTATTTTAAGTTTAGAACAAACCGCTTATAAAATGGATGATTTAATTGGCTCCGAAAAAGTAAAAATATCTAGCATAATGTCAAACCTAAATCAAATTACTAGCAATCTTAATAAAAATGGTCAAAGAATTGATAATATTATTAGTAACGTTAGTAGTATGACCGATAGCCTTGCTAAAGCTCAAATTAAAGAAGCTGTAGATAACGCTAATAAATCTCTTAAAGAATTAAATACATTGCTAGCAGGTATTAATAAAGGGCAAGGTACTTTAGGTAAATTAGCTAAAAACGATTCGTTATACGTAAACTTAAATAAATCGAGCGAAGACCTTGATAAATTGTTGAAAGATTTACGCATAAATCCTAAACGTTATATTCATTTTTCTGTTTTTGGTAAGAAGGATAAAAACAAACCTAAAGATTAATTATTATGCTTAGTATAATTATTTTTTCATTGCTGTTTATAATCGGGTCTACATTTTTTTTTATAAACTCTAAAAAAATTAGGCGAAATATATTATTGGGTCGAGAAATTAAGTTAACTGATAATAAACCCGCCCGTTTAAAAACAATGTTGTTAGTCGCTTTTGGGCAACAAAAAATGTTTGCAAAACCTATTCCTGCAATACTTCACTTTTTTTTATATGCTGCATTTGTAATTACCCAAATTGAACTTTTAGAAATTGTAACAGATGGCGTAACTGGGCATCACCGTATTTTTAGAGAAAGTTTGGGTGGATTTTATACTTTTATAGTAAGTTTTATCGAAATTCTATCTGTACTTGCCTTTATTGGTACTATTGCCTTTTTAGCACGACGTAATATATTAAAAGTACCTCGTTTAACAACGAGTGAATTAAACGGTTGGCCTAAATTAGATGCTAATATTATATTAATTGCCGAAATTGTTTTAATATGCTTTATTTTTATGATGAATGGTGCCGATGAGGTACTTTATAACCAAGGCCTTTCGCATGCTAAAAATTTAAACGATAGTAGTTTTGGTTTTTCAATTTCAAGTTACATTGGTCCATTACTTTATAGCGGGTTTCCAGAAGAAGGCTTACATGTAATTGAACGTATTGGCTGGTGGGGACATATAATTATGGTATTTGGCTTTTTAAATTATTTACCTTTTTCAAAACATTTACATATTATTTTAGGCTTTCCAAATACTTATTTTTCAAACTTAAAATTACAAGGCGAGTTTACAACCTTAGATAGTGTTACCGATGTGGTTGCTCCAAATTTTAACCCAGCTTATGTAGCTAAAACCGACCCCAATCATCCAGTAAAATTTGGCGTAAAAGATGTGCAAGATTTAACATGGAAAAATTTATTAGAAGCCTACAGTTGCACCGAATGCGGCAGATGCACAAGTGCTTGTCCACAAAGTATTACTGGTAAAAAATTATCGCCACGAAAAATAATGATGGATACCCGCGATAGAATTACCGAAGTGGGTAAAAATATAGATTTTAATAAAGGAACATTTGTTGATGACGGAAAATCGCTGCTAGGTGATTACATTACAACCGAAGAAATTTGGGCTTGTAATACTTGTAATGCTTGCGTTGAGGCATGTCCAATTAACATAAATCCATTAGAAATAATTGTAGAAATACGTCGCTATTTGGTTATGGAACAAAGTCAAAACCCAAGCGAACTTACAAATATGTTTAGTAATTTAGAAAATAATGGTGCACCTTGGCAATTTAGTCCTGCAGATAGAGCTAATTGGATAAACGAATAATTTATTAAAAATTAATCTATGAGTAATCAACCCCTAATAGTTAAAACAATGGCAGAAATGCTTGCTAATGGAGAAATTCCTGAAATTTTGTTTTGGGTGGGCTGTAGTGGTAGTTTCGACGATCGCTCAAAAAAAATAACAAAAGCTATTGTACGTATTTTAAATCACGTTAATATAAAATTTGCCATTTTGGGTTCGGAAGAAGGCTGCACTGGCGACCCTGCAAAAAGAGCAGGTAATGAGTTTTTGTATCAAATGCAAGCTATGCAAAACATTACAGTTATGAATGGTTACAACATCAAAAAAATTGTAACTGGCTGTCCGCATTGTTTTAATACTATAAAAAATGAGTATCCACAATTAGGAGGAAACTACGAAGTTATTCACCACACGCAATTAGTGCAACAATTAATTAATGAGGGTAAACTAAAAGTACAAGGTGGCGTATTCAAAGGTAAAAAAATTGTGTTTCACGACCCTTGTTATTTAGGTAGAGGTAATAACGTTTATGAAGCTCCACGTGAAGTTATTCAAAAATTAGACGTTGAGTTAGCAGAAATGAAACGTAGTAAAGCCAATGGTTTATGTTGCGGTGCTGGTGGTGCGCAAATGTTTAAAGAAGCCGAAAAAGGCACCAAAGAAGTAAATGTAGAGCGAGCTGAAGAAGCCTTAGCTTTAAATCCAGATATAATTGCTGTTGGATGTCCGTTTTGTAATACTATGATGACCGATGGTGTGAAACATTTTAATAAAGAAGATAAAACAAAAGTGTTAGATGTTGCTGAGTTAATAGCAACGGCAAATGATTTATAAATTAAAATGCTATTAAAATTTACATTATTTTTATTAATGTATAATATTTTAGATTAATGGCTGATATTTAAACAAAATTTAAGGAAACACTTATAATTATAATTTTAAAAATAATTATAAATTTACCCCATTCAAAATATAACTTATGGAATTTAGAACAGAAAAAGACACGATGGGTGAGGTTCAGATACCTGCTCATGTATATTGGGGTGCGCAAACCGAACGTAGCCGTAATAATTTTAAAATAGGACCCGAAGGTAGTATGCCTAAAGAAATTATTTATGCTTTTGGTTATTTAAAAAAAGCTGCCGCCCTTGCTAATTGTGAGTTGGGTGTTTTAACAAAAGAAAAATGCGATTTAATAGGTAAAGTATGCGACGAAATTATAGCTCATAAATTAGACGATCAATTTCCTTTAGTAATATGGCAAACTGGCAGTGGCACGCAAAGTAATATGAATGCCAACGAAGTAATTGCTTACCGAGCTCACGTTTTAAACGGTGGCAAATTAACAGATGAACCAAAAGTGCTTCACCCCAACGATGATGTAAATAAATCGCAAAGTAGTAACGATACTTACCCAACAGCTATGCACATTGCATCGTACAAGCAAGTTGCTGAAATTACCATTCCTGGAATGGAAAAATTACGAGATAGTTTGGCTAAAAAAGTTGAAGCGTTTAAAGATATTATTAAAACAGGGCGCACACATTTTATGGATGCTACTCCTTTAAGTTTAGGACAAGAGTTTAGTGGTTATGTTCAGCAAATTACAAATAGTATTCGTGCTATTAAAAATGCCTTAGAAGTAGTTAAAGAACTGGCATTGGGCGGTACAGCAGTTGGTACAGGACTTAATACACCAAAAGGTTATGATGTGTTAGTGGCTAAAAAAATTGCAGACCTAACAGGCTTTCCTTTTGTTACAGCACCCAATAAATTTGAAGCATTAGCGGCACACGACGCAATGGTTGAATTAAGTGGTGCCTTAAAACGCAGTGCTGTTGCTTTAATGAAAGTTGCAAATGATATTCGTATGCTTTCATCTGGTCCGCGTTGTGGAATAGGGGAAATCGTTATTCCAGATAACGAGCCGGGAAGTTCTATTATGCCGGGTAAAGTAAACCCAACCCAACCCGAAGCGTTAACAATGGTTTGCGCACAGGTGATTGGTAATGATGTTGCTGTAAGTATTGGAGGTAGTATGGGACATTTTGAATTAAATGTATTTAAACCGTTAATCGCAGCTAATGTATTACAATCAGCTCGTTTAATTGGCGATGCTTGTGTAAGTTTTACTGAAAAATGCGCAAATGGTATTGAAGCTAATTTACCCGAGTTGAAAAAACATTTAGAAAACAGTTTAATGCTTGTAACTGCATTAAATACACATATTGGTTACGAAAAGGCAGCAAAAATAGCCAAAACCGCTCATAAAGGTAATAAAACTTTACGTGAGGCAGCTATAGAATTGGGTTACGTAACTAACGAGCAATTTGATTTATGGGTTCGTCCAGAAGATATGATTGGTAGTTTAAAGTAATAAAATTTTCAAAATATATTCAAGCCTGAACTTATTATGTTTGGGCTTTTTTGTTTATTTTGGATAAAGTATAAAAAAATAATATGGTAAAAAACTTAATTATAATGTTAATAATGATAGGAATTGTTTCATGCAACGATAAAAAAAACGAAATACCTGAAGAAAAACAAGAAAAATTAAATTATCCAAAAACCGAAAAGGTAAACCAAATTGATGATTATTTTGGTACTAAAATACAAGACCCATACCGTTGGTTAGAAAATGATACTGCTGATAATACGAAGCAATGGGTTGAAGCACAGCGCAAAGTAACAAACGATTACTTTTCTAAAATCTTATTTAAACAAAAATTCGCAAAACGCATTGAAGAACTAATAAATTTTCCAAAATACAGTTCACCATTTAAAGTTGGTGATTATACTTTTTTTTATAAAAACGATGGTTTACAAAACCAAAGTGTTTTATATTTTCAAAAACAAAACGAAGAAGCAAAAGTATTTATCGATCCAAATACTCTATCAAAAGATGGCACAGCAGCTATGAATTTAATGGGCTTCTCAAACGACGATAAATACGTGGCGTACGCTATTAATCAATCGGGTAGCGATTGGGAAACGATGTATGTAATGGAAATTGGCACTCAAAAAACGTTAACCGATAAATTAGATTGGGTAAAATTTAGCGGTGCTTCGTGGAAAGGCGATGGTTTTTATTATAGTAGATATGATGCTCCCATTAAAGGAAAAGAATTTTCGAACGTAAACGAATACCATAAAGTTTACTATCATAAATTAGGCGATTCGCAAGCAAAAGATGAATTGGTGTACGAAGATAAAAAACATCCTAAACTATATTTAAATGCTTACTTAACTGAAGACGAACGTTTTTTAATTCTATCAACAAGTGCAGGCACATCAGGTAACGAATTGTTTTATAAAGATTTATCTGTCAATCAAAAAGAATTTTCACTTTTATTTAAAGGCTTTCAATACGATTATGGCGTTATTTGTAACATTGGAGATAAATTAATTGTAAAAACAAACGATGGCGCTTCCAATCAACAAATTGTATTGGTCAATCCCAAAAGTCCAGCAAAAGCCAATTGGAAAATATTAATTGCCGAAAAGCCTGAGTTAATGGAAAGTGCTTCTACCGGAGGAAATAAATTATTTGTTAGTTATTTAAAAGATGTTGCTACCCACGTTTATCAGCATGATTTAAGCGGAAAAATGGAACATGAAATTATTTTACCTGGCCTTGGTACAGCAAGCGGTTTTGGAGGTAAAGTTGAAGATAAAGATTTTTATTACACCTACACGTCGTTTACTTATCCAAACAGTATTTTTAAATATGATATTGCTTCTGGCAAAACAGAATTGTTTCGTAAGGCGGAAGTGAAATTTAATATTGATGATTACGAATCTAAACAAGTATTTTACACATCTAAAGATGGTACCAAAGTACCTATGTTTATTGTAAACAAAAAAGGTGTTATTTTAGATGGCAACAATCCAACATTATTATATGCGTACGGAGGTTTTAATACTACTATAAATCCTAGTTTTAGTGCATCTCGCATCGCATTTTTAGAGCAAGGCGGAATTTATGTATTGGCTAATATTAGAGGTGGGGGCGAATATGGCGAGGCTTGGCACAAAGCAGGTATGTTAGAAAAAAAACAAAATGTGTTTGATGATTTTATTGCTGCTGCCGAATTTCTTGTTAAAGAAAAATATACTTCTTCTCAAAAACTAGCTGTACAAGGTGGTTCAAATGGCGGCCTTTTAATTGGTGCCTGTATGGTTCAACGCCCCGAATTATTTAAAGTGTGTTTACCCGCAGTGGGTGTTTTAGATATGTTGCGTTACCATAAATTTACCGTTGGCTGGGGCTGGGCGGTTGAATATGGCTCAAGCGATAGTTTAAGTCAGTTCAATTATCTAATTAAATATTCGCCATTACATAATGTAAAAAATGTAAGTTATCCGGCAACAATGGTTACTACCGCCGACCACGATGATAGAGTAGTGCCTGCACACTCTTTTAAATTTGCAGCCACTTTACAAGAAAAAAATACTAGTTCAAATCCCATGATTATTCGGATTGACAGTAAGGCTGGGCACGGTGCAGGAAAGCCAACTGCAAAGGTAATTGATGAGCAAGCAGATATTTATTCGTTTATTTTTAAAAATATGAAAGTTGAACCTAAATTTAACTAATTTAAGTTAAAAAAATAAAATAAAAATAACTTTAAATTAATTTGTTTATAAAATAGGAGATTGTACATTAGTAGCATAATAAAATTATAAAAAATGGATCCTTTAAAAGAAAAATTTAACGCTAAAGCAAAGGTTTTAGCTTCCGAAATTAAAGATATTATTAAAAACCATGGTGATTTAAAGCTAGGTGAAATTACTGTAGCCCAAGTATATCAAGGTATGCGCGGCATGCCAGGCATGGTTACAGAAACATCACGCTTAGATCCAGAAGAAGGAATTCGTTTTAGAGGTTATACAATACCTGAATTACGAGCCCAATTGCCAAAAGCACCAGGTGGAACCGAACCTTTGCCCGAAGGTATTTTTTATTTAATGTTGGTAGGTGAATTACCAACACAAGAAGATGTTGCTTTTATAACTAATGAGTGGATGAAACGAAGCAACGTTCCAAAACATGTTTTTGATGTTATTGAAGCGTTGCCAGTAGATACACATCCAATGACGCAATTTGTTATTGGTGTTATGGCTATGCAGCGCGAATCGGTGTTTGCAAAAGCTTACGCAAAAGGCATGAGCAAAAAAGATTATTGGGATTATGCCTACGAAGATAGTATGAACCTAATTGCCCGTTTACCGCGTATCGCAGCATTTATATACCGTCGTAAATATAAAAATAATGTACATATCGAACCCGATCATAAATTAGATTGGGCAGCAAACTTAGCGCACATGTTAGGTTTTGAAGCCTTTGATATGAAACGATTGATGCGTTTGTATTTAACAATTCATGTTGATCATGAAGGTGGAAATGTTTCCGCTCATACTACACATTTAGTTGGTTCTGCCTTAAGCGACCCTTATTTAGCATTTGCCGCAGGTATGAATGGCTTGGCTGGTCCTTTACACGGCTTGGCCAATCAAGAGGTATTAAACTGGATTATGGAATTAAAAGAAACTTTAGGCGGCGGTTTACCAACTAAAGAACAAATAGCAGAATATATTAAAAAAACATTAACCGAAGGAAAAGTAGTGCCAGGCTATGGGCATGCTGTATTGCGTAAAACTGACCCACGTTTTACTGCTCAACAAGATTTTTATAAAACCTACATTAAGCACGATGATATTTGCGAGATAGTGCAAATGGTTTATGAAGTTGCACCTCCAATTTTAGAAAGTACAGGAAAAATTAAAAACCCTTGGCCAAATGTAGATGCACATTCGGGAGCATTATTAGTACATTACGGTATGCACGAGTACGATTTTTATACCGTATTATTTGGGGTAAGTCGCGCTTTAGGAGTATTGGCAAGTTTAATTTGGGATAGAGCTACTGGTTCGCCGATTGAGCGCCCAGGTTCGTTAACAACCGAAAATATTAAAGCTAAAATTAAAAAAGCTCAGCAAGAAGAAACTACTAAAACTAAGGCTTAGTTTGCTAATTAATTTTTTTTTAATCCCGAATTAATTTATTAATTCGGGATTTTTGATTAAGCAAATAAATTATCTTAAAATTAATAACCTATTTGCGTCTAATTTTATAAAAATAAATAGCAAAATTGTAAAGCTCCAAAGCGAAGAACCTCCATAACTAAAAAAGGGTAGAGGAATTCCTATTACTGGCATTAAGCCAATTGTCATGCCAATGTTTACAGCCAAGTGAAAAAATAAAACTGCAGCAACGCCATAACCGTAAATCCTGCTATAATCTGAGCGTTGCCGTTCGGCTAAAAATATAAGGCGAAGTATTAAAAATAATTCTAAAAAAATTACAACTGTGCTACCTAAAAAACCCCACTCTTCGCCTACTGTGCAAAAAATAAAATCAGTATCTTGTTCTGGAACAAAATCATATTTAGTTTGTGTACCTTGTAAATATCCTTTTCCAAGTAAACCGCCGCTGCCTATGGCTATTTTTGCCTGATTTACATTATACCCTTCTTTTTTTAAATCTACTGTACCTCTACCTAACAATACGTCAATCCTTACCTTTTGGTGATTTTCTAAATGGTTATATACATAATTTGTTGTAAGTACAACACCACCAGCACATATAAACACGATGGCCACTAAAATTAAATTTTTTCGGTTACGGCTAATAAATAAAAACGATGCTAACGAAATAGCCGCCAACACAATTAATAAACTTGTTGTTTGGGTTACCACCAAAGCTACCACAAATAAAATAGCGGCTAATAAACCAAAAATTAAAAAATTAACCGATAAGCCCTCGCGGTATAAAACAATTACAAAAGCCACAAACACTATAGCTAAGCCTGTTTCATTTTGCAAAATTTTTATTATTAATAGCGGAGAAAAAATAATGAGCAAAGCATAAAATGTATTTTTATAGTTTTTAATTAAATCTTTTATCCGTAACCGGTATTGTTGATTAACAATAATATTTCTATTACTTAAAAATTTTGCAATAGCTAAATTAGTCGCAAATTTCATAAACTCGGCTGGTTGTATGCCAAAACCACCTGCCCCAAACCAAGATTTACTGCCTTTTATTTCCCTGCCAAAAAATATTACTAAAATATTAGCAAGTATTAAAAAACCGTAAAAAAAGTAAGAGAAGGCCGTAAAAAAATTAGAATCAATTAATAAAATACTAAACGCAATTATTGCCGAAGTGCCAATCCAAATTAATTGTTTACCGTATTTTTGGGTAGTATCAAATATTTCCTTATGCTCTTCGTTATATACCGCCGCATAAATATTTAACCAACCCATTATAACTAATAAGGTATAGGTTAAAACCGTTAAACGATCTACCCCATAAAATACACTATTTTCGTTGCGAGCCAATTACTTTTTAATTTTTATTTATTTGTTTATTTTTTAAATTAGTGATGCCCTGTATCAAATAAATTTTTTCTATTAATTAAATCAGCAGCTATCATTTTTTTCTCTAATTCGGGGCGAGTAACTTTACCTGTTAAATATTTTTCGACCATTAAGCTAACAATAGGTGCGCTCCAAACACCACCAAAACCAGCGTTCTCCACCAAACAAACAATTGCAATTTTTGGATTAGAACGCGGAGCAAAACATGAAAATACTGCATGCGAATCGCCATGAGGGTTTTCGGCAGTACCAGTTTTTCCGCAGGCTACAACACCAGGTATTTTTGATGCTCTCCCTGTTCCAGCATCAAAACATTTTTGCATACCATCGTGCACAATATCATAAGCAGTTTGGTTTTGAACGTAGGTAAAATGTTTTTCTTTAAATCGTTTATTAATTTCTTTTTGATTGCCAATACCTTTAATACAGTGTGGCGTATAATAAAAGCCTTTGTTAGCAATTGATGCAACTACATTAGCCATTTGAAGCGGAACCAATGTTAACTCAGCTTGTCCAATTCCTAATGAAACCACAGTATTTGCAAACCAGTGCCCTTTACCAAATACTTTATTGAAATATTCTACTGAAGGAACGTTTCCAGGTTTATCAAAAGGCAAATCAGTTCCTAATTTTGTGTTAGGTCCAAACGATTTTACGGCATCGCGCCAATGGTTATAACCATCTTCAAACTTCCCGTACTTTTTTTGATTGCAAATAGCACAAAATACATAACTAAAATACGAGTTACAGGAAATAGCTATTGCAGTAGGAATATTACTTGCGCCATTATCGTGACATTTTGGATGCCCGCCCATTGGAGGATAGCCACGGTGGCAAGGAAAACTAGTGTTTAAACTAATTACGTTATCTTGTTGAGCAATAAGCGCGTCAATTAATTTAAATGTAGAGCCAGGCGGGTACATTGCCGTTAAAGCTCTGTTAAATAAGGGTAAATTAAGACTATCGTAGTATAATTTTGTAAAATTTTTACTACGTTCTTTACCACCAACTAATAAATTAGGGTCGTACCCGGGCGAAGAAACTAAACATAAAATTTCACCGGTACTTGGTTCAATAGCAACAACGGCACCTTTTTTACCAGACATTAGCTTTTCGCCATACTCTTGCATAGTCATATCAATACTGCAATACAAAGCTTTACCAGGTATAGCTAAGGTATCATATTTACCATCCATGTAACGGCCAATAATTTTATTATTTACATCGGTAATGGCAATACGTGTTCCCTTTTTTCCGCGCAGTTCTTCTTCATAACTTCGTTCAATGCCAGTAATACCAATGTAATCGCCCTCACGGTAATATGTATTTTTTTCGGCGCCTTCTTTACTAATCTCACCAACATACCCTAACAAATGTGCAGCTATTGGTCGCGGATACTTTCTTACGGTTCGCTTTTGCACAAAAAATCCTTTAAATCGGTATAATTTTTCTTGCAAAGCTGCGTAAGTTTGCTGCGACATTTGCTTTTCAAAAATACTTTCTTTTCGCGGCGAATTTGGAGCCTGACAAGCTTTTTTTATTCGGCGCAAATATTCTTGGCGGGTAATTTGTAATACTTCGCACAAACCAATAGTATCGCAGCCTTTACTTTCTTTTGGAATAATCATTAAATCGTAACTAGCTTCGTTAAAAACTAAAAGCTTATTGCTTCTATCATAAATATAGCCGCGCACGGGGTATTCTGTCATATATCGAAAGGCGTTATTTTGCGCTGCCAATTTATATTTATTGTCAATTACCTGAATGTAAAATAAACGGCAGATATAAATTAAAGCAATTAAGCAAAAAAATCCACCAACAATTATTTTACGATTACTTAATTGCGAGTTGCTCATAATTTATTTACGTTTAGTAAAAAATAAAAATTGTATTAAATAAATTAAACCAAAAGTACCAATGCTGCTTAGTATTACACGGAGTAGTATTCTAAAAAATTCTGTAAATCGAAACACTTCTAAATAAAAAAAGAATAAATGATGTATTAGTACTAAACTACCAGCAAAGGTTATAAACCAAGGTAAGCCCATATCGTCTACTGTTGGCTTAAGAACTGCATCATAACCTTCTCGTGGAGACATGAATTTTAAAATATAATAACGTGCAAATGCCATTAATGTGCAAGCACTTGCGTGCAAGCCTGATGAATCGTAAAAAAAATCGATAATACAACCTACTAAAAACGAAATTATTAATAAAACTAATTTTGGTGTTTGAAATGGTAATAAAATAATAATTAAAACATAAGGATACAAAACAATGTAATTTGTTAAATTAATATTTTGCACAATTAATACCTGCGCTAATATTAAAATAATGAAACGAAAAATATATTTAGCCAAATCAGTCGTCATTTTTCTGAGAAATTTTTTCTAATGAATCGCGTTCGGTTTTAAAGCGGTTTGTAATTACGTAAACGTGATTTACTTTTTTAAAATTGGTGCTAAGTTTTATTTTGGCAGTATAAAATGATTCGCCTTGCTTACGTTCAAAATCTTCAACGAAACCCACTAAAATACCTTCTGGAAAAATTCCAGATAGCTCGCTGGTAACTACGGTATCGCCTTTTTTTAGTTTAGCATGTGTGGGTATATCAATCATGGAGCAGTATTCGTAACTTTTTCCATCCCAAACTAAAGGGCCGTAACTTCTATCTTTTTTTAATTGACTATTAATACCAAAATCTTTATGCAACACACTCATTACACTGGCAAAATTATTACTAACGTTTGTTACTATACCCACAATACCTTCAGGACTCATAACCGCCATATCGTGCGTTAAACCTTGATTTTTACCAATATTAAGCGTTAAGTAATTACGACGTTTGTTTACCGATGCGTTAACAATTTTTGCACTAACGTATGTGTACTGTTGTTTGTAAAGCGTATCGTTGCGCCTAAATTCTTTTAATGGAATAATACTAAAATTGTTTTTTAATAAATTACGTAATTGAGCATTTTCGTAATTTAGTTTATCGTTTTCGTTTTTAAGTAAAAAATATTCTTTAGTGTTAGCCGCGGTTTGGTAAATGTTGGCAACTACTTCGTTTGATGAGTTTAAAACGTGCGAACCTTGGTAGCCATGGCTATGAACCATAAGCCAGACACAAATTAATTGCAAAAATAAAAACACAAAAATAAAATTATGTTTAATTACAAAGCTTAGTAAGTTTCTCACGGTTATTAAATTTTTTTCATAGTTAGATTGTAAAAATCAACTAAAATAAAGCTATGAAGAATTTACTTTTTTTACTTAATTAAGAATGGGAATTTATGAACATTTTTAAGTGCAATACCTGTTCCTCGCGCTACTGCTCTTAAAGGATCTTCGCATACATGCACTGCTAATTTAGTTTTCATACTGATGCGTTTATCTAAACCACGTAAAAGTGAACCACCACCTGCCATATAAATTCCCTTTCGGTAAATATCGGCTGCTAATTCAGGCGGAGTCATTTCTAAAGCATTTAAAATAGCTTCTTCAATTTTTGAAATAGATTTATCTAAACAATGTGCTATCTCAACATAACTGATGTAAACTTCTTTTGGAATACCGCTCATTAAATCTCGCCCCTGCACCGCATAATCGGCAGGTGGATTTTCAATTTCGGTCATAGCTGCACCAACTTCAATTTTTACACGTTCTGCGCTGCGTTCACCAATTAAAATATTATGCTGGCGACGCATATATTCTTCAATATTTGCATTAAAGTCATCACCTGCTATACGCGTGCTTTTATCGCAAACAATTCCTCCTAAAGCAATCACTGCAATTTCGGAAGTACCTCCTCCAATATCAATAATCATATTTCCCATCGGTTCTTCCACATCAATACCCATACCAATTGCGGCAGCCATCGGTTCGTGTATCATATACACTTCTTTTGCACCTGCGTGTTCAGAACTATCCCGAACGGCACGTTTCTCAACCTCTGTAATACCACTCGGAATAGCAATTACCATTCGTAAAGAAGGTTTAAAAAAACGATTGCCAGGATTAATCATTTTAATCATTCCCTTAATCATTTCTTCAGCTGCCTGAAAATCGGCAATTACACCATCTTTTAAAGGGCGAATTGTTTTAATGTTTTCGTGTGTTTTACCATGCATCATTTGGGCTTTTTTGCCCACTGCAATTACTTTACCTGTAGTTCTATCTACTGCTACTATGCTAGGTTCATCAACTACCACTTTATCGTTACTAATAATAATGGTGTTTGCAGTGCCCAAATCTATTGCAATATCTTGAGTTAAAAAATCAAATAATCCCATTTATGTTACCATGTTAAAACTGTAAAATTAAGGTTATTGTTGAATTTAGAGCCTTTTTTTAGTTAAAGATTTTAAAAAGTATTAACAATAAATTTAAAATTTATTAATATTAAAATTAATTAACGATAGCAATTTGATTAAAATGATTAAATTGTTTTAGTGTTAAATTAAGGCTAAAATCAATAACTTAATGTTATTTAAATATTTGCTATTGAAGCATTTTTTATATTTGCTTTATGGTAAAAAATATTTTATTAATTGTTTTATTTTTTTGTTGTTCAACATTAATTTCGCAAACAACTGTTTACAAAAGTATTATGCAAGAGCAAAGTGAGAAGTACAGTAGTTATCACTTTAAAACTGAGGCGCAATTTGACAGTCTTAGCTTAGCAGAATTAAATACACCTACAATTTTAAATAAATTATATAGTGCTAACTCTTCAACTTGTGTTCTTAACAAAAAAGTATATGGTTGGCATCCATATTGGGTAGGTAGCGCATACACTGCTTATCAATGGAATTTATTAAGCGATTTATGTTATTTTAGCTACGATGTGTCGGCAACAACTGGCAATAATATAAACACATCCTTTGCCTGGAGTACTGCTAGTGTTGTAACAATTGCTAAAGCTAATGGCGTTAAAATTCATATTTGTGCAACCTTGTTTAGCGGTCATTCAACCTTTTGGGCAAGCACAACGGCACAAACTACTTTTATTAACAACATTATTTCGTTATTAAATGCAAGGGGTGGTAACGGCGTAAATATTGATTTTGAGGGTATGGGAAATAGTGATAGTGCGCCATTTATAACATTTATGACTAATTTAAATAATGCATTAAATGCTGCAAATCCAAGTTACGAACTTTCGGTTTGTTTATATGCCGTTGATTGGGGCAATGCTTTTAATATGCCTGCATTAAATACTATTGTAGATGATTATACAATTATGGGTTATGCTTATTATTACAGCGGTAGTTCGCAGGCTGGTCCAAATGGGCCTTTATACAATTATCAAACATCTTATAATTATACACTTTCAAAAACAATTACTACACTTATTAAAGCAGGGGCAACACCTAGTAAATTATTATTGGGTTTACCTTATTATGGTATGGAGTGGGAAGTTGTTGCAAATACAACACCTGCAAATACAACAGGCGGCTATTACTCTTCGCGTACATTAAGTTATATAAATAATAATCCTTCGCCGTATTCTTCCTCAAATAAATATTGGGAAGGAAATAGTTATACACCTTATTACGCATTTACAAACGCGGGTAACTGGCGCCAATGTTTTACCGACGATGTTTATAGTTTAGGACGTAAATACGATTTGGTAAATCAACGCGGTTTGGGTGGTATGGCTATTTGGGCTTTAGGATACGATGCAGGTATGACATCGTATTGGACTTTATTACAAAATAAATTTACTAACTGTGCGCCTATAATTTGTAATGATAGCATTTTTGATATGGGCGGTCCTTCAAGAAATTATTATGATAGTGAAAAATATTTTTATACCTTATCGGCACCAACAGGTAGTTTAGTAAAATTACAATTTAAAAGTTTTGGTGTGGAACAAGGTTACGATTCATTGTTTATTTACAATGGTACTTCAACTTTATCGCCTTTGGTTGGAAGTTACACAGGTACAAATTCGCCGGGAACAATTACATCTACCGGACAAAATTTAACATTAAGATATAAAAGTGATGGTGCTACAAATAGTTTTGGATTTAAGGCAATAAAAACGTGTGTTGCACAAACGGTTCCAACTAAATTTAATTCATCAATAAGTAATTTGCAATCGGTAATTAATTTATATCCAAATCCTACAAATGACAAGTTGTTTATTGATTCTGAAAATTTAAAAAATATTTATTTATACGATGCTTTTGGAAAGTTAATTTTCGAAAATAAAATACTTAATCAGTCAAAAACAGAAATTGATTTTAAAAACTTAAATACAACTAAAGGTTTGTATTTTATTAAAGCTACTGATAAAGATAATAATGTATTTTGTAAGAAGGTAGTTTTTAGCGATTAATATTCCTTTTAGCCTTTCTATATCTTTCAATATTCAAATTCTCAATTAAAATTTGTTTATAATTCCATTTCTTTAACTAATTTCTTAGTAGTATTTTAGCTATCTATGGCAATAACAACCGAGGTTAAAGAAACCCCATTAATGAAACAGTACAATGGTATTAAGGTTAAATACCCTGATGCAATTTTACTATTTAGAGTTGGCGATTTTTACGAAACCTTTGGCGAAGATGCTGTTAAAGCCAGTAAAATATTAGGAATTGTTTTAACAAAGCGCGCCAATGGTTCTGCTTCACATATCGAATTGGCAGGCTTTCCTCATCATTCTATCGATTCATATTTGCCAAAATTAGTGCGCGCTGGTTACCGTGTTGCTATCTGCGACCAACTCGAAGACCCTAAATTAGTAAAAGGCATAGTAAAAAGAGGTATTACCGAATTAGTAACACCAGGCGTTTGTTTTAACGATAAACTATTAAATCATCAACAAAATAATTTTTTAGCCTCCGTTCATTTTAATAAAGAAAATGCTGGCATTGCATTGTGTGATATAAGTACTGGCGAATTTTTAGTAGCAGAAGGAAATTTAGATTACATTGAAAAATTAATTCAAAACTTTAAACCAAACGAAATTTTATTCGAAAAAAATAAACGCAACCAACTAAACGAATTGGTTAGCGATAAATATTATTCGTTTGGCTTAGATGATTGGGCTTTTACTTACGATTATGGCTACGATAGTTTAATAAAACATTTTGAAACCTCCTCGCTTAAAGGCTTTGGAATTGAAGGTTTAACAAATGCAATTAGCGCATGCGGTGCTATTTTACATTATTTAAACGATACAAAACACGATAAATTAAAACACATTACCAATGTAAGTCGTATTAATGAAGAGCAGTTTGTATGGTTAGATAAATTTACTATTCGTAATTTAGAGTTATATGGCACCAATCATGAAAATGGAAAAAGTTTAATTGATGTGATTGATAAAACTGTTAGCCCAATGGGGTCGCGATTATTAAAACGTTGGCTGGCATTACCATTAAAAAATTTAGATGCCATTAACGAACGTTTAAACGCTGTAACTTATTTTGTTGAACAAGTTGATAACCGCTATGAACTTATTTCTTTATT
>Ga0163144_10001924_pt1 | contig 48405 bp, 40 predicted proteins | sample OliLak19BULKMAT1_FD_123175 | JGI IMG/M metagenome (GOLD analysis project Ga0163144, IMG submission 123175) | Freshwater microbial mat bacterial communities from Lake Vanda, McMurdo Dry Valleys, Antarctica - Oligotrophic Lake LV.19.BULKMAT1 | ecosystem: Environmental > Aquatic > Freshwater >... | reverse complement strand
TTGATGGTTTGTATTATAGGAATAATGGTATTAATCTATTCGATAACTATAATAAAATTATCTATGGCCCAATCTTAGCATCAGGGTAAGTAATAAAAATCATTAATTTTATTGTGATTTACCGTGGATTACTATAGAATTCATTGAGTGCTTAATAATTCGATTGATAAATTATATTTGGTTAAATAATGCAACAATTTATTACATTTTTAATTTTGACCTGCTCATTGTTTACGGCCTCTAACGCCTTTGGAACAGAGGATGCAGTGCACGTTGATATATATATTAAGGATCATAAATTTTCTCCGTCTGTAGTGGAGTTGCCAGAAGGGAAAAAGATTATTATTACAGTCCATAATCAAGATGCAACAATTGAAGAGTTCGAAAGTATCGAGTTAAAAAGAGAGAAAATTGTTCTTGGCAATTCAGAAACAAGGATTATCCTTGCCCCACTAAAACCTGGTGAGTATAAATTCTTTGGTGATTTTCACCAAGACACAGCTCAAGGAAAAATTGTTGTAAAAAAAACGCCCAAAGAAGAGACTGAAAAAGATGTTTAAAATAGCCATTGTAGTTTTTCGTGAATGTCTTGAGATCGCATTATTACTTGGCGTCATAATGGCAGTTACAAAACCAGTTGCTAACTCAAGAGTCTATATCGTTCTTGGGGCACTAATTGGCATAGTTTTAGCCGCAATATTTGCATTATCTACACGGGCAATTTCAACAAGTTTTGGAGGACTTGGTGATGAGTTATTTGACTCCTGTGTAATCCTTCTTACAGCTGCAATAATAAGCTGGACAGTAGTTTGGATGCAAGGCTATACCAAAAAAATAAAAAAAGATTTAAGTAAACTTTCAGAAAACATAACGGCAGGACTAACAAGTCAATTTATGCTAGTCCTAGTGGTGGCAACAGCAATTCTTCGAGAAGGAGCGGAAATAATCCTATTCGTGTATAGCGTTTCTTCTGTAGAAAACCTAGAAGGAACAAAATATTTAATTGGAATAGGAATTGGCGCTTTTTCAGGACTAACTGTTGGTATTGCGTTGTATTTAGGGTTAATGAAGCTTGCTGGTAAATATGTTTTTACAATCTCAACGATTTTACTTACTCTAATTGCTGCAGGTCTAGCCGCTGAAGCAGCTGGTATATTAACCTCTTCTGGCTTTATAGAAGCGTATTCTGATCAACTTTGGGATACATCTTGGTTTATTAGTAACGAAAGTATTATAGGCAAAATATTAAATGTTACTATGGGATATGACTCAAAACCAAATGGAATGCAAATTGTATTCTATCTTTCAAGTATATTAATAACAGTTAGCTTTATGAAATTAAGATCAATTATTTCAAATAAACACCATGCTTAAACTTCTTATAGAATTCATTCCCTTGATAGCTTTCTTTATTGGCTACAAAGTTGGTGGAATTTTTGACGCAACATTATACACTCTTGTCGCCACTGTTGGTAGCACAGCAATTACACTTCTGCTTAAGCAAAAAGTAAGTAAAGTACACTTGATTACTAATGTATTACTACTTGTCTCAGCAAGCCTGACTTTATTCAGCGGCAATACCACATTCATTAAAATGAAACCAACTATTTTGTATACTATATTTGGCTTTGCTTTTTTTATTACAAGCTTTAAATGGGAGCCTGCAATAAAGCTGGCTCTTGGAACGGCAATACAATTGAAGGAAGACATACACTGGATCCAACTAAACATAAGATTTATGTGGTTCTTTTTTACTATGGCTGTAGTTAACGAATTTGTTTGGCGTACTTTTCCAGAAGAAACTTGGGTTAATTTTAAAGTATTTGGCGCTTTACCAATTACAATCCTTTTTCTTGTATTCCAACTACCTTACTTGATAAAGTATAAAGCCTCGGATTCTTCAGTACAATAAAAGATAAACAACGAATGACAAATACTCAATAGCCTCATTATACCATAAGGCGTTCAATTTCATTGCTTTTCTACTTGTTATTCCTAAGTTATACAAAGAGAAATCCCACAAAACTATGGAGCCCAAAATATCCTTGACTTAAAGCGGTTTATCTTTTAGTTTGTTTCTCATGTTATGGCGAATGTAGCTCAGCTGGTTAGAGCACCAGATTGTGATTCTGGGGGTCGCCGGTTCGAAACCGGTCATTCGCCCCACACTTGCGGTAATTAACTCATCTCTCGATCAAAGCCTACAAACTCTGTTAGACGCATTGAAACAAAGATGTCATTCCCGCGAAAGCGGGAATCTTAGAAAACCGGTAATAGTACTGGTCTGAGACCTTCGTAGGAATAACAAAAGCTATTTAACTAAATTTTTTGGATAAGATAAACTCTAGTCGTTTGCACTTGTAGCTCAGCTGGATAGAGCGTTGCCCTCCGAAGGCGAAGGTCGTTGGTTCGAATCCAATCAGGTGCACCATTATTTGTAAATTAACTTAGGCTAAAACACAGAAAGACTAATCTTATTTGGATAGTTCTTGCAAATCTTTTTCTTCAAGATAAAAGCAAATTGGCATGTTAACTTTGGCAACAAAATCTCCCTCCGCTTGCACAAATATCGTAATAGAGCTATTGTTTTTGCTTGGATTAACCTTTTGCTGTAAGACGTTTAATATAGACTTGATTTCATCTTTATTTTCTGGATAAAGATTAATATCATGACTCACGCCTTGTAATTCAGAATCAACACTAGCAAAACGATTAGCAGTCAACCGCAAGCCCCCTTTATCTTTAAAAATATCACAAGTGACTACAACCTGTTCTTTGATGTTTATTAAATGCGCATAGTTCTTAAAGACATCGTCATTGAAAATTGTTACTTCAAAAATACCATCTGGATCTGATAATACTAGAGTTACAAATCTTCCTCTCTGAGACATACGAGCATCTTTTTTGGTGATTACACCAGTTAGCTTGTGTTGATATGACCCTTGAGGTAACTCTTCTTTAATATATTTAGAACTTTTAACACCAGACCTTTCTAGTAACTCTATCACACCAGAGAGTGGATGATTTTTCAAAAACAAACCTAGTACATCAAACTCGAAAAATGCCAAATCGCTACTTAGAAATTCCTCTGCATCTACCAGCACATCCGAACTAACTGCATCAATTGAAATAAGGCTAAATTGATTTGATTGTTGCTCTAAATGATATGATGTACAATAAGCAAGGATCTTAGGAACACTTTGTATCAAAGCATTTCGATTAGGATGCAACTTATCGAAACAGCCTGCTTTAATAATATTCTCAAGTAACCGCCTGTTAATTAGTTTTGGCTCAATTCTCTCAGCAAAATCTATTATTGACTTAAAAGCTCCACGATTTTCCCTTTCTTGAACAACCATTTTACCAAAAGTGTTCGTTACATTTTTGATAGCTCCAAAAGCAAAGATTATAGATCTTTCTGCTCCATCATACTCAATACTAAATAACCCCTGAGACTTATTAATGTCTGGCGATATAATTTCAATATTAAACATTTTAGCTTCTTGCAAGAAAATGCTCATCTTGTCGCTATTATCAATTTCCAGATTCAGTGAAGCGACAAGGAATTCAGTCGGAAAATTAGCTTTTAAATAAGCAGTTTGATAAGAAATTACCCCATATGCTGAAGCGTGAGCTTTGTTAAATCCATAACCAGCAAATTTTGCTACAGTAGCAAAAATCGATTTGGCTTGATTTGCTGGTACATTATTCTTAACAGCACCGCTAACAAAAATCTCTTCTTGCGCATCCATTTCGCTCTTAACTTTCTTACCCATTGCACGACGAAGTAAATCAGCTGCCCCTAAACTATATCCAGAGAGTACTCGAGCAATTTCCATCACTTGTTCTTGATATACTATTACTCCGTAAGTAAATTTTAGTATAGGCTCAAGTAGTGGATGCAAGTAATCTACCTCTTGGATTCCATGCTTACAAGCAATAAAAGTTGGGATATTATCCATAGGTCCAGGACGATATAATGCTCCAAGAGCAATTATATCGTGAACATTATCTGGCCCAAGCTTTCTAAGAGCATTTTTCATCCCAACACTTTCAAATTGGAATACCCCTGTACTCAAGCCTCGTGACAACATTTCATAAGTTGATTTATCGTCGTATGGTATTGAATCAATATCAATGTTAATTCCTCTTTTTTCAAGCAATCTAAGAGTTTTAGTGATCACAGTAAGAGTCTGCAAACCAAGAAAATCGATTTTGACAAGCCCAGCTAGCTCAGCATACTTCATTGAATATTGCACAACTAGCATGTCAGAATTAATATCCTTATAAACCGGTACAATTCTTGTAAGGTCTTGGTTTGCTATAACAACACCAGCAGCATGAGTTGAAGCATGCCTATGTAGCCCTTCTAAAATAAGAGATGTAGATAATACCTGCTCTATTAATTCATTATCGCCGTCGATAGTGTACAAACCTTTTCCTAAGGCCGCCACTTTAAGCTCTGCTACGTCCTCAAGAGCTTGGCTTAAAGTAACTGGATTCACGGCATTAAATGGTACTAATTCTGTTAGATATTCGGCAGTCCTGTAATTTAAACCAAGTACTCTTGAAACATCTTTGATCACGGCCTTTGCCTGCATTTTACCAAAGGTAATTATCTGCCCAACTCTTTCATCACCATATTTAGATCTAACATATGAAATTACTTCTTCTCTTCTCTCTTGGCAAAAATCAATATCAAAATCCGGCATAGATATTCTCTCCGGATTGAGAAATCTCTCAAACAACAAGCCAAATTTAAGAGGATCCAAGTCCGTAATCTGCAATACCCAAGCTACAACTGATCCTGCGCCAGAGCCTCTTCCAGGTCCAACTGCAATACCATTAGCTTTACTCCATTTAATAAAATCAGAAACTATCAGAAAATATCCAGAGAAATTCATTGTACAAATAATATTTAGCTCATAATCAAGACGATCTATATATTGTTGCCTTATTTCCTCTTGCTCACTAAGATCCGTTTTTTCCTTAATAAATTTCTGGCTTAACCGCAGCTCCAATCCATCACTTACTTGCCTACGTAATAATTCCTCTTCGGATAATGTCCCATCAGAGAAATTAGGTAAACACGGCGGACGGGTTTCTGCCATGACATAACAACGCCTTGCTAAATGCACTGTATTTTCGATCGCTTCTGGTAAATCCTTAAATAACTCCACCATTTCATCAACGCTCTTAAAATAGCACTGATTACTAACTCGCATGCGGTTTTGTTCATCACGCACAACTGATTGAGAAATACATAATAATACGTCATGCGCATCATGCATTGATACATCAGTAAATAATACATGATTAGTTGCCAACAGAGGAATCTCAAGCTGACTTGCAATTTTGAGATACTCTGATTCAATCTGTCTTTCTTTTGCATAGCCATGGCGCATTATTTCGAAATAAAATCTATCCCCAAATATTCCTTTAAGTTTTTTGGCTGCATAAGTCGCTGCATCTAGAGAATTCTCAAGTAATAATTTACCAATTACGCCATCAGCATAAGCTGATAAAACAATTAATCCATTACTGTGCTCAGATAAATTTTCGAAAGTAATGTGATTGCATATTGACCTATCATTCTTGGTATATATAAAGCTAGCCAGCTGAAGTAAATTGAGATAACCCTCTTCATCTTTAGCAATTAGCAGAATCTCAGCGAAATCTTTCTTACCCTTATTGCTAAAAAGAATATTTAATATTGCACCATGAATTGGTTGAATCTTTGACTCAACAGCCGCCATAGCGAATTCTAGTGATGCAAATAAATTATCTCTATCCGCTAAGCAAACGCTTGTCATTTTATTGATTGACGCAAGGTTAATTATGTCCTCAATTTTTAGCGAACTCTCAAGCAATGAATAGGAGCTTTGGGTCCTAAAATGGATAAATCTAAGAGTGTTAGTTCCCACTTTTTTTACCAACTGAGTAGTATTTAAAACCATTAATTTCTAGGTCAGTAGACTCTAAAATATTGCGTAAATCTATAATTATTGGAGTCTTTAGCAAATCTTTTACTTTTACCAAATCCATTGCTTTAAACTCTTCCCATTCAGTAGCAATAATAATTGCATCTGCGCCTTCTATTGCTTCAATCATGGAATTTGCACATTCTAATTTTTCAAAATATTTTGGTACATTTGGCATACCCTCCGGATCATAGGCAACAATTAACGCATCAAATTCTTGTAATTTGTTAATTAATTCTACTGCCGGACTATTTCTAAGATCATCTGTTCCAGCTTTATAGGTCAAACCAAGCACCGCTATCTTCTTTCCAGCGATAGTGCCTCCAACAGCAGAAATAATTTTCTTTATCATTGCATTTGGTCTGTTACTATTAGCTTTAATTACCGCGTCTAGTACTAGAAAATCAGAATCTACTTTTTGAGCTAATTTTTGTAGAGCAAGGATATCTTTTGGAAAACACGAACCACCGAATCCAGGCCCAGCTTTTAGGAAGCTCTCACCTATTCTTTTATCTAAACCAACTCCTCTTGCAAGAGTCTTAATATCTGCTCCAACAATCTCACACAAATCAGCCATCTCATTAATAAAAGCAATTTTATTTGCTAAAAAGGTGTTAGAAGCATATTTAATCAATTCAGAAGTTGTTAAATCAGTTTCAACTATTGCTACTCCGTCATTTATAATTGGCGCATAAACCATACGCATAATATCCAATGATTCTCTCGATTCAGCACCCACAACTATTCTGTCTGGTTTTAAAAAATCATTAATCGCACACCCTTCGCGTAGAAACTCTGGATTTGAAACTACTGGATTCTGGTAACCATTACTGATAATAAAAGCCTGAATTGCTGAACATGTCCCTGGAGGAACAGTCGATTTTATTACAATAATGCAATCTTGATTCACATATTTACAAACCTCACGAACCGCAGAAAATATACCGCTTAAATCGGCATCACCATCACTTTTGGGTGGTGTACCAACAGTAATAAATACACACTGAGAATCTTTGATTGAGTCATCATATCCATAAACAAAATGTAGACACTCTGTATTAGCATATTTCTCGATATACTCATTAAGTCCTGGTTCAAAAATTGGAGCCTTTTTATCCTGAAGCATTTTGACTTTATTTTTATCAACATCAAGACATATCACATTATGTCCTACATGACTCAGCATCACACCAGATACAAGGCCCACATAGCCCGTTCCCACTAAAGTTATTCGCATAAAAATTGATTGTAATTAAGTTTCTATAGACTAACTTAAAAACAAAAAAAGTAAAATTAAAACTCTAATATCATTCTTTATGAAATGGAATTACTATAGCTAATATTAATAAAAACTCATATGATCGACTGCTATAGTAAAAGAGCAAATTTAGTTGATGAGAATTTTATCCAAAATATTAGCACTGATTATTTTAATCTTTGCCTCATTCTATAGCCTTTTCTTGGCAGCCAACATGGGAAAATTAAATCAACCCATCAAGACAGTTCTAGAATATTTTTTAAATATAGAGCTAGTCGAATTAAATTTCCAAGATACTACCCTTACTTCAAAAGAAGTAATAATTCTATCAAGAAATGGGAAATTGCTAATTTCAGGCTTAAAAATACATGTTGGATACTCGGCGGGTTCTTTTGATTTTACTATTGACCCTGGCAGAGTTTGTATTACGAACAATAACGATGAATTAATTGTTGATGCTAAATATTCTGGAAAATTTATTAAAAATATTCTAAAAAATAATTATTCTACCGAACTAAATTTTAGTAATATTGTTATTTCAGATTTAACGGATATTCATAATAAACCATACCAAAATGGGCTTATATCTTATACTCATCATAAATCAGCACACACGCACAATATTGCTTTTGACTTAAATTTCGATAACTCAACCTATTTACGAGCTAGTAGTGATCAAAACAGTAAGAAAGTTAAAGTTACTGGTAAAAATATACCTCTTGGCACTTACGCTATTTTCGAAAAAATCGCTCCAGATAATGGGTTGGTAAAATTCTTCCAAGAATTCATAAAAAATGGCTATATAACAGAAGCTGATTTTTTATTAGATATTAATAAGGAAATACTAACTAAAGATAGCATAATCGGCAAAGTAAAGATTCAAAAGCTTGATTTTAGCTACGATACTAATCTCCCTTTGTTAAAGGATATGGATGTCGATATTGACGTAGTTGGTTCAAATGTTACTTTCAAAATAAACAGCGCTTATTCATCAGCTTTATCATTATCTCAAGGTTTAATTCTAATGAACTGGCAGGGGCTCGATAATACAGAACTAAAAATCACTGCCAAGGCACATGGACCAGCAACTGGATTAACTGGTTTTATTTCGAATACACAGCATCAAGAGATGAATAAAGCTAACATAGACCTTCGTAAAATAATCGGTCAAGTCAACCTTGATATCTATATTGACATCCCTCTAAAACCGGGTACAAAAAATATCTACAACATCTCTGCTGATATAACAGGAGCCTCTTTATCCATATTTAAAAATTATGTAAACCTGACCCACGCGAGTATAAAAGGAGTCTTTAATGGTGATAAAGTGTTGCTTAACGGAGCCGGAAAAATTAATAACTTTAAGAGTGACTTAGGCTTTGCACTTAATCTAACAGATAAAACTGAATTCTCTCACAAGCTCGATATAAAAACATATTTCAAAGTATTGAAAGATAAATCAGACAGTAGAAATAAAATAGCCTTTATAAGTCTTCAGGGTGGTGACTCAGTAATTGATTTTACCTACACAAATAAAGACTCTAAAGGGCTTATTGCTGTAGATTCAGACATTACAGGACTTGATCTTTATTTTGATAAATTAGGAATTAGAAAAAAGAGAAATGATAAATCAAGACTAGTTATTTCTGGAGCTTTTACAGACCCAACTATGGGAAAAATAGATTTCTCTGTCTCAAGTCAAAGTGGTCTGAAGACAAATGGCACAATTAATATAGACTCAAATAAAACTACTGCTAACATTAAAGAAATAAAACATAAACAGACTAATTTATCAGCAAAAATAGTACTGGATAAAAACCTTTTTGATGCCAACATAAATGGCAAGACACTTGACCTCTCAGAAGCAGATATGCTCCATTTTCTTGAAAAAGAAAGGGATGGTGGAGCTACCAAATTAGTACTAGCTATTGAAAGGGTCAGACTGAAAGATGACATATGGCTTGATGATGTAAAAGCTAAATTTGAATGCGATAACTTGCGTTGTTTTTCTGGCTATATCGATTCTAAAATAGGTTCAAGGTCACTTGAAGTACTCCTGGCAGCTAAAGGTGATAAGGAAGAGTGGCTTGTCAAATGTAGTAATGCTGGTGCGTTACTACGAGGTCTTGATATGTACAACTCAATGAGAGCGGGAAACCTCACACTAAATCTCACTACAAGCCGAAAAGAGGTAAAACGGGGCAATATTATTCCAATCCATAACGGTAAATTTACTTTTGAACGCTTTATGTTACACGATGCTCCAACTATGACTCGTATGGTTTCTTTTATATCTCTTCCAGGCTTTATCAGCATGATTAGTGGCAACAAAGATATTGCTTTCTTAGGAATGAATGGAACTTTTAGTTTCCAAAATAATATTCTCTCTATAGATAATAGTTTTGCAACTGGGCCATATTTTGACTTTACACTCAAAGGTAAGATTGATACTAAAAAAAGATTTATGGACTTATACGGCCATGTAAATCCAGAGTTATACGGTATTAGCTCAGTTATTGGTTCAATTCCACTTATTGGCCGGATTTTTACTGGCAATAAAAATCACCAAGGCCTGGTATCAAAGTCTTATAGATTAAAAGAGAAATATTAAATGAGGAAGCCGAAATTAAAACCATCAACATTCAATCACATGATGAAGTTCTTTGGCTTTAGTCAAGCACCAATACGTTCAATTATTGCTGTACTTGCTTTTGGTATTAGCCTGGGAGTAGCTTATGAAGAATTAGTCGGAATCGGTACATGGCATAGCTATCACCCAGACACAGCCAGTGTAAATGTTTGTTTTACTCCTCCCTCAGGTTGCGGCAGTTTAATAGCTCAAGAAATAGTGAAAGCTAAAAAAAGTATTTATGTACAAGCCTATGGCCTAACGTCTATCAGTATTATTCACCAACTAAAAGCTGCAAAAGACAGGGGTGTGTTAGTACGAATTTTACTTGATGGCGGAAATTTAAGTGATAATCAGCAAGTACTTACTGAGCTGCTAAAATATGGAATAGATGTACGGTTTGATAAGATGCCCGGCATAGCACACAACAAAGTAATGATTATTGACGATAACAAAGTTATTACTGGATCTTTCAACTTCACCAGTGCCGCTGATCATAGAAACGCTGAGAATGTAATACTAATTGAAGATACTAATATTGCTTCTATTTATTTAAAAAATTGGAAAAACAGGGAAAAAGAGAGCCTTAATTTATAATAACCTAAATATGCTTGTACTCCTTACGTCAAACTCAGACTATGTACTAATCAAACTCGTAAGAATCTGTTGATAAAATAATACTCTCTCTTTTTGTTAAAATATGTTAACATTGTACGTTTTAACATTAATAGATAGTTACTATGTCTAAATCCTTAGAAGTTGCTTACGACCCAATTATAGCCAATATAGGACTCTTAGACAAATTAATGTCACCTTTAGCTGAAGTTTCTGACTTATATCAATTTTTCGATCTAGATCCAAAAGATCTAAATCCTATCCTTGAGAAATATGCTGTTGATTTATTAAAAGCTTATGCAAATAAATTCCACTTTATGAGCAACTTATTTAGTAGTTTAGAAAATAAAAAAATCATGCTTTCAGAGAAAATGATTGAGGATTTAGTAAGTGTCGGTCACGATACTCATATGGAAATATTAAAATTCACCTCTCCATTAATAACGCAAATAGTACAGCCACAAGAGTTGCACCCAATAGTACAAACATTACTAGCAAAAACCCATACTTTATCAAGCCTTCGTGGATTCAAAAACAAGACAGAATTAGCGGCGGCCTTAAGCGACAAGTTGCAGTATGTTATTAGTTCAAATCCTAGTTTAGCAAAAATTTTAGAACAAGCAGCAAAAGGACCGGGAGACATTGTTATTACTAACCATGTAAATAGTAAAGATGGATATTACATAGCTGCTACTGGCCACCATATAGTTATAAGTAGCAGTTCCTCTGATATCAGATGTATTGTAAGCCTCATTGTACATGAATCTACTCATAAAGTTATTAACACACACTATAATAACGAAAGTTATCCTTATAGAGATGGAGATATAGACAGTTTTATACCAATTAAAGAAGCTATAACTTTAGAAATGACTAGGATAAAGCGGTTATATTCCGACTTAGCTTGGAATAACAACTTATCAAGTTTACCACCACAAAGTTGGTTGGATGCTATGCTTAACTCCTACAAACCAAAGGAACATGATATTGAACTATTTGCTTGGTTTACGCAGCATATGACACTGAATCTTTTGGGGGGTGACGGCAGCCCTGGAGCTACCGGAAAAGTTAGTTTTGAATTTGCACAAACCATGTGGGAATATTTTCAAAAGATTTTGATAATTCCCATTAGGTTTAATGACGGAGAAGTAGCTCTAGTAGCAGAAGGGCCACCAAACGATCTGGGTATAGTATTGCCATTTATTCCGGAAGCAAACGAAATAGTTTTAAGAGCGCATGCGCTTATTGATTCGGGTCCAATCAGCATAGGATGGTTTGCTAATGAGGCTTGGAAATTAGCTGTTAAAGGCAGCTATCCAACTAATCAACAACAATTTATTAATGATTTATTTGTGCTAGAACCTGGCCAACTAAAACTTTTCCTTGAGGTACACGCAGCTGATTTATTAGTAAATATAGACTTAGGATGCAGTAATACTTTTATCACTAAATTATTTGCTTTAGATCCAGTGTTATTAGAATCTATTCTCAACAAAAATGTGGTAGAGCTACTAAAAGCAGCGGGAGACACTGATCTCCATTACTCTTTTATTACAAAACTATTTAACCATACTTCAACGTTATTTCAAGAAAACTTTATCACCAAGTTGTTTTCTGCACCGGATGAAGTAGTACAATCAATTTTTAACAAATCTGCTATAGAGCTGTTCGAAGTGGAAGGTATTGATCAAACAATTTTTATCAATAAACTATTTACCTTAAAGGAATCAGTACTGCGACCTATTTTAGAGGAACACGGAATGTTTTTGTTAGGTATGCTGGCTGAAACTAAGCCTGAACTAGTTGAGCAATTATATGCAACACATAATATGCTATTGAAATCTATTTTCACTGATTGTTTAGGAAAGGCATGGGCAGTTGAAGACTCTATGGAAAAGGTGGCAATTGTTCACCATCTATCAAACTGTGCTCTCAAATCCATTCTAAAACCATTAATGACAGAGGAAATGTTGCAACTATTAGCGACTTCCGAACCACCGAACGAGAGCAAAGAATCGTATGAGCATAAAGATGATTATGATGGTGTAGTGGCTATTGCAGGCGCAGAAGCAGATCATGTTTTATAAATCTATTTGATATAAAAAGTGAATATTTTTGGAAAATTAGAATAAAAGTCTGTCATCCTGAACTTGATTCAGGATCTCATGAAGCAGAAGAAGATCCTGAATCAAGTTCAGGATGACTTTGTCACATTGCCTAAGCGCTTCCGTGCCATGAAAATGGACCGATTCAACCGAAATTGATATCGTTTTTATATCAAACTCAGGTTAAGATAAAAGCAAAGCCTGAGAGGGAAGTTTTTTGTAAAGCACAACAACTTCTCTCTCTTAATAGCTTACAATACTAACTTTGCTACAGATGATGTCATTGGTAAGTCTAAATTATAGTTGCTCACAAAGCTATGAAGTAACTTCGCTGCTGAAGCCCCTTCAACTAGCACAGGATAGTTCGCAAGAAATTCTTTTGAATAATTATTTTGGTGAAACTCATAGCCAAATTTCGTATTCCTTGAAGTAGTGGAATAACTTGTCAAAACAAGATCTCCTATCACCGCAGGCAAAGTTAAAGACTCTTGGGCGCCTCCAAGAGCTTTTGAAATAATAGCTATCTCTTGAAGACCCTTACTAACAAGCCAAGCTCTAGCATTTTCACCATAACCTTGAGCCATTAAAATTCCACTTTTTATTGCAATAATATTCTTAACAATCCCGGCAATTTGAACAGTTATAATATCTGTGGATACAGAAACATCTAGCTGCTCCGAGCTAAGCTCATCAGCTACATAGCGCGCTAAAGGTTGATCTTTAGAGGTAATAGTTATTGAGGCAAAATTTCCGATGGCAACTTCTTTTGCAAAATTAGGACCAGAAATAAACGCATAGGGATTATCAAATTCCTGTTCCATTTTACTGGAAAACAATTGCAACGGTTCCTGGCACATTCCCTTTGTTGCAATCAAAAGCACCGTTTTGGAAGATAAACCTATCTGTTTTAATTCTTGAATTACAATTTCAAAAGCCTGCGAAGGTACAGCTAAGATTATAGCGTCATAGCTGACCACATCTAGCAAACTTGTAGTAGCAGTAATCCCAGAGGGCAAAATAGTTTCATCAAGGTATTTACTATTTTTATGATGATTATTTATTTCATCCACAATATTTACTTCTGGAGTGTATATTAAAGCGCTTCCATAAACCCTTGCAACTAGACAAGCTAGAGCCGTACCCCAGCTTCCGCCACCAATAACTGCGAAGTTTTTTAGTTTCTTCATTACGCTACCTTTGCTAACATGTATTTATCGTGATGGTCTATTAGCTGAACATCAATTAACTGCCCTGAAGCAAACTCTCCATCTAGCTTAACTGGAATAAAATTCTCAGCGTGAGCCATATTATTTTTCTCAACTAATAATCTAGTTTTCTTACCTAAGTTCTGCTTAAAGAACTTCTCAATCTCTTTTTGCCCTTCATCCCTAAGTATTGAAGCTCTCTTTTTCCTAATGTGCACAGGAACTTGAGGCATTCTTGCTGCTGGCGTGCCTTCGCGCTCGGAATAGGGAAATACGTGTAAGTATTGTATATTCGCTTCAGAAATCAAGCTTCTAGTATTTTCAAACATTTCATCAGTTTCAGTTGGAAAACCAGCGATAATATCTGCTCCAAAAGAAACTTCGGGACGAATAAGGCGTAAAGATTTACAAAATTCGATAACTTGTTCACGACTGTGGCGTCTTTTCATCCGCTTTAAAATCATGTTATCTCCAGCTTGCAGACTAATATGAAAATGCGGCATTAACCTTTTTTCATAAGCCATCAAGTTGAATAAATCATCATCAATCTCAGCTACATCAATTGAAGATAACCTTAACCTATCAAGTTCCGGCACTAAAGAGAGAAGTCTTTTTATCATTTGAGCAAATGTCGGGTTACCAGGTAAATCGCTGCCATATGCAGTTACATCTACACCCGTAAGAACGATTTCTTTAAATCCATCATCTGTTAATGTCCTAACTTGCTGAACAATTACTCCAATCGGTACCGACCTGCTATTCCCCCTACCAAACGGAATCATACAAAAAGTACATCTATGATCACAACCATTCTGCACCTGAATAAAAGCCCTAGCCTTTCCTTCAAAACTTCGGACCAAATGATTCGCCGTTTCCTTTATAGACATTATGTCGTTCACAATTACCCTTTCTGTCTCTAACGTATAATGCAAAGGAGAAAGTTTTTCTTCATTACCAATTACTTTATCGACTTCTGGCATATTTGCGAACATCTCGGGAGTATTTTGAGCCGCGCAACCAGTAACGATAATTTTCTTTGTCGGATCTTGTTTTTTAAGTTTGCGAATAGCTTGCCTTGCCTGTTTTTCTGCTTCTTTCGTTACAGCACAAGTGTTAAATACAGCTACGTTTTGTAAGCCACTTTTTACAAGGTTTTCTTTTATTACTTCACTTTCGTATGTATTCAATCGACATCCAAAAGTAATAACCTCATGAGCTTCATTCATAAGCATATTCTCCTTCAAAAACAAAGCTTGCTGGACCGTACATACTTATATTCTCACCAGTTTTTTGCATCTTTAAACTTCCTAACTCAAATAAAACCTCGGCCCTATCTGAAACAAAACCTAATTTATTTGCGGCAGCAAAAGTAGCTATAGCGCCACTACCACAGGCATAGGTAAATCCTGTTCCTCTTTCCCAAACTTTTAAGTATATTTTATCGTCTTTCACTTCTGCAAAACTAATATTTATTCCTTCTTTAAATAAATCTATATTCTGAAAATTCTTACCAATAATTTCTCTATCCTGATCAGATAATTTTGAGAATATTACTAAATGAGGATTAGCAACATCAACGCAAATCATTTCCTTTGGTTCAATCAAGTGCCTAATCGCCAAATCCCATAGAGAGGATTCTTGAGGCATCCACGATTCTTCAAAACTAGCTAACCCCAAATCAACTTTAATTTGATCTTCACTAATATATTCACACAAGACTTTTCTACCATCAATATCTAGCGTAATATTTCGCTTTTCACTTTTCTCAAAAATCAGTCTGGATAAGCACCTTGACGCATTGCCACAAGCCTTAGCTTTTGAACCATCATGATTAAATATACTCATCTTAACAAATTCATTACTCTCTTTGTAAGTAATGAACTGATCACAACCAATACCCAACCTTCTATCTGAAACTCTTTGAGCAAAAACCTTCATATTCAATGCAAGAGGCAACATCTCTTCAGCAATAATAACAAAATCATTGCCTAATCCATGCATTTTTACAAAAGGAATCTTCTTCATTATTATACCTTAGTTGATGCTGAGCACCTATACATTCTCCAGTGAATAATGAAGAAGAATAAGCCCGTAATAAGCCAGGTAGCGCAACTAATCATGCTACTAATAGCATTACCTTTGACTTCGTTTATATAATCCTCTCTATCTGCAATTCTTTTGTCTTTTATTAGCTCAGGTTTAAGTATTTGCCGTTGTTCTTTGTCATTAGAAGAGGCTTGCTTCTTATACTCAACATACTTTTCGTCACTGCTAAATTTACTTAATTGACTCATGTACTTGTATTCTGTGAATACAAGATCCGTCCCACTTCCTAGTATAACACCAATAGTTATCATCATCACAACAGAAGCTACTAAGCATACAATTAAACTATATACTTGAGTTAAATTCTTGAACATTACTTTAACACCTAATATTATTAATGGACTAATCTAGTCAGTCATTATACACAGTTTTAAAGAAAAATTGTAGAAAATAAATTGCTAGTATATTCCTAAAAACCAAAATTAAAATATAGATTTACGATGAAGAATGTACTTAACGTTTTAGAACAGCTGATTGCATTTAAGTCAATAACACCTACTGGCAAAGACGCAATTGACTTTGTTGCTGATTATTTGCAAAAGCTAGGATTCGAATGCTTGATAAAAACATTTGGTCCAAATAGACAAGAAGTAACTAATCTTTATGCAACCCTTGGCCACGAAGCTCCTAATATCTGTTTTGCTGGGCACATTGATATAGTACCTCCAGGAGATGAAAAGCTATGGCAATCAGATCCTTTCCAAATGCAGGTAAAAGATGATCTTGTTTTTGGCAGAGGCACTGTAGACATGAAAGGGGCTATAGCTTGCTGCCTTGTCGCTGTTAGTGAGTTCCTTAAAGAAAACAAGAACCATAATGGAACGATTAGTTTTCTTTTAACTACTGATGAAGAAGGCGATGGGACTCATGGTTTAAAAGAAATGCTTGAATACATTAAAGATATTGAGCCAAAAATTGATTTTTGTATCTTGGGAGAACCAACTACCGAGCATGAAGTTGGCGATACAATCAAAATCGGCAGACGTGGGAGTATAAATTTTGACCTAACAGTAAACGGCAAGCAAGGACATGTTGCTTATCCAGAGAAGGCTATAAATCCCATGCCAATCCTAATTTCTGCTTTAAAAGGATTAATAGAAACAGAGTTTGACTCTGGATCAGAATTTTTTCAAAAATCTAACCTTGAAATTACTTCAATCGAAGGACAAAATCCAGTACGTAATGTCATACCATTCTCAGTTAGTGCAAAATTTAACATCAGGTTCATTGACAAGCATACTCCAAGTGATCTAGCCGCCAAAGTAGCTCATGTTATTTCTCAATACTCAGATGATTACGAACTGAACTATTCTTGTACTTCCTTACCCTTTGTTCAAGAGTACTCTAAAGAGATAGAACGCTTTGCTGATATAGTTTATGATACATGCGGCATCCGACCTAAAATCAAAACCAACGGAGGGACTTCAGATGCAAGATTTATCCATAAATATACCCAAGTTGTTGAGTTTGGATTAAATTGTGATCTTGCCCACAAAATCGATGAGCATACTAAAATTTGTGATTTACAAACACTCTATAACGTGTATTATAGCTCCTTAGTTAAGCTTTTATAAAGGCTTAAGAACAATTTTTTGCGGATGTGGCGGAACTGGTAGACGCCCTAGATTTAGGTTCTAGTGCCGCGAGGCGTGGGGGTTCAAGTCCCTCCATCCGTACCATATTAAGAATTTAAATTAAACCAGATTGGTCAGGTGATCTCAATAGATACGAATTTTAGGGTAAGACTATCCTAAAATTCGGTATAACACATCTTAAAGTACATAAATTATGATTATATCAGAGTTAAAAAAAGACAAAACTGAGTTTCACGCAAAAGTTACCATTTCAATTCACGATATCTCACAACAAATAGATACTGAATTAGCTAACCTTGCAAAAACTGCAAAAATGGATGGCTTTCGAGTTGGAAAAGTGCCATTAACTGTTTTACGTAAAAAATACGTACCTACAATTAGAAATGGTATTGCAAGAGATAAAATTGATGCTGCTACTAAACAGATTATAAAAGATAATAAACTTAATATTGCCTTTGATCCAGCAATTGATGATTTCAAAAACGAAGATGATCAAGATATTGAATTCGTTTTAAAATTTGAACTCTTGCCAGTTATTACTTTGCCTGATTTCAAAAAAATATCTATTGAAAAACCGGTATTAGATGTTTCAAAAAAAGATATTGATGAGCAATTAGATCGTATATTAAGCTTCTCTAAGTCGTATGATAAAGAAACAAAATCAAAAGCAAAATCAGGTGATCAAGTCACAATCGATGCAATTGGGTATGTTAATGGTGAAGCATTCGAGGGTGGAAAACTCAATGCTCATAAGTTAGTTTTAGGAAGCAAATCCTTTATTCCTGGCTTTGAGGACCAACTAATCGGTAGCAAAGCTGGTGATGATGTTTCGGTCAAAGTCGATTTCCCTAAAGATTATCATTCAAAAGACCTGGCTGGAAAACCATCTGAATTTAAAGTAAAAGTTCTAGCTGTACATCAAGAAAGCACTCAAAAAATAGATGATGAGTTTGCTAAAAAGTTCAAATGTGAGAATGTCGAGCAACTAAGGGAGCAAATAAGTAAAAATATTAGTTCCAATTACGACGAGTCAATTCTCATATTTATGAAAATGGAATTATTTGATAAACTGGAAGAACTCCTAAAATTTGAGATCCCAGCTTCTTTGCTTGAAAGAGAGAAAGAGATTTTAAAAGACCAGGTTTCTAAAGTTGGAGACAATGCGGAAGTAAAAAGCATGTCAGACAAAGAAAGGGCCAAATATTTTGATGGTCTAGCATCTCGGAGAGTACGTATAGGCTTAATGCTAGCTGAGTATGTAAAGCAAAATGGTTTATCTATAACCGAAGAAGACATTCGCCATGCACTGATTGAGCAGGCTAAGAATTATCCTGGCCAAGAGCAAATGGTTATAGAGTTTTATCAAAAAAATAAAAATGCTCTTGAAAACTTGAAAGGCCCTATTCTAGAAAGCAAAGGTGTAAATGCTATTTTTGCTAATGAAGTTGTCATTAAAGAAAAGCTCTATACTGCTGATAAATTAGAAAAATTTTTAGAAAACATACTTAGAGATTAACTTAACTTTACTACTTTTTTAAAAGCTACTAGATTCAAAAAATGAATTTAGTGGCTTTTGTTTTATGAGAAAACAGTCGGATATTAATCTTTTTGTAATATCAATCTCTTGGCATGATATTTGCTTCTCTAAGTTTAATTTGATACAATAAATACAATTAATTATATGCCTTTAACGCTTACTAACGATCTAACAGGCCTTGTCTCACGCGAAGTAAGTGCTGCAAGCAGAGAAGTCGGCACGCTTGGTGAAAGCCTAGTCTCGGGCGATAATATGAATGTTGAAGTGGTCGATGCCTACCTTGGAAACTCCTTACGTGATAGAGAATTTTTCCTTGGCGCAATTGCTCAATCTACTTCCTACTCAGTAAACGCAGTTAATATTACAGAAAATTATTTAAACTCAATTTCTTCTTTTTTACAAAAGGGGATAATCACTATTGCAACTGTTGGAGTGCTATCTGATGATAAAGTTGCAGTGTTACAAAAACATATAAATAGCATCCGTACTCAAATCGATATTTTAATTGACTCAGCAAAATTCGATGGCAAAGAGTTACTTGGCGGAGGAGCAAAAGAAATAAATGTACAAGTTGGCGTTGATGCTTCTAGCACTCAAAAGATATCCATACGAAATATAGGTAATAATAGAATATATAGAACATCACTTGCTCACGCTGTGAACGAATGGCTTGCTCAAGACTTTACTAGGACTACTCATTATGCTAACCAAGCGGAATTAACGTTAGCTATACAAGATAATGAGAATTTAATAAGCCACAGCGCAGTTGGAGGAGGCTCTGGTACAGGGGCGTTAATAACAGTACCTCAGATCGGGGACGCTCTGGTAGCAGTTCGCACTCTAAAACCTGCTTTATTTTCTGATGGACTTAGCTTTATGATACCTGATTTTACCTACATACTAAGCCAGGAAGCAGGCGCTCCAACCTTGTCCACAGCTACATCCATACAGCTCCAAGCGGCCATGAATAGCCTTGTAGCTGGCCCCTTTGGTAATCTCGCTCAACCTGATTTATTTAATATGTTTCACAACGCCGTTGCCACATCACTTGTAACTGTTAAAGATCGAACTATTGCACTTGATGTTTTTCAGTCAGCTTTGACTAATATTCGTGGTGAGCAGGCAAGGCTTCGTACTCAAAAAACCAGCCTGTTTGAAGCTATCGATGCACTAAGAGCAACTATAAATGTTACTGAAAAAACAGCTAATTCGTATACCAAAACTGACTATGTACTAACGGCACAAGAATATTCCCAGTTAATAAGGCAAATAGTTGCATCAGTAACAGCGCTGCAAGCAGCAAACAAGATCCCAGAATCTGCTCAAAGATTGGTTGATTCATTGGCACGATAAAAGGGACCGTAAACTTGCGTGAAGCTTACACACGCCTTGGGTCTAAGAGATCTATTTCCAATGCGCGCTGCCCGTTCCCCGGATCGAGACCGAAATGACCGTAGTATTTGTCATCCTGAACTTGATTCAGGATCTTCTTCCAATGCCTGAGATGCCGGATCAAGTCCGAGATGACAGTATTTCCCGCTAAAAAGTTATCCTGAACTTGTTGGCCTTCGCCTGCCTTTGGCCACAGAATCTCCACTTACTAGCGAGCCCAGACCACAGATCAACTATTTTTTAATTACCCTAACTTTATAATAAATAAAATAATCTATAGAATATCTTCCCGGGCCGTAGAAAATTATTGTCGCAAGCAAAATTGCCCAATATAAATGCTCAACCAAATCAAGATATGTAAACTGAATAACAGCTGTCATACAAATCAAAGGTACAGCTGCAAGCCTTGTCATAAAGCCCAGGACTAAGAAGAATGGCATCGTAAGCTCAGTTGCTGTTGATAGTAATGCAGCAACCTCAACAGGAATAATCGGTACTTTATATTCATATTGAAATAAATAAATAGTTGTTTGCCAACTACTTATTTTTGCAAGACCTGAGTACCAAAAAATTCTGGCCATCCATACTCTTATAAACAATACAAGCAGTGAGAATAAGTATTTATCTGAGAACCTAATTGCAGCAATATAACATCTCCCAACTAAGCTATCTTGTATTTTATTAATCAACTGTATCATAAGGTTAATTTTACAATCATCTCTTTTACAAATAACAACCTAATTATCGTGGAAATTTTTGTCTCTATATCATCGCTAACACTGATTTGTTCAAGTGCTTGCCCTAAGGTTATTCCATTTTTAAGCGCAAATAAGACCAGCCACTGCTCCTTTTCAAGAAATAAGGTCTCTATTCTACCATGAACCCTGCATATAAGAACAAAACATTCTTTATGGCTTATATCAATTTTTTCACTATCTGGTTCATCTAGCAAGCACTGTATTTCAGCAAGTGCCCAACTTGATCTTAGAAAAAATACTGAACGGTTAAATTCGAATATCACAGCTTCCGGATCCCTACTCATAGATTCATTAAACTTCTCGGTACTAATACTTTTCTGATTTATAGCTTCATAACTCCTTGATCTTAACCATTCAATCTTTGCATAATCAGGCAAGTAATCTAGGTGTTTTATCGATGGAAATTTCTCTAGAAAATCTGGAAAACTTTTACCAAAACCACTAATATTTGTTCTATCAGTTAGGTTTGCAAATTCATGCCCATAAGCTAATGCCACGCCACGCGCACAATCAGATCCAATAAGCCGCCAAACGCCAGGATAAGTTATTTCCAAAGCAGTTACAAAATTTTCGAATATAGTATCTTGGTGCACACCAAGCCGCTGCTTAGCTGTAATAGAGCCGTTTGCTTTGATAAAATCAAGCGTCCCCTTGCCACCAAAAATTGATTTAAGCAAGCTTTCTTGTATCATTTCTAAACTAGGCATATGTCTTTTTCTCTTGGGCTTGGGTCATATAATAATCAATCTTTGCAGCTTCACCTAATAACACCTCGAGTGCTGGAATATTAATGTCCCACTCTACCATAGTTGGCAATATTCCAAATTTCTTTAACGCGAATTCAAATAAATGCCAAACTTCATCACATACCAAATTGTCATGCGAATCAATGTAGAGTGACTCATTATCTAATATTTTTTTCTGAGAATGACCTGAAACATGCATTTCCTCCACAAAAGACGGATTAATTGCATCAATATAATCTCTTGGTGACCAACCATTGTTTAAGCCAGAAATATAAACATTATTAACATCTAGTAAAATTCCAGCACCAGTTTTTTGCATCAATGCATTTAAAAACTCTGGCTCTGAATATGTTGAATTTATATATTCAAAATAGGTTGATGGATTCTCAAGCAATATTCTTCTTTGTAATTTATCTTGAACAAAGGAAATGTTATCAGCAAAAATATCAAGGGACTCATTGTTAAAAGGTGTTGGCAATAAATCAGGTAAAAATTTATTAGAAACGGTATTCCATGATAAATGATCAGAGATAAGGAAAGGGTCTATTATATCTATCAGCCCCTTGACTAATGCTATATGCCCATCATCAAGTCCATTTACTGAACCAAGAGACATACCAATTCCATGCAAACTTACTGGATAGCGCTCTCTTATTTTGTATAAATACTCAAAATCAGGACCACCTAGTGAATAGAAATTTTCGCTATGTACTTCCACCCAACCTATTTGGACAGATTGCTGCTCAGAAAATTGCACTAAATGAGGATACCTAAGCCCAATTCCAACTGGATTAGGCTCTTTATCAAACTCTGTTATCGAATATATTGGCTTTGAATGAGGTCTATTTATTGGCATATGTCTTGGATTGAATTCTGCTAACTTTGATTGAATACAAAAAGGATGGCTTAGACATTCAAATTTTAATGCTACTTAACCTGAACTACAGGTAAAAGATAATAGTAAGCGGCATTGAATTAGGTAAATACCGTCGTTATAAACAAGAACGCGCCATAGAAAAATGGAGTTATCCTGACTTGATTCAAGAAAACGGTGCATGCAGCACATTCTCCAGGTATAAAAATACGGCTCTATTCCTTATCTATAGTTCAGGTTACTTAGCGTTGCCCAATGGGCAAGGTAAAAAAGAAGCTATCAAGCTTAGCGACCTACACTTCCTAAATCCCTTGCCAAAACTCTTTTGTATTATTCAGCAGCGTCCTCAATCACGAGTTTAGCTTTAATTTCATCAGAAATGCCACTCATGTCGCCTTTGTTGATTTTATCACATTCACCTTTTGGAACCATAATCCAAGCTTCTGGATCACCAGCTTTATTGTGACCAGCACATGATCCAGACTTACTAGCACAATCAGATTGATGCTCTAGAATTATGCTTTTTCCTTCAGAATCAACAGCTTTACATTTTTCCATTCCTTCTGGAACGTCAGCTGCTTGCGCACTAGTGAATGAAAGAGCAGCTACTGCAAATGCTGTAGCAAGTAATTTTGATTTATCCATAACTTTTACCCTTGTTTTTTGATGAACTAGTTAAAAATTAACCCGGAACTTAGTTTACACAAAAATTCCGGGTCTATAAATCAACACCAATTAGCATTTATAATGAGAATTGGTGTTGTAGTATAATTCTATTAAATTCTAAATAGAATTACTTTGAAGCGGCTTCAACTTCAGCTTTAACTTCATCAGAAAGACCACTCATGTCGCCTTTCATCACTTTCTCACACTCACCTTTTGGAACCATAACTTCAGTGTGTTTAGCACCAACTTTACATTTTTCCATTCCCTCTGTAACATCAGCTGCTTGCGCACTAGTGAATGAAAGAGCAGCTACTGCAAATGCTGTAGCAAGTAATCTTGATTTAATCATGTTTTTTACCACTATTCTTCGATAAATTAATTTGACAAAGCCACCCGACCTTGTGCAGTGTCAAATATTAAATCAATATTGGATTTGTAGATACAGTTTTTTCTTATCAATTCGTAACATTTTCAAGAGAATTCACAAAATTGTGTATTTTTAACACAATACCTTAATACTCATTCTCAATTTAAACTGAAAATGTCATAATTGGGCTATTATAACACGATCATGACCAGCAAGATCATTTTTCGTGAATATGTCAGTAAAACCACATTCCCTTAAAATATCTAAAACTTTATCACGTTGGTTATATCCTATTTCAAAAAGAAGCTTACCTCCATCTTTTAAATAAGACGAAGCAGAATTAATTATTGCTTTATAAGCAGCCAAACCATTATCGTTTGCATAAAGAGCAAGTTTGGGTTCAAAAAGACGTGTCCCTATAGCTACAGATTTCTCATTATAATCTACATAAGGAGGATTACTAACAATGTAATCGTACCTACCTTCTCCAACATTACTAAACCAATCACTCTGGATAAATTTTATTCTCTCATTAACCTTATGATTATAAGCGTTAATCTTGGCAATTTTTAGAGCCTCTGAGCTTATATCTACAGCAAAGATCTCAGCTTTCAGTATTTCGTTTGCTATACTGACTGATATTGCGCCACTACCTGTGCCAAGCTCTAAGATTTTTATATTTTTATCTAAATGATGAATGTTATAATCCTCTATAATACTATCAACAAGCAACTCTGTCTCTGGCCTCGGTATTAGCACACTCTTATCAACAACGAAATCTCTACCGTAGAACTCTTGTTTGCCAATAATGTATGCTATTGGTTCCATCAAAACCCTTCTATCTACTAATCTCAAGAACTCCTTCTCTTCTAGCGCAGATAGCACATTATCATATCTAACCAAAAGCTGCTCATATGACAATGACAACACCTTGCAAAGTATAACCCTAGCATCAAGATTAGGAGTAGAACTATTTTGGCATTTTCCTGCCGCTAGGATTAAGGCCTGTTTAATTTCCATGTTAGACAAACCATATAAATGCAAATTGTATTGTAGTATAACGCATTCTCTAAGCTACAGGTTACAAAATAACGCAACCACTATCATTTCCAGCTACAACAACTTCTTGTCCTACCTCAGGATAATGTAGTATTCGAAATATTATCTACTGTTCCTGATTTTATACCAGCCCTCTGCTTTTTTTCTCTTTTCTACTCAGTCCTGCTTTTTTCACGATACAAAATCTACCTTCAGGTTCCAAATTAAGTCATTAACCTACTTACAAGGCTCTCTTACATTCAAGTAAACCTAGGGTAGCGCGTCCTTAGGAAAGGCACAACTAAAATATTTAAATAATGCTCTAGTTTAAATTAATTTTTTAGAACTTAAATTACTGTTTACTGTTTTTGCAACGTAGCCACTAACTACTAAATTTGGGAGAAATCCTTATACTAAATTCGCATATTATTAATAATCTACTCGCAAAAAATATAAACCTTCTGCTGGTGCTGTTGGCCCGGCAGCTCTCCTGTCTTTTGCTTCTAAAATTTCTTTAATTTTTTCTTCCGACCAATTCCCTTTACCAACCATTAATAGACTTCCTACAATATTTCTTACCATGTGATGTAAAAACGATAGAGCTGAAATATGTATCTCTATGAACTCTTCATGTTTTATAATTTCTATTTTATCAACTGTTTTCATTGGTGACTTCGCCTGACATTCGCTTGCTCTGAATGAACTAAAATCATGACGACCCAAAAGATATTTCGAAGCTCTCTGCATCGCCGCAATATCAAGAATATCTTTAACCCAACATACTAAACCCTTGTTCACTATATTTACATGTTTGCGATTTAATATTTTATAAACGTAATGCCTGGATTTTGCTGAAAATCGTGCATTGAATTCTGGACCCACCAATTGGGCATCCACAACCCCAATAGTATGAGCAAAACAAAAATGATTAATTGAATGCATCAATCGCTTAGGCTCAAGGTTCTTGGAAAGATCAAAATGAGCAACCTGACCATAAGCGTTAACCCCTGCATCAGTTCTACCAGCAACACTAAGCAACACTCTTTCTTTACTAAAGGCGTAAATAGCATCCTCAATAATTTGTTGGAGCGACAAACCATCTTTTTGCCTTTGCCAACCACAATAACCAGCTCCAAGATACTCAAGTGTAATCCTGTATCTATATAAAGCGTTTTCCATTTTTATTTTGTAATAAGTATATTGTAAAAAAAGTGCACTCCCAAGGAGGAAAAGCAGTATTGTTAATCATCAGCAGTGTTTTTGCAAAAATTTGTCATGGCGAGGAATACGCTTGGCAACGTGACAAAGTCATCCTGAACTTGATTCCGGATCTCATGAGACAGAAAAAGTCAAGTTCAGGAGGACAGTTATTGTTCTGGCCACGCCGTTCTCGACTCCTAGTCATACGTTTTATGCACCTAATTCAACGTACAATTACTACTACCCCCCAGAATTATGATTACCAGAACCACTAAGGAAACTGATCATTTTCTTCGACCTTGTCGGATGCTTCAATTTACGCAAAGCCTTAGCTTCTATCTGACGTATACGCTCCCGAGTCACATTAAATTGCTGACCCACTTCTTCTAGTGTATGATCAGTATGAACTCCTATGCCAAATCTCATACGCAATACTCTTTCTTCTCTTGGAGTAAGAGTCGAAAGAATCCTAGTTGTAGTTTCGCGCAAATTCGACTGGAAAGCAGCTTCACTTGGTAAAATTGCATTTTTATCCTCGATAAAGTCCCCAAGGAAACTCCCATCCTCATCACCCACCGGGTTTTCAAGACTCACCGGCTCTTTGGCAATTTTCATAACTTTACGAACTCTATCAATAGGCATAGAAAGTCTTGCCGCAATTTCTGCCGGAGTTGGTTCATACCCAAGCTCGCCAAGCATTTGCCTAGATGTACGGATAATTTTGTTAATAGTCTCAATCATATGAACAGGAATACGAATTGTTCTAGCCTGATCAGCAATTGACCTAGTGATAGCCTGACGTATCCACCAAGTGGCATAAGTAGAAAATTTAAAACCTCTACTGTACTCAAATTTATCTACCGCTTTCATTAAGCCAATATTACCTTCTTGTATTAGATCAAGGAATTGCAGACCTCTGTTAGCATATTTTTTTGCAATTGAGATAACTAAACGTAAATTAGCTTCTATCATCTCTTTCTTTGCTCGTGATGCCTGTCTATCACCTTTCTGAATCGCCCCGACTATCCTTTTAAATTCTCCAATAGATAAACCTATCTCTTGCTCAACAGTCCTAAATTCTTCAATTATTTTACCAACTGTATCCAACTCCTGAGCTAAAAAATTCTTCCAAGCAACTTCTTTTTTGGATTGAATTTTATTTAGCCATTCCTGCCCATAATCTGAACCATTAAATTCTTTTAAGAAAATTTGACGGCTAATTTTATACTTCTCTGCAAGCTTCAAAAGTTTCACTTCTCTAATTACAAGATTCTTATTAACCTCATAAACTTCAGATAAAATTTCCTCAATACGCTTATTATTAAAATGCAAAGAAGAAACTTCCTTTACCAATGAACTTAGCAACTTACCATAACTCTTATTACTCTTAAGCGAATCAGGTTTCAGCTTTTCAGAAACATGCTTTTTAGTTTCAACTAATATTGCATCGCATAGCTTTGCAATACTTTCCATCTTATCAGTAATTGAGGGAAGGAGCTCAGTTTCCATCGCAGAAATTGACAAAGTAGAAGACTCTTCTTCATCTAAACCAGCTTTTGCACTATCGGTTCCACTATCTTCATCTTCATCCTCTGCCTCTTCATCCTCAACTATCAGAGAATCATCATTACCTATATTTGCTTCAAGATCTATCAAATCCCTAAGCATAATTTTTTCATTTACAAGGTCTTCAAACAATTTGATAAAACGTTTTATAGCTAATGGACTTTCGCACAAAGAGTTTAGCATCAACTCCTTTCCTTCATCTATTCTCTTGGCAATTTCAATTTCATTTTCACGAGACAACAACTCAACTCCGCCCATATCCCTTAAATATAAACGAACCGGATCATCTGTGGATCCTAAATCCTCTTCCTCACTCTCTTCTTCACTATCTGCTATTCTATTGAAGACAGTGAGCTCCTCATTAACGTTGATATCGAGTTTTATATCCTCGTCATCTTCTTCAATAATATCAATTCCCGCTTCCGAGAATTTTGAAATTGCATTCTCGAGTTCATCTACAGAAAGCTTCTTACTTGCTGGAATAGATTTATTTAGTTCGTCATAGGTGACAAATCCTTTCTTTTTACCTGTAGACACTAAGCTATCAAGACTTTTGCCTTTCTCTTCTTTAGTGATATTTTCCTTCTTTTCTTTTTGCATAGGTTCTCAAATTCAGGTTAATTTATAAATTTCTCGCTTAGTTGAATCAATTCCTTAGAAATTTTTTGGATCTCCTTCAAATACGAAAAAGACTTAGACTGGGCATCGTCAAATCCACCTTTTGATACCTCAACATATTCTTGTTTTAATAACAACAAATAATGCTTTTTGCATAGCAATTCAAAAGCCAATTTTTGATCAATATCTGTTTTATTAAAAAAACTAGTATCTAAAAACAAATTATTAGGGCCAGATAATACTAAATAAGTATTATAAAATCTACTATTTTTTACTTCTTCTTCTAATGTAATATTTCCACATTCAGCACCAATATTTACAAACTCCACGACCCACTCTTTAAAGTCATTCAGCTCTTGGTCTACAAGCCTTAAATCTTCTGCCGCACCCAGAACAACTTGAGGAAACTTTACCATAAAAGCACATATTGCAAATTCTGAGAACTCTATTTCAGAATACTTCTTTGAAATATAAAGTTCACTAGGAATAGACGATTTTTCGTATTCCATGGAAGATTTTTTTCTTATAAGATTAGTCCAGATCATATCTTTGAAGTAACGTCTGAAATTTGCTTTAAGTGTATTGTCTTTGACAAGAGAGCTATAACCATCCAGCACCTTCTCTAAACTAGCCCTAGATTCCGCCGTTTTAAAATTCTTGCCTTGAAATTCCTTTTTCCAAATCATTTCAGATAAACCAATTCTATCGTTCAAAACCTTTTGGAATGAGGCTTTGCCACCTGATTTTATTAAATCATCTGGATCAAGCGAAGCAGGTAGTTGAATAAATGATACAGATTTATCAGCAGTAATACTCGGCATTACTAAATCTATTATTTTGCCACTAGCTCTTATTCCAGCATTATCACCGTCTAAACACGCTATAATCTCGTCACTTGTTCGCCAAAGTCTCTGTATATGATTTTGAGTAACAGCCGTCCCAAGACACGCGACCGCCTGTTTAAAGCCAGCCTGGTGTAATGCAATAACATCCATATAACCCTCAACAAGTATAGAGTAATTGTCTTTGTAAGCATGGCTTGTAGCTAAATTCTCTCCATACATCGTTTCAGATTTTTTAAATACTACCGTCTCAGGAGAATTAATATATTTAGGCATTGCATCACCAATTGCCCTACCACCAAAGGCTACCATTTTGTTATAACTATTTCTTATAGGGAACATAATGCGTTTATTAAAAACTTCATATATTCTACCGTCTTCTTTTTTGCCAAAAAGCCCAGACTTTAACAAATCTTTAAGTGGTATTGATTTTTTTTCAAAAAATCTTTCAAGTTCACCACCACCTGGTGCATAACCTATAGCAAAATCATTTATAGTGCTGTCCTCTATCCCTCTTTTGCCTAGATAATCTCTTACTTCAAGACTAAGATTACTAACAAAAAACTGCGCCGCAAGTTCAAGTATGTTGTATATCTGATCAGCTTCTTCATAAGCTCTTTCCTGCAATGGTGATAATTTTGGCAGCTCTATACCATTTTCTTCTGCTATTTTTATTGCTGAGTCTTTATAGCTAATACCATAAGTTTCTGAAACAAAACGAATCACATCCCCATGAGCACCACAACCAAAACAATGGTAGAACTTTTTTATATCGTTAACTGTAAATGAGGGAGTTTTTTCATCGTGGAACGGGCACACACCAAGATATTCGTTACCTTTTTTTGTAAGCAAAATTCTCAAACGCACTATATCCGATATACGAACAGCGTCTCTTAGGTGATTATAAAATTCTAACGGAAGCCTCATTGTCTTAACTATTTAAATGATGCTTAGGACTCGGTATCACAAATCCTATACCATAAGACTAAGAAGAAAAGTTACCAAAGCATATGTTATAGGGATAGAAAAGTTATCATTAACTTTAATTTGATCCGAAAAAAATTCAACTATAGTCGTCGCCAATGAACTAACCAAAATAATAAAAAAACTAGTGCTATAGCCAACAATAAAATATGTCATAACACTAATTAGCACTGAAGATATAAAAAATGATACTGAGCCAACGTAAGATTTACCGTTAAACAAAGGGGATCCATATTTCATGCCTATAATAGCCGCAAAGCAATCGGCAACTATCAACACTAACCATGAAGTAATCGCTAATCCTTTCGAAAAAAGCAAACAACTAGTTAAAAGCCCTAGAGCCATATAGCTTGCTCCACTTAAGACAAATTGACCACTTTCCTCGTCTTCTCGCAAAAATTTCCCAAAAATATTTTTTATAAGCTCTTTAATTTTTGGATTGTAATGCCTAGATATATCAAGATAGAGTGTTATACCAGTAACGACCGTAATAATAATAGCCATTATTATTTTAGACGTGAATAAATAAGCTATAGGAAAAATTAGGCTACATAGATGAAAAACTTTGCGCTGGATTTCGAAATTTAACTCTGTGTTATACATAATGGAATTTCAAAGCGAGTTTGACAAAATATATGGGTACAAATATACTCTGAGATCTTAACATAAACAAGAACTAATAGCTATGGACAAATTTCCAATTACCAGAAAAGGGTATGAAAAACTGGAGCAAGAAATAAAGCAACTCAAACATGTGGAACGCCCAGCTGTAATTGAAGCCATATCTACCGCAAGAGAGTTTGGCGATCTATCTGAGAACGCCGAATACCATGCCGCTAGGGATAAGCAGAGTTTCATTGAGGGCAGAATCCTAGACTTAGAGGATAAGTTTTCTAGAGCTGAAATAATTGACACATCAAAACTAAAAGCAGATAGCGTAAAATTTGGAGCAACAGTAAAGTTGATAGATGACGACACCAGAGAAAAATCTACTTATCACATTACCGGTGAATACGAAGCTGACATTGCAAAGAGTCGTATTTCAACTAAGTCTCCTCTTGCTAAAGCTTTAATAGGAAAATCTGTGGGAGATATTGTGGAAGTATCTACTCCAAAAGGTGATAAAGCTTTTGAAATACTGGAGATTAGCTTTGCTGATCTTGACTAATAGTAGATTTTTATTTAAAGTCTACGTAAATTTGTGTTACAATCTTAGCAATTAAATATAATACCAAGGTACGCCATGTCAAATATAACAAACTTACCATCTGTTAGCTCAGAAGCTAGTTTTAGTATGTACTTACGCGAAATTAATAACATTCCTTCTCTGACGAAGGAAGAAGAATTTCTGCTGGCAAAAGCCTATCTTGAAAAGCAAGATCTTGAAGCTGCACATAAGCTGGTTACTAGCCATTTAAAGCTTGTGGCAAAAATAGCAATGAGATACAGAAATTATGGATTACCTATAACTGAATTAGTTTCCGAAGGTAATATCGGGCTAATGCAGGCAGTAAAAAAATATGATCCAGACCTTGGGTATAGATTATCAACATATTCAATGTGGTGGATCAAAGCATCGATCCAGGAATATGTCCTTAAATCTTGGTCTTTAGTTAAAATAGGTACTACCTCTGCACAGAAAAAACTTTTCTTTAGTCTAAGTAAGGTTAAGCATAAAATTACTAACATGTATTCAAGATCAGTTAACGAGGGAGACCACCAGGCAATAGCTGATGAACTTGGTGTCACTGTCCGAGAAGTAAATGAAATGAGCCAACGGCTTTCTGGACCAGACTTATCTTTGAATTATACCGTAAATAATGATAGTGATAATTCTGGTAGCGAAATGCTTGATCTGCTTCCAGAATCCAAACCTTCCCAGGAAGATACGCTTTCTCGTAGACAAATTTTGGTAAACAAGACACAAATTTTATCAGAAGCCTTGCGCGAACTAAACGAGCGGGAAGTACAAATTTTGACCGCAAGAAAACTTAATGATTCACCATTAACACTTGATACCTTAAGCTCTCAATATAACATTTCTAAGGAACGTGTTCGTCAAATTGAAACAAAAGCTTTTGAGAAAGTGCAGAATTACGTGCTAAATAGAATTTCCGACGACGGACAAATCAAAGCTCTTGGCTGCTAAGCGACAATCTTTTTTTCTTACTTCCATGGAATGTCGTAAGCAAGCCAGCAATAAAAACCATCAACGTAGCAATGAGAATATTCTCACTAAGCTCGGCCAGTCCAAATACAGCAAGTGCCAAGACTGATAAGATGGTATTACCGTACGGCATTATACTTAACAATTTGAAATGCCCCTTTTTAATGGCAAAGTCCCAAGCATAATAAGCAAGACTATGAGTTGTAATTCCCATTACCAGAAGAACAACCATTTCCCATATGCTAGGAATAACTGTTGTTTCAAAAGTAAAGTGCATCGTAGACGAAAATACCAACCCAACGACGCAGTAAAGAGCAAATAATTCAGGAGATGGTTTGGCATATTTTTTTGAGATCACAATATAAATTGACCATAAAAGTGCAGACATAAAAGCACAAACATACCCAAAGATATATTCTGATTGAAATTGGTCAATTTTCATGTTTGAACCAATGAGGACTATACAACAAGCACAGAATGCTATTAAAGAAGCAAAAATATGTACCAGACCTATTTCTTCTCGCAAAAAAATAGCTGCCAAAATTGTCACGAGGATTGGCCAGGTACATACGATAAGATCTACTTGAATCGCAGGAGCATATTTAAATGCCAATATATAAAAAATGTCATTGGGTATGATACCAAATATCCCAGCTAAAACTAAATATTTTGGTCCGTTAAAGAGTTTTTTCCAATTATTATTTACCGTATTTACAACAGAAGAAGCAATAAAACCACCCAAAAATATTCCCAACAAAACTTGAAATGAAGGAAGATTCTTTAGAAAGACAGCTCCCGAAGCGGACAAAGCCCAAATAACTAGTGCTACTTGCCCTATAATCGTTGCCTTAATAGAAGGAACAGTTTTTATAGTTTCCATGTATTCTAAACTCAATGATTTTGTAATGCCAAAGTTCCCAATGGTCGCGCATCAGCCACACAAAGCATTAATTAAGAATATAGTATAGTAAAGAGTTTTATCAATTCAAATATATTAATAACGTTGTTTTATATATTATTTATATCCACTTTAACGACAACTTAAGTTATCATTTTGCTAATAGCTTAAGTAAGAATTAATAGGTTAGGGTATGAAAGGCATAGAAACGAGTAATATTTCTGGTTCTCAACAAGAAGAATCAGAGCTCCAAAAAGCTAACGACTTTAAAAAGAAATACTCTGGTGTTTTAAAAACAGTCGACTATATGTTGTCTGGTAAGGGACAAAAATTAATGGATGGGTTACTTGAAGACTATGCTCCATCAGACCCAAAACGTAAACCAGGTCTAAGTGTTGGTTCGGTTTTCAAAATAATCGGATTTGCTTTTCGAAATCCTAAAACAATAGGAAATCTAATTACCTTAGCTAGGAACTATACAGAAATTACAAACAATCAGACGTTCCAACACGAAGTTCTTAAAAGCGATAATACTTGGAAATTTGTTCAAACTGTTGGTGAGCGTTTGCCAAAAATAGGTAAAGTTTTAGCAAATATGAATTTCCCTGAGTTTAAAGAAAATTCTATCCTTGATACTAAATCTTTAACCAAACTAAGCACTATTCTTACTGATAGCGATTCACTTGCATCCTTAAAACAAATAGTTATTAATTTTAAAGATCCAGCTTCTAATCAAAATAAAAATATAAATCAAATTTTTGATTTAATGATTAAGTCTCCAGGATTTAAAACTTATATGCAGGAAAAAGGGGATTCTCTAACTGCTTATATAGTTAAAACGGCTAAATCGCAAATAGATAAGGATGAATCAGGTCACACCAAAACTCAGCTAAAGAAATATGGAATAGAGTTAAAAGATCTAGACAGCATAGCTCAAATTGTCCCCGTGTTACTTAATAATCCAGAATCATTAAAGAAATTTTATAATAGCTTTAATAATGGAGATTATACTACTTTGGCTAAAGATCTGCTCGAAATGTCTAAAAATAATCCTGCTGTAGGTAAGTATTTAGAGAGTAACAAAGATCTATTCGTGGGTGTTATCAATGCGTCCGTTACAGCAACTCCTGGCATGAATGGTTACAATATAAAAGGAGAATTATATCCAATACTACCGCATCTTTTTCGTCATCCAGATACGATGATTAAAATTATAGAAGATTATGAGAAAGGTAACTCCAAGGAAGCTACACAGAAGATTCTTGGTTTAATTGCTAAAGATGATGGACTTAAGCAATATTTTAAAGAAAATAGTAAAAACCTGCAGGACCTTATAACTTCTTCAGTTACGCAACATATCGCATCTGATACTTTATTAAATCAACTTCCAAGGACCAAAGAGCGGTCAGAAGAAGCTCCGACAGAATTGCTTGGAAATAAGCTCGAGAAATATGGAATAAAAATTGAAGACTTGAGTAAAATCACTGAGATTGTACCAATTCTTCTGGATAGGCCGGAGGATTTAGAAAAATTTTATAATAATTTTAATAAGGGAGATTATGCTGCTTTAGCTAAAGATCTGCTCAAAATGTCTGAAGACAGCCCCGCTATAAAAGATTATTGGGATAGGAACCAAGATATTTTTAAAGGTGTTATTACTAACGTTGTCAAAAACACACCTATTCTTGAGAAATATGAATTAAACGGAGAATTACTCGAGTTATTTGGGCCTCTTTTAACTAGCAAGAATGCTTCACAAGTAAAAGTGATGGTAGAGAAGTATCAAAAGAGCGATTGGCCAGGGATTGCTATTGATTTTTGTAAAATGATAGAAACTGATCCAGAGTTTAAAAAACACCTAGATAATAATAAGGGTAATTTGGGCAAGATAGTCCAGGCCGTGGTTGACAATATCCCATATGTAAAACAATTTACTGGAGATATGAAAATTGATGCATTAGTTGCAAATATTTTAAAGGACCCCCAGGGGCTTAGAGAAGGAATTGAGTCTTACCAAAAAGGTGGTAAGGGTATGGTTTGGGGATTGGCAAAACTGGGAGTAGCCAAAGTTCTTGATTCTGAATTCAGAGGCGCAGTTTTGAAAGCAGCTGGCACTTGGTTGCTAGGTGATGGAAGTCTTAAGCAGCAAGTAGTAGATCGTATCGCAAAACTTGAACCTAGTAAATCTCGCAATAATTTAAACGATTTGACTAAAGAAACTATTAAACTTTTAGATAACGGATCAGAAGAACAAATTTCGCAATTAGAGGACCTCGTTAAAAAGAACCAGTTGTTTTCGAATATTACAATTAAAGGTTCCTTCAATGAAGTGCTTAAAATGGAAAATATGGATATTTCAGAAAGTTTTGTGAACAGCACATTTGAAAACATATCCTTTAAAGGTTCAAAATTTACTAATAGTAGTTTTCTGAACGCTAGTTTCAAGAATGTTGATTTCTCAGGGGCTGAAATAGATGGCACTGTTCTAGCAAGTATGGAGTTGCAGCTTCAAAAGAATCCAAAATTACTCAAAGGCGTAAAAATAGTTGGTGATATTCCACCGGGAACAAATCTAAGCGGAGTTGATTTATCAGGTGTGAATTTATCTGAAGTTACCTCAATGAAGGGGGTAAATATTAAAAATACTGAATTATTGGACGCTGTACTCCCACCTAAAACTATTTTCGAGTCCGCTTATAATTTACAAAATGCCCGTATGCCCAAAGGCTATGTTACAGAAGAAATGATTGCTAACAATCAGGATAAAGTCATTAACTTGATGTTAGATGCTATGGAAATTAAGAACAACGCTCCACTTGATCCAAAATTTCGTGAAAAAATAGTAGAGATTTATAAAAGCGATACTCCAATTGGCAAGAAAATGCGTGAAGATTTAAGTAATGACCCACAAATTATTACTCAAGGAGGGTTTCCAAAAACCGCTCAGAATCATTACTCAGAGCTCGCAACTGCTGCTTCTGCTATTACTGTTTTATATGACAGTAGAAATGATGTTGCTTCTATTGAACCAAAATTATATGCAAATATTATAGCAGATAAAATATCTGAGAATCTTTTTGGTAAAGGAGACAATAGGGGTAATGATACTATGTTAATCAGAAACATAGTCAACAAAGCTTGTTCAAATTTTTTAAAAGCTAATCCTTATGCTACGATTCAGGATGACGTACTAGCAAGCCCTAGATTCGATAATATGGTAAAAGAAATCACCGAACAAATTAGAGCTGTTAGCAAATATACATCCATAGGCCTAGTATCTGGAGGAATATATTTACCAAAAACAAGTGCTACTCCTGAGTTGATTGATTCTGTAACGAAGAATATTAAACATAACGTTGGGTTTAATAAAGATGAATTAGCTCAAATTCAGAATCTAACAAACCTCATTGCTAAAAATTTGTTTGGAACCGGAGCTGTAAGCAGTCGTGCACCTGATACAGCAATGATTATGGAAACTTTAGTTGAGACCTTTAAGGAGCTGAAAAAGGAAAATAAGAACGTCGATATAACCGGCATTATAGAAGCTAATGCAAAAAAACTAGCTGGAGAAGTTGATGCTGGTTATTTTTCTACTACAAGAACTGGTCTTACAGAATTATATTACAAAAACAGTACCTCTACAACCGTTGGACTTGTATCAGGGGGCATATATTTAGATAAGCAAACAATACTAGGCAGCCCTTTCAAGCTGCATTTAAAATCTCATATAAATGACCAAATTGGTGAAGAATTGGAAAAATTAGCGGCAAAAAAGATAACTGTGTCTAAAAAAGAAGATCCTAAAAAATTAGCTCAAACACTAGCTACAACAATTGACTCAGAACTAGCACGCTCTCTGGTTGTTAGCACTCCTCCTAGACACTCTACTCCTTCTACCCTGAGTCGTAATAAACCCAAGAGTGAACATGTAATTTAGTAAAATTATTTTAGTATTAAAAAAATAATTACTGTAACTTCTTGCAAATATCGTAAAACCATTAATAATTATGACTAATTTAGAATATAATTTGTCGCAATGTTAAAACATCTTACACTTGCAAAGTACTTGACCTTTCTGTTCTGGAAACAGTTATTGATTACTTCTATAATAATCTTGAGTATTTTATTTATCTCAAACACATTTGACGTTTTACAAAAATTTAAATCTGTTAGCATTTCTCCAAGTGAATTTTGGCTATTAATTTCATATAAAGTCCCATACCTTTTTAACGAGGTCAGTGTTATGACATGCTTCATAGCAACGTTGTTGTTTATTCAAAATCTCAGAAAAAACAACGAGTTAATTATTATATTAAGCAATGGCATAGCACCATGGAGAGTGTTTCTTGTTCCTGTTATTGCCACTTTTTTCTTTGGCATTATTGTTGTAACACTAATCAACCCTATTGGAGTATACGGCCTAACTAAATACACAAAGCTTGAAGCAAGCCTTACTGGAACAACCTCAACTAATTTTATTATTTCACCAACTGGAGTTTTCTTTTATGAAAAATACTCAGGTAATAATAGAATAATTCATGCAAAATCAATAGTAGCAAACAGCAATACACTTAATGATTTAACCATATTAATTGTTGATTCACAAAATAATCTAATAGAGCAAATTGATTCTGCACATGCCATACTAGAATCAGGGGTTTTCACTCTTTCAGATACAACCGTTACATCACAAAATCATACATCAAGTGCTAACAAAATTGAGTTGCCAACGAATCTTTCAATCAAAAACCTTATATTGCAATTTAATCCACCGGAAATGATTACTCTCTGGAACTTACAAAATTCAATTAATAAATTTTTAGAATCTGGACTAGCAGTAACGCGTTACCAATTATATTATTATAAGCAGTTGTTAAAACCACTAGCAATGGTTGCTTTATCTCTAGTCGCATGTTGGTTTGTCAGCCTCAATACTCGAGACAAATCTAATTCTACTACACTAGTATTAGGACTGGTTGTTGGCATTGGCTCTTATTTTTTCCTTGAAATAGCTCTTCGTATCCTAACTTATAGTGGATTATCTCCATTTTTAGCTAGTTTGTTACCAATAATAGTTATAATTCTAATTAGTAATTTTGTTATTTTACATTTTCAAGAAGCTTGATATACTGCAGAGCGATATTATCATCTATTTTAATACCGCACTTTTTTGGAGCAACATAACATGAAATTTCTAACTTTTCTTGATCGATTTTCTACAGATATTGCCATTGATCTTGGGACTGCAAACACCCTAGTTTACGAAAAAGGCAAAGGAATAGTTCTAGATGCTCCATCAGTAGTCGCTCTTATAAAAAAAGACGGAACACTCAAACCATATGCTTTTGGTCATGAAGCAAAGATGATGTTAGGAAGAACACCAACTGACATTGAAGCAAAAAGACCAATGAGAGATGGTGTTATTGCAGATTTTAAAGCTGCTGAAGAAATGATTAAATACTTTATTCGTTCAGTACGAGACAAGAGATCTTTCACCGGACCAAGGATAGTAATATGTGTTCCCTCTGGTTCTACACCGGTTGAAAGAAGAGCCATTCAGGAAGCAGCTGAAAGCGCTGGAGCTAGAGAAGTTTTTCTTATAGAAGAACCGATGGCGGCTGCGATTGGTGCCGGACTACCAGTTACTGAACCAACTGGCTCAATGATTGTAGATATTGGCGGTGGGACAACAGAAGTTGCCGTTTTGTCCTTAGGTGGCATAGTTTATGCGAGGTCAGTTAGGGTGGGTGGCGATAAAATGGATGAAGCAATTATATCGTATATCAGAAGACATTATAACCTTCTTGTTGGTGAATCGACGGCAGAAAAAATAAAGAAGCAAATAGGTACAGCATTTGTTTCTTCTGACGTCCCATTAAGACAGATGGAAATAAAAGGGAGAGATTTGATAAATGGTATACCTAAAGAGATGGTTTTAAATGAAAAACAAATTTCCGAAAGTTTGACCGAACCAATCAGTCAGATTGTTGAGGCAGTAAAAACCGCTTTAGAGTGTACGCCGCCAGAACTTTCATCTGATATTGTTGATAAAGGTATCGTTTTAACCGGCGGTGGAGCTTTATTGAATAACTTAAGCTATGTGCTGCGAGAAGCTACGCACTTACCAGTATTCGTTGCTGATAATGCTCTTGCTTGCGTTGCTCTTGGTATAGGAAGAGTACTTGAAGATTTTACACGGTTAAAGCACGTATTGTTTAAACAGGAGTAATTAGTGGCAATATTAGAGAACAGGGTACAAACTAAGAATAATCTAATAGAATTGAGTAAATTTACGTTATTCTTTATTAGAAAGTCTTTGGTTACTGCACTCATATTGCTTTCGTGCTTCTTGCTGTATTTTTCTTATCCTAAAACAATAGCTACCTTTGCACTTGATTCCTTAGGGAAAACGTTATCTCTTGGAACAATTGTATATGGCCAGTCAATTAATACGGCAAAATCTTTATATTCAATGGCTTCTTATTTTCAAGATTTAGAGGCTGAGAATCTACAGTTAAAACTTGAGATAGCTTATCTATCAAAAACACAAGAACTAGCATCTTCTTTAAAAGCAGAAAATACAGCTTTGAAAGAGATACTTAATGTACCCCAAAATATTGAAGAGAAATTTGTTACAGCAAAAATAGTAGGCACAATGATGAGCCCATTTACTAGCTATGCGATAATACAAGCCGGAGAAAACGACAACGTAAAAGTTAATGATATTATACGAGGAACAAAAGGTTTGATTGGCAGAATTACGGAAACAGGAAATAACTATTCTACTGTAATGCTTATAAATGATCATAACTCTCGAATCCCAGTTATAACCGAAAACTCAAAAGCACGTGGGATTTTGGCAAGGCAAGATAATAATTTGAAAATTATCTACTTACAAGAAGATCACAATGCGCAGGTTGGAGAAATAATTCTTACTTCTGGTGATGGGAAAATATTTCCTAGAGGAATACCAATTGCTACCGTAATTAAAGTTAAAGATAGGGAAGCATTCGTAGAAATGCTTGACGACCTCAATAAAATTGATTTTGTTGTGGTCGCATCAAATACTGAATAATCTATAAACTTGTCGAAGCTCGAGATATTTAGAAAAATGAATAATAAAATAGAAGATAATTCAAAAAATAGCTCTATATTTAAAGTACCAAGAAGTACCGTAGAGGATTCTGTGAACGAGGTTTACAGAATCCATCTCAATGAAGAAGTGCTAGAACTTAGCAACAATTTTTGTAGATATTATTACGCCACTAATTCAGAAACTGACGAGGAATTTTTTGCTATAGTTTTTGAAAATGATTTTTTACACCCAATAAAAAATATAGATTCCCTCTGTAAAAATAGGATAAATAATCTTAATCAAATTTATGATTACTCTGTTGTTAGACTCTCTTCAACTAAAGAAGAACATTTAGCTGTTATAGTAGACAGATATAATCCTTCTGATAATCTTGCTAGCTACCTTGCAAGTGGTAATACAATTAATACTGGAGGTCTAGAAGACCTAATTGAAAAACTTTTGGATGTTTTCACTAAATTAAGCAATGCAGATATTTATTGTTATACCATAAAACCTTCTAACATTTTGATGCATGAAGGTGAATTTCTTGCTCTCCGAGAGTTTATTGATTCATATCCAAATTTTCATCAAGAAGGGCAGTATTTGGCTCCAGAACTAGCTGGATGCCATGTAGCGGCACGCTACGTACTTAATGTAAAATCGGATATATACGCTCTAGGGGTCACTGTATTTGAAGCTTACACAGCAAAATCAATTTGGAAAGAACACAAAAGTATTATTGAATATAATAATGCACGATTCGAAAACACTACCAGTAAATATCTCCTTTCAGGAACAAGGGTACCAGAAAAATTACGCGTGTTTTTTAAATGGACGCTTCATGACGAAGCAAATATTAGATGGGAACTAAATCAAATTAAAGAGTGGCTATCAAGCAAAATTACAAAAGCTGCACACGAGTCAATATCTGATAATAAAAACACTATTGCTTTTGATGAAGTTAACTATTCGAGTTTAAAATCAATTTCTTATGCGCTTTTTCATAACTGGCCTGAAGCAATTAAATTTATCAGAGATAATAAATTATTTAAGTGGGCAAGCAGAGAACTATTAGATAGTGATTCATTAGAACAAATAAAAGCAATTGTTGATAAGAAATCAGAATCTCCTTTTATGGTAACCAACTCAGTTAACTCTAACATTAAAGTATCAAAATTATTATCGCTTTTAGATCCAAACGGTCCGATAAGATATGAGGGAGTTGCATTGTCCGCAGCTTCTATTCCATATTTTGTATATTATTTAGTTACCCAAAATAAGAGAGAATTGGTTGAAAAAGTACTAAAGTTAATTAAGGATGAGTCGTGGTTACTTTATCAAAAAAATCACTATGCATCTGGTTATTTGAAAAAAATACCTGCTGATGATTATCTACGTATTGCTTCACACATATCTACTGGTTCAGTGGCAAAGAGCATAGAAAGGTTTGCTTATTCATTAAATAATAATGCTTGTTGTTACTCTCCAGTATTGAAAGGTAAATATGTAACGACAATTCCTGAATTATTGAACGCTTTAGATGCATATGCTGAGAAAAACCCTAAAAAATTTAATATTGATCGTAATATAACTGCTTTTATTGCTGCAAAACTAGAGCTTATGGAAGATATAAAATCAGCTATACTCCCTAATTTTCCAAGGTTTGCTGAGCACCCTGTAATAAGGGGACTAAGTGTATTGAACATTCTTGAACAACACGAACCAGAAATAAGAATCCCTAATATATGCAACGTTATTGTCTCAGATTTAAAAGATTTATTTGAAGAACACATACATAATGCTGAATTTAAAAAAAGGATTATTACCCAGCTTACCGAAGTTGCAAAAGAGGCTAATTTAAAGAAAATTATTCAGATTTTATCTGATCAGCAACAGTTTATTAATGACTATAATGGTTATTATGAGGCGTGCAGAAAAACAAAACTAATTGAAGAAAAGATTAAAACACTGCGTAATGAGGATAAAATATTCAGCGGAGCTCTGTTGCTTGGACAAAAAACCACTGTACTGGTCTCTTACGTTTTATGTTTTATCGTAACAGTAGCAGTAATAATTTAGGTATCCATATGTTACAATCAGACACCGATAAAAACTTTAAGTTTGCCTCTTCTTTGATAAAGGTTATTGCTGTAGTAATCGCGCTAATGGTAATAGTTATTTCAAGATATGCCTTTATCTTTTTTGCAACAGCAATGTTGCCAACCATTTTTGCTATCTTCTTTGACAAAAATGAACATAGATGTCTTTCAGCAACCATATGTAGCTTTAATTTGATTGGGGTTATGCCTTATCTTATACGTGTATGGGAAGCAAATTCTGTAGATTATCTTGCTCAACAACTCTTAGCTGATGTCGGAACATGGATGATTATTTATGGGGCTGCACTTATTGGTCAATTACTTTACGCTTCAATGCCATTACTGGTTGTTAGAATATATTCCGCAAGGATGCGCGTAAGGACTGAAAAATACGAGAAACAACACAAAGAACTCTGTGAACAATGGGGAATTAACACAAAATAACCATATAAATTTACGCTAACTTAACTTAAGACTATAGTAAATCACATTGGATTAGGTAATTTACTATATATAAGTAAGTGGCTTGGCATTGATAACTTATTTTACAATAACCTATGTATATCTACAGTAAGTATATTGCCAAAACTATTATCCCAGTATTGTGTGTCATAACTATAGTTTTAACTAGCCTTGTCTGGATTGTACAGGTATTGAACTTAGTTAGCCTGCTAGAAAAAGGTGTTGAATTAAAGAGCTTTATCAAGCTAGTAGCACTGTTGATACCTTACCTGTTATTTATGATAATGCCTATTATTTCTGTAATAGGAGTAATTTATGTATATACTCGTCTTCAAGATGAGAGGCAGTTAATAATATTAAGAGGGGCAGGCCTTAATAATTATGAAATCGCAAAACCAGCCTTATTCGTTGCTACGATACTAACCATTATCGCTGCCTATATCTCTGCCTATCTATTGCCCGTTTCTTACAATAGCCTAAAAACAAACATCAGTAATGTTAAAGAAACTTATGTATCCAATATAATTGAAAACCGAACATTTAACCAGATTTCAAAATATACTACGATATATGTAGATAGGAAAAATAAAAATAATGAGATGCAAGGAATAATTTTATTTGATAATAAAATACCAGAAAATAAAACTATTTTTTTTGCTAAAAAAGGAGAGATCCTAAACTCTGATCAGCAAAATACTAAATTCCTATTATCAGAAGGATTAAGACATTCCTATGATGCACAAGGAAATATTACCACGCTTCACTTTGATCATTTAGTGATTGAAATAACTAGCGAAACTCAAGATGATGCTGATCCTTATCGTGCTAAAACAAGCATGGAATTATTTATCCCACAAATGCTCTGGCCAAACCTATCTATCCCAATAGAAAAACAAAACCGTCTAATTACTGAAGGCCACTCAAGATTAATTTGGCCCTTATTTAATTTTGTTTTTGTTTTCTTGGCTCTAACAACTTTTCTTAATTTTTCATACACACGAAAAACTCAAGTTAAACAATTTATCTACACCTTTGTACCGGTTCTAATTGCATCATACTTTCACTTTACCTTACAAAAAATGGCTTATAAAGATTTGGATTATATTTTTCTCTGTTATGGCAATGTGTTTATTTGTATTATTTTTAGCATGTGGCAAAGTACTAGAAACAGCCTTTAATACCAGTTTTGGATAAGAGATATGCATTTTAAAGACCTCCAAGAATTTCTTATATTTCTTGAAAAAAATAATCACTTAAAGAGAATCACAAAATCTGTTTCTACTAAGCTTGAAATTACAGAAATAAGTCGAAGGTTTTTAGCACAAAATGGGCCGGCACTACTATTTGAGAATGTAATTAAAGATGATGGCACATTATCCGACTACCCAGTTGTTACAAACTTATTTGCCTGCAAAGAACGAATTTCACTCGCTCTTGGAATAAAAAGTTCGGATCAGCTCAGAGACTTTGGTAAGCTTTTAGCTTTTATGAAAAATCCAGAGCCCCCCGCCTCGCTAAGAGAAACTTTTGCGATGCTGCCAATTGCTAAAAGAATTTTATCAATGAACCCAAAGACTATTTCAAAGGGCAGCTCTCAGGAAATAATAATAACCGACCCTGATCTTAGTATATTACCTATCCAAACTTGTTGGCCCGGGGATGTTAGCCCGTTAATTACATGGCCACTGATTGTAACAAAAGGGACCGGAAATGATAAAACAGATAATTATAACCTAGGAATATACAGACTTCAGCCAATCGGTAAAAACAAGCTACTAATGCGATGGCTAAAAATGCGTGGTGGCGCTGGGCATTACGTAAAATGGAAAAATCTTGGCAACACAACTATGCCAGCAGCTGCAGTAATCGGAGCCAATCCTGCAATTACATTAGCAGCAGTAATGCCGATTCCAAACACTATGTCAGAGTATAATTTTGCAGGGCTGCTCCAAAACAAATCACTACAACTTGTACAATGCAAGACTATAGATCTAAAAGTTCCAGCCCACGCAGAAATAATCTTGGAAGGTGAAATTAGCCTTACCGACTATCAGCCAGAAGGCCCATTCGGTGACCATACTGGATATTATAATGACGTAGAATTATTTCCAGTATTTACAGTTAAGACAATAACAATGAAAAAGAAACCTGTATATTTAAGTACCTATACTGGAAAACCACCAGATGAACCTTCAATTCTCGGGGAAGCACTAAATGAAATATTTGTCCCACTTATACAGCAACAATTTCCTGAAATTATAGATTTTTATCTACCACCAGAAGGCTGTTCTTATAGAGTGGCCGTCGTCTCAATCAAAAAAACTTACGCCGGCCAAGCTAAACGCATAATGATGGGTATTTGGTCATTTTTACAGCAATTTATGTATACAAAATTTATCATTGTCGTTGACGATGACATTAACATACGAGATTGGAAAGAAGTAATTTGGGCAATTTCAACAAGAACCGATCCAAAAAGAGACTCCACATTTATTGAAAACTCAGCAATTGATTATCTTGATTTTGCCTCGGTTGAATCAGGTTTGGGCAGCAAACTAGGAATTGATGCAACTAATAAATTACCACCAGAGACTAAACGTAATTGGGGAGAGGTGATTAAAATGGACAGGGATGTTGTTAAAAAAATTGATGATATTTGGGCAGAAATTTTAAGCGGAAAGTAGGTGAGCTTTGTTCTTTTCACTAATCGACTATGGTACTGCCCGCTTGAATGAATTTACAAAGTGTGTAAATTCACCAGAACACTTTTATATATACTTAACTTACAGGCTTTTAGCCTTATTAAGCTGAAGTCGTTATTATATATTATCCATATCCATCCCCATTAGGGAGAGCTCTTGGGAAAATTCATTCTCTAGTGTTAATACACCATCGAGTAATACATTATCATCATTATCCGCTCCTTCATATAATTCGGCAATTTTATTTTTTCCCACAGCATACAAATACAACCAAATATTTTTGACAGGGCAATTGAGTAAAGTTTTTATAGTGAACATCGTTTCATGAGGAACTCTATTTAAACTATCCAGTGCTAATATCCTATCGACGCTACATTTAACTATATCTTTTTTAGGGATATAGCTAGTGGCACCCCCAGATTTATAAAGAGCTGAGACCACCTCATCACTACAATTATTCAAGTCCTCTAGTTCAAATCCTCTAGCTCTTAGCGCCTCTTTTTGTTCATTGATCTTTGACATTTCAATACCTCACATTTTACTTTAGGTTCATAAAATTATTAAATCATAAAATTTTAGTGCTGTCAAATAAGAGCACAGAAGGGAGATATTCTTGAACTTCAGATAACAAAACGCCGGTTATAATAAGTATTGATGTAATCTCATACCATTACCCTTCAGCCATAATTTAGCTAATTTATAATTGGGATAAAGTGTGTCGACCAAATTCCAAAAACGTATACTATGGTTCATTTCTATTATATGACACATTTCATGCACCACTAAATATTCTAATATTTCTTTAGGCGCAAAAATAAGGCGCCAATTAAATGAAAGCACTCCTTTACTTGAACAACTACCCCATTTATTTTTATTATTCATAATTCGAATCTTGCTGAAGCTTAAACCGTGTTTTGCACTGAAGAAATCAACCAACTTCGTCACTTCCAATAATAATTTATCGCGCAAGAACTTTATTAAAATACTCTTATCATCTGGAATATTTGAATAAACCTCGACTAAATTCTGCTTAATTAGAACGTTACAATAATTTGCTTCAATATGTTGTAATGAGTATATTTCACCAAAAATCGGTATCGTTTTATCGTCTATGGGCTCGTGCTTGATTGCATTTTGTAATTTTTGCCTTACCCAAGATTCTTTTGATAATAAAAATCTATAACCTGCATTATAATGTTTATTAGGTAATATTAATTCTGCCCCATTATGATTTACTCTAATTGAAATTCGTTTTGCCCTAGAACTATATCTAACTGGGATTTTAATATTATGACCTAGCTTATCTAAAATAATAGATTCTAAGGGTAGTTTTTGTTGTTTCTTCATATAAACTAGTCTTTTGAGTAAAACTAACATAGGGTCATACTACAATGAAGTGATCTTTTCTTCTCGAAATCTATAAGCCATTTTTTTCGGTTAACTCCACCACCATATCCACCTAAATCACCATTACTGTTGATAATGCGGTGACAAGGAATAATTATTGCCAACTTATTTGCCCCATTGGCATTCGCAACTGCTCTATATGCTTTCTGTTTCCCGATAGCCTTAGATTGGTCACTGTAGCTTAGCGTCTGACCATAAGGAATACGCAGAAGCTCTTCCCAAACAATCTCTTGAAATGTACTACCTAAAAGCTGAAGAGGCGTTGTAAATTCTTTTAATGAACCATCAAAATATCTTTGTAGCTCAGATTTTATAAGCTTTATAGGCTCCGATTGCCCCGCAGTAATTATCGCTTTAGTCTTTGTCTTAAGCCTATCTACTTGACTCTCTAGGCTACGTCGATCAGCAAACTCCAGTAGACAGAGGGCTTCTTCGTCACTAATTGCCAACATAGATCCAAGAGGAGTATCAATATATGCTGATTTTAGTAAATAATCTTTTTTAGACTTATTCATCGGATATATTTGACTCATTTTACCAGTATCCAACCAATTATAAATAAAGTGTACTTTGCCTTTTTTAACTACCATTTGTCGCTAATTTCTATCTCTCCATAATACTCCTTAATCCTTCTGAGGGTGGCGGAAGATATATCGGATGGCAACTCTTTCAATTTAAACCATTTCTTTTCTTTTATTTCTGAAACACATATGTAGTCCTTTTCAATAAAATCTGTACATATATAAAATACTACGTAATCGTCACGTTTCTCAGCTTGACTATGATATACACTAAACAATTTAACAGATTTAGCTACCACACCAACTTCTTCTAGCAATTCTCTGAGTATCGTTTGTTGTGGAGTTTCTCCTTCTTCAACACCACCACCAATAGTGCACCATCCTTGCATATATGTATGCTTTATAAGCAGGATCTTATCATTGTCTAGGACCAAAGCTCTGGCACCAATAGTTTTCTTACCTAGCAGCGAGTAAACAAAATTTTTAATTATCCTATAGATTTTCATATCACTATTTCGAAAGTAAATATATTCATTGCATATGGATCAGGATTGTCTGATGTTTTTAATTCCTTTTCGGTTTTAAAAATTTCTGTAAATTTATTTCCAGCTGCCAGGATAATTGTTTTGCGCCAAAATTTTAGTGCTTTGATATTCTCAGGCATTACAGCAACAGACCATTTTCCTGGATACATTTTAAATATCAACTCAATTACTTTCGATGCTACACCTTTACCTTGGAATTTTGCAAGAATAAAAAATTCTCCAATATTCCAATCTATCTCCTTAGTTAATAAGCATTCTTTATCAAGTAAGATAAATCCTGCTAATTCATTCTCTACCTTAATTAAAAAAGCTTTCTTATCATTGTCTACAAAATAATGTTTAAAATCTATACATTCAAACATACCGTTTTCAGGACATTCCCATTTCATGAATCCAGTTCTGTCATAAACATAAAACCGCGCCATATTTTGGACTGTATTGTAGTCG